>ERZ839823.58-NODE-58-length-176520-cov-8.373434_pt1 | contig 176520 bp, 178 predicted proteins | sample MGYA00519862_ERZ839823 | MGnify/ENA primary metagenome ERZ839823 (study PRJEB31850, sample SAMEA3708853) | human gut metagenome | biome: human gut; feature: human-associated habitat; material: faeces | place: China | collected 2014 ...
GTGCTCAAAGTATTTATTTTAAATAATTTGTGACAAATGATTGACTAACCTACAATATTTGAGATAAAATTTTAATTATTTATTGTTTTTTTTTTACTAAATATGATAAAATATAATAGAAATATTATAAACATAAAAAGGAAAAAATATGAAATCTGAAATTATAGATAGAATATTAAGTGAAAATAGAGAATCATTACAGAAAATAATAGAAACAGCAAGAAATAATGATGTTTTTCAAGATATAATGAGTAATATAAAAGAAGAATTTTTTATCAACGATAGCATACATGGAATTTCGCATAACGAAAGAGTAGCTTTACTATCATGTTATATTGGAATACAAGAAGGTCTTGACACTGAAGAATTAAAATTAGTTTTAGAAGCGGCCAAATATCACGATATAGGTAGAGGATACGAAGGAAATCATGGGAAATATAGTACAATTATTATAGACAGAAATAAAGAATATATTTTTCCAGATTTAAACGACAATGAAATAAATATAATAAAAGCATTATGCCATGGGCATAGTGTAGATGATAGTAGGTATGAAGAAATTGCTAAAATGTATAACATTATAAATATAGATCAATTTAAGAAACTACTTAACATTGTTAAAGATGCAGATGCATTAGATAGAGTAAGACTTCCAAGATTTGGCAAGCTTGATGAGAAGTATTTAAGGACAGAAACAGCACATAAAATGATTGAACTTGCAGAAAATTTGTATAGAGAATATAGAAATATTCAGCAAGAAATACCATCAGAAGATAAAATAACAGAGAGCAAATACACATTTAATGCAGAATTAAGAGAACAGTTATTATTTGATGGAGAAAATTATTACTTATTGCGTTCATTAAATAGCACTGATATAGATAGTTTAAATAACGGAAATGGAATAATACCAAAAATAGATAGCGTAGGTGAACATACAGTACAGGATGTAATGGCACAGATAAGAATGCAACATAGAAAAACAAATTTAATTTCTATGTCAGAAGACCCCAATATTGTATTAACGTATGATAAATCTAATTTACATAGATTTGTTTTAATAAAGCTTTCTAAAGAAGAAATCGAAAATTCTAAAAAAGTATTTTCTGCAGGGGAATATTTGTTAGGAGTAATAGATTCTGAAATAGAAAGAATAGCAAAAAATGCACCAGAAAAAGTAAGAGAAATATTAGAGAATGTTGATAGAGCAACTTCAATTGATGAAATTGTTAGAATAATTAATGGTGCTGATAGACAGGTTCCAACAAGCTTAGTAGAAACCGAACAACAGTATTTAAGTAAGCTAGAACAACTTAATCAAAGTAAGAAAATTGCTAAATGTAAAGTGCTAAACTATTATGGGCTAATGAGAGGAATAGCTCACGATGAACGAGGTAAATTATTAGATATAAGTGAATTTACAAGAATTATGAGAAATGGCTATTCATCTTCAGAATGGTTATATTCAGGAGAAATATCTCGAGATAAAATAATTAATATCCCACAAATTTTAATAGATGGTTTAGCATTACTAAAACAAGCCGAATTTCAAGGAAAAGACAAAGAAATTTTAAGACAAATTGAACAAGAAGTTTTAGATTTAGCTATTTCTGAAGAAGAAATAAATCAAGATAATTATAGGCTAGAATATTCTGCACATAATGATTTAAAAAATGATTTAACTATTGATAGGGCTTATGAAATAACAAATGGTCAGATAAGTTATAGAGATACTAACATGCAACAAATAGCTATAAGATCTCTTGCAGAAATGACTTTAAATAAAAGAAAAATAATAGAATTATTAAAAGAAAAATTGCCTAATATTGATATAGAAGAATTACTTTCAGGCACATATTGTATAAATCAAGAAATGATAACTAAACAAAACAATAGAGGTAGTCAAATAGGAAGAAATATTAATTTCTTAATATCAGAATATGGTTATGATTTTGATGAAAAAACATCAATGCAAATTTTAGAAAGTGTCGAAGATTTAACTGATGAACAGCTAAAGAGTATTATTTCACAAGGTGTAAATGCACAAGAAATTAGTAGATTATTAATAAAAACAAGAGAAAATGATAAAAGAATAGAAACAACAAAAGCAAAAAAGAGAAGTGCAAAATATATAGCAGAAGCAATAGTTGAAGGCTATAATTGGAAAAAAGATAAAAATTCATTAACTAAAAAAGAAAAAGAATTATTATCAAAAGCTTTATTACGAGGTGAAAAAATTGATGATGGATTATATGAATTGTATGAAGCTATAAATAAAATCCAAATTGGTAAAAACAAATTTACTCAAAATGATGTTTTTGCAATTATGATAAATCTTGCCATAGATGGAAAAATAGGAGAAATATCATATAGTGAATTATTAAGAAAAGACATGAGAGAAATACAACATATATTGTTGGATAATCGTGAAGAACTTCAAACATCAGTACTACCAATATCAATGGATTTATTAGCAGGTCAAGGAAAAGAAATAGATAGACTAAAAAGAGATTTAATTAATTTAGGAATTGATAAAAGGTTTATTGAATCAAAAGATATAAAGAATGTATATATTGCAAAAAAAATAGTTGAAGAATATATTTTTGAAAGAGATATAAGTACAAAGGAAAAAGCATCATTAATTAAGGCTGTTTTGAATAGCTCTTCATTAAATAAGGAAAGACCTACATATTTAAAATCGCTAGTTCAAAATATGGAACAAACTGGATTAAAGACACAAGAAATATATGGAATGATAATTAATCTAGGAGTAAATAGAAATTCAATAAATGAAGTTGGTTATAATTATAGTGTGCTGTTAAACAATGTGAATGATTCTCGTGAATCAATAAAAGATTATATAAAAAGTATTCAAACGACAGTAACAGATGGAACTATAAACAAAGGGGTGTCCGAAAATCTAAATAAAGACGAGCAAGAACAAATAAAAGCGGAATTAATACAACTGGGAATAGATGCTAAATTTCTTAATTCCAAAGATATAAGGAATGTGTATGTAGCAAAACAAATAGTAGAAGGATATGATTTTAATAGAAACATAAGTAAAGAGGAAAAAACTGTACTAATAAAAGCAATATTAAATAATAGCCTTTTAGGAAAAAAGAATACTATTACCTTAATATCTTTAATTCAAGATATGGAACAAAGAGGATTAAACACGCAACAAATATATGGAATGATAATTAATCTAGGGATAAATGGAAAAATAATAGAGGAAAATGGATATGATTATACATCATTACTAATGAACAAAAATAACTGCCGTGAATCAATAAAAAAATATTTGAAAAGTATTCAAACCAAATTAACAGAAGGAACTATAAGTAAAGTAATATCTGAAAATTTAAATAAAAATGAGGAAGAAATACTAATATCAGAATTAGTACAACTTGGAATAGATGATGAGTTTATTGCTTCTAAGCACATAAGAAATTTATATGTAGCGAAACAAATTATAGAAGGATACCATTTTGATAGAGATTTAGGAAAAGAAGAAAAGAAAGCATTAATCGAAAGTATTTTAAATAATAGTAAATTGAATATAGAAAGCCAGTATTCTTTAGCAACTTTAATTCAGAATTTAGAACAAATAGGATTGAGTACTCAAGAAATATATGGAATGATAATTAATCTAGGTGTAAGTGGAAGAGCAACAGAAGAAACAGGATATAGCTACAATGAATTACTATCAAATAAAAATAATACATGTAAAACAATAAAGAATTATAAAGATAGAGTTGTAACTAAAGTTACAGAAGGAACAATAAATAGAGCAATATCTGATAATATAAATGAAGAAGAGCAGGAAAAATTAAAGTTAGAATTAATGAATCTAGGAATAGATACTGAGTTTTTAGAATCTAGAGATATAAGAAATTTATATACAGCAAAGGAAATTGTAGACAATTATGAATTTGAAAGAGAATTTACTAAACAAGAGAAAGCTTCATTAATAAAAAGCATATTAATTGAAAGTTTAAATATTGAAAGAACATATCTTTTATCTATATTTATTCAAAATATGGAAGAAGAAGGATTAAAAACTCAAGAGATATATGGGATAATAATAAATTTAGGTGTAAATGGTAATCTAGTAAATGAAACTGGATATGGGTATGGAAATCTGATTCATAGTCGTGATAGAATTTCACAAATGGTAAGAGATTATAAAGATGATATAACAACTAAAGTCACAGAAGGAACTATAAGCAAAGCTGTATCTGAAAATTTAAATCAAAATGAGCAGGAAAAAATAAAATCAGAATTGATACAACTAGGAATAGAGGCTGAATTATTTGATACTAAAGATATAAGAAATGTGTATGTAGCAAAACAAATCGTAGAAGGATATGATTTCGATAGAACTTTAGGAAAAGAAGAAAAGGCAGCATTAATAAAAAGTATTTTAAATAGTAGTAAATTAAACAAAGGGGATGGATATTATTTAACAAAATTAATTCAGAACTTGGAACAAATAGGATTAAGTACCCAGGAAGTATTTGGAATTATAATAAATGCAGGCATTTATGGAACTATATCAAATGAAACAGGATATAATTATACTTATTTAATAGTAAATTCAAATGATATTTTTGAGAATATTAGACAAAATAAAAATAAAATTAAAGTGATGGTAACGGAAGGCGCAATAGATATTGCAACATCTAAAGATTTAACAGAAAAAAGTATTCATAAAATAAAATTGGATTTAGAAAAATATGGAATAGATAGGGAATTTATAGAATTAAAAGATATTAAAAATGTATTTGAAGCGAAACGAGTGGTAGAAAATTTTAATTTTAATAGAGAGTTAAGTGGAAAAGAAAAAGGAGCCTTAATAAAAGCCATATTATGCAATAGTGATTTAAATAAAAAAAGACCTAAATATTTAACCCAACTAATACAAAACTTGGAACAAATAGGACTAAATATACAAGATATATATGCTATAATAATTAATTTAGCAGTAAATGGAAAGGTAATAACTGAAACAGGATATAGTTATGTTAATTTATTAAGAAACCAAAATAATTCATGCAATACAATTGCCCAATATAAAGATCAAATTCAAACAGAAGTTACTGAAGAAACTATTCAAAAAGCAGTAGAAAAAGCAAATAAACCTAAAAAGGTAAAAGGAAAAGATATTGCTAAAGCTACAATGGAACTAACAGCCAAAGGTAGTGGAGGTAGTCAAATTTGTGATGATGTTCAAGCTGATTATATGCGATTATTAGAGGAGAGAACAAATAACAATCAAAAGGAAGGAAGTGAGCAAGGTGGCGAAAACTAAATATGCAAATGCATATACAGAAGTATATGAGATATTAAGTTGTTTAAATAATGAAGAATATTTAAAAATTCCAGAAGAATTAATAGAAGTATTTGAAGAAAATAGAAATTTAGAGTACGAATATGAAATTAATGATGAACAGGATTTATCAAAGCAACCAATGCTGAAAGAAACAAAAGCAATTTTACTAAACGTATTTAGAGATTACCTTGCTACTCCTGAACAAAATCAAAAAATAAAACAATGGTTAAAAGAAGATAGAGAATATCTAGAAAAACAAAAACAAGAACAATATAATAGTAATGTTTTTGAAAAAAATAAAAAAGACGAAAAGATAAATAATGAAGGTTCGATAACAGTATTACCTGTTGTAATAAAAAAACAGTCAATATTTTATAGAATTATTAATAAAATAAAAAGCATTTTTAAAATATAGAGGTATAGATAATGAATGATGAAGATATGAGATTAAAAGAATGGCAAAATCTAATGGAGGAATATGATGATTTCTTCTATGCTGATGATGGTATTTTTACTATTTCACTATTTGATAAAGAACTGGAACAATATAATTTAGATTTTGACCATATAAAAGAATTAATTCAAAAACTAAAAGATTTTGAAAAAAAATATGGAAACTTATATAAAGATGAAATAGAAAAATTACAAGGATATAAAGAAAAACTGCTTGAATTAGATAATGGAACAAATGGGATAAAAAATATTTATAATAAAATGAGCAATATGTATGATTTTATTGAAGAATATTAGAAAAAATGTATTAATTATTCTAAAAACATTTTTAAGATAATTTGATAAAATTTTAAAAAAGTTTTGACATTCCTATTGCTAAACGTATAAAGTTATGTTAAATTAATTATAGTAAATTAAATTTTATAAAATGATAAATAAATGATGCAATTTTTCGCATACATGTCTACGAATCGCACCAATGACGTATCTGTTCGAACTAATAGAACAGATAGATACAAAAATCAATCAGAAAATAAATCTGGTTGATTTTTTTGTTGTCTAAAACAATATTAAAATCATCCAAGCGAAAGGATGGTGTTAAAACTGAAAATAATTAAACAAGAATTAATACAAAGGTTTACACTAATAACTTGATTAAAGTAACATAATGTGATATAATAAAAATGGATTTTATAAAAAATTATATAAAAGGGGGTATACACATGAAATATGTTGTGTACTCACGGTTCAAAACAGAAGTCCCATATTCAAAAACTATCTGTGATAATGAGGAGACATTAGCAACAACTATTCAGTATTTGCGGATTGACCTTGTAACATCAAGTGTACATGAAAATGTTGAAATCAGAGTTTTTCCTTATTTTGAAGAGGGACAGATGGTATTAAACATTAAAACTCTGCAAACAAGAATTGTAAAAGCAGTTATGGCTCTTGAGAAAGGAAAATTGGTTGTATACAACAACGATTGTCCAGATGAAGCTGAACTTCAAGAACAGGGATATGTGTCAATAATTCCTGAGGAATGGAACATCAGGGATTGTGTGCCAGTAAATTCGAAAGAAGCACGAAAAGAGGGATTTCAGTTTGGAACTGAAATGGGTGTGCATCCTAAATATTCAGAAATGCAGGCCCGCGAAATGGGAATGTAGTAAGATTTCCAATATTTATAGAAAGAAGCTGAGTCATAGTGATTCAGCTTCTTTTGGGTATAAATTGGAATCATGCTTATTGTAGGAGTAGTACTAATATTTATAGCTGGAGTTATATTGGAAATAGAATTATGGGAAAGCCGAGTTATTGCTAACTGTGTAATATTTGGTATTCTTCTTTTTATAGTAACAGAATATAAAAGGAAAAAAAGAAAATAATACTCATAAAAAGTACTTTATGCCAATGGTTGGAATGGAAAACTTTAAAAGTTTTCTGCATCAGCTTTTTTTGTAATATTTAAATAAAATATTGAAAAATGGAAATAATATTGATAAAATGTGTCTAGCAATAAATTGCATAAAATGTAATTTAAAGCAAAATTTTGCAAGCCAGAATTGGCAGAAATGGAGGTCTTTCAATGGAAAGAAAAATTAGAGTAGTTCAATATGGAGTAGGCAAAATGAGTTTATACACAATGAGATATGTGTATGAAAAAGGAGCAGAAATAGTAGGAGCTATTGATGTAAATCCAAATGTAATAGGAAAAGATATAGGGGAAATATTAGGAACAGAAAATAAAGGTGTAACAGTAACAAGTGCAGAAAATGCAAGAGAAATGTTACAAGAAGTAAAACCAGATATAGCAATAGTAACAACGATGAGTTTAATAAAAGACTTAGAAAATCCATTAATGTTATGTGCTGAATTAGGAATAAATGCAATTACAACATGTGAAGAAGCATTCTATCCAGAAAATTCAAATCCAATATTAACTAAAAAAATAGATGAATTGGCAAAGAAAAATAATTGTACAATCACAGGAAGTGGATACCAAGACATATATTGGGGACAATTAATTTCATCAATAGCAGGTTCAACACAAAAGATAACAAAAATAAAAGGAAGTTCAAGTTATAATGTAGAAGAATATGGAATAGCACTTGCTAAGGCACATGGAGCAGGACTTACATTAGAAGCATTTGATAAAGAAGTAGCATCAGTTGATAAAATAAGTGATGAAGAAAGACAAAAAATAATAGAAAGTGGAGAGTATTTACCATCATATATGTGGAATGTAAATGGATGGCTTTGTGAAAAATTAGGCTTAACAGTAAAATCACAGAAACAAAAATGTGTGCCACAAACATATAAAGAAGATTTATATTCTTCAACATTAGGGATGACAGTAAAAGCAGGAGATGCAACAGGAATGAGTGCTGTTGTTACAACAGAAACAGAAGAAGGAATTATAATAGAAAGTGAATGCATAGGAAAAGTATATGCACCAGATGAATTTGATAAAAATGAATGGACTGTATATGGAGAGCCAGATACAACAATAGTTGTAGCAAAACCAGCAACAGTGGAGCTAACTTGTGCTTCTGTAGTAAACAGAATTCCAGATGTTATAAATTCTAAACCAGGATATGTTCCAACATGCGAGTTTGGAGAATTAACATTTAAAGTAAAACCATTAAATGAGTATGTGAAATAATTAAGAACAAGGCTTAATGTGAGGCAAATCACACTATGCCTTGTTTTTTATATAATAGAAAAGTGATACTTTCCTATTATATAAAAAGCTACAATTGTTAGCAACTTGAGATTTTCTCCTTTTAGTCGAAAACTTAAATTGGGCGAGAACAAATCAAAGAAAAATTTTCAATTTTTCTTATTTGTTTTATGATATTTCTGATATCTATAACAAGCAAACGGCATCTTATGAAATAAATCTTGAAAAAATTAATATATAGATATATAATGTGATTATAAAATGAAAAGGAGGCAATTATATGGAAGAAAAAGAATATGGACTAGTTCTAGCAGGAGGAGGAACTAAAGGAGCATATGAAGTCGGAATATGGAAAGCTTTAAAAGAGATGAACATAAATATAACAGCAATAGTAGGGGCTTCAATTGGGGCATTAAATGGAGCGTTGTTTTTACAAGATGACTTTATGGCAACAGAAAAAATGTATGAAAATATAAAAATAGATAATATAATGAATGTAAACGGAATTGATGCTAATAAAAACATATTTGATTTATCTAATATATTTAATCTTGCGGCAGATTACACAAAACAAAAAGGAATTGACAATACACCACTTAGAGAAATGATAAGAAAATATGTTGATATGGACAAACTATATAATTCACCAATTGATTTTGGATTAGTAACATATTCGGTTAAAAATAAGGAACCTTTGCAAGTGTTCAAAAATGACATTCCGAGAGAACAAATGGAAAATTATTTACTTGCAAGTTCATGTTTTCCTATTTTCAAGCCACAGATAATAAATGGAGAAGAGTACTTTGATGGCGGATTATATGATAATATACCATCAAATATGTTGATAGAAAAAGGATATAAAAATATCATAATTGCAGATATTGCAGGAGTAGGATTCAGCAAAAAAACAATAAATAAAGATGTATACATAAAAGTGATTTCATCTTCAGATGATTTGGGCGGAACATTTGATTTTAACCATGAGAGAATAATAAATAATATAAAAATGGGTTATTTAGATACAATGAGAAGCTTTAATAAATTGCAGGGACATATTTATTATTTTAAACCAGAAGAATTTGCAAAGATGCTTGAAATATTTAATTTACAAACAATTTATGGACTAGAATATGCTGCTCAAATGTACAAAATGTATAAATATAGAGAATATATATTTGAAGAATTTATAGCAGAATTACAAGAAAGACATCAAGATGCAGAAAAACAATATCAAAAAATAAAAAACTCAAATTTAATACAAATAGGTAAAAAATTAAATACTTTATTTGATAAAGGATTAGGAATATGTATAGCAAAAGATTTGTATTTAGATAGACCAGCTTCAAAAGTCTCAAAATATCTGTTAAATTTCTTAAAAGATTATGTTGTAGCAGCAAAAGCCTTAATAGAACTAAAAAATTACATGGAGTAAAATTGACAAAACAGATGGTAAGAGCTATAATGAGTTTGTAACTTATAAAAATAAATTGCTTAAGGAGGATTCACATGCAGAATCGCAAGGAGTATTACCCATTCTTTTTTTACTTAAAAAATAGTACAAAGTATTTTTTAATAATAAAAAGAGCGAAGCGGCTTGAAGTCACGATTGTAAGACCAGGTGAAACAATTTCAATTCAATGCATGGATATTGATGATGGAAAAGTTGAAATCTCGATTCTTGAAAATGCGAAGATGAGATGCAGTTTTTTTCTACAAAACGGATATACAGTTGAAATAAAAGAAAAAATGGCATACTATTCAGATACTGAACGAATTGCACCAATCTTGATCAGAAATTGTGTAGAGATAAAGTCCTATGGGTGAAGAAACATACTTTAAGTGAAAATCAAAAGCATGACGAAGTCGTAATAACTAAGCCATGCTTTTGGAATATATATAACAAAAGAGAAAGGAGATGAAATAAATGATTTTAGAATTTTTAAAAAAATATGAAAAAGAATCAATAATAATATCAATATTATTGTTGTTAGTTGCAATATTTTTAATAGCAAAACCAGGTATAGCATTATCAACAGCTGTAATATTATTTGCAGTAGTATTTATAGTAGATGGAATTATAAATGTAGTAGCATACATAATGGAAGAACAACAAATAAGAGCATTTAGTAGTGAATTAATCATTGGAATTCTATTGGTAATATTAGGACTTATAATATTATTCAATCAGCCACTTTTCATATCTATGCTTCCAATAATGATTGGAACTTGGATATTTATAAAAAGTATTATGAAATTCCAATTAGCTATAAATTTAAAATCTGCAATAGCTGAAAAATGGGGATTATTAGTAGTATCTTCAATTTTAATGTGTTCATTAGGAATTTTAATAATTGCAAATCCGTTTGAAGCAATTGTAACATTAACAAGATTTATTGGAATTATGATGCTAATTGTTGAAATCTTGAATATATGTGAAAGTGCATATTTCTTGATTCAAACAAAAGATAGTTTTTAATAGAAAATGCGAGAAAAATATAATTATGCATAAAAATATGCATAGTTATATTTTTTCTTGCTTTTTTATGAAACATATAGTAAAATAAATGGGACGAAAAAATAAGTGTGCAAAATTGCACGGAAAAAAAGCGATCTCAGGTGTGCAAAATTGCACGAAAAAAAAGCGGAATAGAATGTGCAAAAGAAAGGGCGATAAAAATTGAAAAATTGCATGGGGATTTTAGTATCATATTTATATATAGCATTAGTAATAATAGGTGCAAAGGCATTTGAAAAGAAGGGAAAAGAATCAAGTAGAAAATTCATACATATTATGCTAGGAAATTGGTGGTTTATAGCAATGTACTACTTTACAAATGTATGGTTTGCAGCATTTGTACCAGCAACATTTGTAATAATAAATTACTTATCATATAAAAAAGATATAATAAAAGTAATGGAAAGAGAAAAACAAGATGGGTTGGGAACAGTATATTATGCAATTTCACTCTTTATATTAGTAATAGTTTCATTTGGAATATATGAAGTGCCATCATTAGGCTTGATTCCAAATTTGATTATGGCATATGGTGATGGATTAGCTGGACTATTGGGAAGAATGATTAAAAGTAAAAAATATAAACTAAGTGATACTAAAAAATCAGTAGCAGGGTCTGTTACAATGTTTGCAATATCAACAATTTTAATCGGTGGATATTTGGCATTTTGGCACACAGGTGAATTTTGGGCAACACCACATTGGCCATTAGTGTCAGTTTTGATGGGATTTGTAATCACTGCAATTGAAGCTATTTCAGCCAAAGGAACAGACAATATTACAGTGCCACTTGGAACACTATGTATGTTATTATTGATAGGATAGAGAATATATGAAAGAAAAAGATGATAAAATTTTACTAGCACAAGTATCAGATAAAATTGAGATGTGCGAAAATAAAAACAAAATTGAATATACAGATTTTTTAGACTTAGCTCAAATTGAATTAGTGCAAAACTATATTGACAAATTGAAAATAGAAAATTATATGAGCTACGGAGGGTTTGAACAAGCAGAAAGAAAAATGTTTGTTATTTACCCTGAAAAATTTAATTCTACAGTTGTAGAGAAGAATTTAGCAAGTATTGTTAAAATTGTAAGAATACAACTACCAGATGAATTGAAAGGAAAATACACACATAGAGATTATCTTGGAGCTGTTATAAAACTTGGAGTAAAAAGAGAAAAAGTCGGTGATATAATTGTAGGTAATGATGGGGCAGATATAATTGTTGACAAAGATATTTCGAAATTTTTACTAGAAAATTTAAGTGGACTTACTAGATTTTCTAAATCTGAAATAACAATTGAGGAAATTGATAATTTAAGAACAGTAGAAGTTAGAAGAGAAGAAAGAGAGATAATTGTTTCATCTTTAAGAATGGATAATGTTATATCAGAACTTGCGAGATGTTCAAGAAATAAAGCATTAGATATCATAAATATGGAGAGAGTATTTGTGAATTTTCAATGTGAGACTAAGAAAACTAAACAGATAAAAACAGGAGATATGGTTACAATTCGTGGAAAAGGCAGATTTTACATTAAAGAATTAGTTGGACAAACTAAAAGTGGAAGAGTTATAGTAAAAATAGAAAAATTTGTATAAAATAAGACAGCTTTTCAAAAGTTAAAGAAAAGCTGTCTTTAAAGCAAGAGAGAGGAAAAATTCATTAAGAATTATTCTCTACTCAATTATCATATTTAGTCATGATATAAGCATCTTGAGTATTGTTGTAATATTTTTTTCTAATTCCTAAATTTTTAAAACCAAATTTTTCATATAAATGGATTGCTGGTTCATTTTTTGTATTAACTTCTAATGTAAATGTTTTTAAGTTAAGTTCGGAGCATATATCAATTAAAGACTCAAGTAATTCTCCACCAATACCTCGACCACGACAAGACTTTTTTACTACAATGTTGTTAAGAGTTGCTTCATCAAGGCAAACAGAAATCCCTGCAAAGCCAACAACTTCATCTGCTTCTTTGGCTATAATATATGTTGTGTTAGGATTTTCAAGTTCTTGCTTTAAAACATTATAACTCCAAAAATTATCAAAATCAGAATATAAGGTATCTTTCATACCTTCCAAATCTTTTAAAGTCATTTCAGTAATTTCCATTATGCATCACTCCTTTTTTTTCTTTTCTTCAAGAGCTCTTTCAGCTTGAGATTTTCTAAGATATAAAGGCATAACAGAAGGTTTTTGGCCACTTATATAAGAAATATATCCTGCAATTCCAAGTGAATAGCTATTTAAATTGTTTTTGTCTGTGAATATGCAATTATGAATATCAGATTCAATTAAATCTTTATTAAGAATTGCACCGTCCCCAACAAAATAAATAGGAGTATTTGCATATATTTGAGAGCTTAATGTTGAAATAGCATCACTAATGTTTTTAAAATCAAGTGCTCCTACTTGAAAGATTTGGTTTTCTTTATGTTCAAACAATCCATAATAAACATTACCATTTTTTGCATCTATTAAAGAACAAATAAATCCATCTTGATTAACATTGTAAGCAAGAGATTCTAATGCACTTATACCAATACATGGAATATTTAATGAATCTTGAAATGCAAGAACCGTACCAACTCCAATACGAATTCCAGTAAAAGAACCGGGTCCTTTATCACAAACAATTAAATCGATATCATGCAAAGTAAGACCAGCTTCTTGCAAAGTTTGTTCGATAACAGGCATTATTTTTTCAGAATGATTTCTTGCATCATTTACTATTATTTCTTTTATACAACTTTTATCTTCTAATATCGCAACAGTACATAAATTACTGGCAGTATCTATACTTAAAATTTTCATTGTAACTCTTCCTTTATAAAGTATTTATGCTATTATACTATACTTTGTGAAAATTTACAAGTGCACATCTGAGATCGCTTTTTTTCCGTGCAATTCATGAAATATAAAATCCCTCAGCCGAAGCAGAGAGATTGTTATTTTAATATTTTATAAAAACTATAAAGTTAGCAACAACAACATTTTTTCTTTTTATCGCTTTTTTTGCAGCATATTAAAGCTATTAATGAAATTACAGCTAAAATCCCTAAAGTGATTATTAATGATATGACAGCACCGACGCCTAATATAGCAACAAAGTCAGTAAGAGCTGCAACAAGAGCACCAATAAAGAATGTTAAAGCAAATACTACTACTGCAAATATTAGCCATAAACATGAGCAGTCTTTCTTTTTAGTTTCTTTTTTACAATATATTTCAACTTGTGGTTCCATAATTTAGCACCTCCAGTACTACTATATAATATGACAATTTTCGACATTTGTTACAGCATTTTGTGCACGAAAAAAAAGCGATCTCACGTGTGCAGTGCACGGAAAAAAAGCGGAATAATCTGTGCAAAAAGTATTGACAAAATTAGATTACATGTGTAAACTAATAATAAGATTACAAATGTAACCGCATTTTGATGAGATTAGAGAATATTTAGGAGGGAATGTCATGAACGAACAATATGAAATAACAGAAGCTGAGTTAGAAATAATGCAAGTATTGTGGAAAAATAAAAGAGGAAATTTAACAACAATAATGGAAGAATTAAGTAAAAAAAGCAAAAATGAGGAAAGAAACAAAAATACAATAAAAACACTAATACATAGGTTAATACAAAAGGGAGCAATAGAATCGCAAAAAGTAAATAATAAAGAAGTTGAATATATTCCAAAAATAAATGAGAAAAAGTTTATAGCCAAAGAAAGCAATAGCTTTTTAAATAAATTTTTTAATGGAAATACTGAAAAATTATTATTAAATTTTGTAGAAAACAAAAAAGTAACAAAAAACGAATTACAAAAGCTGATAGATATATTAGAACAAGATGAAGAGTAATTGAAAGGGGAAAATTTATGATTAATTTTGTTTTAAACTATATAAATCCAATATTTTACAAAATATTATATATTAGTATAATTGGAATATTTGTTGGTGCATTCATATTGTTGGTGCGAAAGATATTAGATAAAAAAATATCTCCAAAATGGAAATGTATTATTTGGATATTACTTATGGTTGAACTTGTAGTTCCAATTAAATTTACAATTCCATATAAGTATAAAAATACAGAAATAATAAGCATATCCGGATTAGCAGAACCAATTCAAAATATTTCGAGTTATAATCAAACAACCAATGATGAAGAAATAACAGTAAAAAAGGCAGAAAACAATACTGATTCGATTATACAGAACAATACAGAGGATAAAAAACAAGAAGAAAATAAAAATATATGTGTAAATTTAATATTACCACTTTTGTGGATTGCTGGAATTTTAATTAACTTAGTATTTATAATATTTGGAGAACGAAATATAAAAAAGAATATAAAAGGAAAAAAATATATAGATAAAAACCTAAAAAATTTGCTAGAAGAATGTAAAGCAAAACTACATATAAAAAACAATGTAGAAATCATGTTACAAGAGTTCAAAAAAACACCATCAATAATTGGAGTATTTAAACCCAAAATTCTTATAACTCAAGAATTTTTAGGTCAAGATGAAAAAACGAAAAAATATATTATAATGCATGAATTATCACACTATAAAAGAAAAGACTCATTATTTAATTATGTGTTACTTATTATAACAGTAATACATTGGTTCAACCCATTTGTATGGATATTTTTCAAAAAAATAAGACAAGATATAGAACTTGCAACAGATGAAATGGTATTAGAAAAATTACAAAAAAACGAGAAAAAAGAATATGGAATGACATTAATAAATTCTTTACAGATATTTCAAGAAGAGCCATATACAGCAAAATTATTGTGTGTTACAGATGATAACAAAAATATGGAGAGAAGAATAAAAATGGTAAAATTATCAGATAAATTTAGTAAAAACAAAATTTTAATATGTGTAATATCATTAATTGTAATAGTTTTAGGAATATTATTATTTTTTACACAAAGCAATCAATATAATTCTACAAAAACGAATGATGAGACAATTCAAAAAGATGAAACACCTAAATACGAATTTAGAACATTTAAGCCATCATTCAAATCGACAAGTGATAGTGACTATGATGATTATGACTTTACACAAGATATGACATATATGGACAAAATATATTATAAAAAAATAAATACATATAATGAATATGAAAAAGAAAAAGCAATGTGGAAAGATATTATTGATATGACCGAATCTGATTTTAAAGATAATTTTATGGTTATAACTGCAATTGAAAATACAAGTATGGTAGGTTTAACAGTAGACAAGCTAGAAACAGATAATAACAATTTATATATAAGCCTTATTCATTATCCTGATGGAGTAGAGTATGACGAAAATCAAACATGTATATCATATAAAATTTCTAGAGAATTAGAAAGAGATAATATTTATGCAGTAAGAAACTTGAGAGATACTGAAAAAGATATGAGTGATGAATTAAAGCTTATTCCAAATACTTATGGTGATTTCTTTACATATTCATATAAAACTAAAGAATATAGAGAAAATGAGAAAAAACAACAGAATAATCCAAATTCAAATTTGAGACTAGCACAAGTTGATTGGCAAGATTATGATGAAAGAAATTTTGCAATAGCCAAAAATACTCCAGAGATAGATTTTTCAAAATGGAATGACCTTGGAAATGGATTTTATAGTATAGCAATTACAGATTATAGTGATTATTTGAAAATGATAAATAATTATAATGCACCACAAATTAAGTGGTATGAATTTGAATATATCTATGCTATAATAATTGTCAGAACAAATACAGATAATACAATCTTAGTTGATGGAATTGAAGAGGAAGATGGAAAGTCATATTTAAATGTTAGAACTGGTGGGTGGTTAGATGTAACAGAAGAGTTTAAATATCCTGCAATGTGTGTGGCGGTTCCTAATTATAGAAGTCTAGAAAATAGTTTTTTGAATGTTAGAGTAAAGTAAAAAGGGAGTGAATGTATGAAAAAAATAGTAAAAATAATAACTATTATAATGATTATAGTAATTGTAATATGTGGGATATATTATGCTTTAAATAAAAATTATTTCAAAAAGAAAAAAGCAGTAGAAGATGATGAAAAAAATTACGGAGAAGAATATATGGAGTTCAAGAGTGCAGTTTATAAAGAAAAACCAGAACGAATAATTATAAAAAAACAAGGAACAGCAAATGAATTTTATATATTTGATAAAAGTAATAAAGAATATGAACATATACTAAAAGTCGCTTTGGATAGGATGTATTATTCATTTAATCAAGATCCTAATAATTGGGCATTTACACCATATTTAATAGAAGATATATCAAACTCGAATGAAAATTTTATAATATTTGATTATGATGATTATACAAATAATAAAGATTACATATATGATACAGATTTTAATAGGGATATATTTTTTAGATTTTCAAATGGAACAAGGTTATACAGACTGGTTGACTATTTGACAGAGAGAGAACATAAATATACTATTAATAAATTAAGAGAAAAAATATCAAAAGAAGAATTTGTTCCAGCTAATCAAATACTTTCAGGATTTAAGTATATGAACCCTACTTCATTTGCAGATTAGAAAGGAGGAAGATATGTTTTTAATAAATATCACATTTGCACTATGCATAATAGGCACAATATTTTTAGCAATAGGAATAAATATAAAAAATAAAATTGTAAGAAATATAGGAATAGCAATATTTTCAATAGTGATAATTTTCTGGATTTGGTTTTTCTCGTGGTTCTTTATAGATGAAGACGAAGAGTTGAAAAGTAAGATGGGAGAAGAAACAACAAATAATGTTAGTGAAAGTACAAGAGGTGAAGATATAACTAGTCAAGTTATATCAAATGATAGCAGTATATATAAGTATGGAATAATAAGAAAAATTAAAGATGATAAAATTACATTCATTAATAAAGAAAATAATATATATATATTAGAAAATAAAGAGCAAATCAAGTATATTAATGGAAGAACTAGCGAACAATGCAAATTTAGTGATTTAAAAGAAGGTTATTATATAAATACAAGTTATGACAGAACTTGTTATATCTATAAAAATATAACAGGAGAAGAACTAAAAAAAGAACTTCTAAAAAGTTTAGCTTTACCTGATGATGTTGATATATTAAGAACGAGTGTTGATGAAATAAAAGATGTAAAACAATTAGGAAATAATGAAGCACTAGTAACTTTTGAGATTTCGGATATTATAAAAGCTGAAAATTATCCTGAGATAAATGATGAGGAACATAAATTTGAGGTGACTCTTAAGGTAAATAATAATACAAAATATAATTTGAATTTTCATGGACAAGATACTTATAATGCAGAAACAATTGAAAATTCAAAATGGTTGATGTTATATATCAGATTAGATGCTAATACTTTAAATGATGAATATCCTTGTATTTCGATGTTTGATTCATATAGTAATTAAGAGAGAAGCAAAATGGATTAATTCTGTTTTGCTCTTGTTTAATAAATAAAATTATCGAAAAACAATAAAAAAATATTGACAATCAAAAAATATAGTGATATATTATGGCAAGAAAGAGAAAAGGTTGAGCCTTGAGAATGGAGTGGTATTTGACATGAAAAAAGAAAGAATAAAATATATAACTATATTTGCAATAACATTTATATTAGAAGTAATAATAGCCAAATACGTACATGACAAGATAATAAGACCATATATAGGAGATGTACTAGTAGTAATATGTTTATATACATTTGCCAAAAGCATATTTCTAGACAAAATAAAATTGCTCTCACTATATGTCTTAATATTGGCAGTAATAGTAGAAATATTACAATATTTTAATTATGCTCAAATATTATTTGGAGACAATAAGATTGCAAAAACGTTGTTAGGTTCATCATTTGACATAAAAGACATATTATGCTACGTGGTTGGATATCTAATAATAATTTTAATAGAAAAAATCTCACATGAAAGAAAGGAAGCAAAACAAAATGAAAATAGTAGGTAAAAACGGATTAGGAAATATAATAAAAATAATACTTCAAATATGTTTTTGGGGAGGAATAGCATTTTTAATAATACTGCCAATAATATTAAAGAGCATATCAATATTTGAAATAATGTTATATTTAAATGGAATAACAATGTTAGTAATAGTAAAGCAATTTATTGAGTTATTTGATTCATTAAAAATTGAAAAGCCATTTTGTAACGGTACAGTAGAAAGAATGAATATAGCAAGCATAGCAGCTGGGATTATGACAGGCCTATTTCTTATAGAGACAATTTACAAATTTGCATCAAACAACAGTGATATCAAAATCAATTGCATATTAGTATTTATGACAATACTATTTTTAGGAGTTGCAATTGCATTATATATACTTGCAGAATTATTTAGACAAGCAACAGAATATAAGTCAGAAAACGATTTGACAATATGAAAGGATGTAGAAAAATGATAATTGTTAATTTAGATGTAATAATGGCAAAAAGGAAAATATCATCAGGAGAACTTGCCGAAAAAGTTGGAATAACACCTGCTAATTTATCAATTTTAAAAACAAATAAAGCTAAAGCAATAAGATTTTCAACATTAGAAAAAATATGCGAAGTATTAGAATGTAAGCCAGGAGATATTTTAGATTATAAATCAAAATAGTCTTACACAAAGTTAATTCTTTTCCAACCAGATTTAAGAAAGGAACAAGATAAAAAATGTTAAAAAGAAATTTTAAAATGCTTATAAGCCTTGTATTGCTAATAATTATAGGATTTGGAATATACGAAATATTTAATATAGAAAAGAAAATAGTAAATGAAGAAAATTCACAAAAACAGAAGGCATCTGAAATTCCTTTACCAAGCAGAATTATATATAAAAATAGGTATAACCAATATAAAGTAATGAATTCAGAAGACAAATATTTTGCAGAAGTATATACATTATTATACAATCAATTAGCTGATTATACAGAAGAAAATTCAGAACTAGAAAAAGAAAATATCAGCTTTTTAGAATGTACTTATATTGTTAGAAATCCATCAAAAGAAGAAAAAAATTATATTTTCATATTAGGAAATGAGAATAGTGAATTAGAGAAAAAAATACAATTTTATACAGAAGATATTAAGGCTTATGAATTTGAAAAAGCCAAAAGTTATACATCAAAAAAACAAGTTTCAAAAGTTCCAACTGATGCCGGCTTTTGGAAACAAGAAGAGGGTATATACAAAAAAACTGTAAATTATAATAGTACAGAATATAAATCTATTTTGCAAGAACTAAGCTTTAATGAAGATATTCCAGAGATTAATGATAATTATAATGAAAATGTGATAATTACAATATCAAAATATGAGATAAAAAATGTAGAGGCAAATATAGGTAGTATTAAGTATGAATTAGGTGCAAAAAGCAATAAATATTTTGTAAATTGTCTCATTTATAGTAAGGTAGTGAATGATGGTTGTATTTATTACAACAAAGAAGGAGATTAAATATGATTAATTTATTATATATAGGCATAGGTTTGGGAGTTTTTGTAGCTCCGCTAGTGTTAACATTAGCCAATATTATAAATTTATTTAAAAAGAAGAAAATAAAAGAAAATATGATAGACATATTAACATTTGTACTTGGAATTGGACTTTCAGGACTTTTATATTTAGTATCAGACTTTAAAGATTATACAGAAGCACTAAGGCTTGGAGGATTTGAGGTTGATAAACATGCACCAATAGCTTCTTGGAGTATGCCAACAGTAATCGCTATTTTTATATTTGGATTTGTATCATACTTTTTAATAAGAAAAAGAAAATTAAACTTACCACCACTTATTATTGTGTGTTCGATATCAGGAATAATAGTTTGCTCGATTTATATGATAATTTTTATAATTCAAATTACAAATACTGAATTATTCCCTAGATATCTATTTTACGGAATACCATATTTAGCATTATTTCCAATAAATTATATTTTGTGCAGTATAAGAGCGATAATTGAAGTTATAAAAAGATATAAAGAAAAGAACCTGAAAGCAAAAGAATTTGACAATAAATTTTTGAATAAATGTAGTCAAATAATATATAACACAGATAATTGGCCAATATTAGCAGTAGTTTTAACGGTTCCACTAACAGCAATATTAATATGTATACTAGTATTATTTGGACAAAGACCAGATGAGGCAATAAGAGCGTTCTTAGAAACTAGTGATTGGAATTTGTCTCAAAAAGTTTCTCCACCATCTGTTGAATATGACGCACATTATTTGTGCACAGTAGCAGTAAGTGGACATAAAGAAATAGTGAAGCCAACAAGAGTTGGAATTAGAAGAGGACAAAAGATAATTGTAAATAGACAATTGTGTGTTGCTAATGCTTTTGAAGATTTAATTCAAGAGAAAACACCAAGATTCCATCATTTGGTTAGATATATTTATGATAAATATGGTTTTCCTTTAGCAAAATGTATAAAAACTGCTTGGGAAGCGGATATTACATATATTTTGATGAAACCACTAGAATGGATATTTTTAATAGTTTTATATAGTTGTGATTCTAATCCAGAGAATAGAATTTCTACACAATATATTGGAAAAAAGATAAAGTATGTGGTATAATAAGAATAGTTAAGCAAATGCTTAATGAATAAGTTGAAAGGAGGAACTCCGGTTATTAGGGCTCATTTGTCCAAATAACAACAATGTAACTAAGAAAAAATCGCAAAAAGAAAGGACAGAAGAATGTTAAAGAAACTCAAATCATGGAAAACAAAGATAATGAAATACATCAAAGGGAAGGACACAGAAGAAATTTTCTTTGTAGAAACAAGATTTGAAAAAGACAGAATCATACGTTGCCGCATGAAATGTGGAGAAGTAATTTCCATGCCAGTTGGCGGCATAAAGATTCAAAAAACAGCAGAATAACTTAGTAAAAAAACTCTCACTCATTTGTGAGAGTTTTTTCAAAGTCTTATAATATAATACAAATCAATCCACCAGAGCCTTCATTAACAATGCGTTCCAAAGTCTCTTGAAGTTTCATTTGAGCTTCTTCTGGCATTTTAGCAAGTTTAGTTTGTAAGCCCTCATTAACCAGCTCATTGAGACTCTTACCAAAGATATTTGAGCTCCAAATACTTGTAGGGTCATTTTCAAACCCAGAAAGAAGATAATTGACCAATTCTTCTGATTGTTTTTCAGAGCCAACGATAGGAGAAACCTCTGTTTCAATTGTTGCACGAATCATATGAATTGATGGGGCTTTGGCGCGAAGTTTGACACCAAAGCGAGAACCTTGTTTAACCATTTCAGGCTCTTCAAGAACTAATTCATCAATAGAAGGTGTAACGATTCCATACCCCTTAGTTTTAACCTCTTCTAAAGCATAAGCAATTTTATCATATTTCTTTTTGGTGCATGCTAAATCACTCATAATTGAGAATAATTCACCTTCATTTGTGATTTCCATACCTGTCATTTCAGAAAGAACATTATAAAATAGCTCATCTTTTAATTGAATTGAAATACAAACTTTACCAGTACCAAGCATAATGTTTTCAACAGAAGTTTTTGCAATAATATCAGTACTTTCGATTTGAGAGACACAATTTGAAACATCTTTTAGTGCAGAGACATTTTCAAATGCATTCTGTAATTGTTCAAACAACTTACTTTTCAATGGATGAGCAAAATCTAAGCTATCAATCCATTTAGGAAAACGAATTTTAATTTCATCAACAGGGAATTCATAAAGCAAACTAGCAAACATTGAATTTATGTCATCAGCAGTTAAATCTTCGCAGTTAATAGGCATAACTTTAGTATTATATTTATCAGACAATTGTACAGCTAATTCTCTTGCTTCAGGAGAAGATGGATTAGCACAATTTAACAAAATGATAAAAGGCTTATTAATAGCGCGAAGTTCACTAACTACACGTTCTTCAGCTTTTACATAATCATCACGTGGAATATCTGTAACACTACCATCAGTAGTTATTAAAATTCCAATAGTAGAGTGTTCTTCAATAACTTTTTTTGTACCAATTTCGGCAGCAGTTTCAAAAGGAATTTCTTCGTCAGACCATGGTGTTTTTACCATTCTTGGCATATCATCTTCTAAATACCCAATTGCATTATCCACCAAATATCCAACACAATCGACTAAACGAGTTTTTAATTTTAAATTTTTATCTATTGTAATTTCAACAGCCTCATTAGGAACGAACTTTGGCTCAGTAGTCATAATTGTACGACCGCCTGCACTTTGTGGCAATTCATCTTTTGCTCTTTCTTTTTTATACTCATTATCTATATTAGGAATAACAAGTAAATCCATAAATTTCTTGATAAAAGTAGATTTGCCTGTTCTTACAGGTCCAACAACTCCAATATAAATATCACCATCAGTTCGTTTGGCTATATCTTGATATAAGCCTATATTTTCCATCTATAATACCTCCTTGATAGACAAACTTTTATTAATATATATGGAACTAGTCATAATAATATGACAGACATATTAAAAAAACTTGATAAAAAAACTTTTATATGATAGAATTGGGCTATTGAAATACATATAATATACAAAATCTGTTTTATTAGCAATAATAAAGCAGGAAAGGACGGAGTCAGAATGGATAAATTACAAGATACTGTAAACATTTTAAAAGAGTATAAGCAAGATCATATAATAAGATTACTAGAAAAGTTGAATAAAGAGCAACAAGAAGAATTAATAAAACAAATAGCTACAATTGATTTTCATCAAATAATGGAGTTATATAATAATACTAAAAAAACAATAGAATTTAAAGAGAGTAAAATAGAACCATTAAAATATTTAGATAAAGCCAAACTTAAAGAAGAACAAAGAAATAAATTTGATGAGCTTGGAGAAAAAGCAGTAAGAAATGGCGAATATGCAGTTGTTACAATGGCAGGTGGCCAAGGAACAAGATTAGGCCATCCTGGACCAAAAGGAACATTCAAATTAAATGTATATGGAAAAGGAAAATATTTATTTGAAATTTTAACAGAAAATTTAAAAGAAGCAAATCAAAAATATGGAGTAACAATTCCTTGGTACATAATGACGAGTAAGGAAAACAATCAACAAACAATAGATTTTCTAGAAAAACACAATTACTTTGGATATGACAAAAATTATGTTACTATTTTTACACAAAGTGAATTGCCATTAGTTGACGAAGAAGGAAAATTACTTATTGGAAAAGATTTTAAAATAAAAGAAGCATCAGATGGAAATGGTGGAACTTATTCATCTTTACGTGCAAGTGGATGTTTAGCTAATATGAAAGAAAGAGGAGTAAAGTGGATATTTATAGGTAGTGTAGATAATGCATTATTAAAAATGGTTGATGTAACTTTGTTAGGAATGGCCATAGATAAAAATGTTCAAATTGCTTCAAAATCAGTAGTGAAAGCAAATCCACATGAAAGAGTTGGGGTATTTTGCAAAATGAATGGACACCCAAAAGTAATAGAATATACAGAGTTACCAGAAAAAATGGCAGAAGAAGTTGATGATGATGGAGAACTAAAATATGGTGAATCACATATAATGTGTAATTTATACACAATTAATGCAGTAGAAAAAATCAGTAATGAAATTTTAATGTATCACTGTGCACACAAGAAAAATTCATACATAGATGAAAATGGAAAAGAGGTAATACCAACAGAGCCAAATTCATATAAATTTGAATCATTTATATTTGATGCATTTGAATTTTTTGATGATATAGCTATTCTTCGTGGAAAACGTGAGGATGATTTTGCACCAGTAAAAAATAAAGAGGGAGTAGATAGTCCAAGAACTGCAAAGGAATTATATGAAAAATTCTATGCAAAGCAAGTAGTTACAAAATTATAATTATTTTCCAACCTGGTTTATACCTTAAGAAAGGAATGAGATTAAAAATGGAAAAATGTAAAATAAAAAACTTATATAATTTAGACGAGACAATTGCAAAAGAGTTACTAGAAAAATTCGAATATCCATGGGAAGCTTTACCGGAAATAAGTAAATTTATATTAGAAATAGGACCTAAATTAGACAACAAAATTTATGAATTAAAGGGAGAAAATATATGGATTGCAAAATCTGCTAATGTATATCCATCTGCATATATAAAAGGTCCTGTAATAATTGGCGAAAATGCAGAAGTTAGACATTGTGCTTTTATTAGAGGTAATGCTATTGTGGGAAATAATGCGGTTGTAGGAAACTCAACAGAATTAAAAAATGTTATATTGTTTAATAATGTACAAGTGCCACATTATAATTATGTAGGTGATTCTATATTAGGATATAAAGCTCATATGGGAGCTGGTTCAATAACTTCTAATGTAAAGTCAGATAAGAAATTGGTTATAGTAAAAGATAAAGAAGAAAAAATTGAAACGGGATTGAAAAAATTTGGAGCAATGATAGGAGACTGTGTAGAAGTTGGTTGTGGAAGTGTTTTGAATCCAGGAAGTGTTATAGGAAAAAATACAAATATATATCCACTATCATCAGTAAGAGGAGTTGTACCAGAAAACAGCATATACAAAAACAAAAATGAAATAATAATAAAAAAATAACGGTTTGAATTTAATAAAGTTGAATAAAATGTCCAGTAAATAATATTACTGGACATTTTACATTTGTTGATTTCCGGGTATAAAGTAATCTACAACTCCATAAATTAAAGCACCAATTATAGCAGCCATCCAAGAAATTGAATAACCAACTACAAAATACTGTGTAAAATATAAAATAATAGCAGCTAAAGCAAAACCGACAAATCCTTTTCCAAAAGGACTTGCATGTAGACCTGTAAATTTGATTATTAAATAATCCATTATTGTTAAAACAACTGCTGCAAGTGCTAATGCCCAAATATTACTTATAGTAAAATTAGGAGTGAAAAATGCAGTGATAGCAAGAACTATAGCAGCTGTGATTAATCTACCAACAATTTGCCAAACTGTAGAAGTACCTGTAGTACTGTTACTTTGAGAATTTGACATATCAAAAACCTCCTTATTTATTTTTTTATAATTTAATTTTTTCAAGGTTATATCAGTAGTATTTACAAGAAAAAAATAATTATACAAAAATCGTATAAACGACTAAAAAATGTGAAAAATAATAATAAAATTTTAATTTTGGAGGCAATAATATGCTAATAACATTTTTTAGAGCAATTGTTTTATACATACTTGTATTAGTAGTAATGAGATTAATGGGAAAGCGTGAAATAGGTCAAATGCAACCATTTGAATTAGCAATTTCAATAATGATTGCTGATTTGGCAACTTTACCAATGACTGAAACAGGAGTACCAATATCAAATGGAATAATCCCTATATTAGGATTATTAGTAATGCACCTTACTATATCAATGCTAAATTTAAAAAGCACAAAAGCAAGAGAGATTATATGTGGAAAACCGGCAATATTGATTTTCAGGGGAAAGGTTGATGAAAAAGTTTTAAAAAAAGAAAGATTTACAATAAATGAGCTTGAAGAAAGGCTTAGAACCAATAATATATTTAATATAGGAGATGTTGAATATGCTGTTTTAGAGACAAGTGGACAAGTAACAGTGATACCTAAACCTAATAAAAGAGCAACAACACCAGAAGATTTTAATATAGAACCCAAATATGAAGGAATACCATATGATTTAGTTGTTGATGGTAAGGTAATGTATAAAAATTTGGAAAAGCTAGGAAAAAACTATGTATGGTTACAAAAACAAACAGAAAAATTTGGAATTAGACCGGAACAAGCATTAATAGTCACAATCGATGGGGACAATCAATTTTTTTGCCAACCATTAGAAAAGGATGGTGAAAAAAATGTTTAAAGAATCTGTAATATGTATAATAATAGTTGTAGTTATTTTTTCATTAGATGTGTTTACACAAGACTATACTAATAAAACAACATTAGAGATAACAAAGATATTTTCAGACTTAAAAGAACAAATTTTAAAAGAAGATAAAGAACAAATTACAAAACAAATAGCAAGTTTAGAAGAAAGTTGGAAAGGAAGACACAATAAACTAGCTTATTATATAGAACATGATGAACTTGAAAAAATAGATACAGCAATTGTATCTGCAAAAACTTATATTGAAACAGAAGATTATTCTTCAGCTGCTACAGAACTTGATGTTGGAAAGTTTGTACTTGAACATATTCAACGTAAATATGCATTTAATTTGGTTAATGTATTTTAAAAAATAATTCTATATTTTATAAAGTTGCCCAAATGCAACAAAATACATGATATACAAATAATTGTACAAACTAACTTCAGGTGATTTTATGAAAATAGAAATATTATTAAAACAAATTAGACTTGAAAAAGGAATGACACTTGAAACACTTTCACAACTGTCAGGGATAAGTAAAGGACATTTGAGTAAAATAGAAAGGCAAGAAAGAGAACCTAAAATAAGTACGCTAATATTGATAGCTAAAGCATTAAAGGTAGATGTTAACAATTTGTATAGGGTTGAAAATTAAATTCAGGAGATATAGCGCAATGTCTCTTAAATTTATGCCTATTTGAAAAAAGGTAATTTTTTTATTAATTATACTTTGCATAAAAAATAAAACGTGATAAAATACTATAGATACCATAAAAAACATTAGTAATAGAACAATTTGCGAATGCAGGGAGGGCAAAAATTATGAAACGGAAGTATGAAATACCTCAAATGAGTGATAAAGATATTGCTCATTGGTATGAAAACATTAGACCAATCGTAAAACGTGATACATATCTGAGAAAACTATCAGAAAGAGAATTAACACATGTAGCATATACTTGGCTTACTGAAGCAATTGATTATGCAGAAAAAGTTGACTTTACTAAGTTATCAGTTCTCGAAGATATAAAAATGCTTCATGGATATGGGTATTATGGCTTGTTTAAGCCTTCGGTAGGAGAAGTTATCCGACAGATTCCAAAGGATTTGCTTGAAAAAGTTGTTGCTTTTGAAATAATTGCAGGAGCTATTGGAATGGCAGAAGAACATTTTAAGAAACTGTTTATTTTTAAATAACCGTTTCATTTAAATGAAATAACCACCCTCTGTAAATTTTACTGAGGGTGGTTATTGATTGTACGTAATAATGATACGGGTTTTCTTGTATATCTTTTATTTATTTTTAGTTTATACCATTTATAAAAAATTTAATTAAGATAATATAAGTTGAATTATTATTATACTCAATTTGTAAAAAAATCAACAAAATATTAAAAAAATTTATTTTCATGTCGTTATTGATATTGGAAAAATTAAAGATTTTGAAGGATTTTCTTATTGTAAAATAGATCAATTAAGAGCAATAAGTAAATTAAGACTACAAAAATGTTGGAAGCTTGGAATGTGAAACAAAATCATCAGGGAGAACAGATGAAAATGGAAATTTAGCACCTATGCATGATATGAGTTATTTTGATAGAAGCGTTCCAGCAGATGTAGGAGAAACTTATAGAAAAAGCTTAGGAAAAGATATGTTTGAAAGAGCAAAAAATCCCTTATATAAAAATGCTAAAGGAATTAGATTTGCTCAAGAGACAATAATTCTTTCAACTTTTAGTAAAATGAAACAACGAGATATTAGCAAGGAAAATAATGATACAGAAGTTGAACAGGACTAGTTTATAAATAAAAAAAACATATTATGCTTTGCCGAGCTATGTGGTGTTTTATCATAATTTATATGGTAGCACATATTCTGTGGCTCTCCAATAATATGCATGTGTAAATTGGCATAACCTCAACAGCTAAAAAGTTCTAACAAATAAGTCTTGGAGCGTTTGTCGTAGTTATCTACAACTTTTTTCTCTCTTAACGATTGATACAAAAAAATCAATCAATTTATTAAAGTATATCATATTTTTGATAATTTTCAATACTTTTTTAGCTTTTATATAGTAAATTTTTGAATTTAATGATAAAATACATTTATATTGTAAAAATATAGAAAAGGGGTGAAAAAATGGACTATATTGAGAATACTGATACACAATCTGTTGGAAAATTTACAAAGAAATTTATAACAAACTATATTATTGGTGCAATTCTAATTGGTGTAGTTGTTGGCATTATTAGTGAAATTCTATCAGCATTTTTACCTACACAACTTCAATCAATTGCTAACTTTTTACTTACCATTTTTGGATTTTGGAAAATAAGTTTATCAGCAGTAGAAACTAGTTTGAAAGAAGTAAATATAAATTCAGACAATGTTAATAAGGTTTTAAAAAATATTTTTATCTTTCTAATTGTTTTATTAGTAATAAATATTTTATTTACATACATATCATTTAAATTTTCAACTAGAATTTTATCAAGCTTAACAAATGCTTTAACTATAAACTTGATTATAAATATAGTTGCAACTATAATACAATATGCAATTATAATGTTGTTCTGTAAAAATAAATTAGAAGAAATAGTACTAGGAAAAAAAATAAATAAAACTTTATATATAGTGCTTTTAGTAATTGCTGTTATAATTCTATGTTCAAGTATGCTTTTCAAAAATAATAGTAATACTAATAACAACTCAACAAATACTACAAATAATACAAATTCAGCAATAGAAAATAAATATCCTAATGCTAAATGGGTAGAAGTTGGTTGTTCAAGCAGTACAAATGTTGATTCTAATGTTGCAACTGTAAGCGTAAATTTGGGGCATTATAAAGAAGACACCGTTGAGAAATATAAAGTAGTAAAAATTATTTGTACAATTTATAAAGAAAGTACTAATGAAGTTATAGGTACAAGTGAAACATATTATGAAGATGTAGAATTAGAATATGGTTATTTTAGTTTTATGAAAACAATAAGAGTAAAACTTTCAACTCCGTTTGTAGGAAACGACTTTTCTTCTAAGATTGAAGCATATGGAATACCAGAATAATAAAATAGCATTGTTGTACTTCGAAAAAAGTACTGACAATGCTATTTTGATTCGCTTTAGCGTGTTGAGCCACAAAGCGAAACAAAAAACCGCCAGCTATGCTGGTGTTGTTTTAAAGGCTTACAGAAAAAGATATCAAACCATGATATAATGTTAGGTGTTCAAGCCAACAAAATATCAGAAAGGAGTGATATCTATGAGCAATACTTTATCACATACAAAGTGGAATTGCAAATATCATATAATATTTATACCAAAATACAGAAGAAAAGTAATATATAATAAATTGAGAACAGATATAAGGGGATATATTCATGATTTGTGCAGATGGAAAGGAGTAGAAATAGTAGAGGGACATTTGATGCCAGATCATGTGCATTTACTATTATCAATACCACCGAAAATGAATATATCAAGTTTCATGGGATATTTGAAAGGAAAAAGCTCAATGATGATATTCAAAGACCATGCAAATTTAAGATATAAATACGGAAATTGTAACTTTTGGGCAACAGGCTATTATGTCAGTACAGTTGGATTAAATGAAGCAACAATAAGAAAATATATAAGAGACCAAGAAAAGGAAGATGTACTAGAAGATAAATTAACAAAGAGGGAAAGCCATAACCCTTTTAAGGGTTTGTTACAGTAGTAAATGCGTTAAGGCTTGAACGGAGTGAAAAGCCAGCACCTTGAGGTGCTGCAATGTTATATGCCCTTATAGGGCATGTTAAAACCACCCGTTTTACGGGTGGTTATTATTTTTAATATATATTATTAGATTGAAGTTCTTCGATAATAAATTTATTTGTGTTGATTATAGCTATAATAGAATTGCAACTATTAATAATGTTTTCTTCATCAAGTTCACTTTTTATATTAAAATCTAAAAAGTATTTATCGTGTAATCTAATACAAATCTTATTTTGAAAAATATTTACTTCTAAATTTATATTCTTTTTAGCTAATTCAACGAAACAAGCTAACATACTATTAGTACAATATTTATTTAATAAGTCAGGATTATCAGTTTCTATTTCATAATATTGGTTAAATTCTTCATTAGATGATTGTATTGCATTTTTCAATTTTAAACTATCTAATTTTCTATTACGTATTTTTATAGATATTGGAATATTAAAAGTAAGTGTATAAATACTTGCTATTCCACAGAATAATGTAGCATACCAATAACCATAAGCACCACCATCTTTAAATTTAGAATGAACTTTTGACATAATTAAATTGGTATTACTGTTTAATCTAATATTATCTGATGATTCATATGCTTCATGACTATTTGAAAATCTCATGCTTTCATAAAGTTCTTGAGATATACCATAACTATGATCATATTGACTATTAGTAATTACATATTCAATTATAGGTTTACAAATTCTTTCACAAAATATATCATTGTATTCTTTTTCATTTGTTTCAGAATTATCTACTGAAAAGTTTTCTTGAACTGTTCTTCTAGATCTTACTACTAATTTATATATTACATAACCGAAACAAACTATCATTGCAATAGAGATTATTGTTTTCATTATAAATAAAGAAGCTTCTCCTGGTTTATAATCAGGTGTCATATCACTAATCATAAATTTAGCCATTAAAAAAAATAAAATAAAACTTATTATTTCAAAACCAATTTTCGATAGACTACGTGAAGCTACAGCTTTTGCCACAGATTTTTTTTTATTAATTTCTTCTTGTTTTACGGCATTTTTCTTTTCTTCTAATAATTGATAATTTTGATTATATAATTTTTGATATAATTCTCTTATTTTTTCTGACATTGTTTACCTCCAAATTTAAAATGTTTTCTTATTTGATTATACAATACTTTATAAAAAATAACAAATAATTATGAAATTTTGGTATAAATATTTTTACCAATTAAGATAATTAAAAGCAAAAAAATCAAGCCAACTAAATCGACTTATATATTGTGAAATGATATTCACTTTTTGTTTCCTTCAAACTCACTTGTATCAATAATTACAAGTAGTTCGACGAAAACGCATTATGGAGCCTACAACGGGAATTGAACCCGTGACCTCAGCCTTACCAAGGCTGCACTCTACCAACTGAGCTATGCAGGCAAATCAAACATATTATAGTATATAAAAATAAAAAAAGCAATAGAAATTTGAACAAAATTCGCACAATATTTTACATAAAAGCTTGATTTTTAAGCCAAAATAAACTATAATATCTCTGTATAATTGGAGAAAAAAGGAGAGAATAGAAAATGCAAGAAAACAAAAATCAAAATCAAGAAGTAGAATTAGATGAGAATCACTTAATACAAATAAGAAAAGATAAATTAAAAGAATTACAAGAACAAGGAAAAGACCCATTTGAAATAACAAAATTCAACAGAACAAATTCAGCAGGAGAAATAAAAGCAAATTATGAAGAATTTGAAAACAAAGATGTAACAGTAGCAGGAAGAATAATAGCAAAAAGAATAATGGGAAAAGCATCATTCTGTACAATACAAGACAGTGATGAAAAAATCCAAAGTTATGTAAGTATAAACGATTTGGGAGAAGAAAGTTATAAAGCATTTAAAACATGGGATATTGGAGATATCATAGGAATAACAGGATTTGTATTTAAAACAAGAACAGAAGAAATTTCTGTACATGCAAAAGAAGTAACACTACTATCAAAATCATTAAGACCATTACCGGAAAAATTCCATGGATTAAAAGATGTAGATTTAAGATATAGACAAAGATATGTTGACTTAATAATGAATCCAGAAGTAAAAGAAACATTCAGAAAAAGAAGTCAAATAATTAGTGAAATAAGAAAAATATTAGATGAAAAAGGATTTTTAGAGGTTGAAACACCAGTATTAAATACAATATCAGGAGGAGCAACTGCAAGACCATTTATAACACACCATAACACATTAAACATTCCAATGTATTTAAGAATTGCAACAGAATTAAACTTAAAAAGACTAATTGTTGGTGGATATGATAAAGTATATGAAATGGGAAGAATATTCAGAAATGAAGGAATGGACATAAGACACAATCCAGAATTCACAACAATTGAATTATACGCGGCATATCAAAATTATCATGATATGATGGATATAACAGAAGAGTTATTCCAAAAATGTGCAATGAAAGTATGTGGAACAACAAGATTAACATATCAAGGAACAGAAATAGACTTAGGTGGCAAATGGAAAAGAGTAACAATGATAGACTCTATAAAAGAAGCATGTGGAGTGGACTTTAATACAATAAATACTGATGAAGAAGCAGTAGCATTAGCAAAAGAAAGAAAACTAGAAATTCCAGCAGGAAAAGAAACAAGAGGACACATTATTAGTTTATTCTTTGACGAGTATGTTGAAAAAACAATTTTACAACCAACATTTATATATGATTATCCAGTAGAAATATCACCATTAGCTAAGAGGTCTCCAAAAGATCCTAGATTAACAGAAAGATTCGAAGTATTTATTGATGGCAGAGAATATGGAAATGCATTCTCAGAATTAAATGACCCAATAGATCAATATGAAAGATTTAAAGAAGAAATAGCAGCAAGAGAAAATGGTGATGATGAAGCAGGAATGATGGATGAAGACTTTATAAATGCACTTGAATATGGAATGCCTCCAACAGGTGGACTTGGAATAGGAATTGATAGACTAGTTATGTTATTAACAGATTCTGCATCAATAAGAGATGTATTGTTATTCCCAACAATGAAGCCACTTGGAAGTTCAGACAATAAAAAAATAAATGATATACCAGAAAATAATGATAGAGAAGAAGTTATAGATTTTTCAAAAGTAGAAATTGAACCATTATTTAAAGATTATGTGGATTTTGATACATTTAGTAAATCAGACTTTAGAGCTGTAAAAGTTAGAGAATGTGTTGCAGTTCCAAAGAGTAAAAAACTTTTAAAATTTACACTAGATGATGGAACAGATACAGAACGTATAATTTTAAGTGGAATACATCCATATTATGAACCAGAAGAATTAATAGGAAAAACACTAATAGCTATTACAAATCTTCCACCAAGAGCTATGATGGGAATTGATTCTTGTGGAATGCTTCTTAGTGCAGTACACACAGAAGAAGGAGAAGAAAAACTTCATTTACTAATGGTAGATAATCATATTCCAGCAGGGGCAAAACTTTATTAATAAAAACTATGAAATTAAGGGGAAGATAGGAGCTTTATATGTTTGGATTTAATATAGATAAAAGAACATTATATATAATAATTGGAGTATTGGTAGTAATATCATTAATGAGTTATGGAACATCTGGGATATTTAGTTTAATACTATCAATTCCAGCAGTACTGCTTGCAATAACAGTACATGAATTTGGGCATGCATTTGCTGCATACAAATTAGGTGACGATACACCTGTAAGACAAGGAAGATTAAGCTTAAACCCATTTGACCATGTTGATCCATTAGGATTAGCAATGCTATTATTCGCACATATAGGATGGGGAAAACCAGTAGAGATAGACCCAAGAAATTATAATAGAAATATTTCAGTAGAAAAAGCAGATGCAATAGTATCATTTGCAGGACCTTTAATGAATTTTATTACAGCAATAATATTTTCATTAATATACTGTGCAATTATTAAATTTGCAGGAATAGCATTCACATTAACAAATGTAGGAACAATAGTAATTGCAATAATATTGAGTATTGTTACTATGAACATAGGATTGGGAGTATTTAATTTACTACCATTACCACCATTAGATGGTTCAAAAATATTTTTACCAATATTACCAAGAAATGCAAAAACATGGTTTATAAATAATCAACAAATATTTTATATAATATTTTTAATAATATGGATAACAGGAATTGCAGGAAGACTAATTTCGCCACTTATAGATACAATGACAGAAGGAATATTAGGATTAGCAATGAGAATATTTGGATTATTATAAAAATAGGAGAAATATAATGACAGAAAAAGATATAGTAGTTTTAGGAATAGAATCAAGTTGTGATGAAACTTCTGTTGCCGTTGTAAAAAACGGTAGAGAAGTTTTATCTAATATAATAGATACACAAATTAAAATTCATGAAAAATATGGAGGAGTAGTACCAGAAATTGCATCAAGAAATCATATAGAAGCGATATCAAGAGTTGCAAAAACTGCACTTGAAGAAGCAAATATGAAGCTTGAAGATGTTGATGTAATTGCACCAACATACGGACCAGGATTGGTAGGGGCATTGTTGGTAGGAGTATCATATGGAAGAGGACTAGCATATGCACTAAATAAGCCATTAGTAGGAGTGAATCACTTAGAAGGACATATTGCTGCAAATTACATAACACATCCAGATTTAGAACCACCATTTTTGTGTATGTTAACATCAGGAGGAAATACGCAAATTGTATATGTAAAAAATTATTGTGATATGGAAGTATTAGGAAGAACACGTGATGATGCGATAGGAGAGGCTTTTGATAAAGTAGCAAGAGTTGTGGGATTAGGATATCCAGGAGGACCAAAGGTTGACAAATTAGCCCAACAAGGTAAACCAAGTATAGAATTTCCCAAAACTCATTTTGAAAACTTGGATTTCAGTTTTAGTGGAATAAAAACAGCAGTAATAAATTTGCACCATAAAAATCCAGATGTAAGTAAAGAAGATTTATGCATGAGCTTTGAAAAAGCAGTAACAGAAGTATTAATAGAAAATATAACAAAAGCAATAGAGCAAACTGGAATAAAGAAAGTTGTATTAGCAGGTGGAGTATCAGCAAATACACATATAAGAAGTGAGTTTGAAAAGTTAGAGGAAAAAGGAATCAAAATATATAAGCCCGACTTGAAACTTTGCACAGATAATGCTGCAATGATAGGTGCTGCGGGATATTATAGATATTTACATGGAGACATTTCAGAAAATACATTAAATGCAGTGCCAAACTTAAAAATTGGAGATTAGAAAAGGATAAGAAATATGTCAATATTTGTAATAGCAGACCTACATTTATCTTTTAGAGTACCAAAGCCAATGAATATATTTGGAGATAATTGGTCAGGTCATGAAGAAAAAATAAGAAAAGATTGGATAGAAAAAGTAACTGAAAATGATTTAGTGGTTTTACCAGGCGATTTTTCATGGGAAACATATTTAGCAGATACTAAATTGGACTTTGAATATCTAAATAATTTGCCTGGAAAAAAAATCATGTTAAAGGGAAATCATGATTATTGGTGGACAACTTTAGCTAATATGAGGAAATTTTTGAAAGAAAATAATTTTTCTAATATTGATTTTTTATATAATAATAGTTATGAATTCGAAAATAAAATTTTATGTGGAACTAGAGGATGGAGCATAGCTGATGAAGAAGCTGATGAGAAATTAATAAATAGAGAGCTGATAAGATTAGAACTATCTCTACAAGACGGAGTGAATAAATACGGAAATAATAAAGAAATAATAGTATTTATGCATTATCCACCAATAACAAAAACAAAGATAGAACTAGAGCAAGAAACAAAATTTGTAGAACTTATGAAAAAATATAATGTTAAAAGATGTTATTATGGTCATTTACATGGATTATCTATAAAAGAGGCAATAGAAGGAGATGTAGAAGGAATTCAATTTAAACTTGTAAGTGCAGATGCATTAGATTTTAAACTAATAAAGATATAAAAATCCAACTTTTTAAATAAGTTGGATTTTCTTAATGAAATAACTATTTTTCGTTATTTTTGGGGTTGTTGTTATTGTTTTGATTTTCATTATTTCTATTATTTTTTTTGCTTTGTTTACTTTTTTTATCTGACATAGAAGAACACCTCCATTTCAATTTTTCTAAAATAGTTTATCCATTAAATAAAAAAATATACAAAATATTGTCTTAGATATAAGAGTGTGATATACTAAGTATTATAAAATGTAAAAAAAGGAAGAAGAAAATGAAAAATATAGTAATAGGAATAGAAGGAACTGTTGGTGCTGGAAAAACATCAATATGTAGAGAATTACTAAATGATACAGAAAATTCAATAATTTTACATGGTGGAGAAATATATAGAGCAATTGTATATGGAATGACACAAAATAAAATACAAAACGCACAAAATCTTGACGCATTTGAAATTATGAAAAAGCTAGGAATAGAGATAAAATTAGAGAATAAAGAAACAGTTATATATATGAAAGAAAAAAAAATATCACAAGAAGAATTGCAATCAAAAAAATCATCAATAGCTGTTTCAAAAGTTAGCAATATAGCAAATAATGAAAAGTTATATGAATTTGGAAAAGACTTAATTGATAAATATAGAAAAAACTATAATGTTATATTATCATCAAGAGATATTGTTAAAATGTATCCTGATGTAACTTATCACTTTTTTATTGATGCATCACTTGAAGAAAGAACAAATAGAAAATATATGCAATATAATAAAGAAATACCAAAAGAGCAGGTAAAAGAAATGATAAAACTAAGAGATGAGTTACAAGAAAAATCAGGATATTATGTAATATATCCTCAAACTAAAATCTTAGATGTAACAAATTGTAAAAGTGCAAAAGAAGCGGAAGAATTGGTATTAGAAAGCATGAAGAGGGAGGTTATAAAAAGTGGAGTTTAAAAATAAAGAATTAGAAAAATTTGAAAAAAAATTAGAAAGTCAAAAAGTAGCAGTAATAGGATTAGGAGTTAGTAATATACCACTAATAGATTATCTACATAGCAAAAATGCTGATGTATCAGTTTTTGATGATAGAGAAGAAGAAAAAATCAATAAAGAAATAATAGAAAAAATAAAAAAATATGGATTTGAATATTACTTAGGAAGAGAAAATTTGAAAAATTTAATTGGGTTTGATTTAATATTCAGATCACCAAGTTGTTTACCAACAAAACCAGAATTAGTTGCAGAAATTAATAGAGGAGCAATAGTTACTACAGAAATTGAGCAGTTAATGAAATTAGCTCCTTGTAAAATAATAGGAATTACAGGAAGTGATGGAAAAACAACAACAACAACATTAACAGCAGAAGTTTTAAAAAATGCAGGATTTACGGTTCATATAGGAGGAAATATAGGAATTCCGTTGTTCACAAAATTGAATGAAATAATGCCAGAAGATATTATTGTGCTAGAATTAAGTAGTTTTCAATTAATGAACATGAAAATTAGTCCTGATATTGCAGCAATAACGAATATTACGCCAAATCATTTAAATGTTCATAAAGATTATCAAGAATACATAGATGCAAAGAAAAATATTTTCAGACATCAAAATGAAAATGGCATATTAGTTTTAAATGCCGATAATGAGATTACAAATTCTTGCAAAGATGAGGCAAATGGAAAAGTAATAATGTTTAGTAGTAAGCAAAAACTCGAAAATGGATTTATAGTTGATGAAGATGGAATAATCAAAGAATGTAATGAAGGAATAAGAAGACATATATTAGATACTAAAGATATGAAGCTAAAAGGAATGCATAATTTTCAAAATGCATGTACAGTATTAGCATTAACAAAAGGTCTTGTAGATACAGATGATGCAGCAGAGACAATAAAACAATTTGCTGGTGTACATCACAGACAAGAATATGTACGTACAGTTGATGGAGTAGAGTGGTATAATGATTCTGCAAGTACAAGTCCAACTAGAGGGATTTCAGCATTAAATGCGTTTAAAGATAAAGAAATTGTGTTAATTGCTGGTGGTGCTGACAAAAATTTAGACTATACACCAATAGGAAAGCCAATAGTAGACAATGTTAAAAGTCTAATTTTAATTGGGCAAACAGCAAACAAAATTTATGAGGCTGTAAAGAATGAACTAGAGAGTCAACACAAACAGTTAAATATTCACATGTGTGACACTTTTGAACAAAGTATGAATTTGGCTAAAAGAATTGCTAAGCCAGGTCAAATTGTTTTATTTTCACCCGCTAGCACAAGTTTTGATATGTTTAAAGATATGTATGATAGAGGAGACCAATTTAAAAATATGGTTATGAAATTTTAAAAGTGAATGTTTGGAACCGATTCTCATCTATACCTTTTGGTACAGATAAGACCGGTTCTTATCTGTACATTTTGCGCACATAAATCAGATTAAAACATATAATGTATTATGAATTTTAAAAGAAAGGAATGAAATTTAAGATGAACGATTCATTATATGAAGATTATATGAGAAGTGTATTAGGTTATCAGCTAATGAATGATTATACAGATACATATAACTATAATAATTATGACAATTATTCAAGTTATGATGTAATACCTACAATGGCACATATGCAAAATCAAGGAATGCAAATGATGAATAATATGATGCCAATGCAAAATCAAAATATGCAATCAATGTCTACAAGACCGATGACAGCAATGAATAATATACAAATTCAAGAGTTAGAAAAATGTTATCCAGAGATATACCAGATAGTATATCCCATGGTGCAAAAAGCATGTGCGGAAAATAGGGGAGAAATTACAAGAGAACTAGTAGATAGACTAACAGATGAAATCTATTCTGCAGTAGAAGATAAGACACTGGTTCAAGAGAGAGGAGAGGCAGAGGTCGCAAAAATAGATTCAAAAGCTACAACAGTAAAAACTGAAAAAATAGAAAAAAATAAAGATGATAGATATTGCCAAAATTGTGATAGTAGACAAAGAAACACAGGTTTAAATGATATAATCCGTATATTATTATTGAGAGAATTATTAGGAAGACCAGGCTTTCCAGGATTTAGACCTCCTAGACCTCCACCACCAAGACCACCTCACCCTCCAATGAGACCACCTATGAGACCTGGACCAGGAAGACCTCCAAGACCAAGAGGAGAGAGGGATATATATGAGTCACCTAAATATTTTTCTTCATTAGATGATGGAGAATTGGCATATTGAAAGTTGATATAAAATTGAACTAATAAGAACCGGTTCTAACGGTACCCAAAGAGGTACGGCAGAGAACCGGTTCTATCTGCTTATTTTTATTCCCATTCAATTGTTGCTGGTGGTTTTGAAGTAATGTCATAAACTACACGGTTAACATGTTTTACTTCATTAACAATTCTACTAGAAACTTTTTCTAAAACTTCGTAAGGAATTCTACTCCATAAACCAGTCATAAAATCAGTAGTTTCAACAGCTCTTAAAGCAACTGTATAATCATAAGTTCTTTCATCACCCATAACACCTACAGATTTTAAGTTAGTAAGAACTGCAAAATATTGATTTATATTTTTGTGTAAGCCTGCATTAGCAATTTCTTCTCTAAAAATAGCATCTGCATCTTTTAAAATTGTAAGCTTATCATCTGTGATATCTCCAATAACTCTAATAGCTAGACCTGGACCAGGAAATGGCTGTCTATATACTAGATTTTCTGGAATACCAAGTTCTAAACCAGTTTTACGAACTTCATCTTTAAATAAATTTCTTAAAGGTTCAACGATTTCTTTAAAGTCAACATAGTCAGGAAGTCCACCAACATTATGATGGCTCTTGATTACAGCACTTTTTCCAAGTCCACTTTCAATGACATCTGGATAGATGGTTCCTTGAACTAAGAAGTCTACAGTTCCAATTTTTTTTGCTTCTGCTTCGAAAACTCTGATAAATTCTTCACCTATAATTTTTCTCTTTCTTTCTGGATCAGTAACTCCAGCAAGTTTGCTTAAAAATCTATCTTTTGCATCAACTCTTATAAAATTCAAGTCATAATTTTCTGTAAAGATTTTTTCAACTTCGTCACCTTCATTTTTTCTAAGTAATCCATGGTCAACGAAAATACAAGTTAAATTTTTACCAATAGCTTTACTTAAAAGTACAGCTGCAACAGACGAATCAACACCACCTGATAAAGCACATAAAGCTTTTTTATCTCCAATTTTTTCTTTTAAAGATTTTATAGAATCTTCTACAAATGATGACATAACCCAATCTCCTGAACAGTGGCAAACATTATATAAAAAGTTTTTAATAACTTGTGTTCCGTTTATTGAATTATTTACTTCTGGATGGAATTGAATTCCATATAAATTTTTTTCTTGATTTTCCATTGCTGCATTTGGACAAACTGGCGTATAGCCGATTTTTTTGAATCCTTGTGGTACTTCTTCTACATAATCTGTATGACTCATTAAAAATACGTTTGTATCTTCAAATCCTTGAAATAGAGGAGAGGTATTATCTATATTTACGTTAGTTTCTCCATATTCTCTTGTTGTTGCAGATGCAACTTTTCCACCAAGTGTATGAGCCATTAATTGCATTCCATAACAGATTCCAAGTACAGGAATTCCTAATTCAAAAATTCCGTCAGCACATTTTGGGGATTCTTCGCCATATACACTTGCAGGTCCTCCTGTAAAGATTATTCCTTTTGGATTTTTTTCTTTTATTTTTTCTATTGAAATATTAAATGGTACAACTTCTGAGTATACATTACATTCTCTTACTCTACGAGCGATTAATTGATTGTATTGGCCTCCAAAGTCTAATATTAAGATTAATTCTTTTGATTCCATAAAATCCTCCTTTAATTTTACAATATAGATATATTTTATCAGGTAAACAAAGAAAAGTAAAGGATTTTATTGTCAAATAGAGATTCTATGTGGTATAATATAATATATATTTATATTTCCATATAAAAGGAGGCACATGGAAGATGAATGAATTCAAAGTTATTGAGGTGATGAATAGAGCTAAAATTGAAGTTTTAAAGGATAAAAAAGAGGATTATTCATTAAATCAAAAAATTCAAGAATATTTAAAAGATGAAACTCTTTTCTTTAGAATTAATAAAGAAAAAGCATATAAAATTTTACAAACAATAGGAGTAAAAAAAGAATTACTAGAAGAAGTATATAAAAAGTTAATAAATCAAGATGTGTATTATGATTTATTAAATAGAGGAAAAATAAAAGATGATGATGAGAGTGTAATTGTGAAATATAAAGTGTATCGGGCGAAATGATTTATTTAAAAAGAAAAAATAAAATGGAGGAATATGAGAAAAATGAGAGATAAATATATATATAAATTTTATGATGAAGTAAATCAAGTATTAGAGGGAGATTATAAAATAATATTAGAACCTAATAGAGATATTCAAGAAGATTGGATAGAATATGACCAAGTAAAATGGGAAATGGAAGAAGGAATTAGTAAACTGGTAGAAAAATTATTAAAAGAAAGTTCAATGAGTTTTGAAGAAAAGATTTTAGAAGTATATAAATATATATGTTTTAACTATGTATATGATGCTAATGTGTTGTATTTTTTCAAAAGAGATGATAGTGATATAAATAATATAAAATATATAGCTGTAGATTGGTATGGAAGAATTGTTGGAAAAGACTGGATTGAAAAAAGGCAAAAACATAATAGAAGAATATGCTATGAATTTGCAAGATTTTATGCTAAGGCAATAAATGTGTTATTAGATGGAAATGATAAATTAGAAGCATTTATGCTTGGAGATAAGGAAAATTTACATTATGTTGTAGGATTAACAGGAGATGAATACAGTGTCATTTTAGATTTAGATGATTTTAATAGCATAAAGGATCTTACAAGAGTTAAATTTGGATTAACAATTAAAGGAATAAAGATACTTAGAGATGAATCAGGAAAATTTAAACAAGCAGTTGATAAATTTAATGAAGGGAAAAGAGAAGAACTTGCAGAGATTGAAGAGGCAAAGAGAAATTTAAAGAACAAGAGTCTTATTGAATATTTTAATAATGTTGCACAAATTTTAAAAAATAGAAATATTGATGCACAAGGATTTTTTGAATATATAAGAGCCATAGTGGAAAATGAAGGAATTAAGATAGAAAAAATCTGGAAAGAAGATAAGATAGCACCAGAAAAAAGATATGAAAGATGCATAATTTTTGAATTTGATGGTAAAACATATTTAATAGATAGTATTGAACAAGCTATAATTCAAATAGAAAAAGGAGACTTAGATAAAAACGTTTTTGTCTTCAATTCAGCAGAAAATATATATCCATATTATGGTGGATAAAAGAAAAGCAAGGAGAAATTGTATGAGTATAAATATAGAAAAAATTATAAGATTAAATGAATTAGTAAACATGTTTTTTAGAAGTAAGCATACAATCGTTTTGGACCCAAAATTAGAGAAAAAATACGGAAAGTATTTAGGGGAAGATATGGTATATGACAAGGCTGATTGGAATATATCAAGTGAACTTAAAGAATATGTCGATAAATTAGCGATGAATAAAGAATTAAGCAATGAGGAAAAAATATTATCAGTTTATGAAAAATTATGCCATGACTATGTATATGATGATAATTTAATATCATATATTCAAAAAGTTGATGATGATATATTCAGTCTTCCTGATTGGTATGGAAGAAATGTTGATAAAGAGTGGGAAAAAAATAGAGAAAAACATAATAGAAGAATATGTTTTGAATTATCAAGGTACTTAGTTGAATCATTAAATGAATTATTTAAAAATGACGAAAATTACAATTCTTGTATATTGTGGAATAAGAATCTTACACATTATTTTGTAGGACTTACTTCCAACGATTATAGTTTAGCTATTGATTTGGATGACTTTTTTAGGATAAAAGATCTTACAAGATTAAAAACAGGATTAACACTAGAGGGAATTACAATTTTAGAAGATGATAAGGATAAATTTAAAAATGTTCTTGACAAATTTAATGAAGGAAGAAATGAATTTGCAATAAAGAGAATAGAAAATAAAATTGCAGAAACAGATGAGTCAGAAATAAAAGATGAAGAAAAAGAAAGTGAAGAAGTTTCCTTTTTAAGGAAAGCTGTTGCAATATTAAAAGAAGATGGACTAGATTCACAAGGAATATTTGAATACATGAAAGAAATAATAGATATTAGTATTGGAAAAGAAAATAGAGAAAAAGTATGGAAAAAAATAGATGGCAAAAATAGAGAATCAACCAGATATATAAGATGTGTTGTTGTTACTATAGATGGTCAAAAATATTTAGTTGATGGGGAAGATGCAATAGTACGACAATTTGATGAAAAAGAATATGATGAAAAAAGAGCAAAATTTGTTCCTAGCAAAGAACTTACTCGTGTAGGAATTGATTATTATGATGGTAAATAAATATTGAAAAAATCTCTAAACTATGGTATAATATATGTATAAATACAAAGGAGGTAAATATACCATGAGAGTTGGAATTGCAACTGATTCTGCTGAGAAAATAAGAGGAATCAAGAGTGCATTTTCTCGGTTTTTCAAAATTGATGACACTGAAATAGAGTTTTTTCATCAAAAGGTTAATTCAGGAGTATCAAAACAACCATTTAATGAGGAAACTTATGAAGGTGCTTTCAATAGAGTAAATACTCTAATTGAAAAATCAGAGAAGGCAGATTTTTTTATTAGTTGTGAAGCGGGTATCGAAGAACTTTTTGGAAAGTATTTTAATGTGCAAGTAATTTGCATATTTGATTTCCAAAAACAAAGATATCTTTGGAGCAAAAGCTCTGGATGGCAGATTCCATCAGCAGATATAGAGATTATTAGAAATAGTGATCTTGATGATTATCTTAGAAAAAAAGGAATAACTTGTGCAGAAGACTTACTTGGTGCTGATTATTCGAGAGCAGAATCTATTGCTCAGGCAACAGAATTTGCTTTAGCTTCACAGAAATTATATTAAAAATTAAAAAATTGGAAGTTATATACAATAATTATATATATAACTTCCAATTTTTTGATGAGTAAAAGAAAATTATAGAAATATAAAAAATCAAAAAATAAGAATAATCTTTTTTATTTTTGACTAAAATATATAAAGAATTAATATTAATTCAAAAAAATAAAAAGGAGTTTAGTATGAAGGTTAAAGATTGTATGTGTGGCGATGTTTGTTGTGTAAAACCAGAAACAAAGATAAATGATGTTGCAAAATTAATGGAACAGAATCATATTGGTTGTGTACCTGTATGTGATAATAATAACTGTCTTGTAGGATTGATTACAGATAGAGATATAATATTGCGTACAGTAGCATGTGACAAAGATGCGAAAAATACACCAGCAAGTGAAATAATGACTTGTAATGTTTGCACTTGTAATGAAAATGATGATGTTCATACAGCAGAAAACAAAATGGCACAAAACCAAATAAGAAGAATTCCTGTTGTTGATAATGATAAAGTTATAGGAATTTTAACACTTGGCGATTTAGCTCATTACAATGAAGAAACTGGCGAAGACCATTTCTGCAATACTGTTGAAGATATTTGTGGTTGTGGTGGACAAACTAAAAATAATAGATAACAAATTGTTGATAATGTAAACTTTATTTTTTGAGTTTATATTATCAACAAACTACATAGAAAAGAGGGCATATGGCAGAGGATTTGAATTATATTTATAAAATTATAAGAAGAGTTTTAAATATAGCCCTAATAGTATTTGGGGTATACATAGGAGTAAAAATGGCAGTGTTTTACATGCCATTTTTAGTAGCATTTATAATTTCTTTAATGGTAGAACCTGCAATAAAATATTTAATGAAAAAAACAAGGCTTTCAAGGAAAATGAGTTCAATAATAATTTTTATAATAGTATTTACCATAATAATAGGAAGCGTTGCATGGGGAATAATTTCATTAATTTCTGAATCAACAAATCTTTTACAAACTTTAAATTTATATATAGACAAAGCATATACACAAATTCAAGATACAATAGGAAAGATGAGTATTACTAAAATCAAAATATCAAATACAGCATTAAATTTAGCACAAGAAGCATCTCAAGAAATATTGTTAAAAGTTTCAGAATGGGTGACAAGTTTCTTGACAAAATTACTTTCATTAATTACATCTCTTCCGACTATTACCATATATGTTATAATTACAATTTTATCAGTATATTTTGTATGTACAGATAGGATATATATATTGGATTTTATGGAACATCATATGCCTAAAAAATGGGTGCAAAAGATAGGAATACACGTAAAAGAGATAACTAGAAAATTAGGTGGATATCTAAAAGCAGAAGCAATATTGATATTAGTATCATTTGTAATATCTTTAGTAGGATTATATATATTCAAATTTGTAGGAATGAATGTTAAATATCCACTTTTAATAGCACTAGGAATAGGATTTGTAGATGCATTGCCTATTTTAGGCTCTGGTTCGGTTATGGCTCCTTGGGCCGTAGTGGAAGCATTAAATGGTGATATTCAATTAGGAATTTCAATTTTATCCTTGTGGTTAATAATGTCTATTGTAAGACAATTTTTAGAACCGAAAATTGTAAGTGGAAAAATAGGAATACATCCAATATTTACTTTAATTGCAATGTATACAGGATTTAAAGTGATTGGTGTAATGGGGATGTTGGTTGGGCCAATAGTTTTAATAATTTTAAAAAGTGTTTTTGCAAATGTATTAGAAGATGGAATATCAAACAGATTCTTTTGAGATATGCATAAATAAAAAATAAGCTCATAAACTTATAAAAAATAAGTGGAGGGCTTTTTATGTTTATATATAATTTAAAAGTAAATGGTGGATTAGCATTAAAGATAATAATTGTGATTTTATCTATATTTATGGCAGTTGTATTTGGCTTTAGCATATATAAAATATTTTTTACTAGTGGAAAGTTTTTGATAAATGACAAAATAGAGAAACAAGATATTACAGAGATAAAAACAGAAAATTATACTAATATTCTAAAGGCAGTGCATGATAATCCAGATTCTTATATAGGAATGAAAATAAATTTTACAGGGTACATATATAGAGTTATAGATTTTAAAGAAGAACAGTTTGTTATTGCAAGAGATATGTTTATAAATGAAAGCAAAACTCAAGCTGTAGTTGTTGGTTTTTTATGTGAAAGCAAAGACGTAAAGAACTTTAAAGATGGAACATGGGTTAATATAACTGGAAATATCGAAATTGGAAAATATCATAATGAACAAATACCATTTATAAAAATTACAGAAATAGAAGAAACGAATCAGCCAGAAGATTCTTATGTAATGCCACCAAGTAATGAGTATGTACCAACAAGTGGGATTTTTTAAAATGTCATAAAAATAACAAAAAGGTATAAAAATTTACATTAAATATTGATTTATGTAAAGAAATCGTATATAATATTTGCAGAAACCAGTAATAAACTTAAAATAACTATTTAAGGAGTGATTTTATGGGTTCAAAAGAAAGACATTTTGCTTATATCACAGCATTACATCCGGAAGTAACTGGTTCAGCTTTACCGGTTAGTGTAACAACTTCCAGTGTACGGAAATGCAATTTCTTAGTTGATTGTGGACTCTTTCAAGAAAGAGAATACAATTACCTTAACCAGAATGGTTTTCCGTTTTCATGTGAAAAGATTGAGTTTGTGTTAATCACACACAATCATGCTGACCATGTTGGCAAATTACCTTTGCTTTGTAAAAATGGCTTTTATGGCAAGATATTTGCAACCAAGGCAACAGCTAAGCTCATGAAAATATCGCTTGGCAATTCATATCAGATTATGAAAGAGGAAGCGCAAAGATGGAAGCAGAAACCACTCTACGACGAAGAAGACCTTGAACGGGTTTTTGAGTGCATAGAGCCTTGTGAAATTGGCGAAAGCATTCAGGTAAACCAGAACGTCAAAGTCACGTTCTTTGACAATGGGCATATTGTCGGAGCGTCAATGATTTTGACACAGCTCAGTTATCCAGGAGAAAAAGACATAAACATTCTTTTTACAGGAGATTACAAGCCATACAATACTTTTAAAAAAGTTAAAGCTATGCCAGCTTGGGTTTATGAGCTTCCAATGAATGTTGTAATTGAATCAACATATGGAGACACAGAAACAAGCGAAATCGAATACAACTTTGAAAGAGATGTAGAGAAGCTTCTAAAAGAAAGAAGAAGTCTGTTTATTCCAGTTCTTGCACAAGGAAGAGCACAGGAAATTCTGTATATTCTGAAAAATATGCAAGAAGATGGAAGAATTGATGAAAACATTCCAATTTACTTGGATGGTGATTTGGCTCATCAGTACACATATATGTACAGAAGCAAATTACTTGATATTGATGAGGAAAAGTTAGATTTTCTTCCGAAGAATTTCCACTGGGTAAACAAAGACAACAGAGTAGGAATAATGATGACAAATACACAAAAAATCATTTTAACTACTTCTGGAATGCTTGACCATGGACCAGCACAGCTGTACTTACCTACTGTTATTACTAGAAAAAACTGGGCAATTTATTTAACCAGTTATTGTAGTGAAGGAACATTAGGAAGAAAATTAATGGATAACGTTGATGAAGAAAGCGTTATGGTCATGGGAATGGAACTTAAAATCAAGGCACAGATTTTTTCAACTAGTCAATTTTCATCACATGCTAAGGCAAATGAGCTGATTGCACTGCTTTCAAAATTAAAAAATTTGAAATTAGTATTAATCAACCATGGTGAAAAAGAGACTAAGGAAAAATTTGCTTCAAGAGTTGAAGATGCAGAAATTGCTGAAAGAGTGGAAATTCTTGGACAACATACTTTTAAAGTAGCAAGTTATGGTTATATGAAAGCCATGGGTGCAAAGCTTTATAGTAATACTAAAACAAGAAAAAACACAAACAGCAAAAAAGTTTCAAAGACTAGAACTGAAAGAAAAAAAGTAGCTTGTAAACGAAAAATTTCACATCCTAGATAAAAGGAGGAAATTTGCTATGATTAAATTTAGATTCTTCAAAAAAGGTAAAAATGAACTTGCAACAGCCGATACTAAGAAAAATCCAAGAATCAAAGGAAAAGTCGTTAAAGACCCCACTGTTACCGAAACGGAAAAATTTATTATGGAAACAGTGAAAGGGCAGGACAAGCAGGTACGGCAGATTGTAAATGCAGAGTACAAAGCCAGCAGATATAAAATCAAGTCAAATGTTTTGATTGTTGGAAAAAGTGGTACAGGTAAAACAGAAATTCTGAAACAGTTAGCAAAGAAAACTGGAAAGGCATGTATAACCATTGATGCAAATGATTATACAGAAGAAGCGTATCAAGGCTTAAGCGTTTCAGACATTGTTGTAAAGCTGTTAGCTGCTGCAAACTATGATGTAAAAAAAGCAGAAAATGGCATTGTAATAATTGACGAAATTGACAAAAAAGCCAAAAGCCAGGATACAACGCAGCGAGATGTTTCAGGAAAAGGTGTTCAGGACCAGTTACTTAAACTGGTTGAAGGAAAGGTTATTCCTATTATCCTTCGAAGAGAAGATGGAGATGAAATGGTACACTTCAATACTGAACAAGTCATGTTTTATTTTGCAGGGGCTTTTTCTGGAATTGATGAAATCATTAAGAAAAGACTTAAAAATAAGTCTGCAATTGGATTTGCAACTGAAACAAAATCTGAAAAACAGATCGAAGAAGAAAAAATGGTAAATGAGGAAGATTTAGCTGAATATGGGCTTGAAAGAGAGTTCGTAGGAAGAATTGATTTGATTGTTCAGCTGAATGATTTAAGTGAAGATGTATTGGAAGATATCTTGTTAAATTCCAAAAATTCTAAACTTAAAAAATTTGTTGGAAGTCTTCAAGTCAAGGATGGAATCACAACTCATTATACCCCGGGAATCATTAAAGCAATCGTGAAAAAAGTAAAGAAAGAAAACAGTACGACAGGTGCACGAGGACTTTCAAAAGTAGTGACATATGTTTTTGATGACATTATGCATGAGGTGATGGCAAATCCAGGAAAGTACAGTGATGTAGTTTTGCTGGATGGAATCGAAGAAGACAATACACGTTACATTTTGAAGTAACCATAAAATCAGAGTAGGGGCTTCCAAGTTGGAGGCCTCTTTCATATTGCTCAAAACTCTATTCACAAAAATTTCTATAAAACACTTGAAAAGTCAATATAATCATGATATATTATAACAAGTTGAGAAATAGTAAGAAGGGAAATGAGAAAAACATGGGAATATTCAGAAAGATATTTAAAAGCTATAGTGAAAAAGAAGTAAAAAGAGTAATGCCAATAGTTGATAAAATAAATGGACTAGAGGAAGAGATATCAAAACTAACAGATGAACAATTAAAAAATAAAACAAATGAGTTCAAAGAACAATTAGAAGAAGGAAAAACACTAGATGATATTTTGCCAGAAGCATTTGCAGTAGTAAGAGAAGCCTCAAAAAGAGTATTAGGAATGAGACATTTTGATGTGCAATTAATAGGTGGAATTATACTACACCAAGGAAGAATTGCAGAAATGAAGACAGGTGAAGGAAAAACACTTGTAGCAACACTTCCAGTATATTTAAATGCACTAACAGGAGAAGGTGTACATGTAATAACTGTAAATGACTATCTAGCAAAAAGAGATAGTGAATGGATGGGAAAATTATATAAATTCTTAGGATTATCAGTAGGACTTGTAATAGCTGGAATGGAGCCAAAAGAAAAGCAAGAAGCATATGCATGTGATATAACATATGGAACAAACAATGAATTCGGATTTGATTACCTAAGAGATAACATGGTAATTTACAAAAATCAATTAGTACAAAGAGGATTAAGTTATGCCATTGTAGACGAGATTGATAGTATTTTAATTGATGAAGCTAGAACACCACTTATTATTTCAGGTAGAGCAAATCAATCTTCAGACTTATATAAAAAAGCAAATGATTTTGTAAAAAGATTAACACCAAAAGTAATTGTAGAAGAAGATGTAAAAGATGAAAACCAAGCAGAAGATAATGAAAAATATGATTACATTGTAGACTTAAAAGCAAAATCAGCATCATTAACACAAAAAGGTATCAAAAAAGCAGAAGAAGAGTTTAGACTAGAAAACTTTAATGATATAGAAAACTCAACATTAGTACATCATGTAAATCAAGCATTACGTGCACATGGTGTAATGAAAAGAGATATTGACTATATTGTAAAAGATGGAGAAGTATTAATAGTAGATGAATTTACAGGTCGTATCATGTATGGAAGAAGATACAACAACGGATTACACCAAGCAATAGAAGCAAAAGAAGGAGTAAAAATTGCAGATGAATCAAAAACATTAGCAACAATTACATTCCAAAATTACTTTAGAATGTATGACAAATTATCAGGTATGACAGGTACTGCAATGACAGAAGAGGCAGAATTCGAAGAAATCTATAACTTAGATGTTGTAGCAATTCCAACAAACAAGCCAATGATAAGAAATGACCAAAATGATGTAATATATAAAAACGAAAAAGCTAAATTTAATGCAATAGTACAAAGCATAAAAGAAAGTCATGAAAAAGGACAACCAGTACTAGTTGGTACAGTATCAATAGAAAAATCAGAAAAATTAAGTAGAATTCTTAAAAAAGAAGGAATTAAACATGAAGTATTAAATGCTAAATTCCATGAAAAAGAAGCTGAAATCATAGCACAGGCAGGAAAATTTGGAGCAGTAACAATAGCTACAAACATGGCAGGACGTGGTACTGATATTATGTTAGGTGGAAATAGTGAATTCTTAGCAAAACAAGAAATGAAGAAAAATAAAGTTCCAGAAAACTTAATTGAAGAATCAAACACATATTATGAAACAGACGAACAAGATATTTTAAGAGCAAGAGAAGAATTCCAAAAATTAGAAAAGAAATATGAAGGAGAAATCAAAGAAGAAAAAGAAAAAGTAATTGCAGCTGGTGGTTTAAAAATAATTGGTACAGAAAGACATGAATCAAGAAGAATCGACAACCAGTTACGTGGACGTAGTGGACGTCAAGGTGACCCAGGAGAATCAAAATTCTATATAGGACTTGATGATGACTTGATGAAAATCTTTGGTGGAGATATGATTACAAAAGTTTATAATACAATCGGAATGGACGAAAATGTTCCAATTGAAAATAAACTAATAAGTAATGCAGTAGAATCAGCTCAAAAGAAAGTTGAAGGAAGAAACTTCAGCATCAGAAAGAATGTATTAAAATATGATGATGTAATGAATGCACAAAGAGAAATAATTTACAAACAAAGAAGAGAAGTTCTAGATGGAGAAAACCTAAAAGACAATATTTTAAACATGATAAAATCTCTTGCAGAAGAAGTTGTATTAACATATTTCTCTAGCGAAGATGAAGTTAGTGTAGAAGCACTTGATACAGATATTAGAAATACATTTGGAATTGAAATGGTTGATTTTATTAAAGAAAATTCAAAAGATTCAAATGCTATAATTGAAAAACTTCAAGAACTTGCCTTAGCTAAGTATGACGAAAAAGAACAAGAAATTGGAAATGATGATTTAAGGGAACTTGAAAGAGTTGTTATGCTTAAAGTCGTTGACCAAAAATGGATGGACCACATAGATGCTATGGATGAGTTGAAAGATGGTATTGGCCTTCGTGCTTATGGACAACAAGATCCTGTTGTTAAATACAGAATTGAAGGTATGGATATGTTCGAAGAAATGGTTCTTGATATTAAACATGATGTTGTAAAAATTCTTATGAATTTACGTAAACAAGAAGATGTTAAGAGAGAAGAAGCAGCTAAAATTACTGGTGCAGCTCTACAGGCTATCAATAGTTTAGACAATGGAGAGCAAATTAAGTCTGAAGTTAACAGAACTGTTGTTAATGAAGGCCCTAAAGTTGGTCGTAACGACCCATGTCCATGCGGTAGCGGCAAGAAGTATAAAAACTGTTGTGGTAAAAATCAATAATAATAGCCCAAAAGACTGACATTATAAAAAGATGTCAGTTTTTTCATATAAATAATGATTGAGATAATGAATATTTTAATCATAATTTATATGTAAAACTATAAATAAGGAGACCTAAATAAATGAAAGATACAAATAATATACTCGAATTTAATGAACTAAAAAATAGATTAGAAGGATTAGATGATGAGCAAAGGATGGATATATTAGCGGATTTTATAAAAGAACATGAAAATGAAGAAGATGGTGGTTGTTATAATGATATCTATAAATATACACAATTTTTAGATAAATATGAATATAAATTTGAATTAATGAAATCATTTGGTGATGATGAGAGTATTAATAAAGTTAAAGAGTACTGTCCAGAGGATAAAATCGAAATGATTGCTAAAATTATAGAAGGACATAACGAAAATGAAAAATTGCATTTAATAATTGATTTTGTAAGGGAATATGAAAAAAAAGAATATATTCGTGCATATTATGATAGAGGAGCATCTCCAAGTTATATAAGGTACACCAATATAGATAAGTATATAAAGTTATTAAAAAGTTATGATGATAAATTAGAATTAGCACAAACAACGGATAATTTCGATATTGCTGAAAAAATCTTAGTAGAATATCCATTTAATAATGAGGAAAGAAATAAATATGAAAGATTATTGGAAAACAATGATGATATTGCTACTGTTTTAAATCCTAAAATACTTTCAAAAAAATATGATTTTTTAGAAGACAAATTAGATTTTATTGTAACAGATAAATTTGTAACTAGAAATTTATTAAATTTATCAGGCGTAGAACTTGAATTATTTAAATTATTATATAGCAAAGCAGAAAAAAGTAATGCAGAAATTTTACATACATTAAATTATATGCCGTATTGGATAAAAAACTGTTCTGAATTAACTTCTAGCATTGCAGGCAAGCTAATAAAAAATGAGAAGATAAGTGATGAAATTATCGAAAAATTGCTATGGGTATATACAACAGATCAAAATGAAGTGTATTCAATAAAGGCTGATATTATCAATAATTTAACTACTATAGATGATATTGTAAATTTAGAAAAAATAATAAAAGAAACATGCGAAAATACTATAAATGAAGAAAGTCAAAAAAATGATAAAGATATAAATAAAATAAAAGAAGCATTAATTATGTCTACATATGGAATTGGGTTAGATAAGGCACAATCTCTCTTACAATCATATAATATATCTCAAATTGAATTAAATGATGAGAATAAGCAGACAATGCTTATGTATTTAGCAATATCACAAATATGTAATGAAAATAATTCAGATAAATTAATTACTATTTATAATGAATATACACGAGATAATGATATAAATATAAATTATTTAAGGGATGTAGTATTTCAAAATGAATTAAGAGCAATATTTGCTAAAGAATTAAATAATGTATATACCGATATAGATGATTTAAAAAAAGTAGATGAACAAGAAGGTGTAATAATATATGATGCTGGAACTGATTTTAAAATATGTATGACTGCTATAGGTGCTTATCAAGGTGAGTTTAAAAATCAGGAAAATTATTTTGATTATTGGAATAATAAAAAAATATTGTCACATGTAAATTGTTGTTCACTAATTTCAAACAATAATCTTACATCTGCTACAATTTCTAACATTTGTTTAGGCTTTTCGGGTTTTGATGAAGATATGTTAATAGGAGGTTCTAACAAAGATATGAATTCAACAGACGGAAGTGAGCAAATGTATGGTGTTCAATATTGGTTGTCGAATTTAAGTTCACCAGAAAATATAATTAATTCAACGCGAGGACAATATAATGAAATTGATTATGAACGAAGAGATTTAGGAAATGGTGAATATTATAAGAAAAATCCTGACTTTATTGTATTTTTCGAAGAATTTGACAATGTTGATAATATAGATATGAATGATGCAGAAATCCAAGAAATATTAAATGATGAACAAAATAAATGGAAAGAATCTGTTAAAGCAGCTAAAGAATTTAATATTCCAATTGTAAAGATAAATAGGGAAAGGTGTGCAAAGTCTGAAAAACAAAAAATTGAGAATAATTTTAAAAAATATTTAGAAACACATGATGTTACTTTATTGTCAAGTATAATAACTAACTTTGAAAATAATAGAACTGGTACGCGAGAGCATAATTATTTAAAAGAAAAATATTTTTCAAATGAAAAAATTCAAGAAATGTTAGATAAAATATTTATTTCATTACAAGGATTACAAGATGATAAATTAAAAAAATCAAATGCGAAAGAATTGGCAAAACTTTTAGAAAACGAAAAAGGAAATACAGAAAGATGTAATTTGATTGTAAGAGATAAAGTTACAAATGAATTTTTAGGTTTTGATGTTAATAAATATTTAGATACTATAAGCCAATTAATAGAAAATGAAAAAGAAAGATAGGTAAAGATATGATAAACGAAAAAGAAAGAACTGTTTCAAAAGAAAATTATGAAATATCATTAAAAGTTTATAAGTTATTTAAAAAATATCAGAATTATGAAACCAATATTAAAAATGCAGAAATAATGGTTAAATACAATCCAGATAATTTATTTAAAAATAGACGAAAAGTAATAGATAAAAAAAAGAAGAAGTAGCAATGATAGAAGTTAAATCTAATAATATTTTGGAAAAAATTAGAGATTGGATAAACAAAATTTTAAAAATTGGGTAAGAGATTATTAAAAATTTGGAAAGAAGAGGTATAAAAATAATGGATTTAGAAAAAATAGATAAAAATGCATCAATTATAAAATATTCAAAAACAGATAATGTTTTGAACGATATATGCTCAATAATAAATTCGGCTAGAGATTATGCATATCAATCCATAAATATTGCATTAGTAGAAAGAAATTGGTTAATTGGATATAGAATCGCCGAAGAAGAATTAAAAGGCGAAGGTAGAGCGGATTATGGTACAAAAATAATAAAAAAGCTATCAAAAGAATTGAAGGAAGAATATGGAAAAGGATTTGATTCAAGAAATTTATATTATTTTTTGAATTTTTACAAAACTTTTCCAAACATTTTGAACACACTGTGTTCAAAATCTAATAGATTGCTTTCTTGGAGTCATTATAGAACATTATTACAAGTATTTGATAAAGAAGCAAGAGAATGGTATGAAAATGAGGCATTAGGACAAACATGGAGTGTAAGAACATTACAAAGAAATATTTCATCACAGTATTATTATAGATTATTGAAATCTCAAGTCAAAGAGCCAGTCATTGATGAAATGAAAAAAGTAAATGAAAATCAATATTTAATGAATAAATTAGAATTTGTAAAAAATCCTGTTATAGCTGAATTTTTAGGATATTCTTTAGATGATAGTTTTACAGAAACAGAACTTGAATCTAGTATAATAAATAATTTACAAAAATTTTTAATGGAATTACGGAAAAGGATATGCTTTTGTTGCAAGACAACAACATATTCAAACAGAAAAAGAAGATTATTATATAGATTTGGTATTTTACAATTATATATTAAAATGTTTTGTGTTGATTGATTTAAAAACTAAAAAAATAACTCATCAAGATGTTGGTCAAATGGACATGTATGTTAGAATGTATGATGAATTAAAAAAAGCACCAGATGATAACCCAACAATAGGAATTGTATTATGTTCAGAAACTGATGAAGATATAGCACGATACTCTGTTTTAAAAGGAAATGAGCAACTTTTTGCTTCAAAATACAAATTATATTTACCAACTGAAGATGAACTTAGAGCAGAAATAGAAAATCAAAAAACAATTTTTGAATTACAACAGCAAAACAAACAAAACTTGGATAATAATTAGTTTTTATAGAAAGTCTTAAAATATTCTAAAAAATAAGTAAACATAAATATGAAAACAAAATTGTTTGCAAAGAATAGGAAGTTATATGTAAAAATATAAAATAAGGAGACCTAAATAAATGAAAGATACAATAATATATTTGATTAGACATGCTGAAACTATTGATGAGAATGGTATTAGGAATACAAGTGAAGATTCGCAAAAAATTAATGAGAAAGAAATATTATCAGTAGAAGGAGAAGCACAAGAAAACAAGAGAATCTAAAGTTACAGATTCTCTTGTTCAAATCTTAGTTTGATTTAGGTTCAAATTGGATAAGTAACCATTTTCATCATCAGTGTGGTAATAATGGTAACCTTTGGTATAGTTTTGAGAAAATACGTGATAATTATAGCCATTTTTTCTCATAGCAAGATAAATTTCATTTTTAACATAGATTTGAGTATTAATTTGTTCTAGTAGTTCATCTTCTATAATTGAAAAAATCTTACTAGGATTTTCCCAAGTTACATAGACTTGTTTGACTTCCATAAATGTCCTCCTAATAATGAAAAAACAACGCCATGGAAAATAATCCATTCCATATATTTTATGTGACAATAGTAATTTTAGCAGAAAATAGGCCAAAAGTCAATTATTGACAAGTAATCACTAATGTGATAAAATTAAAAACATATTTAAGAGTATATCTAAGAAATAATATATTTTGAGCGATATAGGATAACCTAAATAATAGGTTATTTACACGATGTATAGATTTTAAAAGTCTTACAAAGGAGTCTTAAGCAAGATTTCTTTGTGAGGCTTTTTGCATAGGAGGGGAAAATAAAATGGATAAGATAATAATTAGAAAAGCTAAAAGTGAAGATATTGAAAAAATTGCCAATATTAAAGTAAGATGTTGGCAGATAGCTTACAGAAATATTATAGCAGATGAATATTTAGACAATATGGACATAGAATATACGATTGAAAAAAATAAAAGAATTTTCGAGCAATACAATATTATTGTTGCAGAATTAAAAAATGAAGTTATTGGATTTTGTAGATATGATTATAATAATTATTATGAAGAAGAAAATGCTGATTGTGAATTAATAGCATTATATATAAAATCTGAAATGAAAAGACATGGAATTGGTAAAAAACTTATGAAATATGTGATTAACGAATTCAAAAATTCAAAAAAAGAAAAAATGATTTTATGGTGTCTTAAAGAAAATTATCCATCAAGAGCATTTTATGAATCAATGGGTGGTAAAGCTTCAAAAATTAAATCAAAAAAATTTGGAGAAAAAGAATATGAATTAATATCATATCTATATGAATTATAAGAAAATAGAAAGAAGTGATAACATATGAAATATTTTAAAAAATTAGTAGGAGATAGAATATATTTATCACCAAGAAACAGTGAAGACGTAGAAAAATTTACAGAATGGTTAAACGATTTTGAAACAACAGACTATTTAGGAAGAAGTGGAATACTTACAACATTAGATGGAGAAAAGAAATATTTAGAACAAAACAGCTCACAAGAAGCAAGTTTTGTGATTGTAACAATAAAGGATAATAAAATGATAGGAACAGTTTCATTAGAGAATATCAACCACATTAACAGATGTGCGACACTCGGAATATTCATAGGAAATAAAGAGTTTAGAAGTAAAGGATATGGAACAGAAGCTATAAAACTAATATTGGAATATGGTTTTAAATATTTAAATCTACATAGTATAAAACTGGATTTGCTATCTGCTAACAAAAGGGCACATAAATGTTATTTAAAGTGTGGATTTAAAGATACTGGATCTAGTCGCGAAGAAATATATTTGAACGGTAAATATTATGATAAATTACATATGGATATACTTGAAAATGAGTTTGAGGGTGGTTGCATAAAAAATAAAAACATATAGTCTAGTTACTACAATGCATGGTTTATAGAGAATATATTATCAACTTTTAAACATGTTTAATGTAACTGTGAATTGTAACATAGTCTCAAATTTTTTTAAAAAATTACGAACAACCCTTTGACAAATCTTCAAAAAAATTATATAATAGTCAAGTTGGCAAAATGCCAAAAAATAATAAAAAAGATAAAAGAATGGAACAAGAAGAAAACATATTAGGAAAAGAAAAAATAGGAAAATTAATCAGAAAATTCTCAATTCCTTGTATAATATCTATGTTGGTAAACTCGCTATATAATATAGTAGACCAAATATTTATAGGTCAAGGAGTAGGATATTTAGGAAATGGAGCTACAAATGTAGTATTCCCATTAGTAATGATATGCTTAGCATTTTCATTAATGTTTGGAGATGGGGCATCAGCATATCTAAGCTTAAAATTAGGAGAAAAGAAAAAGAAAGAAGCAGAATCAGGAATAGGAAATGGAGTATTGTTATCTGCAATAGTATCAATAATATTTTGTATAGTAACACTTATATTTTTACCAGCATTCTTAAAAATATTTGGATGTACAGATAATTTAAAAGAATATGCAATGGCATATGGAAAAATTATAGCAATAGGATTTCCATTCTCAATGATAGGAACAACATTAAACTCTATTATTAGAGCAGATGGAAGCCCTAAATACTCAATGGTAAGTATGGTAAGTGGAGCTATATTAAATACAATATTAGATCCAATATTCATATTTGTATTCCATAAAGGTGTAGAAGGTGCAGCATTAGCAACAGTTATAAGCCAAATATTAACATTTATATTAAATGTTGCGTATATAAAGAGATTTAAATCAATAAAATTATCAAGAGAAAGTTTCAAATTAAAAGCAAATGTATGTAAAAAGGTTTCAACATTAGGAATAAGCAGTTTTATTACACAAATGAGTATTGTATGTGTTATGACAGCTGAAAACAATTTATTAGGCAAATACGGAGCAGAAAGTAAATTTGGTGCAGAAATTCCAATAACAGTATTAGGAATAGTAATGAAAATAAGTCAGATATTAAATAGCATAATAATTGGTATAGCAGCAGGAAGTCAACCAATATTTGGGTATAACTATGGTGCAAGAAAATATGACAGAGTAAAACAAGCATTAAAAATCGTATTAGGGTCAAGTGTAGTAATAAGTACAATTGCATTTATTTTATTCCAAACAATACCAGACAAATTAATATTAATATTTGGTAGTGGTGATGAGAATTATATGGAATTTGCTTGTTTAGCATTTAGAACATATTTAATGTTAACAATAGTAAATGGTGTACAAATTCCATCAGGAATATTCTTCCAAGCAATTGGAAAAAGTACAAAAAGTGCAATATTGTCACTTTCAAGACAAATTGTTATATTAATTCCATCAATGATGATACTAAGCCATATGTTTGGAATAATGGGAGTTTTAAGTGCAGGACCAGTAGCTGATGGATTAGCATTTATATTAGCTGCAATATTTTTAATAAAAGAAGTAAAAGGACTAAAAATAACAGATAAGGAAAATCAAATAGCGGATGAAGAAACAATTACTAAAGTTGTATCTGATAAACAAATAGTAATTACAATCTCTAGAGAATATGGTTCAGGTGGAAGATATATAGGAAGATTAATTGCAGACAAATTAGGAATAAAACTATATGATAAAGAATTTATTGTGAAATTAGCAAAAGAAACAGGTATGGCAGAAGAATATATTGAAAACAATGAGCAAAAAAGAGATGCATTAGATATACTTAATAATGGTTATTATGCAGGATTGAATAATTCGGATGAATTGTTTATAAAAGAATCTGAATTAATAAAAAATGTTGCTGATAAAGAATCTTGTGTAATTGTAGGTAGATGTGCGGATTTTATATTAAAAGATAATGAAAATGTTGTTAGCATTTTTGTTGCTAGCAGTATGGATGATAAAATTAAAAGAGCTGTTGAATTTTATAATTTAGATAAAGCTAAAGCTGAAAAAGAAATAAATAGAATAAATAAGTTAAGAGCAAATCATTATAAATATTATACAGAAAAAGAATGGAAAGATCCTTCTAATTATGACATTTGTATTAATAGTGATGCAATTGGTGTAGAGAATGCAGCTAATTTGATTTGTGAGATTGTAAAAGAATATCAGGCAGTATAAAAATGGGGTTGAATAACAACCCCATTTGCATGTTCTTTAAAATACTAACACCGTTCGTCTAATATTACGGATATAGGTGTAATTTCTTTATTCTTCTCATTTTCTTTCATTTTTTCGTCAAAGCGCCGTAAGCGCTCGTCAGAATAGGGCATTTGTAGAAAAGCATTTTTTAGTTCATCATACAGGAAATTCCTGTTTATGAGGAAGAAGTCTTCTACTTCTCTCCAGGTAAACCCATAAACGAATACTTTTTTTACAAGTAATTCGCTCCGGGCACTCATTGGATATTTTTTCATAGTTAGTACCTCCTTATAAGAACATAAATAAAATGTTAATAATAACATATATATTATAACATGATTTGACATAAAGTTCAACATATATTTTTGCATTTTACATAAACTTGCAAAATATGTTAAGGTGTGCTATAATATATATGTACCGGTTAAGGATTGTATTAGATTTGTTTAGAATATTTGAACTAGAACCAGAACAAAAATTGAACCGAAAAAGGAGAATCATCATTATGAGAAGAACAATGGGCAATGAGACAAGAGCAAAAAGAGCAATCAGCATGATTTACAATGAAATGGCAACATGGGAAGATGTAGCAGATGTGTTAAAACTTTCTGTTTCCTATTGCCGGAAAATTGTAAAGGAGCACTACAAGAGCGAAACTGCTTACAACAAGCTGTTAGCTAAGGCACGCGAAAATGCCAGACTTAAAAAAGAAGCTGACAAACTGATTTCAGTGGAAGTTGATGCTGATGAAGCAGAGGTTGACACAGAAGTCAAAGCTGATGATGAGTCTATGACGGAAGAAAGAAAACAGGTAGTCCTTGTGGAAACAGGCTACATGTTAGATGTAGGTCTTCCAGGGATTTTGAATGAAAGTTTGGATGTATTTATGCCATCTTTCAATCTCAAAGAACTGGATAAGCTTACGAGATCCGTTCATACTGCTGAAGAAATTCTTACGTTTTATTATTCAACGTATAGAATTACTCCAATTCATTTGGATGGAAAGGAGAAACTCTTCTGTCAGCCAGTAGAGCTCGTGAAACCGAGAACTATTGGAGTTGTAGCGGCCGCATGCCATTTGTGGGAAAACGGCTACAAAGTAATTCTCAAGACCAATTCAAAAGAGGTTGAGAGCTTGGCTAGAAAGCAGGGAATTGACATCGATGTAGTGCTTATCCAGAAGAAGGCACAGCTGTTGAATAGACTTGCTTGATGTATGCTAGTTGAATGTAACTCGTAAATGATTTTAACCAGTACATGTTCTGAACAAATCTAAAGGAGAGTCTGTAGGCTCTCTTTTTTTTGTCTTTAATTTATAACTGAATTTATTTCATCAATTGATATTGAACCCTGTCTTAAAATGTGAGGCACACCATCAATAACTTTAACAATAGTAGATGCAAGACCAATTTTGCTAGGACCGTCATCAATAAAACAATCAACATTTCCATCAAAATCTTTTATTATATCTTTCAAATTAGTACCACTTGGCTTTCCAGAGAGATTAGCACTAGGAGTAGCAAGTGGAACGCCAGCATAATTTATCAAATTTAAAGCAATATCATTTGCAGGCATGCGAATTCCAATAGTATCAGAGCCAGCAGTTAAAATATCAGGAATAGTTTCCTTTTTCTTTAAAATAATAGTTAAAGGACCAGGAAAAAATTTCTCTATTATAGAATATTCTATATTTGTAATGTCTTTTGCAACATTTTCAATCATGTCAATATTGCTAACTAAAAGGCTTATAGGTTTATTTAAAGGTCTTTGTTTTGCTTCATATATTTTTTTAATAGCATTTTTATCTAGTCCATTAGCTCCAACGCCATAAACTGTTTCTGTTGGAAATATTACTAAACCTCCGTTTTTTATAATTTTAGCAGGTTCAATTAATTTTGTATAATCTGTATTGTTTTTCAAATCTAAGTACATTTTAATCCTTCTTTCTTACAAAAAAATTATACTCTCTAAAGCTTGAAAAATCAATAGATTTGAACTTTTTAGTGGATTATGGTATAATATAGATATAAGTGAGGTGGAGAGAATGAGCAAATTAGAAAATAATTTGATTGAAAAAGTGAAAATCTTAATTTTATATGGAGATAGACCTGTTGATGGAAAAGATAAAGAGGGAAAGGTAGAAAGAATTTTTAAAGAAGATGATGATACAGCTCATTACTTTTATATAAGAGAATTTTTACAATCTCATATGAAAGATGAGGAAGAATTACAAAAAGCTTTAGAAGAAAAAAATGATGTAAATAGTGTATTTTATGAAATGCAAAAGTTAGGTCATATTGTATTTGCTGAAAATACCTCATTTCCAAATTACAAAACAGGAATTTTCTACATGCCAAAGGAAATTACTGAAAAGCAAAAGAAGTCATTAGCAACATTGCAAAAGCAATTAGGGAAAGAAGATTACAATTTTTTAGTATTTATGAACCTTCATAGAGATGAAGATGGAATATTAACAGGGAATCAGAAGCATGGCTCTGCAAAAGTTTTAGATGAATTTGTAAAAGAAGAAGAACAAAGATAAGTTGATATTTTATTATTAATAGCGCGTAGTATATAAAATATAAAGAAAGGTAGTAGATATTTTATCTATTACCTTTTTGACTTATTAGCAATTACAATCATTTTGTTGCATATCTAAGCAACTACCATCGTTCATATAAAATTTCTTTTCAGCGAGTTTGTCTTGAACACCTCTTAAAGCTTCACCAAATCTTTGAAAGTGAACAACTTCTCTTTCACGTAAGAAGCGAAGAGGATCTACTACGTCTGGATTATCTCTACATAAATCTATTAATTTTTCATAAGTAGCACGTGCTTTTTGTTCTGCAGCTAAGTCTTCTTGAAGATTTGCTATTGCATCACCTTTGCATGCTAGGCAATTAGCATTAAATGGAACTCCCGCAGCTGATTGTGGATATACATCTACACCATGTGGTGTGTATTTGTAAACTAACCTAAAAGAAAAAATATATATGTAACTACTTATAGTTTTAAAACTATGAGTAATTTTTTTCAATAGTGAATGTTATTGCAAGCCTAACAAATGATCTTTTATTAACATCTACCATATTTTCTCCTAATTATACAAAAATTATATATCTCTATTAAAGCAATGTGTTAATTTTAAAAAGCCAAAAGGCTTTATTTTTTGCACAAATACAAGCCTTTTTGCATATAAATTAATATCGTGGGAGGATTATATTATGTGTGAAAAAGTAAATTTTAATGTTATCGAAAAGAACAAATATGACAATATAGATGATATTACAAAGTTTATAAACAATATTGTCAATAAATTAATTGTAAATGAATTTGCGAAGAGTGTTGATTGAAACTATTCATTGCTGTATAATGAAGTTTTACAAAATGAGTAGTTTACCGATTGGAGGGTAAACTTATGAGAGTGGCAATTTATTGTAGGCTTTCTCGTGAAGATGATGATAAACTTCATGAAAACGATGAAAGCGAAAGTATCCAAAATCAGAAATCTATGCTAATTAATTATGCAATAGAAAGGAGATGGGATATTTATAACATTTACTGTGATGAGGACTATTCTGGAATTGACAGTGAAAGACCTGAATTTAATAAGCTATTAGAAGATGCTAAAAACCATAAATTTGATATTGTACTTTGTAAAACACAAAGTAGATTTACTCGTGATATGGAAATAGTTGAAAGATATCTTCATAATAAGTTTGTAGAGTGGAATATTAGATTTGTTAGCCTTGTAGATCATGTTGATACATTAGATAAAGGAAATAAAAAATCAAGACAGATTAATGGTTTGGTAAATGAGTGGTATTTAGAAGACTTATCTGAAAATATTAGAAGAACATTTGATAGCAAAAGAAAGCAAGGATTACATATTGGCTCTTTTGTATGTTACGGTTATAAAAGAAATCCTGAAAATAAAAATAAACTTATTATTGATACAGAAGTCTCTGATGTAATTAGATTAATATTTAATCTTTATGAACAAGGAAAGGGTGTTAATAAAATTGCTCAAATATTAAATGATAAGGGTATTTTAACACCTACTAAATATAAACAATCACAAGGAATTAATTTTAAAAATCAAGGTAAGAATATGGATTATTGGTGTGAATCTACAGTTAGTAAAATTTTAAAAAATGAAGTTTACATTGGTAATTTAGTACAAGGCTATAATAAAAAAGTTAGCTATAAATCTAAGCAAATGAAAAATCAGCCTAAATCAGAATGGATTATTGTAGAGAACACTCACGAACCTATCATTACTAAAGAGCAATTTTATAAAGTTCAAGAGATTTTTAAAAGAAAAACAAGAAGATGTAAAAATGGTGAAGTTCATCTATTTGCTAATAAACTTGTATGTTTAGATTGTGGTACAAAGCTTTATAAATGCAGAAATGATAGAGATTACGTTTATTTTTCTTGTAAAGGCTCTAAAAAACTCTATGGAACTTGCACTCCCCATTCTATTGGCTATGAAAACCTTAAAAATCTGGTTGCTGAAAAGATTAGAGAAAAGATTTTAGCATTTTACAATTTTGATAATATATCAGATGATTTATTTGTTTCAAATGATAATTTAAACAAAGCTAAATTATTACAAAATAAGGTTGAATTGCTTTCAAAAGAAATGAAAGATATCAATAATGCAATAAAAGAACTTTACTTAAATAAAGTAAGTGGCAAAGTTCCAGAAGAAGTATTTGAAGATCTAAACTCATCTTTCCTATCTGATAAATCAGCAAAACAAAAAGAACTAACAAAACTTGAAAATGATTTATCTAATTTAAAGGAAAAAGAGTTAAACAGTAAATTTATAAAAGAACAAAAAGAAAAGATAATTAATCACTTTAAAAACTTTAAAGAACTTAATTATGACATTGTTAATAGTTTTATAGATTATATTGAAATTGGAGAAAAAAACAAAAAAACAAAATCACAAGATGTAATTATTCATTGGAATTTTTAGTACATTGTATAAATTTTACAAATTCTTCACATTGAAATCGTAGTAATTATTTTAAATTTATGATATACTATTTATAAATCTTAAGAAAGGAGTTGACAAACATGCCAGATGTAAAACAAAGAATGATAGATATTGTTAATTCAGTACCTGATGATTATTTTGATGGATTAAAACCAACCGAAATGGTATTTAAACTTATGATGGAATATATTAAAAGGTATGGCGAAGATGAAACAACTATTATTCCTGGAACTGATAAGCATTTTAATTATCAAACTCTAAAAGAAATGCTTGAAGATAAAAATTCAAATTAAAAGGAGGTTATATTAATGGATTTTATGAAAAAAACTTTAAATCAAGTAAATGTACAAGAAAATACTCTATATGATATTATTTATGATTTATTTTTCTTTGCCAAACTTCAAGAAAGTGAAGATGATATTAAAAATGGTAGAGTTTGTACATTGGAAGAATTAAGACAACACATTAATGAATTGGAGGCGAAATATGCAAATAATAATATCGAATGATGCAAAGTCTGCAATTACGGATATATATGACTATTCATATAATATTTCTTCTAATTATGCAAGTAGAATAATTAATCAAATATATGATGCAATTTATAATTTACAAAATTCGCCTTATATTGGTAGATATGTCCCCGAATTTTCGGACAAACATTTTCGAGAACTTATCTGTGAAAAATATAGAATTATTTATTATATTTCTGAAAAAGATAAAACAATTTTTATACGTTACATATTTTGCGGAAGGCAAAATTCTAATTTATTTTTTAAAGTTCATGAAAAAGAACTATTTGATTTTTTTAATCAATTATTTATTTAAATTCTTATTTGGATATATTCCAAACCCACTCCATGGTCTGTATAATATGCACCTAAACCTGCTGCTTCAATTTCTTCTATTGAGGCATTTTTTGTTAATTGATAAACAATTGAGCCAACCATTTCTAAGTGAGCTAGTTCTTCTGTACCAATATCATTTAAAATAGCTTTAGTCTTTTGGTCAGGCATACCAAATCTTTGAGATAAATATCTAAGTGAAGCGGCAAGTTCGCCGTCTGGACCTCCATATTGGCTAATAATAACTTTTGCAAGACGAGGGTCTGAACATTTAATATTAATTGGATATTCTAAAACTTTATTATAAGTCCACATTTAAACAATTCCTCCTTCCCAAGGCCATGGTTCTTCAAGCCATCTCCATTTATTGCAAGGGAACTGGATTGTTAAAGGTCCATAAACTTTTTGATATTTGTCAGTTAATTCTCGATACTCTTTGCAATATTTTCTGTGTAAGCAAAGAGCTCTTTCATCATCAGTATGAGTGTCTAAATAAAGACCTAATTCAATTATAGCAAAATTTAAACATTTGATATTTTGCAACATTTCTTCTCTAGTTGGTCTGCAGTCATCATTAGAAGACATGTTCATAGAATTCATATTGCACATGCAATTGCAATTTCTATTTGTATCAATTATCATTATTTATTACACCCCTCTCCAATAGCATTTGTTGCTTCTAAGAATTCATTAACTCTCATAGATTGGCAAGGCATATAAGGACTTACCAATTCTGGAAAGATTGTTCCCATTTCTAAGCCTATACAAGGTTTAAAAGTTTTATCCATGTATTGCCAAGGAACATAACTTTGAGCTAACATAGGATTTTCAGGGAATACATTCATTTCATACTCCTCATCAAATCCACATTCACATTCGTCCGCAACATTCATTTCATAATTACAAGGACAAACATCATTACATTTGTCTTCAAGCATGTTATTAGCTGTATTGCAACATGCAGTATTATTTATGCAACGGCATTTCTTGTATCTACGCGTAAACATATTAATCCTCCTTTTTTTGATTGTATATTACATAATATGACAGAAATACAGGGGTGTGATGAATCTGAAAAAAATTTTTGAAAAAATTTTGAAAAAGTATTGACAATTAAAGATAAATGGTTTATACTTAGACATGCGTTAGGCAATAAAAGAATAACGAAAATGCTCCTATAGCTCAGTTGGTTAGAGCAACCGGCTCATAACCGGTAGGTCCTAGGTTCAAGTCCTAGTGGGAGCACCATTTTTTTATTACATAGGTAATAAAAAATTTGGACAGGTGGCCGAGTGGCTAAAGGCGGCAGACTGTATGCTTTGCTTGAAAAAGCAGAATTTGCAGCTCATACAAGAGATTGTATGATGAAAACTAGGCTAAGTCGGGGAAGTCTTAACAGGCAAAAGTGCTGATGATAATCCCGAGCTAGAAAAAAATTTCGAGTGTAGAGACTTTACACCTGGCATCTGAAAAGATGAAGAGAAAGTCCAGACTACAAACCATATAGGGTAGTGAAAACTATAGTAGTAAGAAATCTGTTCTCATACGAGTACGAAGGTTCGAATCCTTCCCTGTCCACCATATTAATCTTAGGGTTATAAAATCCTAAGATTTTTTTATATCTATTTTAAGGCACGACCTTTTAGATAATTTTTGGGAGGGGAATATTTATGATAGATTCAACTAATAAACAAAGAGGAAATTGTGGGTTAGGTTTAGCAATAGCTTATTATTCAACACATGGTTATACAGTTTCAATTCCGCTTAATGATACTCAAGACTATGATTTACTTGTAGATAAAGATGGAAAAATAGAGAGTGTACAAGTTAAATATACTTCATGCAAAACAAAGTATGGAAATTATCAGGTTGCATTAAAAAGTTGTGGAGGTACTAAAGGGAAAACTTATAAAACAGTTGTAGAGACGAAAGTTGACTACTTATTTATTGCAACAGATAATACTGATATGTTTATAATTCCAATAAAAGAATTAAAAAATAAAAGTACAATCAATATATGTGATAAAACAGAAAAATATCGAATAAAATAAAAAACATAAAATTAGCACTCTTGTAGTGTTACAATTGATGTGAAACAAAAATAATATAGAAAAAAAGTGATTCAAGTAGTATAATTGAATTGTCTAAAAACAAAATATACGAAAGGACTTGAATCACTTATGGATAATAGTATACCACAAAATCAAAAAAATATAAAGAGGTATTTACCACATAAATTAGAAACAAGAGTATATGCAGTGGAAATGTACAGAAAATGTGGAGATATTGAATATGTATGTAGAAAATATCATATATCAAGAACATCATTATGGAGATGGAATAAAAAATATGATGGTCAAAAAGAAAGTCTAGCAGATAAAAGTCACAGACCATTAAGAAAACATCCAACAGCACATACAGAGCAAGAAATGAAATGGATAAGAGACTTAATAAAAAGAAATCCACATATAACATTAAATGAAATATGGTATAAATTGAAAATAAACAAAGGATATACAAGAAAACCAGTATCATTATATAGGATATTAAGAAAAATAGGATATTATAATAATCCAGAAATAAAAGGAACAAGTAAAAAACACAATAAAGAATATTACACCCCAAAGCAAATAGGTGAAAAATGGCAAATAGACGTAAAATATGTACCAATGGAATGTAAGGTAAAAGGATTACCCAAAGATATAAGATACTATCAATATACATGTATAGATGAAGCAAGTAGAGAAAGATATTTGTATTGGTATGAAGAGCATACACCAACGAATACAGTAGACTTTGTAAAGAGATGTATTAAATACTATGGATATAAAGCTAAAGAAATACAAACAGATAATGGAATAGAATTTACATATAATCAAGCAGAAATAAAGAAAGAACATCCAATGGATACATTATTAAATAGCTTAAATATAAAGCATCATAAAATAAGACCAAGAACACCTGAACATAATGGGAAAGTAGAAAGAAGTCATAGAAACGATAATGAAAGATTTTATAGTTGGCTTACATTTTATAGTTTAGAAGATTTAAGAAAACAAGGAGCAGTATATTTAAAGAGATCTAATAGAATACCAATGGCTATATTAGGGTATTTAACGCCCAAAGAAAAAAGAACAGAATTAATGTGTGCATAAAATAAAAAACAAATTCAATATATTACGAGAATAATATATTAATTTGTTTCACATCATTGACTAACATACAATAAAAAACATAAAATTAGCACTCTGCTATTGACATTGCTAAAATAAAGTGATATAATAATAAATGTCAAAAGAGATATAATAAAAGTAAAAAGGCCGGGACACCAAGTCTTCGGTCTAAAACTATAGGAAAAAGAACCGATAAAAACCGGTCCCCAATGAACAAATGCACAAAAGAGAACCGGTCCCAACGGTGTAAAAAAGGAGGTAGATACTATGAATATTCAAAAATTTACTCAAAAATCATTAGAAGCAATACAAAGTGCACAAACATTAGCAGTAGAAAATCAAAATGCACAGGTAGAGCAGGAACATTTATTATTAGCATTACTAGAGCAAGACAATAGCCTAATAAAAGAATTATTGAAAAAAATTAGTACAACAGAAGGAATGGAAGAAGAATTAAGAAATATAATCAGTAATATGCCTAGAGTTACAGGAGGAGCAACACAAAGTGACAGTATTTATGTATCACAAGATGTTAATAAGACATTAGCCGATGCAGAAAATATTGCCAAGAAAATGAAAGATGAATATGTTTCTGTTGAACATATTATGATTGGAATTTTCGACAATGCAAATAGCAAAATCAAAGATTTATTACGAAGATATAGTATTACAAAAAATGAGTTTTTAAAAGCTTTATCAGAGGTTAGAGGTAACACAAGAGTTACATCAGATAATCCAGAGGACACTTATGATGTACTTAAAAAATATGGTCAAGATTTAACTCAATTAGCAAGAGAGCAAAAATTAGACCCTGTAATAGGTAGAGACTCAGAAATTAGAAATGTTATTAGAATTTTATCAAGAAAAACCAAAAATAATCCATGTTTAATTGGTGAACCTGGTGTTGGTAAAACAGCTATTGCAGAAGGATTAGCATTAAGAATTGTAAGAGGAGATGTGCCAGAAGGTTTAAAAGAGTGTACTATATTCTCACTTGATATGGGGTTATTAATAGCAGGTGCTAAATATAGGGGAGAATTCGAAGAAAGACTAAAAGCAGTATTACAAGAAGTAAAAAAGAGCGAAGGCCAAATAATCTTATTTATTGATGAAATTCATACAATTGTAGGAGCTGGAAAAACAGATGGTGCAATGGATGCTGGAAACTTATTAAAACCAATGTTAGCAAGAGGAGAGTTACATTGTATTGGTGCAACAACTTTAAACGAATACAGACAATATATTGAAAAAGACCAAGCACTAGAAAGACGTTTCCAACCAGTAATGGTAGATGAACCATCAGTAGAAGATACGATTTCAATCTTAAGAGGATTAAAAGAAAGATATGAAGTATATCATGGTGTAAAAATATCAGATAATGCATTAATTGCAGCAGCTACACTATCACATAGATATATTTCAGACAGATTTTTGCCAGATAAAGCAATAGACTTAGTTGATGAAGCATGTGCAATGATAAAAACAGAAATGGAGTCAATGCCAACAGAACTTGATGAAGTATCTAGAAAAATTATGCAATTAGAAATAGAAGAAACAGCACTAAGTAAAGAAAAAGACGAAATTTCAAAACAACGTTTAGCAGATATTCAAAAAGAAAAAGCAGAATTAAAAACTAAATTTGATGCGATGAAAGCAAAATGGGAAAATGAAAAAACAGCTATTGGGAAAGTTCAAAAATTGCGTGAAGAAATCGAGCAAACAAATGCACAAATAGAACAAGCGGAAAGAAATTATGACTTAAACAAAGTTGCAGAATTAAGATATGGCAAACTTCCAGAATTACAGAAAGAATTACAAAAAGAAGAAGAAATTTCAGAAAAAAGCAAAGAAGATGGATTACTAAGAAACAAAGTAACAGATGAAGAAATTGCAAAAATTATATCAAGATGGACAGGAATACCTGTTACCAAGTTAATGGAAGGAGAAAGAGAGAAAATCCTAAATTTGGACAAAATTCTTCATAAGAGGGTAATAGGTCAAGATGAGGCAGTTGAAAAGGTCTCAGAGGCAATTATGAGATCAAGAGCAGGTATAGGAGATCCACGTAGACCAATAGGTTCATTTATGTTTTTAGGTCCAACAGGTGTTGGTAAAACAGAACTTGCAAAGTCACTTGCTGAAGCATTATTTGATGATGAACACAATATGGTAAGAATAGATATGTCTGAATATATGGAAAAATATTCAGTATCAAGATTAATTGGTGCACCTCCAGGATATGTAGGATATGATGAAGGTGGACAACTAACAGAAGCAGTTAGAAGAAGACCATATTCAGTTGTATTATTCGATGAAATAGAAAAAGCACATCCAGATGTATTTAATGTATTACTACAAGTTCTTGATGATGGCCGTATTACAGATTCACAAGGTAGAACAGTAGATTTCAAAAATACAATTATAATATTAACATCAAACTTAGGCTCTGAATACATTTTGGAAGGAATTCAAGAAAATGGAGAAATTTCAGAAGAGGCTAAAAACAAAGTAGAAGAATTATTAAAGAGAAGCTTTAGACCAGAATTTTTAAATAGACTAGACGAAATAGTATTTTATAAACCACTTCGTAAAACAGAAATATCAAAAATATTAGAACTTCTAATTAAAGATTTGGAAAGAAGACTTGAAGATAAACACATCAAACTTGAATTAACTCAATCTGCTAAAGATTATTTAATAGATAATGGATATGATGAAGTTTATGGTGCAAGACCTTTAAAGCGATTTGTACAGAAAAAGCTTGAGACTTTAATTGCTAAAAAGATTTTATCACAAGAAATATTGCCTAATACAACAGTAAAAATTGATAGCAATCAAGATGGATTATTTATAAGTCGTTTATAAAATATACAACTTTACACGAAAATCGTTTGAAAAATGTGAAAAAAATCGCAAAAGTCGTTTGACTTTTGTGATTTTTTCTCGTTTTATATATTAAGCTTTAACTTCTTCAGCTGATTTTTTACTTTTAATAATATCAACTATACAAGTAATAACTAAAGTAACAACTGTAATACCAACTAAAATGCCTAAATATTGACCTTTGAAATTTGTAGCAGTTGGAACCAAAATTTCTCTAAATAATTTAATTGAATAAGTCATAGGTAAATATGATGTAAGTCCTTGGAATCCTTTATCAATTGTTTCAATAGGGAATGTACCACCAGAAGCTGCCAATTGTAATACTAAAATAACTAATGCTAAGAATTTTCCAACATCACCGAAATTTCTAATTAGGAATTGTATAATACTTACAAAAGTAATACCAACTAAAATACTAGCAGTGTAATATAATACATAATTTTGAATCTCAAATCCTAAACCTAGTTTTAGAAGGATAGCAACGATTAAACCTTGTAAAGCACCAATTCCGATATAAGCAATATTTTGTAATATTTTGTTTTTGTAATCATGGTCAAATATGTTAAATCTATGTTTTTGGTCATAATATAGAACAACATAACTCATTAAAGCACCAACCCATAAACCAATACATAAGAATAATGGGGTAAAGGCAATACCGTAAGAATTTACTTCTCCATAAGCTTCTGTTTTAAATTCAACAGGTTTAGCACCAAAATCTTCGATTCCGTTTAATGATTTTAATTGTTCTTTAGTATTAACAAGACCTTCATCAATAGATGTCTTAAATGTTTGGACACCTTCAACTAATTTGTTACTTCCATCATAAGCAGAAGCAGTTCCGTTATTTAATGTAGTTAAAGCATTATCAATTGCTTTAGAACTTGAATTTAAAGTTGCTAATCCATTTGTTAAAGTAGAACTTCCGGCTGTTAATTGAACTGTACCATTAGATAAAGTTACGATACCTTGATTTAATGAAGTAGTACCTTGTTTTACTTGAGTTAGAGCTGATTTTAAGTTTTGAACACCAATTGTTAATTTGCCTAAATCTTGAGTTCCAGCTACTAATTTTTGAGTTCCAGCATATAAATCGTTTGCTCCAGTTGTTAAAGCTTGACCTCCAATAGTTAATTGTTGGAAACCATCTAAGTTACTTTTTTCAGGATCTTGAGCTAATATTTGACTAGCACTAACAGCTAAATATTGTAATTTAGGATCAGTAGTGTTACTAGAATAAGCTGAAAGTGCTTGTAAAAGAGGTTTTACATTAGAATTTAAATATTCTACTTTTTCAACATATTCTGGTAGTTTTGCATTCAAATTAGCTGCTCCAGTATTTAAATCATTTACACCACTAGCTAATGAAGCGATTCCTGAATTACTTTGAGATGATAGTTCATCAACACCATCATTTATTTGAGATATAACATTATCTAAAGTTTGACCACCATTTTTTAATGTATCAACACCACTAGAAACTTGAGCTAATCCATTTTCTAAACTTTGGCTTCCTGTATAAGCAGCTTCTACACCATTATCAAATTCTTTATAACTACTACTTAATTGATTTGTACCATCATTAAGCTGTTTAATTCCATCATTTAAACTTTGAGAACCATCTAAAATTGAACCAGCACCATCACTTATTGTTTGTAAACTATCAGGAACATCGTTTAATTTATCTGATAGATTTGCAATGATTTCTCTGTCAACTTTTGACTGTAAATTTAATTCGATAGTTTTTACAGCACTATTTATAATTTGTGTTGCTAAATAGTTTGTTGCTTGGTTTGGTCTGTATGTTATTTGAGCAACTTGTTTATCAATAGTAGCACCACTTTCTAAACATGATGTGAAATTCTCCGGAATTTCTATTGTTGCATAATATTCACCTTTTTCCATTCCATTATTTGCTTTATCTTTGCTTACTTCGCAAATATTAAATGTTGCACTGTCTTTTAGATTTTGTACAAATTCACTTCCTTGATTTTTGTCGTCTTTTCCTTTATCTAAATTAACAACAGCTATTTTCATATCACTTAAAGTTCCATATGGGTTCCAATAAGATTTTAAATAGAAAAAACTATAGATAATAGGAATTAATAAAACTATAGCAAAAATTAAAATTTTTAAAACTTTTTCTTTTTTCATAATAAAAATCATTCCTTTCTTAATCCTCTTTTTATAACTTCTGAAATACTATTTGCTATCATTTGTTCATCCATTGTTTTATCTTTGTCACTCCACTCTATAATTAGAGCAATATACATTTTATAAACTAAAAATGCAGTTACATCTAAATTGGTAAATTCGATAAAACCTTTTTCTTTTGCTTTTTGAAGTTTATTTTTGATGTAATTTTGAATTTGTGTGTCAATCAATGCTAAATTTTTAACAAGGATTGGATCTTTTAACCATTCTGCTTCTCTAGAAATTACATTTAAAAAATCTTTTTCTTTTCTATATTTTAATAGTTTGCAAATGGCTTCATTTACTGTATCAAAAAAATCCATATTTTTGCTTTCAACTTCTTCTATGATTGTTTTCATATTTTGAATTTCTTCTTGTATGAAGTATTCAAGCAAAGCTTCTTTACTATTAAAGTAACGATATATTGTTTTTTTAGTAACTCCAGCTTCTTTGGCTATTTCATCCATAGATACTTTTTTAAATCCAAATTTATGGAACAATTCTCTTGCTACTTCTATGATTTGCTCTTCTTTCAAAATCAACACCTCCTGTATACTAATATACTATTCTAGTTATTTAGTATACTACAATTATATTTATTTGTCAATAGAGTTAGCAGTATTTCCTAAAAATTTATTGTAAAGAGCCGTGATATATGGTAAAATACTAAGAACAGAGGAGAGAAAAAATGAATATAGAAAAAAATCAAGAATATATAGTTGAAATAATTGATAACGGATATGAAGGAGAAGGGATAGCTAAAATAGATGGATTTACGATATTTATTCCAGGAGCCATAAAAGGAGAAAAAATCAGAATATTAATTGTAAAAGTATTAAGTTCACATGCATTTGGAAAAGTTTTAGAAATTTTAGAACCTTCAAAGTCAAGAAAAGATCCAGATTGCTTAACATATAAGAGATGTGGAGGCTGTAATTTAAGGCATATAAAATATGATGAGACATTGGAAATGAAGCAAAATGCAGTTCAAAGTTTAGTAAATAAGACTCTTACAAATAAAATAGAAGTTCAAAAAACAATTGGAATGGAAAATCCAATTCATTATAGAAACAAAGCACAATATCCAGTTGGAATAAATAAAAATGGTGAACCTATTATAGGAGTATTTGCTGAAAGAACACATGAAGTGATTCCTATGGAAAAGTGCATGATACAAAATCCAAAATCAGAAGAAATAGCAAAATTTATTATAGAGCTTATCAAAGAAAAAAACATTAGTGTTTATAATGAAAAAACAGGAAAAGGACTATTTAGACATATTGTAATAAAAATAGGAATAAAGACAAATGAAATTATGTGTATATTAGTTATTAATGGTAAAGAAATTCCATATGAAAATGAGTTACTAGAAAGAATAAAGCAAAAATTTCCAGAGATAAAGTCAATCATAAAAAACATAAACCTGAAAAATACTAATGTAATATTAGGCAAAGAAAATATTGATTTATATGGAAATGGATATATTGAAGATATATTAGGAGAATATAAATTTAAAATTTCACCTTTATCTTTTTATCAAGTAAATCCTGTACAAGCTGAAAAATTATATAATTTAGGTGTTGAAATGGCTCAAATAACAAAAAATGATACAGTCTTTGATTTATATTGTGGAATAGGTACAATTACACTATTTATGTCAAAATATGCAAAAAAAGTATATGGAATTGAAATTGTTAAAGAGGCAATTGAGGCTGCAAAAGAAAATGCTAAAATGAACAATGTTGATAATACTGAATTTTTTGCAGGTGATGTTGAAATTGTTTTAGATGATTTAATTAATAACAAAGGCGTTAGTGCTGATATTGTTATGTTTGATCCTCCTAGAAAAGGGTTAGACAGAAATAGTATTAATAATATTTTGAAGATTAAACCTAAAAAAATTGTTTATATTAGCTGTAATCCTGCTACTTTAATTAGAGACTTAGCTTTTTTTGAAGAATATTATGACATTAAAACTATTGTGCCAGTTGATATGTTTCCTTTTACAAGCAACGTTGAGTGCGTATCTGTTCTTGAATTGAAGGAAAGTACTGAAAAATAAACAAATTTGAGATGTTTCTAACATATCAAAAAAACACCTAAAAAAGACTTAAAAAATGATAAATTTGATTAAAATTTATAAAAAATAATTATAACGTGGTTAGTAGGAAACATGTTTCCGCATACCACCTTTAAAGACATCAAAATAAAAAATTGGTGTCTTTTTTTGTATGTATAAAAAAATATTTAACTTGTGCCCAAGTTGGTTACAAGTTAAATGAAATAATTTACAGGAACACAACAAAAAGCAAAGGCAAAATGAAAATCTGTCAAGATGGATTTGTATATACGATTTTTAAATTTTCCCCTCCTTACAATCCTCCCATTTATACTAACTGAGAATATAATTACTATCTGAGAAAAGAATATATATTATTTATTATATTTATATTATATATATTTAAATAAATATTAAATAATATAATGCGAAAGCGAGCAAAATCAAATGTAAAAAATAATGATTTTTGTGCAATTTATAGTTTTGAATTAAACATAAAAGTTAGATAAAATCAATAAAAAATTGGTAAGAAAGGAAGATGAAAAATGGAAATTAGTTATAAAAAAGTGGGCGATTATTATATACCTGAAATGGTATTTCCAAATGCAAAACTAGATAAAAATATAGGCAAATATGGAAGACTAAGATTGAATTATTTAAAGCGTAACCACATGGATATTTATACTATTTTGCTAATGGATGATAAGTTAAATGAACATTTACTTGAGATAGAAAAAGAGGCAAAAGAACAAGTAAAAATATTAGTTGAGAATATGTGTAAAAAAGAAAATGTAACAGAAAAATTAAAAGAAAATAATCAAATGGAATGGGTAAAATTGATGAATAATTTTAAAATTATCGCAGAAGAAATTGTTGAAAAAGAACTAATTTTTTGTTAAGAAATGGGGAATGAAAATGAAAGAAGATGACAGATTTATACCATTTTTTGAAGCATATAAAGATGACTTTTTTGAGAGTATAGAAGATGTGAGAATGTATCTAAAAAATAGCAATTTAGAATATAAAAATACACAACAAAAGTTGCATAATATTTTAGATAATAATATAAATATTCAAAAGATTTTTGATGAAGCAGATATAGAAAATGGACTATCAAAAGAAGAGTGCAAAATGCTTTCAAAAATTATAGTTTTGAATTATAAATTGCAAGAAATTGAAGAAAATGAAATATATTTTAAAGGTGGAATGGACGCATATTTTTACTTTAGAAAGTTAGGAATTTTGAAATAAAATTGATTAAAAATGCTTGAGTTTTAGTGATAAAATTTGAGCATTTTTTGATTGATTTTTTTAAAAATCGAAAATCTACATTATGTAAATATTGAAATTTTTATGTCCTAACAAGCAAGACATTTGTATATACACAAATGTAAAATATGGGATAAAATCCCAATCCCTTTTGAAAAATAAAAAATTGGAAACTTTAGTATTTTTATAAGCAAAAATTTGTTGAGAAAAATTGTATTTTATGATAATATAGTCATTGATAAAAATAAATGAAAAAAATTTAAGGAGCATAGATATATGAAAATGAATAATGCAGAATATATTGGAAAAATCATAGATATAAAGATTGATAGACCATTTGGTAGTAAGCATCCAAAACATAGATTTATATATCCAGTTAATTATGGATTTATTCCAAATACAATTAGTGGTGATGGTGAAGAATTGGATTGTTATTTATTGGGCGTGTTTGAGCCTGTAGAACATTATAAAGGTAAATGTATAGCAATAATTCATAGAACTAATGACAATGATGATAAATTAATAATTGTACCTAATGGTAAAAATTATAGTGATGATGCAATTAATGCATTAGTAGAATTTCAAGAGCGATATTTTGAACATACAATTATTAGATAACATACAAAATAAGTGAATTTAAAAATAGGAGTAATAAAGATGGATAATGTTGGTTTAAAACGAGGATATTTGGAAATTATGGATTATAGAGAAGATTATACAAAGATATATGAAGATGAAAAAGAAGAATTACTAAAAATATACAAAGATAGAATATCATCTATTGATCATGTTGGAAGTACCAGTATAAAAAACATTAAATCTAAACCAATTATAGACATTTTAATACAGACAGATGATTTAGACGATTTTAAAAAATTTACAGAATTAAATGTAGAAGGAGAAGTTTATACTGTAAAAAAAGAACCAACTATGGGTGGAGATTATTTAATTAGAAAAGAAGAAAACGGAAAAGTTAAAGCATTTATACATGTATATAAAACTGGTGATATGAATGGAATAACATCTATTATGTTTAGAGATTATATGAATTCACATGAGGACGAAAAAAAGCGTTATGAAGAATTAAAAATAGAATTATATAATAAGTACAAAAATGAAAGAAAGCAGTATACTTTAGGTAAAGATAAATATATTAAAGAAATAATAAATAAAGCAATAAATGAAAATAGTAAAAGATAAAAATGATTCCAAGAAATAGGAGAGTAATCTTCTATTTTTTTGACTAAAAAAATAAAAAAACTAGATGGATTTTGTTGTTAATAAATGAAAAATGTGATATAGTGTAAACAGAATTTTGGAGGAAAAAATGGAAGTTATAAAACCTTTTGTAAAATGGGCAGGAGGAAAAGGAAGTTTAATATCACAATTAACGAACTTTTACCCATTTGAATTAGAAAATGGAACAATAAAAAAGTATGTCGAACCATTTGTAGGTGGTGGAGCGGTTTTAATAGATATATTACAAAAATATGATGTAGAAGAAGCCTATGCTTTTGATATAAATAAGGATTTAATTAATTGTTATAATGTTATAAAAAAAGATGTAGAAACATTAATTGAGAAACTAAATGAGAAAGAAAAAGAATTCTTAAATATAGAATTGGAAAATAGACAAGAATATTTTTATAAAATTAGAAGTGAATACAATTCATATAAAATAGAAGATAATTTAGATGTAAAAAGAGCTTCAGAATTTATATTTTTAAATAGAACATGTTTTAATGGATTATATAGAGTAAATAAAAATGGAGAGTTTAACGTACCATGTGGAAAGTACAAAAATCCAACAATCTGTGATGCGAAAAATTTAAGGAATTTATCAAAATTATTGCAAAATGTAGTGTTTGAATATGGAGATTATAAAAAATGCATTAAATATATAGATACAAATACTTTTGTATATTTTGACCCACCATATAGACCATTATCAATAACATCTGGATTTACATCTTATACAAAAGAAGATTTTAATGATGAAAACCAAAAAGAACTTGCAGATTTTTATAAAGAATTAGACTTAAAAAATGCAAAACTAATGTTAAGCAATTCAAATCCTAAAAATACGAATAAAGAAGATAATTTCTTTGAAGATATTTATAAAGGATTTAATATAAATGAAGTTTCAGCAAAAAGAATGATAAATTCTAAAGCGCAAGGTAGAGGAGAAATTTCTGAATTGCTTATAACAAACTATAAGGAGAATAACGAATGTATCCAGGAAAATTCTATTTTGAAGATGGTAGTTTCAAATTAATAGATAATGACACTTTTAAAACTTTAAAACAATTTGATGAAAAAACATTTGATATGATTTTTGCAGACCCACCATATTTTTTATCAAATGATGGAATAACTTGCAGTGGTGGAAAAATGGTAAGTGTTAATAAAGGAAAATGGGATAAAGGGTTAAGTGTAAAAGAAAAACACGAGTTTAACAAGAATTGGATTAAGGAATGTTATAGAATACTTAAAGACAACGGAACAATTTGGATAAGTCGGAACATTGCATAACATATATTCAATAGGAATGGCGTTAGAAGAAGAAGGATTTAAAATTATAAACAATATAACTTGGCAGAAAACAAATCCTCCACCAAATCTTGCTTGTAAAACATTTACTCATTCTACAGAAACAATTTTATGGGCTAGAAAAGATTTACCAAAGGTTAAATATAAGTTTAATTACGATTTGATGAAAGAATTAAATGATAATAAACAAATGAAAGATGTTTGGACAACTAGTTTAACAAAACCATCTGAGAAGAAAAATGGTAAACATCCAACACAAAAACCATTGGAAATACTAGAGAGAATTATTTTATCTTCAACTAATGAAAACGATTTGATTTTAGATCCATTTTGTGGCAGTAGTACTACAGGAATTGCAGCAACAAAATTAAATAGAAAATACATAGGAATAGATAATTCGAAAGAGTATTTGGATTTATCTATAAGAAGGTATCAAGAAATAAAGGAGTAGATGAGTATGACAAGAAATTTTGATGAATGGCTATTAACTTTTACAGATAGCATTGCAGATTATAAGTATTATATTGATTTTGAAACAATATATAAAAAAGCAGAAGAACATAAAATAGAATTAAATATGATGAATTCACTAATTGGAAGTAAAAATATAGAAAAAGATTTTGAACAATTAGTAAGCAAATATCCTGAAGTTATAAAATGTATTCCAACTTTATTGGCAGTTAGACAATATGAAATAATTGTTTTAGATAGCGATGGCAATAAATTTGAATATAATTTTAAGAAAATGAACTATAGTATAGAACAATACAAAATTTTTATGAAAGAAACAGGTTTGTTTGACTTAATACAAAATCATTTAGTTAATAATTTATATGATTATGTTTTAGGAGTAGAATCTGGATTAAATTCAAATGCTAGAAAAAATCGTGGTGGACACTTGATGGAAGATGTGGTTGAAAGATTTATTCAAAAAGCAGGATTTAAGAAGAACGAAACATACTTTAAAGAGATGTATTTACAAGATATTGAAGAAAAATGGAAATTAGATATGTCCTTTATAAGCAATAAAAATACATCTACAAAAAGATTTGACTTTGTTGTAAAAACAGATAATTGTATTTATGGTATAGAAACGAACTTCTATGCTTCAGGTGGTTCAAAACTAAATGAAACAGCAAGAAGTTATAAAATGATTGCTGAAGAAGCGGATAAGGTAGTAGGATTTGAATTTGTTTGGTTTACAGATGGAATGGGTTGGATTTCTGCTAGAAATAACTTAAGAGAAACATTTGATAGTATGGATAATATTTATAATATTAATGATATGAAAAATGGAGTAATGGGGGAAATATTTAAATGATTTATAATTAGCTTTTTCATTAGGGGGGTGAATAGTTGTTGAAAAGTGACTATATGAAATTACCACATGATCTATCTGGAGCAATGGCAAAAAATAGATTTAAAAATGAATTATTATGGGGTGTACATAAAATGTTAAAACTATATAAAAATGGAATAGAGTATAATGTTGTATTTGATTATGTTTGCGACATAGAAATTCATTTAACAGAAGATAAATTTGAGTTTTATCAAATTAAAACACACAATAGTGGAGAAGGCTACACTTTTCGACAAATAACCAATATTGGTAATAAAAATAATTCGGTTTTAGGAACACTTTATAAAATAAAACAAAACACAGAATATCCTGAAAATATCAAATTAGCTATAGTTTCAAACAAACCATTTAAAGATTTAAATAATCATCTATACAATCAAAAAGAAAAAATAGAATTAATTGAATTAGATGAAAAAAACAGAAATGAAATGACAAAAATTTTAAAACAAGAATTAAAAATCGAAGGGAAAATAGATTTTAACAATGTATTTTTCATAAAAACAACTATGGATTTAATAGAACCAAAAAATGCAATTATAGGAGAAATAGTAACTTTATTTGAAGGAAAAAGTATAGAAATTAGAAAACCTAATGTATTATATAAATTATTAATTGATGAAGTTTCAAAAAAAGCAGAATATGAATTAGAAACAGATAATTATGATGAACTAATAATGAAAAAAGGTATAGGTAGTAATTATATAGAAGATCTATTTTCAAAATTTATAAAATATGATAATGAAATAGTAGAAAATGTAAATAAGAAAATAGAAAAAACATATGAAACAAATGTTAGGAAAAAAATTTATATGAAAAAAGCTGTAGCAAAAATATTGCAATATTTAAGCAGTAGTAAAGAGATTCAAAATATAGGTAATGAAATATTAAGATATATCGAAGAAAATAATGAAATATTGGATAATAGCGAAGAAAGAGTTATTGACAATGTTTTTAATATGTTTGAAAATAAATTTTCTAAAATATATACAGAAGAAGAAAAAAGAGTATTAGTAATGATTATGTTAGAAAAATATGAGGAGGGATTATATAATGAATAAATTGATTATAGAGAAAATATATATTTTTTCTCCGACTGAAAACAAAGCTAAGGTAATAGAATTATCTGAAGGAACAAATATAATTACGTCTAGTAGACATGATGGAAATAAAAAAGGAAAATCTGTAGTTCTAAAAAGTATATATCACACACTTGGAGCTGATTGTAAATTTGATGATAAATGGCAAGATTCAAATAAAATATATATAGTTAAATTTAAAATAGATAACAAAATATATTATATGTATAGACAATCAAGAATGTTTAAGTTAACAAACGAACAATTTGAAATGATTTTTCAAACTATTGATAGAAAAGAGTTAGCCAAAGAACTTGAAAAAATATTTGGATTTGCTGTGAAATTACCTAATCGCCAAGAAGATAAATTAGAAATCACACCACCAGTATATAACTATTTATTAAATTATGTTGATCAAGATGGTATGAATTGTACGAAGTTTGCATCATTTAACCAATTAGAACAATATTCAAAATATAAAGATAATGTATTATATTATCACTTTGGAATATTTAATGAAGAATATTATAATATAATTAAGGAACTTGAAAAAAGTAATGAAAAAAGAAAAATTTTTCAAGAAAAGAAAGACATAATTGAGAATATGCTAAAAGTTACGTTAAGTAATTTGAGTAATATGGATTATTGCAAAAATATTGAGACTTTAAAGATTGAAACTGAAAAATATAAGGAAGAGTACACTGATATAATACAAAATTTAAATAAAGTAAAAAATAAGATTATAAAACTAAAAAATGATAAAGAGGATTTAATTTTAACATTAAATGAGTTAAAAGAATCGCAGAGAAAGGCTGATAAGGAAATTAAAGATATAGTTAATCATACTTGTCCTTTCTGTAATTCTCATGTTGAAAACAACATAGAGATAACAATAAAAAAGTACAATGAAAAAGAAGATTTATATTTAATTGGTTCTGAATTAGAAATTAATCTAACGAAAATAAATTCTGAACTAGAAGATAAACAGAAAGATTATGAACTTTTATTAACTAATTTAGAGGAATATGAGAAAAAGCTTAACATAAATACTAACGAAATTGATGATATTTTGAAATATAAAGGTTTTAATGAAATGAAAGAAAAATTCTTAGTGGATTTGAGCGATACAAAAACAGAATTAAACCAGATAGATGAAGAAATAAGAGAATATAATAAAAAGAAAAAAGAATATGATAAATTAAAAAAAGAAATCAATAATGAATATTTTTCTTTAATGCATAGTGATAAGGTTAAATTTAATTTAAAAGAAATAGAAGATTCTAAAATAGAAAATATTGGAAAGAATTATGTAGTTGGAGGAAGTAGCAAGAGTATTGCGACTATTGTATGGTATATGAACTTATTAAAGATTAAATACAAATTTAATCAAGATGCAATACATTTTCCTCTAGTATTTGATAGCCCTCAAAATACGGAGTTAGATGATATAAGGAAGAATGGATTAATTGATTATATATTTGATAATATAAATAATCAATCACAATTAATTATTTCATTATTAGGGTATAATTCTAATGAGTATAATGTAATTCCTGATAAGATCATTAATTTTGATGATAACAACACATATGAGTTACTAAATGATAGAGAGTTTAAAGAAAATCAGTGGATTTTAAATAAATTCATTAGTTTAGATAATATTATAATATAATAATTATAAAGAGAAAATATAATATTTAATATGTTTTCTCTTTTTTATATAAAAATTTTAACAAAGCACCCAATTTTTCCTTTCTAAAAGTGAGGGAGAAAAATATTAAAAATAAAAAAATTTAATTTTTATCCTACAAAACGCCAATTTATTCCTTAATGGAATAGGGAAAAAATAATTTTGAAAAAAATGTTGCACAAAGTATCAAATTTTTCCGTTATGGAATAAGAGAATATTTTTCCCTAAAAATTAAATATGGAAAAATTACTAAATACATTCTTATTATTATGAGCCAGTTTAATAGGTACGCCAAGACATCTAAAAAAGATAGAGCGATAAATACTTATATTATAAAATATTAGAAGCAACTAATAAGGCGATGAATAATAATAAGCATAATGATACTCTTACCTAGTCACAGTTCGAGCGTGATAAAACCGTCTAAAACAATGAAGGTAATTTCGTAAAAGAGCGAAGAGGTGAAATTCCTGTGGAGCAAATTAAGCTGATTTGCCGTTTAGTAATTTATAATAACATTTTACTCGGATTGTGTTTATACAAATAGGATGTGAGTAAATGGTAGATAAAGTTTTAATCAATAATATAGAAAAATATGAATTATCATTTTTTAAGATAGCAATGCAATTAAGAGCAATTAATTATTTGGAAGAAAAGAATGCATTAAATGAAAAAATTTGCAAATGTGCAAAAGCAAAAATTAAAGAAAATTTACAGCTTTGTACTATTACACCAAAACCTTTAAAATTTTACAAAGAAAGGTTAGGTAGTAAATGTGGAGATAATTAAAATACCGAAAAAAGAAGGAATAATTGATAGAACAACAGGAAAAGTGTTAAATAGAAAATTGAGAGTAGCAGCATATGCAAGAGTTAGTACAATGGGAGCAGAGCAATTAAATAGTTATGAATCACAAAAGAAATATTACTATGAAAAAATTAATAATAATCCTGAATGGCAGTATGTAGACATATATGCAGACGAAGGAATATCTGGAACAACAGATTATAGAAGAGCAAGTTTTATGAAAATGATACAAGATGCATTATCAGGAAAAATAGATTTAATATTAACTAAATCTATATCAAGATTTGGAAGAAATACAATGGATGTTTTGAAAAATGTAAGATTGTTAAGAGATAACAATGTTGCAGTTTTATTTGAAGAAAATAATTTAAATACTTTAGATACAAAGACGAGTGAAATGTTATTAACTACACTTAGTGCAGTAGCACAACAAGAAAGTGAAAAAATATCTGAACATGTTAAATTAGGTTTGCAGATGAAAATGAACAGAGGAGAATTAATAGGATTTAACAGATGTTACGGATATAGAAATGAAAATGACAAATTAGAAATAATAGATGAAGAAGCGGAAGTAGTTAAATTTATTTTTGACAAATATTGTGATGGACATGGTGCAAATGGAATTGCAAAGATGCTAACAGAACAAGGAATAAAAAGCCCTAAAGGAAATGACAAATGGAATGATAGCACAATAAGAGGAATATTACGAAATGAAAAGTATAAAGGAGATGTATTGCAAGGAAAAACTTATACAGCAGATCCATTATCACATAAAAGATATAAGAATTTAGGGGAAGCAGACCAGTTTTATGTTTCAGAACATCATGAGCCAATTATTTCTCCTGAAAAATTTGATATAGTACAAGAAATATTAAAAGAAAGATGTGGTGCAAGAGTAAATGGAAGAAGAATAGGAAATGTAGGAAGGAAATTTGCTTTTAGTAGTAGAATTAGATGTGGATTTTGTGGTAATTGTTTTACAAGAAGAACAGTTGTAGGTAAAGATAGAGAAAAAATTCCATCTTGGTCATGCACTAGCTTTGCAAAAAATGGAAAAGAAAACTGTACTGATTCAAAAACTATTAGAGAAGAAATGATAAAAGAGGCTTTTGTTGATAGTTATAAATTTTTATCTTTAAATACAAATTTTGAAACAGAAGAATTTTTGAATTTAATGCAAGATACAATGAATGAAAATAATAAACAAGATGAATTAGAAAGATATAAAAAGGAATTTTCGAATATAAAATCTAAAAAAAGTAAATTAATAGATTTAATGGTAGAAGATAAAATATCCGAAAATGACTATAATGAAAAAGTAGAAAAATATAATCGAAAACTTGAAATATTGGAAAATAAAATAGAACAATTAAAGTTATTAGCAGAAGATAAGAAATCTATTTCAGAAGGATTACAAAAAGTAAAGGAATTATTAAATTCTAAAGATATAATGGACCAATTCGACCAAGAAATATTTAATGCTATTGTAGATTATGTTATAGTTGGAGGATATGATGAAAACGGATTAATTGATCCATATTTGATTAGGTTTATACTAAAGCGAGAATTTGATTTAAGTGTTCCAAAAGATGTCCCTGATGAAGTTGTTATACAAAATAATAAAATTGATTTAAATAGCAATAATGTGCTTGTTGATTTTATAAATACAAGAAAATATTTTTCTTATGAAAGAGATGAAAATTGAAAACTTAATAAAGTACTTCGAAATGGCTTGAGAATTAGAGTAGAATGTGATATAACATAAATAATAATTTTTTGAGGAGGTACTATATGAGCAAAGAAACAGAGAAAATATTCTCACAAATGAACAAATATATGGAACAATTTAACTTTGATAGTGAAGAACAAATGGAAAAAGAAATGAAAAATTTTATACAAAAACTAAACAATAACGAAATTGAATTTGATGATCCAAAATTTAAGCCAGAGGATTTATTGGAAGGGGCATATAATACATCTTCAAAAACAAAAGCAATAAAACTAGCAAAACAAGCATTAGAAATAAATCCTGAAAATATTGATGCTGAATGTTTTATTGCAGAATTTGAAGAAAATCAAATAAAGAAATTATCAAAAATGGAAGATATTATCGAAAAAGCAACAAAAATATTAGAAAAAGACAATATGTTTGATAAAGAAAATATAGGACATTTTTGGGAAATGATAGAAACTAGACCATATATGAGAGCAAGAAATAGGAAACTTACTATATTGATGGATTTAGGCAGATATACAGATGCAATTAAAGAATGTGAAGAAATGTTGAAGTTATGTGAAAGTGATAATTTAGGAATAAGATATACATTAATTGGTTTGTATTGTACTTTAGAAAAATTTGAAGAGTGTGAAAAATTGTATAAGAAATTTAATGAGTATTCTGCATTTATGCTTTTTCCAATGGCAATAATGTATTTTAAAAAAGGAGATTATAAAAAATCAAAGAAATTTTTAAAGGATGTGCAAGAAGCAAATCCATATATTATAAAAATATTAAAAAATGATATTGCTATGATTGAAAATTCAGAAGATATTAAATATTATGCTCCTGGTTCAAAAGAAGAAGCTAGCATTATTATTACAGATTTATTTTATTTATTAGGAAGTGTACCATCTTTTGTAACATTTATGGAGATAGAATTAAAATAATTAGATGTCTTTTGCCAACACTCAAGTCTAATCAAGGTGTTTTTTACAAACAAGCACTAAATGTGGAATGTGTATCAGTGCTACATTTAAAACAAGACCTATAATGTTTGATTTTAATATAGTTTCAGAGATTATAACTTTTGAAGAGATATGTTTGGAAATATTGGCAATTAATTTTAAAATTAAGGAATTTATGATAAGTTCATTACAGTAACTTATGCAACTACATTTGATGATTGATATAATAAAGAGCAGGCTTATAGATACAAAGAGCTGTCAATGAGATTCTTAAAAAAATTTAAATAGAAAGTAAAAAATGATTATTGAAAAGGAAATGAAGGATATGAGAGAATACCAACAAGAAATAATAAATACTATAATGAAAAAGTTACAACAAAATGTAAGAAAAATTTTCATAGAGATGCCAGCAGGAACAGGAAAAAGTACTGTAATTAGGAGTTTAGTTAAAGAATTTGGAACAAAAAAACAAATATTAATAATGTGCAAAGGAAAAGTTTTAGAACAACAATTTAAAGATGATTTAAAAGACAATACAAATATAGTAATATGTAATTATTACAATAATATACTAACAACAGAAAATTTTGACTATATCATATTAAATAGTATAGAAGGGATATCAGAGAAAAAATATGAAAGTATATGTAAAACATTTAAAAAAGCAAAAATAATATGTTTTGCTGATAAAGCCCAAAGAACGAAAGAAGATGAAAAATGGTTAGATAAAAAAAAGATGGATTATTCACTAACAATGCAACAGATAATTGATGATGGATATATAAATCCAAATTATGTTGGAACTAAATTTGAATGTTTTATAGAACAACTTTTAAAAGAATTAAAAGTTGCTAATATTGAAAAAGAAGTAGCTTTAAAGACAAGTCAAAGAGTTATGAGAGCAGATTTTATTGTTGATAGTAATAAAAGAAAATTAATCATAGAAGTTAAAGTTTATAGAAGTGAATTTATACAAAATACTATTATTAAACAAGCTATAGAACAAGTAGAATACTATAAAGAAGTATGGGAAAAAGTAAATGGAGAAGAAGCACAAGCTATATTAATTATGTCTTGTCAAGTACCAGATGAAATAAAAGAATATTATTATAAAGAAAAAAGAATTGTAATTATCGATATTTCTAATCTATTGTATTTATCACAAGGGAAAGATAAGCTAATGAAAGAACTTATAGAAGTAATTCAATATAATGTTCATGATATTATGCCAAAACCCTTAGTAAATTCAGAAATTTTTAAATTCGAATCAAAGGAAGAAGCAAGTGAAGTATTCGAGACAGAGATTGAAAGGGCAACTAGCTTGATAAAAAAATTAGAAAAATTGGAATATGGTAAAGCTCAAGGAAATGATAAAGAGTATGAAAAACTATGTGTAAATATTATTGAGTTTTTATTTAAAACAGAATTTACAAAAATGTCGGAACAAAGTAGTACAGAGGATAAGATGTTTAGAATGGATTTAATATGTGGATTAAAGGAAACTTCAGAATTTTGGAAAATTCTTATTCATCACTATAACACAAGATTTGTGGTTTTCGAATTTAAAAATTATAAAGACGAGATAGATCAAAACCTTATTTATATAACTGAAAAGTACCTATATAATGCTGTTTTAAGAAATGTGGCTATTATTATATCAAGAAAAGGATTTTCTAATAATGCCCACAAAGCAGCAAAAGGAATATTAACAGAAACTGGAAAATTAATTATAGAATTAAAAGATGATGATATAATTGCAATGTTAAGAATGAAAGCTGATGGACAAGATGCATCAGATTATCTATTAAATATATTAGAAGAATATTTAATATCAATCAGTAAGTAAATTATTTAGTTATAGAAATAGGAGATAATGTAATATGAGTAGTATGGAGTTAGAAGTAAAAATTTTGTTATGATATTGACGTAAACCGCTAAATAAAGTATAATATAAATGTTTTAAAGTGATAAATTAATAGTAATTACAATTAATTAAAGTAAATAGGAGGATTTTCTATGCAAACTGAAGACGTAATAATGAGAAAACAACGGGTATTAGTTGAGAAGGAGGGAAACGTAAGTTTAAAAATTGAAAATTACAATTTAAAACTTTTGGAGCAGAAAAATGTTAATCAAGTAAAAAAAATTGCTTATCATGAAGTGGCACACTTGGTAGTTGCAGAAAAATGCAATGGATATTATATTGATGAACTATATGGTCTTACGATAGTTCCAATAAAGCAAGAGAGAGGAACACTTTTTGGTTCTGCTATGTTTACAATGAAAAAATCAGTAAAAAATGAGAATATAATACAATATATAAAATCTGGAATAGATTATATAGCTATATCTTTAGCAGGAAATATAGCAGAAAGGATAGGATTTCCAAATGAAATAGCACATGAATCGATACTTGATTGTGAATATGCTAAAGAGAAAGCAGAAAGTATTATTTCAAAAATGAAAAGAAGTGGGATACTGATTAATGAACTTAATGAAAACCTAATAATAGGTCTAGCTAAGGATAATGCTACTGATATAATCTGCGAAAACTGGATAATAATTAAAAGAATAGCAGAGAAGCTATATAAAGAAAAAGTCTTATTAAAAGAAGATATAGAAGAACTATTATAGGAAAAAGTTTTAATAAAGAGTCTTTTATTTGATTGGTTTTGTTATAAATCGATTATAGTAAAAGACTTTCTTTTTTATATATAATGAGAAAGATTTACAAAAGTACTTGACTTTAAGACAATCATGAATTATAATAAAAATATACAAATTATGGAAACCCCAAAACATTAAAACTTGGAGGTTTCAAACCTCCAAGACAGTTCAAGGAGGAAAAAAATGAAAGGGACACAAAAAATTGTAAAAGAAGTTGCTCCTCAATTAGAGAGAATGAGAAAGCAAAAGGCAAAAGATTTACAGGAGGATCTATTAAAAACATTAAAAACAGTAATAAAAAAATTACCTAAAGAAGAATTGGAAAGAACAGAGACAATATCCGTAATATATTTTGCCAAGAGTAATTCCGAAAAGATATATCGGAGCAAATATGTAGAAGTAAATGAAAAACGCTATAAATATGAGAATAATGATATATTCTTAGGCACAAAAATCGAACTGTCAAAAGCTTTTAAATTCTTATATAAGGAGCTCGAAAAAGACAAATACTTTTCTGTGGAATTTTTTGAACCTGATAAATTAACAGAAAATTGTGAAGAGTATCAAACGCCAGTTGACTTTTTGGTGTATAAGATCGAAAATGAATAACATCCCCAATTTCCCCCTTACATTAAAAAAATATGTAGGGGGGATTCTGTGCATTACGATTCAACATCAACTGTAGTGACGAAGATTTGTTTAGGCAAGTGCAGAGTTTTGCACAAAATATTAATGGATGAATCCAAAGGGCTATCAATAATTATTGATGGCCCTTTGACTATAATTGAGTTTAGAATTAATGAAATAAGGGACTGTAAAAAAGTACCTTGTTTTATTTTGTGGATTGTGATATAGTAATGCCAGAAAGAAAGAGATAAAGGAAGAGATAAAAGATGGGAAATATAGTATTACTAGATGATTTAACAATAAATAAAATAGCAGCAGGGGAAGTAATAGAAAGACCAGCAAATGTAGTAAAAGAATTAGTAGAAAACTCAATAGATGCAGGAGCAACTAAAATAGTAGTAGAAGTAAAAAATGGCGGAAAAACTCTAGTAAAAATAGTAGACAATGGAAAAGGAATATCCGCAAATGATATTCCTTTATCATTAGAAAGGCATGCAACAAGCAAAATTAGAAGAATAGAAGACTTAGAACATACATATTCTATGGGGTTTAGAGGGGAAGCACTGGCAAGTATTGCATCAATATCAGAACTTACAATGCTTACAAGAACTGCAGAGGAAAATGGAACTAAAATTATTGCAGAAGCAGGAGAAATAATTAAGGTAGATGAAATCGGATTGCCTGTTGGAACTACAATTATGGTAAAAAAGCTATTTTTCAATACACCAGTGAGATATAAATTTCTAAAAAATGATGCAACAGAATTTAGATATATAAAAGAATGGGTACAAAAAACAGCTTTAGTAAATTCTAATATTGCATTTAAATTAATAAATGATGGAAAAATAGTATTTCAAACAAATGGAAACGGGAATATTAGAGACATTATTTATCTTTTATATGGAAAAGAAATTGAGAAAAACTTGTTAGAAGTAAATTATGAAAATGAAGGAATAAAAGTAACAGGAGTAATTGGAAATACAACAATAGCAAGAGATAATAGAAAAAGTCAAATACTATATCTAAATAAAAGAAATATAAAAAATCAAATTCTGACAAACAGTGCAGACCAAGCATTTAAAGGTGCAACAGGAATAGGAAAATATGGCTTTTTTATTTTAAATTTAGAAATGCCTGCAAATTATTATGATGTAAATGTCCATCCAACAAAAATGGAAGTAAGATTTAATGATGAAGATAAACTTTATAAAGTATTTTACCATGCGATAAAAAGTGCAATGTTAAATAGCGAATTCTTGGATAATAATGAAAAAGAACAAAAAAAAGAAAACTATATAGAAAATGAATTAGAATTCTTAACAAATAAATTCCAAAATGAAGCACCAGCTGAACTAATAAATAGAGAAAATAAAAGAGAAATAGAATATAAATATATTGGAATTTTATTTAGAACATTTATAGTAATTGAAATTGGAAATGATATGTTTTTTATTGACCAACATGCTGGGCATGAGCGAATATTATATGAGCAAATAAAAGAAAACTATAAAAACCACATTCAAAATAATAGTCAACTAATGTTGATACCAGAAGTTTTCAATTTATCACATAAAGAAATTGAATTTGTAAAAGAAAATATTGAATTATTTAGAAATACTGGTTTTGACATTGAACTATTTGGAGAAGATTCTGTAAAAATCAGTGGAATTCCTGACATTGAATATAAAGTAAATAAAAATAGAATGTTTTTAGATGTATTAGATGAAATGATTACAACAGAAAGAACTGCAATAAAAGATGTTGAAGAGAGATTTATTGCAACAGTTGCATGTAAAGCAGCAGTAAAGGCTAATATGGATTTGACTAGACAAGAAGTTGATAATTTAATACAACGATTGTTGAAATTAAAAAATCCTTTTACTTGTCCTCATGGTAGGCCTACTACTATAAAATTTAGTAAAGATGAGTTGTTTAAGAATTTAAAATAGAACAATGATTTTAATATAACTTGTAAAAGAAAAACAAATATGATATAATATATGTATACATGTTATGTTTAGTTTAAATTAACTTATAAGGAGGAAAAAATAATGGCAACAAGACCAGGTTTCTACATTTTGAACGGTCAGGTAACATGCAAGAAAGGAGATTTTGAGTGGGCTGGAGGCTTTGCTGTTTCACAAAAAAAGAAAAATGTAGCGAGACTACATGAAGCACTTGGAGGAGAGTGCTTAGAGGTAAGCACCAAAAGTGACGTAGTTATTGGAACAAAATTAAGTGCATTCAACTTGAAACTGGATGGACACACATTAGAAAATATTTTTCAAAGTTCAAAAGTTTTTGAAAATGGGGGACCATACAGAGATTTATTAAATGTATCACCAAAAGAAGCAAAAAGAGATCAAAGACTTAAAAGTTCTGGAAATTTAAAAGGTTTTGAATATGATAATTATCTTTGGGCATTGAATCCCAAAACATGTTTTTATGATTATTTATATTGCAAAGCGGCCAGAAATATTGAGGCAAATGAACTGAAGCAAATTTGCAACTATGAGTATTTTACGGATATAGAATTTAATCCGGCCAAAAGTATTAATACTCAAGCAAGATCAGTTGCAATAGTAAAGTTAATGCTTCAACTTTGGGGAGAAGTTTTAGACTTATCACCAGAGCAGTTTCTGAAATTTCATTCAAGATTTGTTATAAGTTAAAAAAAAAGAGAAAATCCAGACTTGGATTTTCTCTTTTTTTCAACTTATAACAAAAGATGAGATATTTGATATCATCTTTTCGAATGACTTTTGAAAAAATTTAATAATCAACGCCATAGAAAAGCTTTTCATAAATTTCGTCTGACAGTCTGTAAATCCATTTTGAATCTTCCGGGTAAAATCTCGCATAAAAATCTAAAAGATAGACTGTTTCGAGAGTTTTTAAAATATCATTCTGTACATTTTCTTTTTTCTGAATTTTCTCATTAACTTCCTTTACATTGTTTAAAATTTGCTCTTTTACGCTATCTCCTGGATCTTTGTAATCTCCATCGCGTAGAGAATTCAACATTTCAAATACAATTTGATCAAGCGTGTTACTCATAGTTTCCTCCTTAATAATTGCCTTTCTTGTCATTCATTGAAAATATATAATATATCATATATATTATATATGATATGCCAAATTATGTCAAGCCAATTAGCTTTTTTATTCTAATTATTATTTTATTTATTATATTCTTTTTTTCTACAACAACAATTTCTTTACTATTATTGTCAATTTTAGATACTTTATTATTATTTTTTTTAAATAAATCATCAGGGTTATATAATTTTCTCTTATCGTCTTCTATTTGTAACAAAATTTTCTTATCTCTTAATTGTAATTCTTCTTTATTTTCAGCCCAATAATTTACATAGATGTTAGCTATAAGCATTATAGTAATGTCCATAAGTTTTTGCTCATTTACACTAAGACTTGTGTCATATATATATTGATAATTTAAATCTCTGTTACTTTCATAAAATTTTAATTCTTCATCAGGTATTTTATTTCTTGCTTCTATAGGAAGATGTTTTAATATTTCATATAATTCTGAAAGAGATTTTTTATACTCAGCAATATCTATATCTTCCATATTATCTTCCTCCTAACCATTGATTTAAAGTGTTACTTTTAATATAACCGGTTGTTAATGATTTTAGTTGGACTCTCTTTTGGCTATCTATACTATCAGCCTTATGTAAGAAAGTCATTCCTAGCGATTCTATTAACTCATGAATAGAATCTTTATTAGTTTTAGTAGTTCTTGCTATAACATCATCAATTTTGAAATTTCTTTCACCAGGAAGTGATTCAATAGTTTTATATATTGCTTGAAGTCCTTCAACATTACCATTTTCATCAGTTATATAAGACATTCCATAAGGAATTTTGAAAGAATGATAACCATGTTCAGTATTTTTCATTTCAGGCTTTTTTGCAACATATAAGCCACCAGGTAACATACAGCCGGGTTTCTTTTGGTATGATGCATATATATCTTTTGACATAGTCTGATTATACTTTCCTTCAACAATTCCAAGGTATTGTGATTTTGTAATATTGGTATTTTTTATATTTTCTAAAGTTGAACGTTCATCACTAGTACATTGAGAGATATCTTCTTTTCCTATATGTTTTAAGTGTTGTTTTATAAGTAAATTTCTAAAATCTGAATTTTCTATGATATTATTTACAATTTGTCCTCTTACATAATGAGAAATATCAGGATCAGTAAAACTATAAGAATTATATTTACTACCAAACTTTTCTTTAAGATATGGAGTTAATGTTGTTTGTGTAACTGTTTCTAATTTAGGTAAGTGTTTACCATCTTTTCTTAGAATATTACCACCATTTTCAAAATCAATATCATAATATTTTTCCATAAATTTCTTTTCTATGTCATTGAAAGGTATTTTTTGTGTAAGCAAATTTGTAATTTCTGAATAGTCTTCTGAAAAAACTAAATCGCATAATAATTCTTGAATATATTTTTGAGTTTTTTCCGAGATTTTTGAGGACTTATATTTTGTTATTTCTGGGTCATCTACAATGCCGTTTTCTTCTCTTTGAGTTGCTAGATTAAAGTCATTATATTCAAAAGCATATATAATATCAACAAGAATTGGTGGTATTTCTTTTAAACATTCTTCTGGAATGCTATATGAAGTTACTACTTCTTGCGCAGCTTTGGCAAAATGTAAAGGGCGACTCGTTATTGATTTGTTTTCATCTGTACTAGAATTATAAAATTCCCTTGTTCGGTTTTGATCGTCAGTATCAGGTATATTAGTATAGTCTATTAAAACAACAGGAGCTCTATCTTCACGTGGATTTTTTTTGTCTCCTAATGCATAATGATATGCAGCAATACCTATGCTTTGTGTCATTGATATATATTTGGTTTTTATATTTTGAGCTGAGCCAGATTGTAAATGTACTCTTAATGATGCATCACTATTACTGTCTTTGCATTCTATATTTCCTCCATTATAATCATAATCTGCTCTAAATAAATATTTTACACTATTGTTTTTCATGTTAACACCTTTCTAATTATTGTTTTATATAAATAATAACATAAATTATTATAAACATCTTAAATATTACAAATGTTATTAAAATGTAATATTAATGTAATATAAACTATATTTGAACTTTATATATTGTAAATTTTATTTTCATATAGTATAATTGCAACATAATAGAAAAAGGAGCAAAAAATGTGGAAAATTAAAGGAATAAAGCAAAAAGCAAAAAGAACACTAAAAAGGAATATATGGACACTAATAATATTAGGCCTTTTTATGACAAGTATAGTTGGAGAATATTTAGTAAATAGAGATGGATATTCAAATATAAAAATAATATATGAATATATACAAAACAAAGGAAAACAACAATTAGAACCACAAGAAATTTTAATAAATGAATATGTAGATAAAGCTATATCGCAATTATTTACAGGAAATATGACCAAATCAATAAACTACTATAATGAAAAACACAATGTTACAAAAGGTGTAATATTTTCAATTTTTAATATATACACAAAAGGGCAGGCACAAGTACAAAATATATTTAACTCAATAGCAAACTATAAAAACAAAGAAGCAATGGCAAGTATCATACTAATAATAGCATCAATTGGAGGAATGATAATAAGAGTATTTATATCGTATCCTATAAAAGTAGGCGAAAAAAGAATATATTTAGAAAGTATAAACTACCCCAAAACAAGAATAAAAAGACTAACATATGCATTCAAAAGAGAAAGATATTTACCAATTATAAAAACGATGTTTTTAAATGAAATATATAAAATGCTGTGGAACTTAACAATTGTAGGAGGAATAATTAAAAATTATTCATATAAAATGGTGCAATACATAATTGCAGAAAATCCTAATATAAAGCCGAAAGATGCGATAAAAATGTCTAGAGAAATGATGAATGGAAATAAGATGCAAGCATTCAAATTAGATATGTCATTTATAGGGTGGAATATATTGCAATATGCAACATTGGGCTTTGTTGGACTATATGTTACACCATATTATGCATCAACAATTGCCGAATTATATGAAGTTTTAAGAAAAGATTATATAGAAAATAAAAAATACAATTATGAATTATTAAATGATGAAAAACTATTTGAAGAAAACGAACTAGAAAAATATCCTGACAAATATGAAATTGCTAAAAAAAGAATAAAAATTGATTACAATAAAAAATATGAACCAACATCAATAATACTATTTTTCTTTATATTTTCATTTGTAGGGTGGTTATGGGAAGTTGGATTATACCTATTTAGAGATGGGATTTTTGTAAATAGAGGAACAATGTATGGCCCATGGTTACCAATTTATGGTGTAGGATGTACATTAATAGTACTATTAACAAAATTTAAATCATTTAGAAAAATGCTTAAAAATCCAGTATTAACATTTAGTGTAGTTATGATTTTATGCACAGTAATAGAATATTTAACATCATGGTATATAGAAAAAGTTTCAGGAATTATGTATTGGGACTATACAGGAGTATTTATGAATATAAATGGTAGAGTATGCTTAGAATGTAGCATGTTCTTTGGAATAGGAGGATGTTTATGTGTATATTTTGTAGCACCATTTTTAGAAAGAAGATTGCAAAGATTTACTGCTAAATTTAAAGTTACTATTTGTGCATTGTTAGCAATACTATTTTGCTCTGATAGTGTGTACTCTCAATTTCATCCACATACAGGAGAAGGTATTACTTCACAAGCACCTGAGAGATTAGAAAAAAATATAAAATAAAACTGCTATAATTTTTATAGTAGTTTTTTTCTTTTGAAGACAAGATTCCCTTGAATTCGTCAATCAGAAAAAATATAATAAAAATATCAAATTTGTGAAAGATAGGAATTTTATATGAGAAAATCGGGGGAATACTGTAAGTTGTCTGAATTAAAAATAGGACAGGCAGGACAAGTGATAAGTTTAGAAGAAAAAAATAGAGCGATAAGACGACATATGTTAGATATGGGAATAACAAAAGGGGTGAAAATTACAGTAAGAAAAGTCGCACCATTAGGAGACCCAATAGATATTAGTTTAAGAGATTATGAATTATGTATTCGCAAGGAAGATTTGGCACAAATTTCAGTTGAAGTACTGTAAAAAGGAGTTGGTATATTGTGAAAATTGCCTTAGTTGGAAATCAGAATAGTGGAAAGACAACATTATTTAATTTATTAACAGGAATGAATGCAAAAATTGGAAACTGGCCAGGGGTTACTATTGAGAAAAAAGTTGGAATAATAAAAGGAACTGAACATGAAATAGTGGATTTACCAGGAATATACTCATTAAGTCCATATAGCATTGAAGAGGAACTATCTAGAAAATTTATTTTTGAAGAAAAGCCAGATGTAATAGTAAATATAATTGATAGTACATCACTTGAAAGAAGCTTATATTTAACAACACAACTATTAGAAATGGACTGCAAGGTTATCATCGCATTAAACATGGTAGACTTACTTGAAAAAAAAGGATTTTACGTAGATGAAAATAGATTAGAAAAAATATTAGGAGCAAAAGTTATAAAAATTTCGGCATTAAAAGGTACAGGAGTTAATTATTTAATAAATGAAATAAATATTTATTCAAAGAATAAAAAACAATATATTTTTGATGCTAAATTAGAACAAGAGATACAAGAAATAGAAAACAATCTAAAAAATAGTACTAATAAAAGATTTGTGGCTGTAAAAATGTTAGAAAATGATATGGAATTGGAAGAATTAATAGCGACAGAAAGATATGATTTTATTGAAAGAACAAAGAAAAGTGTAATCTTACCAGGAAAAGAATTTATTATGGTAGATGAAAATGTAAGCGCTTCTGACAAAATTGATAAAATACTACTAAATAAATGGCTTGCTATTCCAATTTTTATAATAATAATGTTTTTAGTATATTATTTGTCAGTAGGAGTTGTTGGAAAATTTACAGTTTCATTAAACGAGAAAATTATAAATCTATTAGGAAGCACAACAAATACAGTGCTAAATAATATAGGGATTGCAAATTGGTTGAATAGTTTAATTGTAGATGGAATAATTTCAGGAGTAGGTTCAGTACTAAGTTTTATTCCACAATTGATTATATTATTTACATGTATTTCAATTTTAGAAACAACAGGTTATATGTCAAGAATCGCATTATTGCTTGATAGAATATTTAGAAAAATCGGACTAAGTGGAAAAAGTTTAATACCATTTATTATAGGAACAGGTTGTAGTGTACCTGGAATTATGGGAACAAGAATAATAGAAAATCAAAATGAAAGAGAAATGACAGCTATATTAACACCTTTTATTCCATGTAGTGCTAAACTACCAATAATAACAGTGTTTTCAAGCTATTTCTTTAAACAAAATTCTGGATTAATTGCGGTTTCTCTATACTTCTTAGCAATAATTATAATAATTTTAAGTGCCTTAGTAATGAAAAAACTTATATATACAAATATAAATAATACATATATTTCTGAACTGCCAGAATATAAAATTCCAAACATTAAATATGTTTTTAGAGATGTATTTGACAAAGTAGTTGCTTTTATAAAAAGAGCAGGAAGCATCATACTTGTATGTTCTATAATAATATGGTTTTTACTATCTTTCTCATTAAAACTAGAATATGGTGTAAATATTGAAGATAGTATATTAGCCTCAATAGGAAAAATAATAGCATGGATTTTCTATCCAATGCTAGGAATAAATAGTTGGGAAGTAACAGTTTCTACTATTCAAGGCTTAATTGCAAAAGAACAGGTGATTTCTTCTATGTCTGTAATTATGGGGTTCTCTGAAAAAACAGGATTAAACGAGTATTTTACGCCGTTATCAGCATATGCGTTTATGGTATTTAATCTTTTTAGTGCACCGTGTTTTGGAGCAATAGGTGCAATGCAAAAAGAATTAGGAAGTGTAAAGAAAACAATTAGAGTAGTATTCTTTCAGATTACATTTGCATGGTGTTTTGCAACACTAATAAAACAATTAGGAATTAATTTGATTTTGATATCTGGAATGATACTTGGACTTATAAAAATATTCAAAATAACTAAAAATTCAAATCAAAAGACAAAAAAAGAATGCAGAGGGTGTCCGTATTGCAAAGATTGTGAGCAAAGAGAATTAGCGCAAATTAAAGATTGAAATGTGGTACAATATATGTTAAAATACTTGTGGAAGGAAAGTAGTTGAAAATGGAAAAACAAATACCAGAATTTTTGAAGACGATGTTAATAGAACAATACGGAGAAGAAATTGCAAATAAAATAATAGATGGATATTCAAAGCAAAGATATGTAACTTTGCGTGCAAATACAATAAAAGCAACTAATGAAGAGATAAAAAAAGAACTAAAAAATTCAAATATAGAATATAAGGAAATTGAATGGTATAAAGATGCATTAATAATAAAAAATGTAAAAGAAAATGAAATAAGAAAAATGCCAATATATGAAGAAGGTAAAATATATTTACAAAGTTTATCATCAATGTTGCCACCAATTGTTTTAGAACCAAAAGAAGGAGAAAACATACTTGATATGGCGGCAGCACCAGGTGGAAAGACCACCCAAATTGCAGCAATAACAGATAATGATTCTTACATAACAGCATGTGAAAAAAATAAAATAAGGGCAGAAAGATTAAAATATAATTTGCAAAAACAAGGAGTAACTTGTACTAATGTTATGACAGAAGATGCAAGACAATTAAGTGATTATTTCTCATTTGACAAAATTTTGCTAGATGCACCGTGCAGTGGAAGCGGAACAGAAAATGTATTTGAAAATAATTTCTCAGAGGAATTGATTAAAAGGTCTCGTAAAGCACAAGAAAATCTATTAATGAAAGCATTAAATATTTTAAAAACGGGTGGAGAAATGATATATTCAACATGTTCAATCTTGAAAAAAGAGAATGAAGAGATAATTGAAAAAGCTTTAGAATCTAATAAAATAGAAATTATTCCTATAAAACTGGATAGCCCAATACCACTTTTACCTGTAACTGTTAGTGGTACTATATGTGTGTGCCCAACTGAATTATATGAAGGTTTTTTTGTAGCTAAACTAAAAAAAGTAAAGTAGAACTCTTTTAGAGTCACTTTACTTTTTTGTTTAATCACGTCCATAATCGTTTGGTTGAACTGGGGTACTATTATTATTTTTTGATGATTTTTCTTGTCTTGCATTTAAAACTTTTGATGTTGATTTTGCAACAATTTCCTGCTGATGAGGTGAACAAAGTTTTAATGAAGATGCTATTTCTGTCAAGGCACTAATGTCTAATTCACCTTGAGCAACAGAGTTAGTTATAGTAAAAAAATAGTCTAAAACAGAATCTCTGGTTCCTGGACTCATTTTTTCTAGTTGACTACTTACATCGCTTAAGCTAGCTCCTTTTTCACCTTTTAATTGCCTTGATAGTCTTTTGGTATCTTCTGGACTTAATTCATTACTGTATGTTTTTACAGTATGAACGAAAAGTTCGATATCGTCTTTGTCCAAAGTTTTAAATCTTTGTGTTTGTGGAATATTGAAAGTACCTAATTCATCAAAGGTTTGAGCAGATTTTTTTGCAATATCTTCTATTAATGAATTTCTTATAAGTTCTTTTTCAGAATCATCAAATTGACGGTAATTTTTACCCTTACTATCATATTCTTTTGAAATAGTCTTATATTCTTTTTGAGCTAAAAATGGTAAATTAGCTTCAAACATATCAAGAGAAGACACAAGTTTGGTTAATGTAGGAAGCCTAGGAGTACCATATTTCATGCAGTCTAAAGCAGTTCTTTTGGCTACGATATCCATTATTTTATCAGATATGTTTTTTGTTCTATTTTCTATATTTAATTGAGAAATCAATTCAACAATAGCAGTATCTTCTAGTGAATTACAAGAATTGTAAATTTTTGACAATTGTGATAGAATTGAATCTTCTTTTGCTTTAGTTCTTCTAGTTTGTTCTTCTTCTACCATTTTTTCAATTTGAGATTTTTGTTCTTTTTTTATATCTTCATCTGGTATTTGTTCTACTATTTTTTGAGCAGTATCAGTACTGATGTCTGTATTTTTAATAATACCACTTATTGCTTTAGAAGATAAATCAGTTGATTCAACAGCTGAAAGTACAGCTTCTTCTGATTTTAAATCTGGAAGTTGCTTTATTATTTTTACTATATCAGAATCTTTTAAATCAGTATTTTTTTGTAATTTGCTTAGAAATTCTCCAATAGGCATTTGTGGATTATTCTTAATTTCTTCAATTGCAGCATTTACAGCTCTAATAGATGCTTCTTTTTCAGATTCACTTTCTTCAAATGCTGATTGAACATTATCGACTCTTTCTTGTAACTTGTTTTCAGCCGATGTATTGGTGTTTTTTAATAATTTATTTAATATATTCATTAAAATTCCCTTCCTTTCATGTACTTATCTAATTATAACTTCATATTGAGATTTAGTCAATAAAATTAAAATTTTATTAAGATGTTTTTTGTATATTGTACTTATTAATTTTGTGTGATAAAATATTAAAATAATGAGGTAAAGAAAATGAAGAAACAAACAAAATTATTAATGAATTTCGCATTATTTATGCTATTAATAGTCTTAACATTTTATATTTTATTAAAAGATCAAAACATATTTGAAGTATTTGACATAATAAAATCTGCAAAAATAGAATTTATATTAATTGGAATTTTGTGTGTAGCAATCTATGTAATATGTGAAGCCGTAAATATATCAAGAACACTGACTGCATTAGGGGAAAAATCTACATTTGTAAATAATATAAAATATGCTCTTATAGGTTTTTTCTTTAGTGCAATCACACCTGCTGCAAGTGGCGGGCAACCGATGCAAATTTATTATATGCATAAAAATCGAATATCTGTTGCGAATTCAACATTAGCATTATTAATAAATTTAACAAGTATGCAAATTGTAACAATTGGATTAGCATTGTTTAGTATAATGATTAATTACCAATACATGAATAAAACATTAATTATACTATTTACAGTTGGAATATTGTTGAACTTAACAGCATTAACATTATTATTAGTTGGAATATTCTCAAAAAAATTATCAAGAGCATTAATAAATTTTGCAATAAAAGTATTAAAATTATTCAGAATAAGAAATATAGAAGAGAAAAAGAAAAAGCTTGAAGAGACACTATCAAAATATCAAAACAATGCAGATTATATAAAAAATAATAAAAGATTAATTTTTAGAACAATACTTACAACATTAGTACAATATGTATCATATTACAGTGTTACATATTGTACATATAGAGCATTAGGCTTTAAGGAACATAACATAATAGAAATAGTAACAATGCAAGCAGTATTATATGGAACAGTTTCAGGAATACCATCTCCAGGAGCTGTTGGAGTTACAGAAGGAGCATTTATTGAAATATTTAGAAACATTTATCCTCAAAGTATGATTAAGAGTGCAGTTCTATTAAATAGAGGAATTAATTTCTATTTGCTTAATATAGTATGTGGAATAGTAACTATAATAAATCAGTTAGTTTCAAAAGACGATACAAAACAGTTAAACTAAAGAGTCAGTTTAGTCGCATTTCCTCTGCTTTTATGATATAAATAAAGCGGAGGAAATTTAATATGAATAAGATAAAGAAAGTATTGACAATAATAATAGTTGCAATTATTTTAATAGGAGTGTTATTAACAGTGGGAATAGGAAACTATTTTGTTAATTATGCCATTGCAAGAAGTGGTAATGGTGGAAACAGAGAGATAAAAGAGGAGTCTAAAATAGAAGTATTAAGTGAAGATGAGCAACTTATAGAGGATAATCGTAAATCTGCAAATGAATCTGCTCAAAATTGGGCTTCTAATATTGTAAATAAAAAAGTTGAAATAAAAGCTGATGATGGAATTGCTTTAAGAGGAACTGAATATATAACAGACGAAAATACTGAAAATTGGGCAATTGTTTTACATGGATATAGGGCAGAACCTAAATCGGTGTTAACAATAGGAGAACATTTTTCAGAAAAAGGATATAATGTATTAATTCCAAGCATGAGAGCTTGTGCAGATAGTGATGGTGAATTTGTAGGAATGGGTTGGCTTGACAAAGATGATTTGAAATGCTGGATTAATCTAGTTTTAGCAGAAAACTCGAATGCTAAAATTATATTACATGGTTCGTCAATGGGTGCTGCAACTGTATTAATGGCATCAGGAGATGAATTACCTACAAATGTAAAAGCAATTATAGCTGATAGTGGTTATACTTCAGTTTGGGATATTTTTGCATCAGAAGCAAAAGCAAGGTTTGGATTACCAACATTTCCAGTTTTAAATATGTTCCAAGTTGTTGCTAAAGTAAGGGCTGGTTATAATATAAAGAAAGCTTCTGCATTAGAACAAGTAAAAAATAGTAAAACACCAATATTATTTATACATGGTGACAAAGATGATTTTGTTCCAGAAAGTATGTGTGAGTCTTTGTATGATTCTGCTAATTGCATAAAAGATAAATTAATTATTAGCGGAGCTGGACATACAGATTCAAAATATAAAGAGCCAGATACTTATTATAATAAGATTTTCGAATTTATTGATAAAGTAGAAAACTAGAAGTAAAAACTTCTGGTTTTTTTATGTTATTTATTGACAAAATGTTATTTCCATATTATAATGTTAACCATAGTTAACATCTGCTGTAAGTTGTCAAAAATACCAAAGCTTTTTACATGACAGCATAATGCAGAAAAAGGAGAAAGATATGATATCAAAAGCACTAGAAGAATATTTAAAAACAATGTATGTGCTCCAAAAGCAAAATGGAAACATAAGAGTAACAGATATTGCTAATAAAATGAATTGCTCAAAACCAAGTGTAAACAAAGCACTGAATAACTTAAAGGAAGAAAAATTAGTGAAATACGAGACTTATGGAACAATAGAATTAACAGAAGATGGAGAAAGTCTTGCACAAAAAATATTAGAAGCATATGATATTGTTTATTTATTTTTAAAAGACGTACTAAATTTAGATGAAGAATCAGCAAAAAAGGAAGCAGAAAAAATAAAACTTACAATAACAGATGAGACCATAAATAAATTAGCCAAATATGTGCATAATGTTTTAGGGTTAAGAGAATTAAATTGTAATTATGATATAAATCAAAAAAAATGTAGATGTTGTGTAAAAAGAACATCAAAAACAAGAAAGGAATAAGAAAAATGAGTGACCAATTATTAGAAATAAAAGATTTACATGTAAATGCAGGAGAAAAAGAAATTTTAAAAGGATTAAACTTAAATATAAAAAAAGGTGAAGTTCATGTAATAATGGGACCAAATGGAGCTGGAAAATCAACACTTGCAAATGTTATATTAAATAATCCACAATATACAAAAACAAGTGGTTCAGTAGAATTTGAAGGTGAAAATATAAATAATTTAAGTACAGACCAAATTGCTAAAAAAGGAATTTTTATGTCATTCCAATTACCAGAAGAAATACCTGGAATTTCAACAATGAATTTCTTAAAATATGCAAAAAACAAAGTGACAGAGAAACCAGTTAAAATATTTGAATTTAAAGATACTGTAAAAAAATACTCAGAAGAATTAAGCATGAATCCAAAATTAATTGAGAGAAATTTAAATGTTGGATTTTCTGGTGGAGAGAAAAAGAAAAATGAAATTTTACAAATGCTTGTATTAAATCCAAAACTTGCAATATTAGATGAAACAGATTCAGGACTTGATGTTGATGCTATAAAAATAGTTTCTAAAGGTATCGAAATGTTTAAAAATGATGAAAATGGAGTATTAATTATTACTCATAATACAAGAATATTAAATCATTTAAAAGTTGATTATGTGCATGTTTTAGTAAATGGACAAATTGTTAAAACTTCAACAGCTGAATTGGCTGAAGAGATTGAAGAAACAGGATATGCACAATATAAAAAATAAAGGAAGGAAAAACTAATGGCTAAAACTCAAATAGATGAAATAAATAGAAATATATATGACATAAAAAATCAAGATGACTATGAATTCAAGATGCAAAAAGGTCTAAACAGAGAAATAGTAGAAGAAATATCAAAAAGAAAAAATGAACCAGATTGGATGTTAGAAATAAGACTAAAAGCATTAGAAACATACGAAAAATTAGAGCTCCCAACATGGGGACCAGATTTGTCAGAACTAAAAATGGACGAAATAGCAACATATGTAAAACCTAAAACAAATTTAAATAATTCGTGGGAAGATGTGCCAGAAGAGATAAAAGACACATTTGATAAATTAGGAATACCAGAAGCAGAAAAAACATCATTAGCAGGAGTTGGAGCACAATATGATTCAGAAGTTGTATATCATAGTATGAAAGAAGATTTAATAAAACAAGGAGTAATCTACACAGATATGGAATCAGCTGTAAGAGATTATCCAGAAATAGTAAAAGAACATTTTATGAAATGTGTTCCAATAAGTGATCATAAATTTGTTGCATTACATGCAGCAGTATGGTCAGGAGGTTCATTTGTATATGTGCCAAAAGGGGTAAAATTAGACATTCCTTTACAATCATATTTCAGATTAAATTCACCAGAATCAGGGCAATTTGAACATACATTAATAATAGTGGATGAAGGTGCAAGCTTACACTTTATAGAAGGATGTTCAGCACCTAAATATAACAAAGTAAATCTACATGCTGGATGTGTTGAATTATATGTAAAAGATGATGCATATTTAAGATATTCAACAATAGAAAATTGGTCAAAAAACATGATGAACCTAAATACTAAAAAAGCAATTGTAGGAAAAAATGCACAAATAGATTGGGTAACAGGTTCATTTGGATCAAAAGTATCTATGTTATATCCTATGAGTATATTAAATGGAGAAAATGCAAAAACAGAATATACAGGAATTACATTTGCTGGTGGAGGACAAGATTTAGATACAGGATTTAAAGTAATTCATAATGCACCAAATACATCATCAGTAGTAAATTCAAAATCAATTTCTAAAGATGGTGGAGCATGTACTTATAGAGCATTAGTAAGAATAAATGAAAATGCTAAAAATTCAAAATGTAGTGTAAGTTGTGAATCGCTTATGTTAGATGATATTTCAAGATCTGATACAATACCTGTTAATGACATTAGAACAGATGAAGTAGAATTTTCACACGAAGCTAAAATAGGAAAAATCAGTGATAAGGCTATATTCTACTTAATGTCAAGAGGATTATCAGAAGAAGATGCAAAAGCAATGATTGTAAGAGGATTTGCATATCCAATTTCAAAAGAATTGCCAGTAGAATATGCAGTTGAAATGAATAATTTGATAAATCTAGAGTTAGAGGGGGCAATTGGATAATGGAAAAATTAAAAGTAAATGATACACCAGTTAGAACAGCAAGAAATTTTAAGATAAATAATATAGAAGTTGAACTTGATTTGCCAGAAAAGATTGCTGAATTTAAAAATGTAGAGATTATTAATGACAAAAGCATTATAGATAATGAAGTTTCAAATACATCACTAACCTATGGTACAGGAAAAATTTTAGAAGAATTAAATTATGAAACTGCAAATAGCAAGGTAAGAATACAAACAAGTAACAAAAAAGAAGATATTATAATAAGATACAATTTTGATGATAATAATGTGAATTTAATAAATCAAATAGAAATAATTGCAAATGGTGATACAAATGTAATTATAGAATATAAATCTCAAACATCTCTAAAATGTTTACACAATGGTATCATTAGAGCAATTGCAAATGAAAATGCAAAACTTGATGTAACAATTGTAAATCTATTAAATGAAAATTCTGATAATTTTGAAGCAATAGAAAATAGATTAGAAAAAAATTCAAAAGTGAATTATACAATTATTGATATTGGTGGAAAAACTAGCATTTCTAATTATTATTCAAACATAATTGGAGAAAATGCAGATAATGATTTGAAATCAATCTATTTAGGTATTGGTGAACAAAGAAAAGACATCAATTACATTGCAGAATTAAGAGGAACAAAAACTAATATAGATATTGATGTACAAGGAGTTTTAAAAGATTCTGCTAAAAAGAATTTTAAAGGAACTATAGATTTCAAAAAAGGTTCTAAAAAGGCAAAGGGAAATGAAAATGAGTATTGCATGCTTTTATCAGATAAAGCTAAATCTATTGCATTACCAATGCTTTTGTGTACAGAAGAAGATGTAGAAGGTAATCATTCTACTGCTTCTGGCAAAGTTGATGAAAAACAGTTATTTTATATTATGACTAGAGGTATTAGTTATAAAGAAGCGGTTAAATTGATTGTTAAGTCTAAGTTTAATAAGATTATTGAAAGAATTTTAGATGAAGAGTTGAAAAATGAGATTCTAAGTGAGATTGATAAGAGGTTAGATTAAAAAATAGGTGGATTATATGAAAACAGAGAATTTAAATAAAGAGGAACTACAAAATTTACTATTTAAAAGTAAAGTCATAGGTCAAGGGTCTTATGGATTAATAGTAGAATATGACGATAATACTTTATTGAAAATTTACTATAAAGATATTTTTGAAACATACAATTCTAGAAATATTGCTAAAATAGATGAAGAGATTAATAATAGAATAGAAGTAGAAAATCAAATGATTAAAATGAAGATATTAGATAAAAAAAGAATACAAATTATTGAGGAAAAAATACAGCAATTACAACAAACTCAATCAAGAACATTAATAAAAGGAACTGCAATATATCAAGGATATCCTATAGGTGTTTTTCTTGAAAATTATAAAGGATATGATAAGCTGGGAACCGTTTTTTTAGACTTACATGAGAATGAACAAAAATTGATTTTGGATAAGAGTGCAAGTCTTTTGGCAGATTTATATAAAAATGGAATTATTCCAAGGGATATAAAAGAAGATAATATATTAGTTAGAAAAAATGACCTTGATGTAAAGTTAATTGATTTAGATGATATTGAAACAAGGTATGAAGATCAAGATTATTTACAAGAATATTCTTATATAAGGAAAGATGCAGCAGAGGCATTTGAAAAGATGAAAAAAAGATTATTAAATAAAGAGGTTGTTTTTGAAAGATAGGTTACAAATAAAGAAAGGATTTCTAAATGAAAGAAAAGCCTTATAAGTAAGGCTTTTCTTTCAAAAAAATAGACATCATTATCCAATTCTTAAAAGCTGGTAATTAAGAATTATTACAGCTTCAGGGGAAACTTTTTGATTTAAAGCAAATTTATTACGCAATAATAAAACTTCTTCAAACGAAGAAATTTTATCAGGCATAGTTATTTCTGAATTAAAGTAACTGTTATTGCCATTATTTGGTAATATAACACCTGAAACAAAGTAATGATACATCATACAAATACCTCCGTATTTTCTACAGCTAACGAGTATATAAAACATACATACTCTTAATTAAAAAGTTTCAACATAGCTATTATAACATAAAATTAACATAAAGTAAAGAGAGGAACGAAAAATGAATATCAATGAAATAAAAAAAGATTTTCCATTATTAGAAAATCGAGATATAGCATATTTAGACAGTGGAGCAACAACACAAAAACCAGTACAAGTAATAAAAGCAGTAGAAGAATTTTACGAAAAAAACAATGCAAACCCACATAGAGGAGCATATACATTAAGCATAGAAGCAACAGAAGAATATGAAAATGCAAGAACAAAAATTGCAGAATTTATAAATGCGAGACATAGAGAAGAAATAATATTTTCAAAAAATGCAACAGAAAGTTTGAATTTAATTGCATATTCATATGGAATGGACAACCTAAAAAAAGATGACAAAGTAGTAATTTCCATAATGGAACACCATTCAAATTTAGTACCATGGCAAAAAATAACAAAAGCAACAGGAAGTAAATTAAATTATATGTATATTAATGAAAAATTTGAACTTTCAGATGAAGAAATTGAAAGTAAAATTACAGATAAAACAAAAATAGTAGGAATTACTCATGTCTCAAATGTTTTAGGAACAATAAATAATGTAAAGAAAATTATCAAATATGCACATAAAAAAGGAGCTGTTGTAGTTGTAGATGCATCACAAAGTATTCCACATATGAAAATAGATGTGCAAGATTTAGATGCAGACTTTTTAGTATTTTCAGGTCATAAAATGCTGGCACCTTTAGGAATAGGTGTATTATATGGAAAAAGAGAAATATTAAATAATATGACACCATTTTTAATGGGTGGAGACATGATAGAGTATGTTTATGAACAAGATACAACATTTGCACCATTACCAAACAAATTTGAAGCAGGAACACAAAATGTAGAAGGTGTTGTAGGTTTAGGTGCTGCAATTGATTATATTCAAAAAATTGGGTATGATAAAATACAAGAACTTGAAAATGATGTAGTATCATATGCAAGACAGGAGTTATCAAAATTAGATTATTTAACATTATATTTAACTCCAAATACAGAAAATCATTCTGGTGTAATTTCATTTAACATAAAAGGAGTACATCCACATGATGTTGCTAGTATCTTGGATTCAGAAAATGTTTGTGTACGTTCAGGAAACCATTGTGCACAACCACTTATGAGATTTTTAGGCATTGATTCAACATGTAGAGCAAGCTTTTATTTTTACAATACTAGGGAAGATGTAGACAGGCTTGTTCATGCTTTAAATAAAGCATATGATATGTTTAAGAAATTTATAAAATAGCGAAAAAAAGTTCGAAAAATGTTGACAATTACTACCAGTGATGATATAATTCGTGTAGTGTGTTTGAATAAATGAGTACCGAATTCTGGCATAAGTGCATAGATTGGTGAGCAACTATGCTATATGCTTGCTAATCTATGCATTTATGCTAATTGTGGCTTAAATGTAAATTACAAAAGAAGGAGGTGTCTCTACTATGGAATTAATAGAGCATCTATTAATGAAATTAGTCTCTTTTGGAGGAATCGGATTTTTGATACATATTTGTTCAAGAAACAAGTACATATTCAAATATAGTTCTGAAAAAAGAAAAATTGAGATTTATCCAAACGAGGATAAATCCCAAAACAAAACACACTTGGATAAAGAGGTTTAACCTCTTTATCTTTTTATAAATATATATTAACACATCAAAAAAAATATGTCAAGAAAGAAAGGTAAAAAGATGGAAGATTTAACAGATGTATATAATGACTTAATAATGGAACACAGTATGAATTCATATAATAAGAAAAAATTAGAAGGAGCAGACTATTCAGAAATAGGACACAATCCAAACTGTGGAGACGAAATAACACTAGAATTAAAATTAGATGGAAACAAAATAGAAGATATGGCATTTACAGGGCATGGGTGTGCAATATCACAAGCTTCAACATCAATAATGATAGACACATTAAGAGGCAAAACAATAGAAGAAGCAAAAGAAATCATAAAAACATTTATAGAAATGATAAAAAGAGAAACAACTGATGAAGAACAATTAAAGAAATTAGAAGATGCTATAGCATTTAAAAATGTATCAAATATGCCAGCAAGAGTAAAATGTGCACTTTTAGCATGGCATACAACAGAGGATATGTTAAATAAAAATGATGAAAATGGAAAAGGAACAATAAATTGTTGCCATTAATAAGAAAACAGAGATACAGTAACTATGGAAGGAATAGATATGGAAAATAAAAAAGTATTATTAGGAATGAGTGGAGGCGTAGACAGTAGTGTATCTGCCTTACTATTAAAACAAAATGGATATGAACCAATTGGAATAACATTAGAATTATTTACAGGAAGTAGTTGTTGTAATATAAACACATATATAGATGCCAAAAATGTATGCAACTCAATAGGAATACCACACTTTACGGATAATTGCAAAGCATTATTTAAAAAGCATGTTATACAAGACTTTATAGATTGTTATTCAAATTGCAAAACGCCAAACCCATGTATAGAATGTAATAAATATATGAAATTTGGATATATGTGGGAAAAAGCTAAAGAACTTGGATGTGATTATATTGCGACAGGACATTATGCCAAAACAGAATATAGTGAAAAATATGGAAGATGGATACTAAAAAAATCAAATGCAGGAAAAAAAGATCAAAGCTATGTATTATGGAATATTCCAAAAGAGTTAATAGAACATGTAGTATTTCCACTTGCAAATTTTGAAGACAAAGAGCAAATTAGGAAAATAGCAAGAGAAAACAATTTAAAAGTTGCAAATAAACCAGACAGTGAAGATATATGTTTTGTACCAGATGGAAATTACAAAAAATTCTTAGAAAATAATTCAGATTTAAGACCTAAAAAAGGAAACATAGTAAATAGCAAAGGTGAAATCTTAGGAAAACATACAGGTTTATATAATTATACAATTGGACAAAGAAAAGGACTAGGAATATCATATAGAGTACCTTTATTTGTAATAGGATTTAATCCATTAAAAAATGAAGTAATAGTTGGAGAAGAAAGTGAATTATATCAAAAGGAAATCAATGTAACAGATGTCAACTTATTGCTAATAGATGAAATAAAAGAACCAATAGAAGTAGAAGTAAAAACAAGATATTCTTCAAAAGTAGCAAAAGCAACAATCGAACAAAATGGAGAAAATCAAGTAAAAGTAATATTTGATGAACCACAAAGAGCAATAACGCCAGGGCAATCAGCTGTATTTTATGTAGGAGACCTTGTATTAGGAGGAGGCAAAATATGTTAAACCAGTTTTCAAGAACAGAATTAGTAATAGGCAAAGCAGGAGTAGAAAAATTAAATAATGCAAAAGTAGCAATATTTGGTTTAGGTGGAGTAGGCTCATTTGTTTTAGAAGGACTTGTTAGAGCAGGAATTGGAAACTTTGTATTAATAGATGATGATAAAATTTGTTTAACAAATTTAAATAGACAAATATTAGCTACAAGAAAAACAGTTGGACAACCTAAAGTAGAAGTTGCGAAACAAAGAATTCTAGATATAAATCCAAATGCAAATGTAGAAATCCATCAAGAATTTTTTATGCCAGAAACAGAAGGAATACTTGATAATTCTATAGACTATATAGTAGATTGTATAGATACAGTAACAGCTAAAATAGAATTAGTAGTTAGAGCAGAAAAGCTAAATGTTCCAATAATATCTTGTATGGGAACAGGAAACAAACTAGATCCAACAAGATTTGAAGTAACAGACATTTACAAGACAAGTATTTGTCCACTTGCTAAAGTAATGAGAAAAGAACTAAGAAACAGAGGAATTAAAAAACTAAAAGTAGTATATTCAAAAGAAGAACCAGTAAAATTAAATGAAACAGTGGAAAATAGTTGTAAACATAATTGTATATGTCCACCAGGGACAAAAAGAAAATGTACTATTCGAAATCAAGTGCCAGGAAGTATTTCATTTGTTCCATCTGTTGCAGGTTTAATAATTGCTGGAGAAGTTGTAAAAGTAATATTAAATAATTAGGGTGTAATAATGAGAAGAGCATATAAAGAAATAAATAAAGAAGAAACAGAAACTACAATAAATGTATTATATAATGAAGAACTAATTGTAATATATACAAATAAAATAGTTTTACAAAAGCAGTTAAAGAAAATTCTTGGAAAGCCAAAAAGGGAAGACATTAGAGGAAACTCAATAATAGGAAGCTGTTGGGAAGTTTCATTTAATGAAAAAACAAAGATTTCTCAAATGATGTTAAAAGCCAACATTTTTGAATTATAATTTCAATTAATCAATGTTAGAAGTGAGGGCGTCCAAATTGTGATTGGACACCCTTTTTTTGAAAATTATGAAAGAAGTGATATGGCATAATCTAGTATTGCAGGAATAAAAACTTTATTAAGTTCTTTGATATCATTGGTATCATGGCATTCGAATTTTTCATTCTGAATTTTGCCATTAGTTATCCATATTTTTTGAAGATGAATTGAATTATATTTTTTTGGTTTTGCAACAATAGTGAAATAATCAATTTCTCCATATTGAAGTTGCTTATCGCCAATTTTTTTGCAGGTATTATTTTTCACTATAAAAATCACACTGGTTTTAGAGTATTTACATACCTTTATAGATGATTGTGTACACATGATTTTTATTCCTAAATTGTTTATTGTATCTTTAACTTTCTGCTGTGATGTATTATCTGAAACTACTTTAATTTCTGTTTTTTCTTTGCTTGTGATAGAATCCTCTAAGAATAAGATATAATCAAGTTTCAAACATTTTGCCTTTAAAGCAAAGTTGTGGTCAGCTGTCAATAAAGTTGGCCGTTGATTAGCAGGTAATGAAACCATATAATTGATGATAATGTCGTCAACATACATAGTACTTTGCCAGTCAAATGCAACTAAATTATATTTTTGTTCATTCTGTGGCAACAACATTGTATTGATTTGCTCACGAATCATCATTCTTAGATAAGACGACTTTGATTCATTTTTTCGAATTTTATCAAATTCCTGTATTGTAGAATACAGTACAGTAATTTTTTTACATTCATTAAGCATTGAAACTGGCTTTGAAAAACCTAATGCAGAAGTATCTAATATTACATTATTTAAATTTGCATTTGGCGAATGTAGGAATGAATTTGCTTCTATTATTTTTTGTTGTTGTAACAAAACTGAGTTATTTTTTGCAAGTTGAGATTTATATGTACTTGCTGTTTTCTCAGAGTATCCTAGATTTATAAAGTATTGATTATCTGGATTATCTGGAAAATCTTTTACTTTCTTTTTGATTTCGGCAGAAGTTAATCCATTCCGAATAAATACGCCGATTTTGTTTATTTCTCTCATAATTTTCCTCCTTGATAGATATAGTTATTGACTATCATTGTGTATTGAAATCATAAACATTATACCATATTATGTTGATATATGCAATTGCTTTATAAAAATTAGAATTCATCAAGTTACCAGATATTAAATCATAATAAAATATTATCCGCAACTTTTCAATAAATTTTCAATGTTTATATATTATATTAATACTCGAAGTAGATAAAAATTAATAGGAGGAAGAAAGATGTATATTTTAAAAAACAGTTTAATTTCAATTTTTAGAAACAAAGGAAGGAACATACTAATAGGCTTAATAATTTTAACAATAGCATGTGCTTCAACGGTAACTCTAGCCATAAGAAACACAGCAGACACAATAGTAAAAAGTTATGAGGAATCACATGATTTAATAGCGACAATATCATTTAATAGAGGACAATCAAGTGCAACAGAATCAATTGAAAACGTAAAAACTTTTACAAGAAGAAATGTCAAATAATTTTGGTAAACCAGGTGGAATGGATATGCAATCTAATAAAGGTGGAAAAGTACAAACAATTCAAAATATGGAAGCGGTTGTTGATTTTACAGTAGTGATTCAATTATTAGAAATTGGATTAGTATTAACTTTAATTAGTAGTTTGGCTTCAATGATTAGTATTCAACGTTTTTCACCATTAACTATTTTAAAAGAAAGATCATAAAGAGGTTGAAAAATAATTACAATTTTGGCTGCTTCAAATTTCATTTAAAACGCGGTTACATATAACATATATGCGCCCTTGCCTTTTAAATAAAATTTTCATTGCCAAAATTTAATTCTTTTCCAACCTGATGTGAGCTGATATAAAGAAAAGAAGGGAGATAAAAAATGGGAATATTAAAATTAGAAAATGTATGTTATAGATATAAAGATGCACCTAAAGATAGTTATGTATTTAAAAATATAAATTATGATTTCGAAGAAGGTAAAATGTATGCTATTAAAGGAAAAAGTGGAAGCGGAAAAACAACGTTATTGTCACTTATTACAGGCCTTGAAAATTGTACAGAAGGTCAAATATTGTATGATGGCAAAGAGTTAAAAAAGATGAATTTAGATACTTACAGAAATACAGATATAGGAATTGTATTTCAAAGCTATAACTTATTACCAAGACTAACAGCATTAGAAAACATAATTCTATCAATGGATATTAGCAAAGTAAAAGTAGAAGATAAAAAACAAAAAGCTTTAGAACTAATGAGAAGTGTAGGACTTTCAGAAGATAAAGCAAATAGAAAAATATTAAAACTTTCTGGAGGAGAACAACAACGTATTGCTATTGCAAGAAGCTTGGCATATAATCCGAAAATCATTATTGCAGATGAACCTACAGGAAATTTGGATAAAGATACTGAAAATGAAATTCTAAAAATTTTCAAGAGGCTTGCTAAAGATGAGAATAAATGTATTGTAATTGTTACACATTCTCAAAATGTTTGTGATAATGTAGATATAGTATACGATTTGCAAAAAAAGACGTTCTATATATGATGGAATAAATATAAACAAAATAAAAAAGGGACTTTTTTACAGTCCCTTTTTCTGATAAAAGAATATAATTAATAAAATCTAAAGAAATAATGTAAAAAAATTCTTGATAAAATTCAAATAAAATGATAAGATTAATAAGTGAAAAAAATAAAAAGAAGAGGAAAAAATGATAAACTTATTATTATGTGGAAATGAAAAAGTCTTTGATGGAGCTCTAACAGAGCTAATATCAATAACAAATAGAACGCACGAATCAATAAAATGTTATATATTCACAGCTGAACTAACAAGAATAAAACCAGAATATACAGTAATAAGTGAAGGACAGGTAGAATTTTTAGACAAAGTAGTCAAACAAAAAAACTCAAAAAATGAAGTAGTACGAATAGATGTAACAAAAGTATATGAAGAACAATTTAAAAACTGTGCAAACGAAGGTGCATATTGCACGCCATACACATTGTTAAGACTACTAGCAGATTTAATACCTGAAATACCAGAAAAATTATTATATTTAGATATAGACATGATGGCAGGTGGAGATATTTCAAAATTATACAACATAGATATTACAAAATATGAATATGCAGCAGTAAAAGAAAAATATGGATGTTGGCTAATAAGACCAGATTATATAAATGCTGGAATGTTATTATTAAACATGAAAAAAATAAAAGAAACAAAGCTTTTAGAAAAAGCAAGAGAAAGAATAAAAACTAAAAAAATGTTATTTGCAGACCAAGATGCAATATATTGGTCAACAACCAAAAAGAAAATTATACCAAGAATATATAATGAACAATCAAAATTCAATAAAAAAGACACAATAATTTGTCACTTCTGTAAAAGGTTAATGTTTTTACCATATCCGCATACAGAAAACTATAAACAATGGAACATTGAAGAGGTTCATAAAGTTCTAAAATGTTATTATTTTGACAAAGATTTAGATGAATATTTAAAATTAAAAGAAGAATATAATACAAGAATGAAAGAGGAAATTTAAATGGAAAAATATCAAGAAATAATACCAATATTTTTTGCAGTTGATGATAAATATGTACCATTTTTAGCAGTTACATTGCAATCATTGCTAAACAATGCGTCACAAGAAAATTATTATGTAATAAAAATATTATATACTAATATGAGCGAGGAAAGTAAAGAAAAAATTAGTAAATATACAAGAGAAAATGTAAATATAGAATATGTAGACTTAAACTATTATATAGAGAAAATAAAAGAAAAATTATACACAAGAGATTACTTTTCAATGACAACATATTTTAGGCTATTTATCTCAAACCTATACCCACAATACAACAAGGCAATATATTTAGATTGTGATATAGTTTTATTAAAAGATATAGCTGAATTATACAATATTGACATTGGAGATAATTTATTAGGAGCAGTGCCAGATGATATAATTCAAAAAAATGAAGTTTTTCAAGAATATGTAGAAAAAGTTGTTGGAGTAGCGAATTATAAAACATATTTTAATGCTGGAATGTTAGTAATGAATTTGGATGAGCTTAGAAAATTTCAATTTCAAGAAAAATTTTTATATTTACTAGAAAACATAAAATTTTCTGTAATCCAAGATCAAGACTATTTAAACAGAATTTGTAAAGGCAGGGTAAAGCTTATAGATACTGGATGGAATTTAATGCCTACAGCAAGTGATGATATGAAAGAAGAAGATATTAAATTAATACATTATAACTATCAATATAAACCATGGCATTATGATGATATAAGATTTGGAAAGTATTTTTGGGAGTTAGCAAAGCAGACGGAATATTATGATGTGATAAATAAAATTAAAGAAAATTTCACAGATGAAATGAAATATCAAGATAGAAAAGCAGATATTGCACTAAGGGAACTTGCACAAAAAGAAGCAGACTGTGTTGGAGATGACAGAATGTACAGAAATGTACAAGTAACAGAAAAGTCACAAGAAAGAATAGAAATACTAGAAAAAATAAAACAACTTGAAAAAGAAGGAAAGTTTGATGTTGATGCTGAAAATGATCCACCAACAATAGAGTTAACACCAGATAATGTGGATTATTTAAAAACAAAAAGAACTAATAAATGGAAAAACAAATTTGCAAATAAATTAGGCGAAAGATTCTTAGATGCAATAATAAAGGATAACAAATTGATTATAAAAGATGTAGAAGGGCTTGAATATCTTAGTGAGATGAAAAATGGAGCAATAATTACATGTAATCATTTTAATCCATTTGATTCATTCACAATAGAAGAAATATTTTCATTATCAGGACAAAGAAAAAAGAAGAAATTATATAAAGTGATAAGAGAAGGAAATTATACAAACTTTCCTGGATTTTATGGCTTTTTGTTTAGAAATGCAGATACATTACCTTTAAGTTCAAACACAAGAACAATGATAAAATTCATGCAAGCTGCTGATACAATTTTAAAAAGAGGAGATTTTATATTAATCTATCCAGAACAAAGTTTATGGTGGAATTATGAGAAACCAAAGCCACTAAAAAATGGAGCATATAAAATAGCCACAAGAAGCAATGTACCAGTAATACCAATTTTTATAACAATGAAAGATAGTAATATTATTGGTGAAGATGGGTTCCCTATAAAAGAATATTATGTGCACATAGAAAAACCAATTTACCCAGATGTAACATTATCTGAAAAAGAAAATGTAGAAAAAATGAAAAATGAAAATTTTGAAGTTTGGAAAAACATATATGAAGAATTTTATGGAATTCCATTAGAATATACAACAGTAAAAGAGGAAGTAAATGAAGAAATCTAAACAAGTATATTATTATAAAGACGAATTAAATGACGAATTTTCAGGAGCAAAAATCACACCAAGGATTATTGATGAAAACTACAAATACATCCATAAAAATCCTTTGTGGGATTTTTGTTCTTTTTTATTGCAAAATATATTAAGTATGCCAATAAAACTTATTTATGGAAAATTCAAATTAAAAATAAAATATATAGGAAAAGAGAAATTAAAACCATACAAAAAAGATTCGTATTTTGTATATGTGAATCATACACAAGTATTTGCAGATGTATTTATTCCAAGTTTGCCGATGTATCCTAAAAGAAATCATTTTATTGTAAATCCAGAAAATGTTTCAATGAAAATATTAGGAAACTCAATTCAACTGCTTGGAGCGATACCAATTCCAAATAATAAAAATGGGATGAAAAATTTTATAAATGCAATAGAAACACATATTAAAAGAAAACATCCAATAACAATTTATCCAGAAGCACATATTTGGCCATATTACACAAAAATAAGGCCATTTAAAGCAGTATCTTTTAAATATCCTGTGCAATATAAAAAGCCTACATTTTGTATGACAAATACATATCAGAGCTATGGAAAGAATAATGACAAAGTCAAGATGGTTACTTATATTGATGGACCATTTTTTCCAAAAGATGGATTAAGTTTACAAGAACAGAAGCATGATTTGCGAAATCAGGTTTATAATTGCATGGTTGAAAGAAGTAAAAACAGTAATATAGAAGTAATTAAGTATAAAAGAATAGATAAATAATACAAGACTACGTTATTATAATTATGTTTATTAGATTTTAGAAAAGAGAGAATATATGATAAGGTTAAATAATATAAAGATAAGAGAAAATATAAGTGATATAGAGGTATTTAAGAGAGCAATTGAGAAAAATAAAATTAAGCAAGAAGAAGTAGAAGAATGGCACATTTACAAAAAATCTATAGACGCCAGAAAAAAAGATGATATATTTCTTAACTACGCAATTGATATACAATTAAAAGATACGAAAAGAGAAAATAAGTTTACTCAAGTAAAAGAAGAAAAATGGCCACAAATAGAAGTAAAAAGAAACAGTAAATATAGGCCTGTAATCATAGGGATGGGACCAGCAGGATTATTTGCAGGACTTTTTTTGGTTGATAATGGTATAGAACCAATAATATTAGAAAGAGGAAAAAGTGTAGAAGAAAGAATAAAAGATGTAGAAGATTTTGCTAATAATAGAAAATTCTCGACTGTATCAAATATTCAATTTGGAGAAGGTGGAGCAGGAACATTCTCAGATGGAAAACTAAATACAGGAAGTTCAGCTAATATGTATTCTAAAAAGGTATTAGAAGAATTTGTTAGATTTGGTGCTCCGAAAGAAATTTTATATACAGCAAAGCCTCATATTGGTACTGACAACTTAAGAAAGATTGTTAAAAATATGAGAGAATATATTATTTCAAAAGGCGGACAAGTTTTATTTAATACTAAAGCAACAGATTTTGAAATTGAAAATGGAAAAATAAAAGCTGTTATTTGCCCAAATACTAGAATAGAAACAGATGCTGTAATTTTAGCAATAGGCCATAGTGCAAGAGACACATTTAAAAAATTATATGAATTGGGAGTAGAAATTCAACCTAAAAATTTTGCAGTTGGTGCTAGAATAGAACATTTACAAGAAGATATAAATAAAGCACAATATGGTGAAAAAACAAAATTGAAATTGCCAGTGGCAGATTACAAATTAGTATATCATGCTAAAAATGGACGAACATGTTATACATTTTGCATGTGCCCAGGAGGACAAGTAATGGCATCAAATTCAGAAGAAAATTCAATTGTAACAAATGGAATGAGCAATTTTGCACGTGACGGCGAAAATTCAAATAGTGCATTACTTGTAAATGTTACAGTAGAAGACTATTATAAAAATTCTCCATTGGATGGAATGTATTTTCAAGAAGAGTTAGAAAAGAAAGCATTTGAATTAGGAGGAGAAAATTATAATGCTCCTGCTCAAAGAGTAGCAGATTTTCTAAATGGATTAAAAACAGAAAAATTTGGAAAAATTAAACCTACATATAAACCAGGAGTAACAGGTGCAGACTTAAACGGAATATTACCAGAATTTGTTTCAGAAACAATGAAAGAAGCAATATTAGAATTTGATAAAAGATTACATGGATTTGCAGAAAATGACGCGGTTTTAACAGGTGTAGAAACTCGAAGTTCATCACCTGTACAAATTACAAGGAATAAAGAAACTTTAAATTCAGTAAATATAGAAGGTTTATATCCTTGTGGTGAAGGTGCTGGATATGCAGGAGGAATTATGACTGCAGCAATTGACGGATTAAAATGTGCAATAAAAATAATTGAAGAGTAAACTAAAAGCAGTTTCTTATCGGAACTGCTTTTTCAGACATCCGTAGATTACTATCATAAATATAGCCATTTCTTAATATAACAGTATGAGCATAATATTTGTGCCCTTTTTCAATGGGGTCATCTATTGCACACCATATAAGAGTACAATCATTTATGATTCTAGCAATTTCTAAGGAATAAAAATAACAATTCTGTATAATTATATATCATTTTACATAAAAAAACAAGAATGACTTATCAAGTTATAGGGTAAAATAATTCTTTAGATTTTATTAATTATAAAAAAGTTCCTTGAAAAAAGAGGTGATAAATTTTTACCACCTCTTTAGAAAGTTATTACATGCAACTATAAAAGCTGTAGAAATTCATTCCTGAATCCTCGGCAAGATTTACAATCGGTATAGTTAATGTATACACCATGAGAACAAATACTTTTTGACCATTTCTTATATCCAATTCATTTAAAAATACAATTAGTACAATTATATTTAATGCAATTGTATACATTGTATATACATGTTCTTTACAAAAGCGTTGCAACATCTTTGTTTTGTTCGAAAGATTTTCATTTTCTCTTACATTTCCACCTATGGATATAATCGCACATATAATGAAATCAAAAATGCCGTAACAAAAATCCAAAATATCGAAACTAATAGTTACAATAGCAAAACTTAAATATGCTACTCCATTAGCTGTTAGTATAGTTAATAAAGTTAACCATGTTCCTGTTATAATTTTTGATCCAATTATTATAAGTATATTTATAATAAAATATAAAATTTGATAAATTCTTTCCTTATCAGAAGCTTCCCAGCATTCCTTCATATATCCAATACTATATATACTTACTATATGCATTACTAAAGCTATAGCAAAAATATTTGCGTGTACATATGATGTAGAAATCAGATATAAAATTTTCATAATTATTACCATATTATACACTCTTTGTAAAATGAATTCATTGCTCCACTTAATACCATTTAAATATGACTTTCTAAATTGCCGTAATACTTTCATTCAAATCCCTCCTTTTATTAAATTATATATATACTAACACATTTTTTCTTCAGTTACAAGCTTAACACAGGGAAATTTCATAAAATATAATACAATTCTATAGGTGATAAAATTGAGTATGAATTAAATGTCGAATGTGTAATGAAAATCTTATATTTATATGGCTTCTTTAAAAATTTAATAGAATTAATTAAACTGTAACTTGACAACTATAAAAAATAAATTATAATATCCGTAGAGGTAAAATATGAAAAGAAAAGTAATTATAGATAATAGAATGAGAGAAAAAGAAAAAAACAAATTAGAAGAATTAGGATATGAATTATTAGAAATAAATACAAGTGATAAAGTGTATTCGGAAATAGTGTCACATGTTGATATATTTACATGTAAAGTAGGAGAAAAGATTATTGTTGAGCCTAGTCAATATATGAAATTATCAAAGATTCCAAATGTTATAAAAGGGAAAGAAGAAATACAAGAAAAATATCCATTTGATATTAAATATAATGTTTGCACAATTGGAAAAAAAGCAATACACAACTTTCAGTATACAGATTCAAAACTAAAGCAAGAACTAATAAATGATGAGTACGAGCTAATAAATACAACACAAGGTTATACAAATTGTTCGATAGCAGTAATAGATAGTAATTCAGCAATAGTATCAGATAAAGGATTATACAAAATTCTTAAATTTCATGGAATTGATACATTACTAGTGGAAAATAATTTAGATATAAAATTACTAAATGGAGAAAAATATAGTAATAAAAAAGGATTTATAGGCGGGTGTATGGCAAGATTAGGAAAATCAATTATTGTATTTGGAGACTTAAATAAAATAGATAGTGATGGCAAAATTAGAACTTTTATAACAAAGAAAAATTTAGATATAATTGAATTTAAAGGATTAGATATTATAGATTATGGAGGTTTATTAGAAAGTTAAAATGGAAATATTAAAAATAAAAGAATTAGAAATACCAATTGAAATAAAAAACTATAGTAACTCAAAATCAGTAAAAATATATTTTAAAGGCAATATTTTAAATATAAATAAACCAACTAGATTATCCAAAAAAAGATTGTTGCAAATATTGAAAGAGCAGGAAGAAGAAATTTATGGTAAATATAAAAAAATTTTAGATTCAGAAATTGATTCAATAAAGCAATGGAAAACAGGAGAAAAGATATACTATCAAGGAGAAGAGTTTACAATAATAAGAGAATCTTCAAAGTCAAATCGAATAAGTATTACATTGAAACCTACTGATAAAATGCTTATAATAACTGTACCAGAAGGCATAGAACAAACTATTGTAAAAGAAAATGTTGATAAAGCAATAAAAAAATTATTCAAAAATAATACAGAAGTTTTGATTGCCCAAAAGCTTCCATATTGGAGCAAAATAACAGGGTTTAAATATAATGAATTTAAAATAAGAGATGCTACAACAAGATATGGTAGTTGCATGCTAAGCAAAAAGAATGTCTATTTTTCATCACGTTTAATAATGTTACCAGAAGACAAAGTAGATGCAATAATCGTACATGAATTATGTCATATGAGACATAAATATCATAATAAAGATTTTTATAATTTGTTACAAAGTTATATACCTAATTATAAAGAAATAGATGAATGGTTAAAACAACACGGAAAAATAATTATGTTTTAAAGGAGAAAATAGTGGAGATTCCAGAAAAATTAAAAGAAAATATAAATAAATTGTTAAAAGAAAATCAAATAAGTAAAGTAGTAGAAGACTCTCAAATACTAAGTAATAGGTATAGAAATAATAATGGAAATGGTAAAAAATTGTTAATCCAAAAGTCAGAAGCAATTTCATATGCAATATCAAGAATGCCAGCGACATATGCTGCTGTAAGTTCGGTATTGGAACAAATATCAGAAAATTATAAAGAAGAATTAACAACTATGATAGATGTTGGAGCGGGAACTGGTGCAGTGGTTTGGGCAATTAATGATAAGAACATCTGTAATGACATAAAATGTTTAGAGAGAGAAGAAAGCATGATAAGTATTGGAAAACAGCTTATGCAAGATTCTGAACTAAATAAGGTAACATGGGAAAAATTTGATATATTACAAGATGAGATTAAAGAAAAGGCAGATTTAGTTATAACATCATATATGATAAATGAGCTGCCTAAAGAAATGAGGCAGAAAGCAGTAGAAAAATTGTGGAAAGCTACTAATAAATTATTAGTAATAATAGAACCAGGAACACCAGCCGGTTTTGCCAATATTTTAGAAATACGAAAAAATATACTAAATGCAGGAGGATATATTGTAGCACCATGTTGTTGCCTTGGAGAATGTCCAATTTCTAAAGATGACTGGTGTGCATTTTATGCTAGAATTGCAAGAAGTTCAGCACATAGACAAGCTAAAAAAGGTGAGTTAGGATATGAGGATGAAAAATTTTCATATATAGCATTTTCAAAAATGTTAGTCGAAAATAAGGGAGAGCGAATCTTAAGACATCCTCAAATAAATTCCGGGTATGTGAAAGTTAAAGTGTGTGGGGCAGATGGAATTCAAGAAAAAACATATTCCAAAAAAGATAAAGATATTTATAAAAAAGTAAGAAAAATGGATGCTGGTCAAAAAATTTAGATAGACATTTTGGTAGTTTTGTGATATTATAATTCAAGATTAAGGAGTGGTTAAAATGTTAAAAGAAAAATTAATGGAAGATTTAAAAGAATCAATGAAAACTAAAGATACAGTTAGAAAAAATGCAGTTCAAATGGTAAGAGCATCAATATTGCAAATTGAAAAAGATAAAGGAATAGAAGTTGAAGATGAAAAAATAATAGACATAATAGCAAAAGAAGTAAAGACAAAAAAAGATGCATTAAAAGACTTTGAAAAAGCAGAGAGACAAGATTTAATTGATTTGACAAATAGAGAAATTGAAATATTACAAGAATATTTACCAAAACAATTAAGCAGAGATGAAGTAAAAGCCGAAGTTCAAAAAATAATATCTGAAATTGGTGCAACTTCAATGAAAGATATGGGAGCAATTATGAAAGAAGCAAAGGCTAAAATGGGAGCTTCTGCAGAAGGAAAAACAATAAATGAAGTTGCAAAAGAAATTTTGAAACTATAATTTTTCTAAAAGTCAACATAGCAAAAAATAAATAGAGCGAGAATAAATTTGAAAAAGAGAGCTATAATATAACTAGCATATATTTTTGGAAAAATTTGAACTCATATGGGGTTGCAATTTGAATAAAAATATGCTAATATATTAATAACAAAAACGAAATAAACAAACCCTGCATAGTACGTGTAGCACAGAATTTTTAGAACCTACAAGTTTAAAGAGGGGCCAAAACTTTGAGTATGGCGTGCAAGCTTACACTTTCGAGTAGTAAGAAGCCCAGGAATATTCAAGCAGGCACCCACCTGTCGAAGACAGGTCCTTAAAAATTCAGACAACTTACGGCTAAGGCGGGGATTGTTTTTTATACTAAAGGAGATAAAAATGTCAGAATTTGTACACTTACATATACATAGTGAATTCAGTTTATTGGATGGAGCAAATAGAATAAAAGACTTACCAGTAAGAGCAAAAGAACTAGGAATGAAAGCAATGGCAATAACAGACCATGGTGTAATGTATGGAGCTATTGACTTTTATAAAGCGTGTAAAAAAGAAGGAATAAAACCGATTATAGGCTGTGAAGTATATGTTGCACCACGTTCAAGGTTTAATAAAGAGCCAATAGACAAGCAATATTACCACCTAATTTTACTTGCCAAAAACAATCAAGGATATAAAAACCTAAGTAAACTAGTATCAATAGGATTTACTGAAGGATATTATTACAAACCAAGAATAGATTTAGAAGTACTAGAAAAATATCATGAAGGAATAATCTGCTTAAGTGCTTGCTTAGCAGGAGCTGTAAATCAAGCATTATTAAATGGTCAAACTGAAAAAGCAGAAGAAGTAGCATTATGGCATAAAAAAGTATTTGGTAAAGACTATTATATTGAAATTCAAAATAATGGAATAAAAGAACAAGTTTTAGCAAATCAAAAACTAGTACAATTAGCAAGGAAATTAGACATACCATTAGTTGCAACAAATGATGCACATTATTTAAAAAGAGAAGATGCATATAATCATGAAATTCTGCTATGTATTCAAACAGGCAAAAGAATGAGTGACGAAGATAGAATGAGATTTGATACTGATGAATTATATGTTAAGTCACCAGAAGAGATGAGCGAGTATTTTTCTGCATTTCCTGATGCAATAGAAAATACAGTAAAAATTGCAGATGAATGTAATGTTGAATTTGAATTTGGACATACAATATTGCCCAACTATGATGTACCACCAGAATATCCAACACATTATGACTTTTTGAAAAAATTATGTGATGATGGGCTAAAAAAGAGATATGGAGAGAATCCATCAGAAGAAATTTTAAAAAGGGCAGAATATGAAATAGGAATAATTAAAAAGATGGGATATGTAGACTATTATTTAATAGTATGGGATTTTATACATTATGCCAAAAGCCATGGAATTCCTGTAGGACCAGGAAGAGGTTCAGGTGCTGGTTCAATTTTGGCATATGCAATAGAAATAACAGATATTGACCCAATGAAATATGGTTTGCTATTTGAAAGGTTCTTAAATCCAGAAAGAATAAGCATGCCGGATTTTGACGTAGATTTTTCAGATGTAGATAGACAGAGAGTAATTGATTATGTTTCAGAAAAATACGGTCATGACCATGTTTCACAGATTATAACATTTGGAACAATGGCGGCTAAGATGGTAATAAGAGATGTTGCAAGAGTATTAGATTTTCCATATGCAGAAGCAGATAAGCTCGCAAAAATGATACCAACAGAATTACATATAACAATTCCAAAAGCATTAGAGCAAAACAAAGAATTAAAAGATATATATGAATCTGACGAGCAAATTCACAAATTGTTAGATATTGCAATGGCACTAGAAGGAATGCCAAGACAGGCTTCAACACATGCTTGTGGTGTTGTAATAACAAAAGACCCAGTTGATACATATGTTCCACTATATGTAAGAGACAATCAAATTTCTACTCAATATATAATGACAACCCTTGAAGAATTAGGATTACTAAAAATGGACTTTTTAGGGCTAAGGACATTAACTGTTATAAAAGATACAATCAATCTTGTAAAAGAAAACAAAGGAATTGATGTAAAATTTGACCAAGAAATGTCAGATCCTAAAGTATATAAATTATGGCAAGAAGGTAAAACTTCAGGAATATTCCAGTTTGAATCACAAGGAATGACAAACTTCATGAAAGAATTAAAGCCGGATTGTTTGGAAGACTTAATAGCCGGTGTATCATTATATCGTCCTGGACCAATGGACCAAATTCCAAGATATATAAGGGGAAAACAAAATCCAGGGCATAATGAATACACACATCCAAGTCTGGAACCAATATTAAATGTAACATATGGATGTATGGTTTATCAAGAACAGGTTATGCAAATAGTAAGAGACTTAGCAGGATATTCTTTAGGAAGAGCAGACTTAGTACGTAGAGCAATGGGAAAAAAGAAACTTGATGTAATGGCAAAGGAAAGAGAAGTTTTCATTAATGGGCAAGTTGATGAAGATGGAAAAATAGTAGTACCAGGTTGTGTAAGAAATGGAATAGATGCAGAATCAGCAAATAAAATATTTGATGAAATGGCAGAATTTGCCAAATATGCATTTAATAAGTCACATGCGGCATGTTATGCAGTAGTTGCATACAGAACAGCATATTTAAAAGCTTATTATCCGGCAGAATTTATGGCATCAATGCTAAATAGCTTTTTAGGAAATCTAGATAAGATACCAGATTATATAGAAGAATGCAAAAGAATGGGAATAGAGATATTAAAACCAGATATTAATAAAAGTTTTGGAAAATTTACTGTTGAAGATGGAATGATTCGTTTTGGACTAGGTAGCATAAAAAATGTTGGAATACAGCCGGTTGACAGTATAATTAAAGAAAGAGAAACAAATGGAAAATTTGAAAACTTTACAGATTTTTGTGAAAGAATGTCAGAAGAATCTGTAAATAAAAAATGCATAGAAAGTTTAATAAAAGCAGGAACATTTACTGAATTTCCAGAAACAAGGGCAACATTACTTGCGTCTTTTGAAACAATAATTGATACAATACAATCTTATAACAAAAAAGGAATGGATGGACAAGTATCAATGTTTGACTTAGGAAGTGAAAATAATGAAGAAGAAAATAACCTAAATGAAATAAAATATAATTTTATGGAAAGACCTGAGTTAAACGAAAGAGAATTACTTTCAATTGAAAAAGAAATGTTAGGAATTTATATATCAGGACATCCACTCGAAAAAATAAGAGAACAGATAATTGCAACTACAAATATATCTTCACTTCAAATGAGAGAAATAGATGAGATGAATTCAACTGTTTCTCAAAATGAAGAAAACACAGAAATAAGAGTAAAAGAAAGTACCAAATTTGAAGATGGTCAACAAGTGAAAATAGCTGGAATCATTACATCAGTAAAAAAGAAATATACTAAAAACAATAAAATAATGGCATTTGTTACAATAGAAGATTTGTATGGTTCGGCAGAAATAATAGTATTTGAACCAACATATATGAAAGCACAAGATATATTAGTTGAAGAAAATATTGTTATTATTAACGGAAGATTAAGTATAAGAGAAGACGATGCAACAAAGATAGTTGCAAATGATATTAAAAACTTTGAAGAGAGTAAGCCTAATATGTTAGTACTTAATATTACGAATCTTACAGAAGAACAAAAAGCTAAACTTAGAGGAGCAATCAAATTTTTTAATGGTGAACAAAATAATATTAGGGTTATGGTAAAAATTAATGAAGAATTGAAGCCTTGTGGTGCAATTTATTTAACTGATGAGATTTTAAAGGTATTTGAAGAAATTGTGGGAAAAGAGAATTGTCAATAAAAAAATTATATGTTCGACAAATTTCGGCAGACTTTTTAAATAGACAAATATATAATACTTCCTGTAATTTATTTATTGATACCTATTGTATAAGATTTGAACAGAAGAAGGAGGAAAACACCATGAATTATTCTTGTTATATTTCAAAACACCTTTATGAAAGAGTGAAAAGCGCGAAAGAAGGTACTATTTCATTAACGCTTGACCAACAAGAAAAGGACTTTTTGGATTTTTTCAAAGTTCAGTATCGAAAGGATACAAGTACTGAATATAATTATCTTGTAAACTCTAATGAATTAAAAACCCTATTTTGTAATCAGTGAATTAATTAATTACTTATACAATAAGTAAAAGCCTTTTGAAATTTTAATAATTTCATGGGCTTTTTTATATAATAGGAAAGTAATACTTCCCTATTATATAAAAAGCTACAATCGCTAGCCCTTTGAGATTTTCTCCTTTTAGTCGAAAACTCAAATCGGGCGAGAACAAATCAAAGAAAAATTTTCAATTTTTCTTATTTGTTCTATACAAAATATTGAATTATAAAATTCATAGTGGTATTATATTTATGTTTAAAAAAGCAATAAAAAATGTATAATAAAAGTAGAAAGGAATGTGAGCAAAAAATGGCAAATGACAAAAGAGAAGATGTAAATGCAGAGAAAATATATGGGCATTTATGTAAAACATTTAAAGAAGAAATTATTTCAGAATTCAATGTAAAAGAAGGTGGATTAACAGACGAAGAAGTTGAACAGAGAAGACATAGATATGGTCCAAACGAAGTAACCCAATCAAAGCCAAAAAGATGGTATAATTATTTATTAAAAAGTTTATTTACACCGTTTAATAGCATATTAATAGGAATTGCATTAATATTAATATATACAGATGTGTATTTAGCAGAAGTACCAAGTTATGCAAATATAATTGTTATTTTAGTCTTAGTAGCAGTTAGTACATTCTTGGATTTCTTTTCTGAATATCGCTCAAATAAGGCAGCAGAAAAGTTAAAACAATTAGTATCAACAACGGCAACAGTTGTAAGAAATGGAAAAAAGATAAAGTTACCATTTAAAGATTTAGTACCAGGAGATACAGTAATACTTTCAGCAGGAGACATGATACCAGCAGACTTAAGAATAATAGAATCAAAAGACTTATATGTTGGGCAGTCAACACTTACAGGGGAATCAGACGCAATCAAAAAACTTGAGAATACAGAGCTAGATGAAAAAGAAACAATAGAAAGTCTTTCTGATATAGATACAATATGTTTTATGGGAACAAATGTAATAAGTGGTTCAGCAAAAGGAATAGTAGTATTAACAGCAGACAATACCTATTTTGGAAAAGTTGCACATACTTTAACAACAGGAAAACCTAAAACGGCATTTCAAAAAGGAATAGAAAATATTAGTAAGCTATTAATAAAATTTATGCTTGTATTAATACCTATTGTATTTTTACTTACAGTTCAAAAACATAGTATTATAACATCATTTACATTTGCGGTAGCAATTGCAATATGTATAACACCATTATTATTGCCTGTAATTTTATCATCAGGGTTATCAAAAGGAGCTTTGAAGATGTCTAAGAAAAAAACAATAGTCAAAAAATTAGATTCAATCCAAAGCTTTGGTGCAATGAATATTTTATGTACAGATAAAACAGGAACTTTAACAGAAGACAAAATTGTATTAGAAAAATATTTAGATGTAATGGGAAATGAAGATTTCAGAGTATTAAAACATGCTTTCTTAAACGCATATTTTCAAACGGGATTAAAAAGTAATATAGATGAAGCCGTTATAAAACGTGGAATTGAACATGGTTTAGATGAAATATCAACCAAATATGTAAAAGTGGATGAAATACCATTTGACTTTTCAAGACGTAGACTTTCTATAATAGTGAATGATGGAACTAAAACTCAATTAATTACAAAAGGTGCAGTTGAAGAAATTTTAAACATATGTACATTAGTTGACTATAAAGGAAAAGTCGAGCCAATTACAAATTCAATAAAAGAGAATATTAAAAAAATCACAAAAGAATTAAATAAACAAGGACTTCGTGTTGTAGCAGTGTGTCAAAAAAATGATTTAAACAAAACAGAGGAATTTAATGTTAGCGATGAAAAAAATATGGTGCTTATTGGTTTTATTGGATTCCTTGACCCACCAAAAGAAACAGCTAAATCTTCTATTGAAAAGCTTGGAAAAAATGGAATAAGAGTTATTGTTCTAACAGGAGATAATGTTGAAGTAACAAGATGTGTATGTGATAAAGTTGGAATAAAATCAAACAGAATTGTTACTGGTGCTCAAATTGACAAATTAGCAGACCAAGGTTTAAAAAGACTATTGAAAAAGACAAATATATTTGCAAAACTTTCTCCTATTCAAAAAGCACGTATTGTTAGATTACTAAGAGATAACGGAAATGTAGTAGGCTATATGGGAGATGGAATAAATGATAGTCCATCACTTGTAAATTCAGATGTCGGAATTTCAGTAGACACTGCAGTTGATATAGCAAAAGAATCTGCTGATATAATATTACTAGAAAAAGACTTGCATGTATTACTTGATGGAGTAAAAGAAGGACGTCATACCTATGCAAATTTAATGAAATATATTAAACTTGCTGCAAGTTTCAATTTTGGAGAAGTAATGTCAGTTATAATTGCAAGTATATTGCTTCCATTCTTGCCAGAAACACCTATACAACTTTTAGTAGAAGGATTATTGTATGACTTTGGACAATTAACATTGCCATTAGATAATGTTGATGAAGAATATTTAAGAAGGCCAAAACAATTTGATGTAAAAGGTTTACAACATTTTATGTTATTTATGGGACCATTAAGTTCATGTTTTGATTTGATTGTATTTGCATTAATATGGTTTGTATTTAAAGCACATGAAGTAGCTGTATTTCAAACAACTTGGTTTACGTATAGTATAGTTTCAAATTTAGTAGGAATGCATATTATTAGAACAGCAAAAATACCATTTAAGCAAAGCCATGCATCAAAAGCTGTATATATATCATCAATTGCACTTAGTATAATTGCAATGATAGTACCATTTACATTTATAGGCAAAACAATTGGATTAACAGCTCTTGCACCAAAATATTTTTCAATTATATTAGGAGTGCCTATATTATATTGCATAGTTGCTGGTTGGGCAAAGAAAATTTATATAAAAAAATACGGTGAATGGATTTAGTTTTCCTTTACAAGTCAATCCAAACATGTTATAATTAAGCATGAGCAAATTAAATAGTCGCTGGTAAATTTCGAAAGAAATTACGAGAGGAAAGTCCGGGCTCCATAGAGCAAAGATGCTAGATAACGTCTAGTGAGGGAAACCTTAAGGAAAGTGCAACAGAAAATAACCGCCTTTAGCTTTTGTTCAAAGGAATGAAAATTCCTGAAGTTCTTGTTAAAGTAAAGGTAAGGATGAAAAGGCGAGGTAAGAGCTCACCGCTGGTATGGTGACATACTGGGACAGTGTAAACCCCATCTGGAGCAACACCTAAGTAGAAGATTAAGCTTGCTCGGCACCTTCTGAATTGCGTGGCTTGAGGCATATAGCAATATATGTCCTAGATAAATGACTATTTTAAATGACAGAACCCGGCTTACAGATTTGCTTAAAAACTGCCAAAAAGTATCTTACTTTTGGCAGTTTTTTTTTTCAATACTATTGATAACTAAAATATTAAATGATAAAATGAAAGCGAAAATAAGGAGGAAAAAGATGAAAAATAAAAAAATAATAATTACACTGATATTTACTGCAATGTTTTTATTAATATTCACAACAAAATCGGATGCAACATTGCAACTGAACAATTTAGATTTTTATGCACAGATAAATGAAGATGGGAGTATGGATGTTACAGAAACATGGAATATTTATATTTCCGAGACTAATACAATATATAAAACATTTAAAATAGATAATTCTAAATATTCATATATAACTGATGTTGAGGTAAGAGAAACTACAAATGGCGAAAATAAAAAGTTTTCAAAAATTTATCAAGAAATGTACCATGTTACTCAAGATTGTTATTATGGATTGAAAAATTCTGATGGACAATTTGAAATTGCATGGGGAGTTGGTTTAGATAATGGATATGGCACAAGAGAATATCAAATTTCATACAAGGTAATAGATGCAATTGCTAAATATGATGATTATGCAGAATTATATTGGAAATTTATAGGAAGTGATTTTGAAATTAGTACAAATAAAGTTACTGGAAGAATATATTTGCCACAAAACGCTAAAAGCAAAGATGATATAAAAGTTTGGGGACATACTAAAAACTTAAATGGTGAAATATATGTTGCAGATTCAAATAGAATCGAATTTTCATTAGAAAATCAACAAAGATATAATTATGTAGAGATTAGAAGCTTATTCCCAAAAGATATGATAGAAACAACAGGAAGAAGATATAATACAAGTATTTTAAACAATGCATTGCAAGAGGAAAACAAATGGGCAGAGAAAGCAAATAAACAAAGAGAGATTAATAGAAATATAGAATTAGTAATTGGATTAGCAGTAAGGCTTTATGCAATAATATGTTTAATACGAACAATTTTAAATATCATAAAGATAATAATAATAAAAATAGAAAGACGAGGAAAAGTTACAGAAAAGATTCAATATTATCGAGAATTACCTTATGAAAATGCAACTCCAGGGGAGGCTTTGTTTGTTTTCTCAAAAGGTCAACAAGGAACATTAACTGGTAGTTTTTCTGCTAATATATTAGATTTGTGCTTGAAAAAAAAGATTAGTTTAGAAGTAGAAAAAAGAGAGACATTAAGGGAAAGTAATGTAGATATTACATTATTAGATAATGATATGGCAGATTTAAAAGAAGAACAAAAAATAGTGTTGGAATTTTTGAATACAGTTTCTGCAGGAAAAGACAAATTATCAATTAAAGATATAACAGAATATTGCAAAAATAATCGAGAGAATGTTCAAAAAATAGATTTAAAATTTTCTAAGGCAGTAAGAGAACAAGAAATAAATATGGAAAATTATGATGAAAAAGCAGAAAAGGAATATAAAAAACATTGTGTATTTGCTATTGGTGGATTCTGTATGAATATAGGACTTATAGCGTTGTTAACAATAAGTGAATCATTATCTGTAATTGGAGTAACAATGCTTACAATTGCAATATCATTAGTTAATTCTATTTTAGAATTAGCTTTAGCAAATAGAAAATATACATTTACTCAAAAAGGTACTGATGAAAGAGAAAAATGGAGAGCTTTTAAAAAATATATGGAAGACTTTTCACTATTAAAAGACAAAGAAATTCCGGCCCTTATAGTTTGGGAAAAATATCTAGTTTATGCAACTGCATTTAAAATATCATCAAAAGTTTTGAAACAATTAAAAATAGTTTATCCAGAAATTATGGATATGAATCCTAATATAGATACAAATAATTATATTCATATGATGAATACATTGGATTTGGGAAGTTACATGAATACAGCAATAAGTTCTGTTTACTCATCAGGAAATGGATCCGGAGGGGGATTCTCTGGTGGTGGAGGCGGAGGCCGGAGGAGATGGCGGCGGAGGCGGACGCTAAATTTAAAGTGAAGAAAAAGAGAGAAAGTTAGGAGCATTTTAATAAGGACAAAACTTATTAAAAATGCTCCTAAGGCTTTTTTTATGCTGTTTTTCTATTATTTTTTAATATATTTTGAAATTCTTTTTCAAAATCATATTCATTAGCTGAAACTGATATAATTCCAACTCCTGAATAGTATATATCTATTTGTTGATATTTCTTTCCATTAACTTTTGTTTGTTGATGGACTAATATTTTATCAATTAATTCATTTATTATTTCTGGTGTAAGTTCTTTTATCTCCATATATTTCTTAACTTTATCTACAAATGAAGTTATTGCAATTTCTTTTTGTTCTGTTGTCGAAATACTGTTATTTAATATTTCTATTTTTTCTTTTAAGTCTTTTTGCTCATTTGTGTAATTTGTAGAAAAATTAGAAAACATTTCATCTGTAATCTTTCCAGAAACATTATCTTCATAAATATGCTGAATTAAGTTATCTATTTCTTTCAATCTTTGCTGATATTGTGTAAGTTGCTTTTTATCTTTAACAATTTGAGCCTTTTGACTTTTCCATTTTTTGCTATGACTAACTTGCATAATTGTTTCTTTAACTTTTCCAACAAGTGCTTTATCTTTAGTTCTTTTAGAATATTTTATTTACTTTTTCACAACAGGAATAGCTATAACGTGTAAATGATAGTGATATATAGGCTTACCATATTCTTCGGTTAATGCAATATTTTATTCATCTGCGTGCATAACAGCAGATATAATATTATCTTTACCATATTCTGTTTCTGCAAAGTGGAAGGTTTCTTCATAAAATCTCTTTGCAAAATCGTATCCTCCGTGTTTTTCAAAATAGTCTGAATTGATGTCTAATACTAGTTCATCAAATATTTTAGCATTATCTTTAAGTCCTCTTAATGATACTTTATTTTCATCAATTAGTTCTTTTAATCTTTCGTTATAAGTTTTGTCGCAAGTTTTGTAATAAACATTATTTTTAGTTTGTTCTAAATCAACATTCATATTGAAATAGGATTGATTTTTTCTTTCATTGTGTCTTTCTGCCTTACTTATACTTTGTTTTGTATAAGTAACAACTCTTGCAACAGAATAGTTTGTTTTTTTCATAAGTGCGTTCCTTTCCTGCAGGTATGCAAGAGAGGGTGTTTTTTTTATAAAGCCTTTTGTAAATCAAACATGATATTTTGTAGCACTTATTATTCATTAAATTCATTGCCCTTAAACAATACATACACCACGGGCACTTTTAACTCTAATGGCTCCTTCAAATGAGTAAAATGAGGAATATCAATATTCAATTTTTCAGTATCATATCTAATGACATCTATGCTATATCACAAATTGCTCAAAGAATCAAGGAAATTTTGAGAATTAATTGTAAAAATCTTGAATTTATGATAATATATTACCAATAGTTCAAAAATTCTACAAGGAGGTATTTCGATATATGGATAATAACAAATTAGATACAATTACAAACTTGTTTGAAGAAAAAGAAATTAGAAGTATTTGGAATAGCGAAAAAGAGGAATATTTTTTTAGTGTGGTTGATGTTATAAGTGCATTAACAAATAGTAATGACCCAGCACATTATTGGAGAACTCTTAAATCAAGAATGATTCAAGAAGGAAATCAAACCGTCACAAATTGTGACACTTTCAAATTAAAAGCAAAAGATGGAAAAATGAGAAATACTGATATGCTAGATACACAAAACATTTTGAGGCTTATTGAATCTATACCATCACCTAAAGCAGAACCTTTCAAAATGTGGTTAGCTGGTTTAGGTAATGAACGAATAAATGAGGTATTTGATCCAGAGCTAGCAATTAATCGTGCTGTAAACTATTATCGTAATAAAGGTTATAGTGATGAATGGATTAAGAAAAGATTAACAGGCATTGTTGATAGATTTAAATTAACAGATATATGGAAAGATGGTGGTGTTGAAAAACCAATTGAATATGCCATGCTTACTAATGAAATATACAAAGGTTGGTCTGGAATGAAAGCATCAGAATATAAAAAATTAAAAGGTTTAAGAAAAGAATCTTTAAGAGATAATATGACTGATATTGAAGTCCTTCTTACAGATTTAGGAGAAATAGCTACTCGTGATATTGCACAAACAGAGCATCCACAAGGATTTAATGAGAATATGAATGTTGCAAAAAGAGGAGGACAAGTTGCAAATGATGCCAGAAAATCATATGAAAAACAAACTAAAAAATCAGCAATTTCAAAAAATAATGCATTAAATTATAAATATGTAGCTGACGAAAAAATAATTGAAGATAAGAAATCTAAAAAGAAAAAATAATTTACTAAATTAATTGTTATAATTTACTTTCTATGATAAAATTTTAAATGATAATAATATGTTATGGAGAAATTTTAATGCCAAAAATCAAAGATAATATTATAAGAGTGTTTAATCGAATATTTAGAAGAAATAGTTTTCCGATGCTTGCAAATGTTTCTAAGCAGAATTATGATGAATATCATACTACATATGATACATTGTCGAAAATATTTGGAGAATTAGATGATATAGAGGCCTATCTTGTAGGTGGCATTTCTTCTGCAATTCAAACTAATCAGGATTTGTATAGAAAAAATAGTGACATAGACATTATGTGTAAAGAAGAAGATTTGCCTAAGATAATAAAAAAATTACAAGAAATCGGATATAGTATAGAAGATAAAAGAGGAATAAAAACTAATAATATTATAGACATAAATGGAGATTTTAAAGTTGGATGTCATGATATTAATACAAGTATAAAGAATAGCAATTTATTGGGTGTTGGGTTATTTGTTTATAAAATAAATAATAATGAAGTAACAACATATAGCTATGCTTTTGATGAAAGAATTGGAAAATTTGTTGGTACAGAAAAAGTAATACCTAAAGAATTATTTGATATGATATATAATAATACACCAGTTGATTATAAAGGAATCCAATTAAAAACTCAATCAAAAGAATATACTTATATGTCCAAAAGCAGAGGAACAAGAGCGAAAGATAAATTAGATGCCTCAATTATTGAACCTACATTAGATGAAAAATCAATGGAAAAAATATCTAAAATCAGAGAATTAGAAGCTAGAACAAATAAATATAGACTCGTATTTGACAAAAATGGAAAAATTGAGTCAAGACATAGGTTGCCTTCACTTGAAGATAAAGTTAATTCCTTTTTAACTTCTTTATATATAAGTAGTTCAACAAAAACACCACAACAAATTGTAAATGATGTATTACAAAGTGAGCAATATAGTAGAGTAATTATTGAGCATCCTGAAATTAATTCATTAATAAACGAATGGCAAGAAAAAACTAAACATTATACGTATAGGGACAAAATAAGATTAATTAATATAGATTATTCACAAAAATTGCAAGGCTTTGATAAAAAAGCAATAGATAATGCTTTGGATTTTTTGCAGAGAAGGCATCAAAATCATGGAAAAAATAATGATGATATTGAATTAGACCCGGAAGCATCTAAAATATTTGAATTAATGACAGAATACGGGCAATCAATAAAAAGAATTTTTGTTGATAACAATATTGATATTACACATATAACCAGTATTGCTCCTGAAAAGTTAGAGGGTGGAGTATTAAGAAAGTCTATTGATAGAGCTAATAATTATGAAACAGAAAGAGTTAATGGCGTATTTGCTTCCTCTTCTTCAATTGATGGAAATAACCCTTATATTGCTCGTAATAGTTCAGGGATGATTATATTAGGAAAATCAACATATATTTATGGAAGTGATAATATTGAAGTAACTCAAGATTCAGAAGGTAAAAAGCATGCTATGCTAAGACAACCAAATTATATTTATCATATTAATCCTAATAGATTTAATCCAGTATGCAACCTAACTATTGATCCAAGAAGTCATGAGCCTATTTTTGAATTTTCAGAAGAATGGATTTCAGATTCAGAAGTTGATATATCAGACCATAGTCAAGTTAGAAACATTGAACAAGTTAAAGATGTAACAAGTTTATTAGAACACTATACGATTTTATGCGATACGCAAAGTCAGGGAATTGGTATGAAAGTTAGACAATCTAAAAGTAAAGATGAAGAATTAAAGTTCATTGCAATAAAAATAAAAGATGGTAGTGTTAGAAATATAAATCAAGAAACTGGAATAAATTATAGAGATTTATCAAGTATTGAAAGATAAGCATTATGTAGATATAAATTTTAGGGTGAATAAAATAAATAAATTTTACTCACCCTTTTGCTAACTAACAGTAAATCAATTCAGAATATATAATTTCTTCAGCAGAATATTTATAATTATTCATTAAACTAACCAATTCTAGTGGATTAGTATCCTTTAAGTTTTCATCAATAGGAATTTTCTCTAACATCTGTTTCATAAGTATATCATATCTTGTTTTTGCTTGTTTATCTGTATCAACAATATGCTTCCTTAAAGTTCCATCCATAAACATTATTGTATAATCAGCCTTTTTATGTTTTTTCAAATATTCTAGTCTTAAATGACTATACTTTCCAATATGATAATTTTTTTCGTATTCATTTTATGCTAAATATAAGTTAGGAATATAATAATCTTCTTCTTTATGATAAGTTATCTCTCTCATAACTAAAAACCTTCTAAAATTTATTTTCGCTACAAAATGAATTAAAATTCTATATCATATCCAACTGTCAAAACACCAATAAAATAAGGAAGAACTAAATAAGAACTATTTTGTCCTTATTTAAGTTCTCCCTTGCTTCTCTCTTTTTACGTTAATATCAACTTCATATCATCTGGTAAATCACAACTTAGAGTCAAAATCTGCTTTGTAATAGGATGAATAAAAGAAATTTTATAACTGTGCAATGCCTGTCTATTAATTAAGGAAGAAGAAGTTCCATATAAAGTATCACCTAATAAAGGATGACCAATTGCAGACATATGCACACGGATCTGATGTGTTCTGCCAGTTTGCAAATGACATTCTACAACAGAAAAATTATCATACTTAGATAGAATTTTATAATTAGTAATTGCAGTTTGCCCACTTTTATCAATACATCTTTCTATAATGCTATTTTTCTTTCGAGCAATAGGGAGACAAACTGTTCCAATATCACTTTTAAAAAAACCACTAACAAATGCAATATAATATTTTTCAAATGTATTATTTTCCATTTGTTTGATTAAACATTCTTGAACATATTCGTTTTTGGCAAAAATAATTATACCAGAAGTATTTAAATCAAGTCTATTTATTGGACGAATTTTTCTTTTTAATCCAATTTTATCAAAATAATATTTAACACCATTTGCAAGACTGTCTGTATAATGAAGAATCGATGGATGAACAGCAATTCCAGCAGGTTTATTTAAGACAAGAAAGCAATCATCTTCATAAATAATGTCAAGTGCCATTGAAGTAGAAATTATATTTTTGCTTTCTTCTTCAAAATTTAAATCAACAGAAATAACATCATTTAAGGAAACACTAGAACGAGTATCAACAATTACTGAATTTAGATATACATGATGTGATTTGATGAGTTTTTGTTGTAGTCTAGCGGAAATATTTAATTCTTGCTTTAGTATTTGATTAATATTTTTATAATTATTGCTTGTTACAATATATTTTAAGTTCATATCTAATCTCCATATAAATGTATTTAGTACAATAATCAGTGTCCATTTAATAATTATTGCGTAGCTATGGCTAATAATTTACGTTATGATTTTAACATGATTTTACATAAAAAACAAGTTTTTAGATATATTTTTAAAAAAGTATTTATAAAAATAAAAATATCTGTTATAATGTAAAAGGTTAAAAATAGCGAAGGAAGGTTGAAAAATGAAAATAGGAATAGTAGGACTACCAAATGTAGGAAAAAGTACAATGTTTAATAGTATAACAAAAGCAGGAGCAGAATGTGCAAATTATCCTTTTTGTACAATCGAACCAAATGTAGGGGTCGTAGCAGTTCCTGATGAAAGAGTAGACAAATTAGCAGAAATGTATAAACCACAGAAGGTAACAAAGGCAGTAGTAGAATTTGTTGATATTGCAGGACTTGTAAAAGGGGCAAGCAAAGGTGAAGGACTAGGAAATAAATTTTTATCACATATACGTGAAGTTGATGCAATAGCTCAGGTAGTAAGATGTTTTGAAGATTCAAATGTAATACATGTTGATGGAAGTGTTGACCCACTAAGAGATATAGAAACAATAAATTTAGAATTAATTTTTGCGGATATGGAAACACTTGATAAAAGATTGGATAAAGCAAAGAAAAACTTAAAAGCAGATAAAAAATATCAAGTAGAAATTGATTTTATAGAAAAATTAAAAGCAAATTTAGAAAAAGGAATACCTGCTAGAGCACTTGAATATAACGAAGATGAGCAAGAAATGCTAAAAGATATGTTTTTATTAACAGCAAAACCAATAATATACATAGCAAATATTTCAGAAGAACAAATAGGAAATGCTGAAAACGAAGAAATGGTAAAACAAGTAAAAGAATATGCAGCAAAAGAAGGAGCAGAAGTCATCCCATTATGTGTGAAAATTGAAGAAGAATTATCAGGTCTAGAGGATGAAGACAAAAAAGAAATGTTAGAAGCATTAGGATTAAAAGAATCTGGATTAGATATATTAATAAAGAAAAGCTATGACTTATTAGGATTAATGTCATTTTTAACAGCTGGTGAACCAGAAGTAAGAGCTTGGACAATAAAGAAAAATACAAAAGCACCAAAAGCAGCTGGAAAAATCCATTCAGACATTGAAAGAGGATTTATAAAAGCAGAGATTGTTTCATATGAGGATTTAATAAGAGAAGGTTCAATGGTAGCTGCTAAAGAAAAAGGGCTTGTAAGACAAGAAGGAAAAGAGTATATAATGCAAGATGGAGATATTGTATTATTTAAATTTAATGTTTAAAATAAAAAAATGTACAAAAAAACTTGCTTTTTATAAAAAAATGTAGTATAAATATAAGTGAGAGTTAAATACTATAGATAAAAGTAAAAAAGAAAGAGGTATAAAAATGAGAAGAGAGAAAATTTTTAAAGTAATTATAACATTAATAATTGGAGTTGTTTTATTTGTAATGTCAACAAATGTTTTTGCGGCTGATTCAGAACTTAATTTTTTTGATGATACAACAAATCAATTAGATATAAGTAATACTACTAATACAAATACTGCAAACAATGCAAATAACGCAAATGCAAATGCAAATATAAATAGTAATACTAATACAAACACAAATACAAAAACAAGTACAAACACAAGTAATTATAATACAAGTTTACCCAAAGCTGGTGCACCGGAAAATACAATGATAGGTGTAGTTGCAACTTTATTAGTAGTAGTTTCAATATATGCATATAAAAAAGTAAATCAATATAAAAATATATAAGAGAAAAAGTAAAATAAAGGTTTCTGACAGAGAAAATTAGTCATAGGCTGAAAACTAATTTAAGAAAACATATTTGAAAAACTAACTCTTTGAATTTCTAACGAATAAGCTAGACGTTTAAGACACGTTATAGTCTAAATAAGTTAAAAAATGGGATGGAACCGTGTATATGCACTCCTATGGACTAAGAGTCTATAGGTGTGTTTTTTTGTTTCTTTAAACAAAAAAAGTGTTTTCAAATATCCCAAAGGAGGTATAAAAATGGTAGAAGTAACATTAAAAGATGGAAAAGTTTTAAAAGTTGAAAAAGGAAAAACAATTTTAGAAGTAGCTAAGCAAATAAGTGAAGGATTAGCAAGAATGGCAACATGTGGAGAAGTTAATGGAAAGGTTGAAGACGTAAGATATGAATTAAATGAAGATTGCGAATTAAATATATGTACATTTGAAAATAGTGAAGAAGGAAAAAAAGCATATTGGCATACAACATCACATATAATGGCACAGGCCATAAAAAGATTATTTCCAAATGTACAATTAGCTATAGGTCCAGCTATTGATAATGGATTTTATTATGACTTTGATACAGAACATAAATTTTCAGAAGAAGATTTCGAAAAAATCGAACAAGAAATGAAAAAGATAATAAAAGAAGATTTACCTCTTGAAAGATTTGAACTTCCTAGAGCAGAAGCAATAAAACTAATGAAAGATGCTAATGAGAGTTATAAAGTAGAATTAATAGAAGAACTACCAGAAGAAGAGGTAATCTCATTTTATAAACAAGGAGAATATGTAGATTTATGTGCAGGACCTCATTTAATGAGTACAGGAAAAGTAAAAGCAGTTAAATTATTATCAACATCAGGAGCCTATTGGAGAGGCAACGAAAAAAATAAGATGTTGCAAAGAATTTATGGAATTTCTTATCCAAAGGCAAGTCAACTAGATGAATATTTGAAATTGCTAGAAGAAGCTAAAGAAAGAGATCACAGAAAAATAGGAAAAGAGCTCGAATTATTTATGACACATGAATTAGTAGGGTCAGGACTTCCAATGTATTTGCCACATGGTGCTACAATAAGAAGAACATTAGAAAGATATATTCAAGACAAAGAAATCGAATTAGGATATGACCATGTGTATACACCATGTCTTGCAAATGTAGAATTATATAAAGCAAGTGGACATTGGGATCACTACAAAGATGATATGTTTCCAGCAATGAAAATGGATAATGAAGAAATGGTATTAAGACCAATGAATTGCCCTCATCATATGTTAATCTATAAGAGCAAAACACGTTCTTACAGAGATTTACCAATCAGAATTGGAGAACTTGCGAATGACTTTAGATATGAAAATAGTGGAGCTGTTTGTGGATTAGAGAGAGTTAGACAAATGTGTCAAAATGATGCTCACTTATTTGTTAGACCAGATCAAATTAAAGAAGAAGTAGGAAATGTATTAAAACTAATTAAAGAAGTATATCAAAAAGATTTCGGATTTTCTGCAGATTCATTTAAATATAGATTATCATTAAGAGATAAAAAGAACAAAGAAAAATACATTGATAATGATGAAATGTGGGAAACAGCTGAAGCACAATTAAGAGAAATACTAAAAGATATGAATATTGATTTTTATGAAGCAGAGGGAGAGGCAGCATTTTATGGACCTAAAATTGATATTCAAATAAAAACAGCATTAAATCATGATGTTACAATTCCAACTTGTCAATTAGACTTTGCATTACCAGAAAGATTTGATTTAAACTTTATAGGAGAAGATAATAAAGAACATAGACCTGTTGTAATTCATAGAGCGATTCTTGGTTCTTCTGATAGATTTATATCATTCTTAATAGAAGAAACAAAAGGATTTTTCCCTGTATGGTTAGCACCAGTACAAGTAAAAATATTACCAATTACAGATAATCAAATTGAATATGCAAAAGAAATTGAAACTGAATTAAGAAGACATAAATTTAGAGTAGAATTAGATGAATCTAATGAAAAAATTGGATATAAAATTAGAAAAGCGCAACTTGAAAAAGTTCCATATATGTTAGTTCTTGGAGCAAAAGAGCAAGAGGAAAACATTGTTGCTGTTCGTTCTAGAAAAGATGGAGACATTGGAACTATGAAAGTAGAGGAATTTGCTGATAAGGTTCAAAAAGAAATTGATAATAAAGTTATAGGATAAAATTTGACAAAATTGACATAATGTAGTATATTTGTATAGAGAAACTATAAATTATCATCAAAATGGCAATTGCCAAGGAGGAAAAAGCTGTATGAAATTTGAAAAGCGAATGAAATACGGACAAAAAATGTTAGAGGAAAATGTTCGGAGACCGTTTGTAAATTGGTACAAAAAGGTAAAAAGAATTATTGATAAACTTCCTGATGAAACAGAAGTTTACGGAGTTTCTATCATTTTTGATACAGACCAAAATCTCAACAATGCTCAAGAAATGGATAAGTTGGAAGAAAGATATGAATGCAAAGCAGCATTTTTACCAGACTTATCGGAGATTATGCTTGATGTTAATAATAAGCTGAAGCTGGAGGAAGACGAGTTTGTTTTTCGTGAGAAACTGGAAAATATGGCTCTTGATCCAAAATGCAAAGATACAGAAATTAGTAATACATTTTGGGTAACTAAAGTAATTGTTTTATTTGCGGAAAATCCTAAAATTTTTATGCAGATTGAAGGAACAGGAGAAGAAAATATTGTTTCCTTCGAAGAATCTTATGGAGGATTACTTGAGAATTTTAGAGGATATGAAGGCATTGTTACAGTGTCAAACAATCCATATAATGCAACAACAGTGAAATTTGATATAAGCTTTTTCAAAGAATAAGAACAAAACACAGTGACATTTTTAAGTTGAAGTGTCACTGTGTTTTTTGTAATTTGCTTTTTATTAAAATTTTCACATAAAATTCACAATTAAATAGTAAAATAATAATATTTAAAAGAGAAAGGAAAGTGAACATGTTACAATTAAAAGGAATAACCAAAAATTATCTATCAGGAGATAATGAAGTAAAAGCCCTAAAAGGAATAGACTTAGAATTTAGAGAAAGTGAATTTGTTTCAATATTAGGGCAAAGTGGATGTGGAAAAACCACAATGTTAAACATCATAGGAGGGCTAGACAGATACACATCAGGAGACCTAGTAATTAATGGAAAATCAACAAAACAATTTAAAGACAAAGACTGGGATACATACAGAAATCATTCAGTAGGATTTGTATTCCAAAGTTATAATTTAATACCACATCAAACAGTATTAGCAAATGTTGAATTAGCTCTTACAATATCAGGAGTAGGAAAAGAAGAAAGAAGAAAAAGAGCAATTGACGCATTAACAAAAGTGGGATTAGGAGACCAAATAAACAAAAAGCCAAACCAAATGTCAGGGGGACAAATGCAAAGAGTCGCAATAGCAAGAGCATTAGTAAATGATCCAGACATTTTATTGGCAGATGAACCTACAGGAGCATTGGATTCAAAAACAAGTGAACAAGTAATGGAAATATTAAAGGATATTTCAAAAGACAGATTAATAATAATGGTAACACATAATCCAGAATTAGCAGAAAAATATTCATCAAGAATAATTAAATTATTAGATGGAAAAGTTACAGATGATTCAAACCCATATACTGCAACAAAAAAAGACCTGGATAGAGCAAGAACTAAAAAACAAAAATCAGGGAAAGCATCAATGAAATTCACAACAGCGGTACATCTAAGTTTAAATAATTTAATGACTAAAAAGGGAAGAACATTTTTAACATCATTTGCAGGTTCAATAGGAATAATAGGAATTGCATTAATACTTTCATTATCAAACGGTATGCAATCTTATATTAACAAAGTAGAAGAAGATACATTATCATCATATCCAATAACAATCGAAGAATCATCAATTGACATGACAAGTATGATGGAAACAATGATGGGAAAAAATGATGGAGAAAAACATGGTAATGACAAAATATATTCAAGAGCAATTATGGGAGATATGCTAGAAACACTATCAAGTAAAGTACAAACTAATAACTTGAAGGAATTTAAGGAATTTGTAGAAAATGGCGATAGTGATATTAAAAATTATATAAATGCAATTCAATATGGATATAATTTAGATTTGAATATTTATAAAGAAAAAGAAGATGGAAGTGTGTATAAAGTAAATCCAAGTTCAGTATTAGAAAAAATAGGATTTGGAGATATGGTAAAAGCACAAGAACAATCAAGTTCAATAATGTCATCAAGTAGTGGGCTTGCAATGGCAGAAACAGATGTGTGGACAGAAATGCTTGATAACAAAGATTTAATAAATTCACAATATGATGTATTAGCAGGAAGAATGCCAGAAAAATATAATGAAGTTGTATTAATAGCAGATAAAAATAACGAAGTAAGTGATTATACTTTATATTCATTAGGAATAAAAGATGTTTCAGAACTTGGAAATGCAATGGAAAAATTAAAAAATGGTGAAGAAATAAAAACAAATGATGAGAAAAATAGTTATTCATATGATGAACTTTTAAATTATAAATTTAAAGTATTGTTAAATACAGATTATTACAAAAAGGTTGGAAATGTATGGCAAGATATGACAAATGATGAAGACTATATGAAGCAAATAGTAGATAAAGCAGAGGAAATACAAATTGTAGGAATTATCAAACCAAATGAAAATACAGTAGCATCATCTTCAGCAGGATTAATTGGATATAATAAAGAATTAAAAGAATATGTTATAAATAAAGTAAATGGTACAGAAATAGTAAAAGAGCAAAAAGCTAATCCAGAGATAAATGTATTTACAGGTATTAAATTCCCTGAAAATACAAATGGAACATTTGATTATACACAATTATCAAATGAGCAAAAAGCTTATATGGCAACACTTTCAGAAGCAGAGCTTGCTCAATTAATGCAAACATATTCAAATAATGCTTCAGCAACTTATGACAATAATTTGAGCCAACTAGGTGTAGTAGATTTAGATAATCCTTCAACAATAAATTTATACCCTAAGGATTTTGAATCAAAAGATAAGATTGCAGACATTATAACAGATTATAATAATAAACAAACAGAACAAGGTAAAGATGAGAATGTTATTAATTATACAGATTTAGTCGGAATTATGATGAGTTCAGTATCAACTATAATTAATGTAATTAGTTATGTATTAATTGCATTTGTAGGAATTTCTTTAGTAGTTTCATCAATAATGATAGGAATTATAACATATATATCAGTACTTGAAAGAACCAAAGAGATTGGAATTTTACGTAGTATAGGAGCCTCTAAGAAAGACGTTTCTAGAGTATTTAATGCAGAAACATTGCTTGTTGGTTTAGTTGCTGGTTTAATCGGTATAGGTGTAACTTTATTGTTGGATATACCAATTAATATTATGATTGAACATCTTGTTAGTATTTCTGGTATTGCTAAACTTCCTTGGGTTGGTGGAATTATTCTAGTTGCTATTAGTGTTGGATTGACTATGCTGGCAGGTTTAATTCCAGCTAAATTTGCTGCTAAACGTGACCCAGTTGAAGCTTTGAGAAGTGAATAAAGGCTTGATAAAAAAAGAAAAAAATGTTATAATATTTATCAAAGAAACAGTTGGTAAAACCCTATACTTAAGGAGGAAAAAAGAATGACTCGGATTGAAGTAGTAACAGTAATGGTATTGTTTTGTCTGGCAACATATTTCATGTCAGATATAAGAGCTGGGAGAATAGAAAAAAGAAAAAATGAAAAAAGACTTTTCATTTTCTCAGTGGTATTATTTATAGCTGACTTTGCCATGATATGGAAACACTATAATGGCTGGCCGATAGCTGTTGGATTTGTTACAGTTTCCATAATCGTCATAATAGTTGAAGGTCAGATGAAGTTTTGGAAAGACCAAGATGAATATGAGGAAGAGGAATTCGAAACAAAAATTTTGGACTTCGAGGAGGAAAAAAGAAAAAGAAGAATATCGTAAAACAGGGATAAAAGACTCTTACTAATTAGTGAGAGTCTTTTGTATGCAGTTATTTTACAATGATAGTAATATGGAAGGAACACCAGCAAAAACTGATGGAGAGACAATCACGTTATCAAGTATTTTTTATGATATAAAAAGAAAATAACAATAGTAATAAAAATTGCAATATTTTGAAACTTTTTTAAATTTCAACTGTATGTATATATGAAAGCAGGGAAAGATATGGAAAAAGATTTAGATATAAAATTATATAATGAATATTTAGAAGGAAACAAAGGAGCTTTTGAAACATTATACAACAAGTATGAAAGAAAAATACAATATTTTATATATAATATAGTCAAAGATTATCAAAGGGCAGAAGATATAACACAAGATGTGTTTATTTATGTTATGCAGAATAGGATACAACAAGGATATACATTCAAATATTATATATATTTAGTTGCAAAAAGTAGAGCATATAATCATATAAATACAGAAAAAAAGAGAACAGAAATAAATGAAAAATATTTATCAAATGGATCAAATCAGGTTGAACAAGATGTGGCAGATATCATAACTAGAAATGAAAAAAGAAAAGAGATATTGAATGCAATAAATATGTTAGATGATAGATACAAAAATGCAATATATTTGGTAAAAATTGAAGAGCTAACATATAAAGAAACGGCACAAATACTTGGAGTATCTGTTCAAAATGTTAAAAATCTTATCCATAGAGGCAAAAAAGAATTATACAAAATTTTAATAAAGAAAGGATTTGATGAAATGAACAAAGTTTTAAAAATATGTATTATTATTTTATGTGCAACTTTTATATTATCTGGAGTTACATATGCAACAATAAAGATTATCGAAAATGTAAAAGGAAAAGCAAAAATAACACCGACATATACAAGTAAATTATCATCAACAGATACAAACAAAGTATGGTGTGGAACATTTAATCTAGTATGGAATGATTTTATGAATGATGTTATTGGAAGAAAAATAGAATTCGAAGATGGATCATCAGAGTTAGCAGATGAATTAAATAAACAATCTTTTACAGCAAATGAATTAAATCCAAATTCATATTTTAAAACACATGGTGTAGCAACATTTGATTTAAAAAGCCAAATTGAAAATGGAATAAAACAAAAATTTAATGAAGATAGTAAAGTATTAGACAAAGTAGAATGGGGAAATTCAGAGGCATATGTTTTATATGCAATGCTAAAAAAAGAATTTAATTATTTAGAAAAATTTTCTACGTTAAAAGACAATACATTCGGAAATTCTGAAGAGAAAGTAAAATATTTTGGAATTGAACCAGATACATTACAGACTGCGAGTAAGAATATAGAAATACTATTTTATAATTCAAAAGAAGATTTTGCGATAAAGTTGAAAACAAAAGAAAACGAAGAGGTTTATTTATATAGAACAACTGGTGAAAACAAGTCTTTCGAAGAAAATTATCAAGAAATGTTAGAGAAGCAAGAACAATATACTGGAGATAGACAATGGAATGAAAATGACATTTTAAATATACCGTTTATAAGAATAAACGATGAGATAAATTATGATGAATTATGCGGAAGAATAATAAAAGGAACGAATTGGTATATTAGACAAGCGATTCAAACAATAGATTTTGAGTTAAACAATTATGGTGGAAGTGTAAAAAGTGAGGCTTTAATAGAAGCTTTGAAAAATGCTATATTTGAAAAAGGCAGAGAATTTATTTATAATGATGATTTTATTTTATATCTAAAAGAAGAAGATAAAGATAAACCTTATTTCGCATTAAAAGTTGATGATATAGATATATTAGTTAGTGCAGAAGAAGATTAGAAAATATAATAAATTGTCATGATTTATATTAATGTTACAGAAATATTACAATTCTGTAACATTTTCTTTTTTTTAGACAAAAGAATTACAAGAGATAATTGCTAATCTCCAAACCTTTAATAATAATTCAATATCATATTTATAATGCACTATAAATAATAAAAAAGTTACCAAACTATTGACTAAAAAAGTTTTTAATGAGATAATTTTTTTAGAAAAGAGTGAAAAATGAAAATAAAAGCACTTTTAAATTAAAAAAGGAGGAAAACATTAATGACAGAAGAAGAATATGAGAAAAAAGTAAGAGGTACAAAAACATTTTGTATAATAATAGGCGTATTATTTGTTCTAGGTATTTTCGTTAATATATCACAACAAAATTATACTAATGTAGTATTAGCTTTAGGCTTTTTAATATTATTATATTTGTTTTATTCATTTACCAAAAAGAAAAAAATAGCTGGTCCAATAATTGGAATAATACTAGGATGTTTATATATTTTACAATTAAATATTCTAACAATTGTTGTAGGTATTTTTGTTCTTGGAGATAGTATTGCAATGTTAAAATATATAAAGGGAAAATAAAATTATATTAATAAATAAGTCCTTCTAAAATGTGAAACTATTCTATATATCAAAGTAAAAATAGAGTAGAAACTAAAAATTTCTGCTCTATTTTAAAATATTTTTAATAATATTAATAACTTCATTTTTCATAATATCATAATTAATTTGAGGATGTTTATGATAAACAATCTCATGACATAAGTTATCGACAATGTTAATAATAATATGAACTTTTTCTCTAGGATTTTCAAGATGAATATTATTATTTTCAAGTAAAGTGACAATTTTCTCAGTAGTTTCAAATTCAAAATTTTTAAAGATAGCAGAAATATCACTATCCAAATGTGACATAGCAATAAGTTCCTCATGAGCTTTTTTAGAAATAGTATGAGTTTCTATAAATTTATCAATCATAGTGTTCAAAAGTTTATCAAAATTATTTATTTCAATTTTTTGACTCTCTAATACATTAATCATAGGGAACATTATACTATTTGAATATTGTTTAATACCTTCTATAAATATGTCTTTTTTATCATTAAAATATTGATAAATTATACCTGTTGAGACTCCTGCACTTTCTGCAATATCTGGAGTTGATGTGTTATAATATCCTTTTTCACACATGAGTTTAAAACCTTTTTCAATTATTTTATTTCTTTTTTCAATTGATCTTTTTTGAGTTGGAATTCTAGTCATTTTATGCACCTCTTAGAATTTATTATACATTCATAAATGTGAAAAATCAAGAAAAGTATAAAAATAACCCCTATACATGTATGACAAAACCTATATAGGGAAAATGATATAAAAAATATTAAATTGCTTTTTCTAATTTTGAAATTCGAAAAGAATTGTTTTTAACTTTTTCTTCTAATGATGTTAATTGAAGTGCAGATATACTTTTATGTTCTATATAATCTTGTGTCATATCAAATAAAATTTTGTATTTATCAGTATATTCAGCTTCAAATCTTGTAAATGATGAGGCTAAGTTAGTTATTAAAACCATCATTTTTTCGTGTTCTTCTCTGTTGCTTCCGGTTAATATATCTATTCTTAGGTCGATAGCATCAAATCTTTTATCGATAGTATCGAATTTTTCATTAATAGCATCGAATCTTTTATCAATAGCATCGAATTTTTCATCAATAGCATCGAATCTTTTATCAATAGTATCGAATTTTTCATCAATAGCATCGAATCTTTTATCAATAGTATCGAATTTTTTATCAATAGTATCGAATTTTTCATCAATAGCATCAAATTTTTTGCCGATTAAATCGAATTTTTTATCATGCTCTTCAAGTTTTAATGTAATACCTTTAACCATATTCATAATAGTATCAAGTTTTTCATTAATATCCATGGAAATCACCTCCCTAACAAAAAATATATAACAATTTTGAAATAAAAAATAATGAATTAAAAACTATAACAAGAGTATACAGTTAAATAGAGTATATGTCAATACAAAAATAGAAAAATTCACAATAAAAAAGTAGAAAATCCGAAATATTGATTTTCTACTGTTATTTAATGAATAAGGCTATGGACACTAATGTATTACCAATTATAAGCTATTTAGCAATAGAAAGTCAAGCAAAAGTTATATCTCTTAGTCTTCTTATTATAAAATGTAAATATGAAAAAACTTTCATATTCTATTGACTGAAAAAGGTAAAAGAAGTATAATCAAGAAAAAATAAAATGGAAGGAAGAAGATATAATGAAAGAACTAATCAAATTTGAAAATGTTAAAAAAACATATAACATTGGAGAAAAAAGTTTCAATGCATTAGATGGATTAGACTTCACAATAAACAAAGGAGAATTTGTAGTAATACTTGGACCATCAGGAGCAGGAAAATCAACACTATTAAACTTGTTGCGGAGGAATGGACACAGTAACATCAGGAGAAATAACTGTAGAAGGAGAAAAAATATCAAACTATAATGAAAATCAACTAACAGACTATAGAGCAGAAAATATAGGGTTCATATTCCAATTTTACAATATATTGCCAACACTAACAGTATTAGAAAATGTACAATTAATAAATGACATAGTAAAAGAGCCAAAAGACGCAAAAGAAATTTTAAAAGAAGTAGGATTAGAACAACATGCAAATAAATTTCCAAACCAATTATCAGGAGGAGAACAACAAAGAGTATCAATTGCAAGAGCAATAGCAAAAAATCCAGTACTATTATTGTGTGATGAGCCAACAGGAGCATTAGACTCTAAAACAGGTGTAGAAGTATTAAAATTATTAAAAAAGCAATGTGATGCAAATAATGGAGAAAATACAGTAATTATAGTAACACATAACAGTTTAATTGCAGAAGTTGCTGATAGAGTAATAAGACTAAAAAATGGAAAAGTAGAAAGCAATGAAATAAATAAGCAACCAAAAAATATTGAGAAGGTAAATTGGTAATGTTAAAAAGAAAAATGTTTCGAGATATAAGACTTAACTTATCACAATTTATCACAATATTTTTAATGATATTCTTAGGAGTAATGGTATATGCAGGTGTAAGATCTTATATGGAAGGTATGCAAAATACTGCAAATGTTTTTTATAGTGAGAATAATTTACAAGATTTAGACGTAGTAGGTCAAAACTTCACAGATGAAGATTTAGAAAATATCAAAAATATAGAACATATAAAAAATGCAGAAAGAAAACTAACTATAACAGGAACAATGGAATCAGAAGAAGACAGAACATTGCAAATAAATTTTATAGAGTCAAATGAGATATCAAAATTTTATGTTGCAGATGGAAAAGCATTTAACAAAGAAACAAAAGGAGTATGGCTTGACGAATATTATGCAAATCATAACAATTTAAAGGTTGGAGATACAATCAAAATAAAATATGACAAAATGACTTTAGAAGAAGAAATCATAGGACTTGTAAATATTCCAGACCATGTTTATGATATAAAAGATGAATCAGCAATATTCCCAAATCATATTGATTATGGATTTTGCTATTTGTCAACAAAAGAATTGCCAGAAAATATGTCCATATATAATTATGTGATGGTAGATGTAGATAATGAAGAAAACAAAAACTATGTGAAAAATGAAATAGAAGATAAAGTAAAAGATGCAATTGCGGTAACAGACATAAAAGATGAGTTTTCGTATTCGTCTTATCAAAATGAAATTGAAGAAGGAGAGACATATGTAGGAGTATTTACAGGATTATTCTTATTTATAGCAATCTTATCTGTTATTACAACAATGACAAGAGTGGTAAAAAAGCAAAGAATACAAATTGGAACATTAAAAGCATTAGGATTTAAGAAAAACAAAATAACAAATCATTATGTAGGATATGGATTTTGGATTGCAACATTTGCAGCAATAGTAGGATTAATAGTAGGCCCACTTTTTATAGGAAACTTATTTATTGGTATGGAAATGTCATATTTTCAAGTTCCAAATGGAAAAGCAGCAGTTTCAAATAGTAGTTTCTTAGTTGCAATAGTAGTAGTACTTATAGTGTCACTTGTTACATATATCACATGCAGAAGCGAACTAAAAGAAAGTCCAGCAGAAACATTAAGAACAGAAATGCCAAATATAAAGAAAAATAGTTTGAATATTACAACAAAAGGAATATTTAAAAATATGGGATTTTCTTCAAAATGGAATATCAGAGATATTATAAGAAATAAAATGAGAACTCTTATGGGAATAGCTGGAATGGCAGGGTGTTGTATACTTTTAGTTTGTGCATTTGGAATGCTAGATACAATGAAAAATTTTATTGACACACAATTTGAAAAACTATATAATTTTGACTATAAATTAACTTTAAAAAGTGAATATACAGAAGATATGTTAGATAAAATAACAGCTGAATATGGAAATAATACTTCTAAAACTTTAGGTATCGAAGTAAAAAATGGAGATACTAGAGAAGCAAATAATATATTTGTAGATGACAGTAATGGATATGTAAGATTTATAAAACATAATGGAGAATTTATGGAGCTTTCTTCAGATGATGGAGTATATGTTACAGAGAAATTAGCTAAAAACAAAGGATATAAAATAGGCGATAAAATTTCTTGGCATATTTATGGAGATGACAAATATTATGAAAGCGAAATAGTTGGATTTGACAGAGATCCACAAAATCAAAATATAAAAATGACTAGAAAATATTTAGAATCTCTAGGTATAGAATATAAGCCAGATGCTGTTTATACAAATAAAGATTTAAGCAACACTAAAGAAATTGATGGAGTAGAAATAATACAAGACAAACAAGCATTAGAAGATGACATGAATAGTATGATTAACACAATGAAAACTATGATTATATTATTAATTGTTATAGCATCAATTTTGGGTGGAGTAATAATATACAATTTAGGAATATTGTCATTTACAGAAAAACAATATCAATTTGCTACACTAAAAGTACTTGGATTTAAAGATTCAAAAATAAAGAAAATATACATAAAACAAAATAATTGGATAACAATAATATCAATTATTCTAGGGCTTCCATTAGGAGCTTATATGACAAGATTTATTTTCAAAATGGCATTAGCAGAAACTTATGATTTTAGTAGTCATATCAAACTGTTATCATATATATTGGCTATAGTTGGAACTTTTATTGTATCTTATATATTTTCTAAAATATTAGCTAAAAAAGTTGATAAGATTGATATGGTTACAAGTTTAAAAGGAAATGAATAAAAATACGGAGGAATAAAGATGATTAAATTAATATTAGTTAGACATGGACAAAGCATGTGGAATTTAGAAAACAAATTTACAGGTTGGACAGATGTTGAATTATCAGAACAAGGAATTAATGAAGCTAAAGAAGCGGGAAAGGTTTTAAAAGAACAAGGATTTCATTTTGATATAGCTTTTACATCTGTATTAAAAAGAGCAGAAGATACACTTGATTATATATTAAAAGAAATGGGCGAAGAAAATATAGAAATAAAAAGAAGTTGGAGATTAAATGAAAGGCATTATGGAGCTTTACAAGGATTAAATAAAGATGAAACAAGAGAAAAATATGGTGCAGAACAAGTATTATTATGGAGAAGAAGTACAAATGTAAGACCACCAGAATTAGAAGAAACAGATCCAAGATATCCAGGTAATGATCCTAAATATAAAGAGTTAACTAAAGATGAACTACCTAAAACAGAAAATCTAGTAGATACAATTAAAAGAGTTGTTGAATATTGGGATACTGATATAAAGCCTGAATTAGAAAAAGGAAAAAGAGTTATAATTTCAGCTCATGGAAATAGCTTGAGAGGTTTGATAAAATATTTAGATGGTATGAGTGATGAAGATGTTATTAAACTTGAATTACAAACAGGTAATCCAATTTGCTATGAATTAGACGATAATTTAAAGCCAATAAGACATTATTATTTAAAAAATAAATAGATAAAAAGTACCTAAGCAACTTAATTGTTAAGTTAAATAGGTACTTTTTATAAATTATACGGACTTGTAGTGGTTTAGCACATCTGCATATGATTCAGTTGTATAAACCTTGTATTCCCAGTTGGTATAGCAGGCTAAAGGTAGATCATTTTTGATTTGACGAGCGTTTTTATCATAATGAAGACCATCAGAGTCAAGCACATAAGCTCCTGTTTTATAAATAAAATCATAATTAGAAATGAGCATATTTTTTTGGAAAGGATTATAGGTTATCATGTAACGACATTTATTGTAACCGAGAATTTTTGTAGCACATAAATCATAAATTCGCTCATTTAATCCGCCCCATTGTAACTGTTCTTTCATGTTGTTATATTCCTCAGGTGTTACATTACAAACAAGAACTGGAATGTTCTGCCGATATTGTTCATCAATAAAGTCATATAAAGGAACTTCAAGTTCCATATCTTCGGCTTTAGCCATAACAATTATTTTGTCCATTTTTCCTCCTTGTCAAATGACATTCGTAGTATTTATAAAATTAATATGTTACATATTAATTTTATCACAATTTACATAAAAAGTAAATACGAATAAAGAATATTAATGTATAACAAAGAATGTTTATATAGTGACAATACTTGATTTTTAAAATATTATATAGTAAAATATGGAAGGTTAGTACATATAGAGAAAGGAAAGTAGAAAAATGGAAGAGAAAATATCAGAATTACAAAAAGAACAAATAGAAAGAAGTGAATATCCAGTAGTTGGAGCAAAATATAACAATGAATACAAAAATTTAGACGAAGTAGTATCAAGTGATGGAAAAATAGAATTAATAGATATTAATTCAAAAGAAGGAATGAAAATATATAGAAGAACATTAACATATATAATGGGAAAGGCATTTTGGCATATATATCCAGAAGCACATGTAATAGTTAATTATCAATTATCAAATGCCATGTATTGTGACATAGAAAACATGGAAGTAACAGATGAAATGATTGAAAAAGTAAAAGCAAAGATGCAAGAAATTATAAACCAAGACTTAAAAATAGAAAAAAAAGTTATGACAAGAGATGAGGCAGAAAAATTTTATAAAGAAACTAATTCACCAAAAGGAAGATTACAATTCGATTTAGAAGATAGGCAAAACATTAATATGTATTATTGTGACGAATATTATAATTATATTTATGAAATTATAGCTACACATACAGGAGCTACTAAAGTTTTTGATTTACAAAAATACAGTAAAGGATTTTTATTAAGATATCCAAGTACTAAAAATGTAAACGAATTACCAGAATTTCATGAAACAAAAAAATTGCTATGGGCATTACAAGAATATGAAACAATTTATAAAGTATTAAATGTAGGAACAGTATATAGATTAAACAAAGCAGTAAAAGAAAATACAATCAAGTATTTAATATTATTATCAGAAGCTTTACATGAAAAGAAAATTTCACAGATGGCAGATAAAATAGTAGAAAAAAAAGGCGTAAAAATGGTTTTAATTGCAGGACCATCGTCTTCTGGAAAGACAACATTTGCACAAAGATTAGGAATCCAATTAAAAATCAATGGATTAAAACCAGTAACAATATCTGTAGATAATTATTTTGTTGAAAGAGAAGATACACCAAGAAATGAAAATGGTGAATATGATTTTGAAAGCATAGATGCAATTGATATTGATTTATTTAATAAACATTTATTAGCATTATTAAATGGAGAAGAGGTTGAAATGCCAGAATTTGATTTCCATGAAGGAACAAAAAAATATAATGGAAATAAAATCAAATTAGGAAAAGATGATGTTTTAGTAATAGAAGGAATTCATTGCTTAAATGATAAATTAACAGAAAGAATCCCTAAAGAACAAAAATATAAAATCTATATTAGTGCATTAACTGTTCTAAATATGGATGCATTTAATAGAATTTCAACAACAGATACTAGATTAATAAGAAGAATTGTTAGAGATAATCAATTTAGAGGGTATACAGCGCAAAATACAATTTCTACTTGGAATAATGTAAATTTAGGAGAAGAAAAAAATATATTTCCATTCCAAGAAGAAGCTGATAGTATATTTAACACATCTTTAATCTACGAATTAGGTGTGTTAAAAAATGAAGCAATGCCATTATTAGAAAAAATAACAAATGATGAACCAGAATATGCAGAGGCTCAAAGATTACTTGAAATATTACGTTATTTTAAACCAATTTCTAAAGATTTGGTTCCATCCAATTCTTTATTAAAAGAATTCCTTGGTGGAGGAGATTTTAAAGGGTAAAACGAGGGAGATTTTGATGTTAGAAAAAAGTAAATTTACTAAAATTGATGAAGAATTTATATGTGAAAACTGTGGCAAAAAGGTTCCTAAATTAGGATATACTTGTAGGAACCATTGCCCATATTGTTTACATTCAAAACATTTAGACATTAATCCTGGAGATAGAGCAGAAAGTTGCCATGGAATCTTAGAACCTGTGGGACTTGAATTTAACCCTAAAAAGGGATATGTTATAGTTTTTAAATGTAAAAAATGTGGTGCAATAAGAAAAAATAAATTGGCAGAAGATGATAATATGGATGAAGTAATAAGGTTAAGCACATTAAATAGAATTTAATACAAAAAAAAACGCTTTTGAATGAAGCGTTTTTTTTATGCTCTTTTAACTTTTCCGTTCTTTAAACATTTTGCACATACATGGATTTTTTTGATTTCTCCATCAACATCAGCTTTTACTGTTCTTAAATTTGGTTTCCAAGTACGTGGTGCTCTTTTACTTATATGAGAACGAGTTATACTTAATTTATTTCCATGAATAGCTGTTTTTTCACAAATTTCACATTTTGCCATGATTAAATACACCTCCTATTTTTATTTTATAAACATGACTATTAATAAGTTTATCATAGTTTTTTGAAAAATACAAGGCTTTTTGGAAAATTTGTAAAAAAGTCGTGTAATCTTACATACGCAATAAATTTAACCAATTATAAGAAATATGTTTAATCATACTAATAAAACTAATTTTATTAATAGTTGAGTCAGAAATTAAATTTACTGTGTCTAATTTTGCACCATCAGAATAGTACGTTATAGTACCCAACTGTTGGCCTTTAGAAATTGGAGCAGAAACAGTATCTGGCAAATTAAGTTCGTAAGTTATTTTTGATTCTTCGCCTTTTTTCACAAGAAATGAGGGTGAAGTTTCATAAACTACATTTGCAATAGAATCAATCCCTTTAGTTACAGAAATTTGTCTTATAAAATCTCCTCGATTTGCAAAAGACTTATATGAATAATTTGTAAAGCCATAATCCAGAAGTTTGATTGCATTACTAAAACGAAGAGCAGAAGTAGGAGCTTTCATAATTACTGCTATAAGAGATAGACCATCCCTTGTTGCAGAGGCTGAAAGGTTAAACAATGCAAGCGAGGTAGAACCTGTTTTTAGACCTGTGCAACCAGCATAGTTTCTAACCAATTTATTTGTATTTGAGAGTGCTGATTTTCCATCTCTTAATGTATCTGTCCAAATAGTCGAATAATTGGTTATGGCAGGATGTTTTACTAATAATTCTCTAGACATTAATGCTATGTCATATGCAGATGTTAAATGTTCATCTTCATCAAGTCCATGACAATTTTTAAATGTGGTGTCATTCATTCCTAATTCTTTGGCTTTGTCGTTCATCATTTGAACAAAATTTTCTTCAGTTCCACCAAGATATTCAGCCATTGCTGTTACGCAGTCATTTGCACTAACAACTGCAATTGCCTTTAACATATCATTTACACTCAATGTTTCAGTAGTGTCTAGCCAAATTTGTGAACCACCCATATTAGCAGCATTAGTACTACACGGAATCTGAGTGTCTAGTGAAATCTTACCTGAATCTAGAGCTTCCATAATAAGTAAAAGACTCATTACTTTTGTGACACTTGCTGGATGTAATTTTTCATGAATATTATGTTCATATAATATTTGCCCACTGTTTTGTTCAATCAAAATTGCAGAAGCAGAATCTAAATTTAAAAAATTACCATCTTGCATTGAAGTTTCAGAATCAGCACTAGAAACTTCGATTGCTGGGTTTACAACAGTCCAAGTATAATCATTTATACTAAAACTAGGGAGCGAAATAGAACATAATATTATAACTAATAATATAAAAAAAGATATTTTTTCTTTCATAAAAAATTTTTCCTCCATTTTTATAAGTATATTCATAAAAATGGAAGATATAACTAAAAATTAATATAATAAAGTGATTTTTGAACCACTTTTTTTTACAAATCCTTCATCTATAAGAAGTTTTAATTCTCTCATCATAGCACTTCTGTCAATACTAAGATAATCTGCTAAGTCAGTATATGAATATGGAAGTGTAAATGATTTTCTTACAGAACGTTTAGATAACATATCAAAATAGGTCAAGATTTTTTCTCTAATATTTCTTTTTGTTAAAAGTTCAATACGTAAATTAAGAGAGATTATTTGATCAAGAAATAATTCACTTAGAGAATTAGTCAAAATTTTATGAAATTCACAATTACGTCTACACTTAGTAAAAAGAGTGTCATATGTAAAAAACAAAATTTCAGAATTTTTGCGTGCTACAACAAAAAGTTCATTATTAGTATTTGCAGGATAAAATACTTCACCAAAAATATCATCTTCCACAAAATGTCCAATAATTGTTTTATTACCATTAAAATCATATCTAACAAGGTCAACTTCGCCAGATAATACAATGCAAATTTGATTTCTCTTTTCTATATAGGTTGTAACAGTTTCGTTTTTTATAAATTTTCTTATTTGAACTTTTGTACAACTATGTTTAAAATTTTCTACAAAATTTTTTTTATCAAAATTAGTATCCATAAAAATAACCTCCAAAATCTTTAAAAACTAGTGCCACAGATGTTACAAAATTCGACATAATTATTATACTAGTTGTTATGAAAATAATACAACAATTATATTTTATTTTTGTTGCATTTGCAACAGTTTTTTAAAAAAATAAATATATAATAAGGACATACAAATCAAACAAAAAATATTTAATAGATATACGCAAAATGGCTCTGCTTAAGGATTTGTACATAAGAAAGGAATGGGGTAAGATGAAAGTAATAAAAAGAGACGGAAGAACTATTGAATTTGATAGAGAAAAAATAGAAGTAGCTATTGAAAAGGCAAATAAAGAAGTAAGAGGAAAAGAAAAAGCTACAAAAGATGAAATTAATGAAATTATAGCTTATATAGAAGATTTAGGAAAAAAGAGAATGCTTGTTGAAGACATACAAGATGTTATTGAAGAAAAATTAATGGAACTAGATAAATATGAGTTGGCAAAAAAGTATATTGTTTATAGATATACAAGAGCATTAGTAAGAAAATCAAATACAACTGACGAATCTATTTTAGGACTAATCAAAAATGAAAACAAAGAACTTGCAGAAGAAAATTCGAATAAAAACACAATGCTTGCATCAACACAAAGAGACTATATTGCAGGAGAGGTTTCTAGAGACTTAACAAAAAGAATTTTATTACCAGAAAAAATATCAAAAGCCCATGAAGAAGGAATTTTACATTTCCATGATGCAGATTACTTTGTACAACCAATATTTAATTGTTGTTTAATAAATATTGGAGATATGCTTGATAATGGTACTGCAATGAATGGAAAGATGATAGAAACTCCAAAAAGTTTTCAAGTAGCTTGTACTGTAACAACTCAAATAATAGCAGCAGTAGCAAGTAACCAATATGGAGGACAATCTGTTGACCTAAAACATTTAGGAAAATATTTAAGAAGAAGTCATGACAAATTCCAAAAGAGATTAACAGAAAAATATGGTGGTAAATTACCAAAGCAAACAATAGATGATATGATAAGAGACAGAGTAAAAGAAGAATTAGCAGCAGGTGTACAAACAATTCAATACCAAATTAATACATTAATGACAACAAATGGACAATCACCATTTGTCACATTATTCTTACATTTAGAGCCAGATGATGAATACATAAAAGAAAATGCAATGATAATTGAAGAGGTATTAAAACAAAGAATTCAAGGAATAAAAAATGAAGTAGGAGTATATGTAACACCGGCATTTCCAAAGCTAGTATATGTATTAGATGAACACAACTGCTTAAAAGGAGGAAAATACGATTATTTAACAAGATTAGCTGTAAAATGTTCAGCAAAAAGAATGTATCCAGACTATATATCAGCTAAGAAAATGAAAGAAAATTATGAAGGAAATGTATTTAGTCCAATGGGATGTAGAAGTTTCTTAGTTCCATGGAAAGATGAGAATGGAAATTATAAATTTGAAGGAAGATTCAACCAAGGTGTAGTAAGTATCAACTTGCCACAAATTGCTATAATAGCACAAGGAGATGAGGATAAATTCTGGAAATTATTTGATGAAAGACTAGAACTTTGTAGAGAAGCATTAATGTGCAGACACTATGCATTATTAGGAACATCATCAGATATATCTCCAATTCACTGGCAAAATGGTGCAATAGCACGTTTGAAAAAAGGTGAAAAAATCGATAAATATCTAAAAGATGGATATTCAACATTATCTTTAGGATACATAGGAATATATGAAACAACAAAATTGATTAAAGGTGTATCACACACAACACCAGAAGGTCATGATTTTGCAATAAAAATCATGAAATATTTAAAAGATAGAACAAACTTATGGAGAAAAGAAACTGGATTAGGATTCTCATTATATGGAACACCAGCAGAATCTTTATGTTATAGATTTGCTCGTATTGACAAAGAAAAATTTGGAAGTATTCCAGATGTTACAGACAAAGGATATTATACAAATTCATATCATGTTGATGTTAGAGAAAAAATTGATGCATTCCATAAATTGAAATTCGAAAGTGAATTCCAACCATTATCAGCAGGAGGAGCAATTTCATATATTGAAGTTCCAAATATGAAAAATAATTTAACTGCACTTGAAGAAGTTGTTAAATTCATTTATGACAATATTCAATATGCTGAATTTAATACAAAATCTGACTATTGCCAAGTATGCGGATATGATGGAGAAATGATTATAAATGACCAAAATGAATGGGAATGCCCACAATGTGGAAATAAAGACCATAATAAAATGAATGTAGTCCGTCGTACATGCGGATATTTAGGAGAAAATTTCTGGAATGTAGGAAAAACTAAAGAAATCAAATCTAGAGTTTTGCATTTATAATATAATGATATATGAGAAAAACGGAATTTTATTTTAGTAAAGTTTCGTTTTTTTTATATAATATATATGGATTTAATTAATTGTTTACAATATCACATAGAAATATAAAATAAAAAATTAGCAAAAACACTTGACAAGTGCTAAAAAATATAGTATTATAGTATACGAAATTAGCAAACAGTCTAAGAGAGTGCTAAAGTAAACTAACATTTCCTAGAAAAAGGAGGAAGAATAAATGTTAGATGAAAGAAAAAAAAGAGTATTGCAGGCAATTGTAGAAGAATATATTCAAACAGCAGAACCTGTAAGTTCAAATGCAATAATGAATCTAGAAGGTTTAGAATGTAGTAGTGCAACAATAAGAAATGAAATGGCAGAACTAGAAAAGATGGGATATTTAGAAAAACCACATACATCTGCAGGAAGAGTTCCATCAGCTAAAGGATATAGGTATTATGTAGATGAACTTTTGCAAGAAGATAAGATAACATTAGATGAAATAAAGTATATTAGCGAAAAATTAGAAACAAAAGTAAATGAAATGGAAGAAATAACTAAGATAGCATCAAGTACAATATCAGAAATAACACATTATACTACAGTTTCAATAGGACCAAGTTCAGATGTGCAAAAAATAGAAAATATCAAATTTGTTTTATTAAGCCACAGAATGATGATGGCGGTAATATTAACAGATTCTGGACTAATAAAAGAAACTATAATAAAGTTTGATGAAGATATTACAGAAAACCAAGTACAAACACTAAGTTATATATTTAATAATAAATTAAAAGGAGAACCTATAACAAAAATAGATAGGCCATTAGAAAAATATTTAGTGGAAGAAATGAGCTATAGCGTAAATTTAATAAAGCCAATTGTTGAACAAATGAAAAAAGTGGTAGAAGAAGAAAGTGTACACTTAGAGGGTGCAAATAGATTATTTGAATTGCCGGAATTTAATAGCTTAGAAGTAGCAAAAAATTTTGTAAACATATTAGATGAAAAAGATTTAATGGCAGATATGTTAAATACAGGATTTGCTAAGGACATAAACGTATATATCGGAGAAGAAAATGAAAAGGAAGAGTTAAAAGACTTTAGTGTAGTAACATTTAAACACCGAATAGGAAATAAAGATTTGGGAACAATTGGAATAATAGGACCAAAGAGAATGGATTATGCAAAAGTGATCTCTGTAATGAAGTATATTAGTAAAAAATTAAATAATACAGATGATTCAAAAGATGATATAAAATAAAAGAAAGAAGGTATAAAATGGATAAAGAAAAAAATGCTGAAAAAGTAGAAAATAAAGAAGAAAAAGATTGCATAATAGACCCAAAACAGCAAGAACTTGATGAGTTAAATGACAGATATAAAAGAGTTAGGGCAGAATTCGAAAATTACAAAAAAAGAAGTAGCAAGGAACGTGAAACATTATATAATTCAATACTTGGAGATATTGTAGAAGTATTTTTACCAATAGTAGACAATCTTGAAAATGCATTAAAAGTTGAAACACAAGATGCTGAATATAAAAAAGGTATAGAATTGGTATTAAAACAATTTAAAGATGTTTTAAAAGCAAAAGGGGTTGAAGAAATTCCAGCAGTTGGAGAAACTTTTGATCCAAGTTTACACGAAGCAGTAAGTAGTATTCAAGATTCAGAAAAAAATGCACAAGAAATTGTACAAGAATATAGAAAAGGTTACAAGATAGGATCAAGAGTTATACGTCATTCTATGGTTGTAGTGGCTAATTAACATTAAAAGCACTAATCTGCACATTTTCAATAGCTATTGTAAACATCGATGTACCAACGTACGACTTCCGCTTACAATAGCTATTAAAAATGAACATCTCAGCACTTTTAATGTTAATCATAAAAAGTAAAATAGGTATTAATTTTAAAAAATATATAAAGTCAGCACATATCGTGAAAAAAAGCAATCATTAATTCACAAGAGAAAGAGATATATTTTATCTCTAGTGGATTTGACGAAATATTAAGATATGTACCCTGACTTAAAGTAAAAGAAAGGAAGTAAATTAAAATGGGAAAAATAATAGGAATTGATTTAGGAACAACAAATTCATGTGTAGCAGTAATGGAAGGAGGGGAACCAGTAGTAATACCAAACGCAGAAGGAAATAGAACAACACCATCTGTAGTTGCGTTCTCTAAAAATGGAGAAAGATTAGTAGGACAAATAGCAAAACGTCAAGCAGTAACAAATCCGGAAAATACTGTTATATCAATAAAAAGAAAAATGGGAACAAATGAAAAAGTTGATATAGACGGAGATAAATTTTCTCCACAAGAAATATCAGCAATGATATTACAAAAATTAAAAACAGATGCTGAAAACTATTTAGGACAAAAAGTAACTCAAGCGGTTATTACAGTACCAGCATATTTTAGTGACAGTCAAAGACAAGCAACAAAAGATGCAGGAAAAATAGCAGGACTAGAAGTATTAAGAATTATAAATGAACCAACAGCAGCATCATTAGCATATGGAATGGATAAAGAACAAGATCAAAAAATCATGATATATGATTTAGGTGGAGGAACATTCGATGTTTCTATACTAGATATTGGTGATGGGGTATTTGAAGTATTAGCAACAAATGGTAATACACATTTAGGTGGAGATGACTTTGATGAAGCAATAATCAAATACTTAGTAGATGAATTCAAAAAATCAAACGGAATTGACTTATCAACAGATAAAATGGCAATGCAAAGATTAAAAGAAGCTGCTGAGAAAGCTAAAATCGAATTATCAGGTGTTCAACAAACACAAATCAACTTACCATTTATTACAGCAGATGCAACAGGACCAAAACACTTAGATGTAACATTAACAAGATCAAAATTCGAAGAATTAATACATGATTTAGTAGAAGCAACAGCAGGACCAGTTAACCAAGCATTAAAAGATGCAGGATTAACAGCAAATGATATTCATAAAGTATTATTAGTTGGAGGTTCTACAAGAGTTCCAGCTGTTCAAGAAGTTGTTAAGAGAATAACAGGAAAAGAGCCAGATAAAGGAATAAATCCAGATGAATGTGTTGCTATTGGTGCTGCAATCCAAGGTGGTGTATTATCAGGAGATGTTAAAGACTTAGTATTACTAGATGTAACACCATTATCATTAGGTATTGAAACATATGGTGGAGTATTTACAAAATTAATAGATAGAAACACAACAATTCCAACAAAGAAATCACAAATCTTCTCAACAGCAGCAGATGGTCAAACATCAGTAGAAGTTCACGTATTACAAGGTGAAAGAGAAATGGCTGCATACAACAAAACATTAGGAAGATTCCAATTAACAGGAATTCCAGCAGCACCAAGAGGAGTGCCACAAATTGAAGTAACATTTGATATTGATGCAAATGGTATAGTTCATGTATCTGCAAAAGATATGGCAACAGGAAATGAGCAAAATGTATCAATTACAGCTTCAACAAACTTAACAGATGAAGATATCGAAAAAGCTGTTAAAGATGCAGAAGCACATGCAGAAGAAGATAAAAAGAAAAAAGAAGAAATTGAAGTTAAAAATAATGCAGAAAGCTTAATCTATAACAGTGAAAAAACATTAGGAGAATTAGGAGATAAAATAAGTGGAGAAGAAAAAGCTAAAGTAGAAGCTGAAATTGAAAATACAAGAAAAGCTCTTGATTCAAATAATACAGAAAGCATAAAAGAAGCAACAGAAAAATTAACAAAAGTATTTTATGAAATGTCTGAACAATTATATAAAAATGCAAATCCAAATGGAGAAGCAGATCCAAATGCTGCTGGAACAGAAGCAAACGGAACTGATTCAGGAAATGATGGAACTGTATATGACGCAGATTATAAAGTGGAAGATGACAATAAATAAATAACCTAACCAATATGCAGGCAGATATATACTTTCTGCCTGCAAGTTAATGTTAAGAAGATAAAAGTGAATAAAGAGGTGAAATAAATAGATGGCTGCAAAAAAAGATTATTATGAAATATTAGGTGTTGAAAAAACTGCAAATGATGAAGAATTAAAAAAAGCATATAGAAAAATGGCAAAAAAATACCATCCAGATGCTAATCCAGATAATAAAGCAGAAGCAGAAGCAAAATTTAAAGAAGTAAACGAAGCATATGAAGTGTTATCAAATCCACAAAAAAGAAAGATGTATGATCAATTTGGAACAGCAGACCCACAAGGATTTGGAGGGTTTAATGGAGCTGGTGGACCTTTTGGAGGAGGTAATTACTATTCATATACTTCTTCAGGGTTTGATGGATTTTCAGATTTTGGAGACTTAGGAGATATATTTTCATCATTTTTTGGTGGAGGTGCAAGGACTGGGGCAAGAACACAAGCTCAACGTGGACCGAGAAAAGGTGCAGATCTTAATCTGAATATGGATATCACATTTGAGGAAGCATTTTTGGGTGTTGAAAAAGAAATTTCAATTACAAGACCAGAAACTTGTAGTATTTGTCATGGTTCAGGAGCTAGACCAGGTACATCAGTTACAAAATGTCCTACATGTAATGGAACTGGAACAGTACGCCAAGTCCAAAATACAATACTTGGACAAATGCAGACAACAAGAACATGTACAGCATGCCATGGAACAGGTGAAGTAATAAAAGAACCTTGTGATAATTGTAAAGGAAAAGGAACTGTTAGAAAACAAGCAAAAATAAAAGTAAAAATACCAGCAGGAATTGATGATAATCAAACAGTTGTGCTTAGAGGAGAAGGCGAACCTGGAGAAAAAGGTGGACCTAAAGGTGATTTATACATAACTATTAAAATGCGTAAAAGTAATGTATATACACGAAAAGGAACAACTGTAATGTGTGAAGTTCCAATAACAATAACGCAAGCAAGTTTAGGAGCAACCTTGAAAATCCCTATGGTAGATGGAAGTACAGAGAATTATACAATTCCAGAAGGAACCCAAACAGGTACAAAATTTACAATTAGAGATAGAGGATTTTCAGCATTAAATTCTTCTGCTAGAGGTAATTTTATATTTACAGTTGTTGTTCAGACGCCAAAACGTCTTAACAAGGAACAAAGAGATTTGTTAGAGAAATTAGCTAAAACTATGAATGAACAACCACCAATAAAAAAGAGAGGTCTATTTGGATAAAATAGACCTTTATCTCTTGCATGTGGTAGAATAATGTGCTATAATAAACAGCGTATCTTGTAGATAAAGGTAACAAATTCTGTTACTTCACTAAAGAAAGGATAAGAATAATGAAAAATGAAAAAGACATGATGGCAGACAAGGAAAAGTGGATTCTAGAAACTGCTACAACCATCGAAAATAAGATTTTCGAACGGTTAGAAAAGTGTATCGAACAAAGTGAATGGGAATATTGGGAAAAAAGCTTCATACCAATTGATTACAAAAACATAGAAGCAATTGCACAGGAAGTGTTTGAAGAGCGAAAAGACAAATCGTTTGCCGAAAAATATCCGAATATTACCAATCAGGTGTGGGAAAAGGCACTGCGGAGCGTTGAGGAAAAACTTAAAGCTTGTGGCTGGAAGATGGGCAGTAATTCTAATAATGTATTTGGAGTTGGTGCTGCGGAATCCGATATCGTTCAGATAGGAGAGAAAAGGAGTCTTTGGAAAAAAATCAAAAAGTTTTTCAGTAAAATAATTTAACAAAAGACACGGACCTGTATTACAGGTCTGTGTCTTTTGTTATGTTCTTTTTTGTTCTAGAGATTTTTACTAAATTACTTTATTTTTTTCTTATCTTGTAGTATAATATATTATGTGGAAAAAGTCGGAAAGATATCCAAAAGAAGGGAAGAGATTAAAATGGTAAAAAAAAGAATAGTAACAGGAGATAGACCAACAGGAAAGTTACACATTGGTCATTATTTTGGTTCATTAAAAAATAGAGTAAAAATGCAAGAATCAGGAGAATATGAACCATATATATTAGTAGCTGATGTTCAAGCATTAACAGACAATTTTAATAATCCAGAAAAAGTAAGAAAAAATGTAAGAGAAGTTGTAATGGATTATTTATCAGTAGGAATAGATCCAGAAAAAACGACAATATATATACAGTCAATGATACCAGAGGTTGCAGAATTAACAGTATTCTATTCTAATTTAGTAACAATAGCTAGATTAGAGAGAAATCCAACAGTAAAAACAGAAATTGCGCAAAAAAGAGATGTATTTGGAGAAAGTGTTACATATGGATTTTTAGGATATCCAGTAAGCCAAGCAGCAGATATAACAGCACTAGAAGGCAGTGTGGTGCCTGTTGGAGAAGATCAATTACCATTAATAGAACAATGTAGAGAGATTGTAAGAAAATTTAACAGTATATATGGAGAAGTTTTAGTAGAACCAGAAGCAGTTTTATCAAAAGAAAAAAGAATAAAAGGTCTAGATGGAAATGACAAAATGGGAAAATCATTAGGAAATGCAATATACTTATCTGATCCGAAAGAGGAAGTAAATAGAAAAGTAATGAGTGCAGTAACAGACCCAAAAAGAATAAAAAAAGATGACTTAGGAAATCCTGATGTATGTATGGTTGCATATTATCATAATTTATTTACAGAACCTGAAGAATATAAAATAGTATGTGAAGAATGTAGAGCAGGAAAAAGAGGATGTGTAGCATGTAAAAAGCAATTAGCTAGAAATATAAATACAACATTAGAACCAATAAGAGAAAAAAGAAAATATTATGAAGAAAGACCAGAATTAGTTGATGAAATACTAATAAAAGGTACAGAAAAAGCAAGACAAACTGCAAAAGAAACAATGAAAAAAGTAAAAAAAGCTATGAAATTAGATTATTTTGAATAAAAGGAGGAAATATGTTTACAGATTATGCAAAAATAACCATAAAATCAGGAAATGGTGGAGATGGTGCAATAACATTTAGAAGAGAAAAATATGTAGCAGCAGGTGGACCAGACGGTGGAGATGGAGGCAGAGGAGGAAGCATCTATTTTCAAGTTGACTCTAATGCTAATACATTGGTGGACTTTAGATATACCAAAAAATTTAAGGCACAAAATGGTGAAAATGGAAGTGGAAGCAATAAATATGGTAAGTCAGGAGAAGATTTATATATTGATGTTCCAATAGGAACTATAATAAAAGATGCTGAGACGGGAAAAATTGTTGCAGATCTTTCAAAAGAAGGACAAAAAGAACTTGTATTAAAAGGCGGAAGAGGAGGAAAAGGAAATTCTCATTTTGCAACAGCGACAAGGCAAGTGCCAAGATTTGCACAAGCAGGAGAAGAAGGAGAAGAAAAAGAAGTAATCTTAGAATTAAAACTGTTAGCAGACGTTGGATTACTAGGATTCCCTAATGTTGGAAAATCAACGTTTTTGTCAGTTGTAACAGATGCAAAGCCTAAAATAGCAAATTATCACTTTACAACAATTGAACCAAATCTCGGAGTAGTAAAAACAAAAAATGGAGATAGCTTTGTGATAGCTGATATTCCAGGGATTATAGAAGGGGCTAGTGAAGGAATCGGATTAGGAATTCAGTTTTTAAGACATGTAGAAAGAACAAGACTATTATTACATGTAATAGATGTGTCTGGAATAGAAGGAAGAGACCCTATACAAGATTTTAACACAATAAATGAAGAATTAAAAAAATATAGTGAAAAATTAAGCACTAGAAAACAAATAATTGTAGCAAATAAAATAGATATAATGCAAGACGATACAGGTTACAAAAAACTTGAAAAATTGGCAAAAGAACAAGGATTAGAAATATATAAAATCTCAGGAGTAACAGGAGAAGGTGTTGAACAATTATTAAGTCATGTTGCAGAAGTGCTAAAAACATTGCCAAAAGAGGATATCATTGAGCCAGAAGAAAAAGTAGTATATACATTAGAAGAAGACAAAAATGAATTTACAGTAAGAAAAGAAGATGATATGTTTATAATTGAAGGAAAAGCAATAAATAGACTTATGGGAAGAATTAATATAGATGATAATGAATCAATGTATTATTTCCAAAAGAATTTGAAGTCATTAGGAATTGAAGATGAATTAAAACGTCAAGGAATAAAAGAAGGAGATTTTGTTAAAATTCTTAATTGGACATTCGAATGGTATGAATAAGTAGGAGGATATAAATGCAAAATATATTAGAAGTATTGCAAGACACGGCAATTGATACTTTAAAATTATTACCATTTTTGTTTATAACGTACTTGATAATGGAATATATAGAACATAAAACAAGTAATAAAATAAGAGAAACAATAAAAAAATCTGGAAGATTTGGACCACTGTTTGGAGCAGTGGTTGGGATTTTTCCACAATGTGGTTTTTCAGTTTCGGCAACCAATTTATATGCAGCAAGAGTAATTTCACTAGGAACATTAATATCAGTATATTTAGCAACTTCAGATGAAATGTTACCAATTTTACTTACAGAATCTGTTCCAATAGCTACAATATTAACTATTTTAGGAATAAAGTTATTTCTAGGAATAGTTGCAGGCTTTATAATTGATTTTGTTGCAAACGTAATAAAAAAAGAAGAGGAAGAAAAAATTGAAGAAATATGTGAACATGAACATTGTCATTGTGATAAAGGAATTTTTAGTTCAGCATTAAAGCATGCTATAAATATTGCAATCTTTATATTTGTAATCACTCTTATTTTAAATGGAATAATTAAATTTATAGGCGAAGATAAAATATCATATTTTATAAGCAATAATGTGATATTAGGACCTGTTATAGCAGGATTAATAGGATTAATACCAAATTGTGCTTCGTCAGTGATTTTAACTGAATTATTTATAGAAAAAGTAATTTCAATGCCAATATTAATTTCAGGAGTAGCTGTTAATGCTGGTGTTGGACTATTAGTGCTTTTCAAAACAAATAAAAATGTAAAAGAAAATATCAGTATTGTAGGACTGTTATATGGAATAGGCGTAATAGCTGGTATTATTTTAGAACTATTCTTATAAATTTGGCAAAATAACTTGTAATTTCAGCAAATTTGTAGGATAATATATATGTATAGAAAATTGTGCCTAGAAAGGAACAAAAATAATGAAAATAATAGATAAATTTTTAAAAAAACTTAATGCAAGTAGAAATACATTTGTAACATATGTATTAACATTAATATCATTATATATAGTAGTTGATAGGGTTGTAGAAATTCTATTTATGGTATTCACAGGTGTTTCAGTATCATACTGGGGACCATTTCGATATACATTAGCAATAGCCTGTCCAGTGTTTGCATATTTGTTTTCACCATCATCAGAATTCGCAACATCTAAAAATATGAAGATTACACTATTTCTTACATATGCTATAACATTGTACATAGTTGCAATATCAATGTTTGCACAGTGGATTAATAGGGGAATTTGGTTGTTTTTAATATCTTTGCCAGGATATACAGAATTGGTTACTGATTTTTCGGAATTAGTTAAGCCTGCATTAACAGCAGTGGCAATATATTTACCATTAACAACATTTTATGGGGTTTATAAATGGATACGCTTAGATATCCTTGATAGTAAAGATCAATCAAGGTCTATTTGGGACTTTAAAGGAATAAGTCTTGCTGATACAAAAGCAGGGCATGGGCCTTTCACATGTGATATGTTTATGTGCAATGATTATGAAACTGGTGCTAAAATGGTACTTACAGAAAAAGCTAGATATCAGTCATTGTTTGCTTGTGGTGGTTCAGGTTCAGGAAAAACATCACTAATATTGGAACCAATGATGGCTAAAGACATTGAAAAGAAAGCATTTTATATAGCAAATGCAAAAGAAATGGGATATACAGCATTAAAAACTGGGATTGCTGTATTGAACAAACCATATGATAATGAGTATTTAAACGAAAACTTTAATTTAAATATGATAACTCCAGTAGCAGGCAAAGAGGCAGTTTATAAAGCATACATGAAAAAAATGATATTAGCATCATTTGATGACGAAATTGTATATAGAAATCTTGGATTAACATTAATTACTCCTGATTATGAATCAGTATCAAGAATAATTAGTGTATGTAAAAATTATCATATTAAATACAATATTGTGGATCCGTCAAATGTAAATTCAATAGGATTAAATCCATTTGTGTATGATGATCCTGCAAAAACAGCAATAACAATTTCATCTGTTTTAAAAGGAATGTATTCAAGTAATCATTTAGAAAAAGAAGAAATGTATAGAGAAGAATTCATCATTCAAGCAGTAGAAAATATAACAATTATGTTGAAAGAAATGTATCCAAGAATGAATAGTGGAAAAATTCCAAATTTAGAAGATTTATTAAAAATGCTTACAAATTTTGATTTGGTAGAAAAAATGTGCGAAATAATGAGAACTGATGAAGAACTTGCAGAAAAATATAGTGGACAAATAAGATATTTTAAAAAGAATTTTTATACTAATAGTACTGCAAGGCAAGAAACAGAAAAGGATATATATTTAGCAGTAGCACAATTAGATAATTTGTTAAGATTACCAGGAGTAAAAAATATATTGTGTAATAGAAATAATAATCTGGATTTTGATAAAGCTTTAAAAAATGGTGAAGTTACATTAGTATGTACTCGTAGAGGTGATTTAGGAAGAACTACACATAAAGCATTTGGACTATTTTTTATATTATCAATGCAAAATTCAGTATTAAGAAGAATTGGAAATGAGAATAGTAGAATTCCTAATTTCTTATATATTGATGAATTCCCAGATTTCATATGTAAAGATACAGAAGCAATATTTACATTATATCGTAAATATAAAGTTGCAACTGTAATAACTGCACAAAATCTCGCACAATTAGAGGCAAATGTACCAGAAATGAAATACAAGGATACAATTTTATCAAACTGCGCAAGTAAGATATTTGTTGGAAATGGAACACCAACCGAGTTAGAGTGGTGGGAGAAAGAATTCTTGCTAAAAAGAGAGTGGAAATATAAAAATAATATGGATATGGGAAATTTAGAATATGATTCAAAATATTCTGATGTTAGATATGACTGGTCAAATTATTTCAAAGCAAATAAATTAGCAAATTTAGCATTTAAACATGCGGCAGTAAAATTGAAAACAGAAAAAGGAAATTATCAAGTAGGAGAAGGAACGTTTAATTTTATAGCTTCTAAATACAAAGAGGAGCAACCAATGAAAATTTATAATTTCTCTAAGTTTGTACCAGGAGTTGCAACTGAAGGTGGAGATGATGAGGCAAAACAAAAATTTGACCCTAAACATATAAACTTTGTTGACGAAAAAGATGAGTACAATCCAGTTCAAATTGACAATACAGATGCTAATTTCGAATTTGATAATGAAAATGCAATTGTAGTTGACTTTAAAAAGAAAAAATAAAAGATATATCTTGAAATTTCTATATATAAATTATTAAGAGCCAGTGAAAATATTTCACTGGCTCTTGCTGGCGATGTTAAAAAGTGATATTAAATTTTTTGTTATGCTTTATGCTTCTTCACCATCAGGATAAAATGTTTCGTCACCCTCATAGGATTGAATCATACCGTCATCATCTACATAGTATTTGCTGTCGTCATAATCATAAATTGTTGGATTGTCTTCGCTTGCCATATCAATCACCATACCTTTCAAAGTATTAAAGATGTATCACCAGCACTTACTCAGTAAGTAAAATGATTATATCATAAATTTAATGTTAAGTAAAGTAATTATCAAAAATAATTACTTATATTTTTGATAATTATACACTGGAATTTTAAAAAAATATATGCTAAATCACTTGACCAGTAAGTGAAAGTATGATATAAATATAAAGTAAAATTTATTTGGCCCCTTGGTCAAGCGGTTAAGACGCCACCCTCTCAAGGTGGAATCATGGGTTCGATTCCCGTAGGGGTCACCAAATATAAAATACATAGAGCCTCA
>ERZ839823.60-NODE-60-length-171602-cov-8.455817_pt1 | contig 171602 bp, 169 predicted proteins | sample MGYA00519862_ERZ839823 | MGnify/ENA primary metagenome ERZ839823 (study PRJEB31850, sample SAMEA3708853) | human gut metagenome | biome: human gut; feature: human-associated habitat; material: faeces | place: China | collected 2014 ...
TATCATATTTTTAAAATTAAGACATTTTCTCAAATGATATATTAAGACATTATCACAAATGAATCATATTTTACACTATTAGATTGTATCTAAATTTGACAAAATTAACATAATGTGGTATACTGATAATAGATTAAGCAAGACTTAGTTTTATATATATTTACTTTCTTATTTCCACTCTAAGGAGTGTTTGCATATATTATTAAACAAATTATTGAAAAAGGTCATTGACCAGGAGGAAAAATATGCACGAATCATATGAAAAAGCTATGCAGAGATTTAAGGCAATGGAAAGCGGAGACATTATTGAGAAGACGGGCAGTTTGCAGGCGGCATACTTTTTAAGCATGTCACTGAAGTATAGCAATATCAACTTCAAAATTGAGCTTGAAACTGCTGATGGTACTCCATTAGGTAAGCCGATGGTGGTATTTTATAAGGATTAAGTGTATAAAAAATAAAGGGCAGTTGTTGGTTTTGCAATAGCTGCCCTTTATTTTTTGTGGATATTTACTTAACCTTTTCTAATACACGTATTATATTTAGTATAGAACTAGAATTCAGGATAAACAATTTGAAACCAATGGTTTATTGCCAAATTTTCATTATTATTAGTTAATATATATACAAAAATATGTAGTTATGTTATAATAAAAATGGGGAGGATTTTAAATGAGTAAATTCATAGAAAAAGTAAAAAAAACTTGTCAAGAAAATCAAAAAGTAGCTATGTTTATTGATATGGATGGAACTATAGCTGTATATAACGTATACCCAGAAGACAAGGTAGCTGAAAAAATGGAAGAAGATTATGACAATGCAGAACCATTAAAAGATATTATAAAAACATTAGAAAAAATATCACAAATATCAAATATAGATTTGTATATATTGTCATTATCCAAAACGTCTAAATTAACAGAAAAAAAGAAAAAATGGCTAGAAAAAAATACGCCATTTATTCCCCAAAAAAACTGGTTAATAATTACTAAAGAAATAGGAGAGTACAACAAAGAAAATAGGGATATAATAAAGGCGAAAAAGATAGAGGAAAAAGGTGACCAATATAACCACTTGATTTTATTAGATGATGACCATAAAGTACTTAGAGAGGCTCAAAAAGAATTAGGAAAGAATGCTGATATTTATCATGTTTCGGCAGCTTTAATATAAGGAGGAAAAGAATATGAAAAATAAAGAAAAGAACTTAATAATAATATTAGGAGTTTTATGCATAACATTAGTAATAATTGCAGTAGTAATAGTTGCGAAAGTTTATCAAAATAAAATAGAAAGTAATAAACAAGCAGAATCTATAAAAGAACAAGTATCAGCAATAACAACTGATAATGAAAAAAACACAACAAGACCAATTAATACAAATACGACCACGACTAATACAAATACAACAAATAGTAATACAACATCAACAAACACTAACACAACATTTCAAAATACAACAAAAGAAAATACAACAACAAGTAGCGATACAACTTCTAGTAGCTCAAATGCAATAACATCAAGTGAAACAGAAGATAGTGAAATTATAGGAAAATGGAACACACAAAAAGTTTCAGACCTAAAAGCAAATGAAACATATGATAACCTAAAAGATTTATATGGAAGTTCATATTTGGAATTTGGAAGTTATTTACAACTTAATGATGATGGAACATTTGTTGATGCGATAAATCCAGTAACTGATGGTTCAACTTCAACAGAAGGAAAGTACAAAATATTAAGAAGTTATAATAAACTTGGAGATTGTTATGTTGAATTAACATATTCAGATGGTAGAACAGAAATGCTTCAAAGAGTATATTACGATAATACGGAAACACCATACTTGACATTTAATTCAGGTGATTTAAGCTATATACTAAAAAAATAAATTCTAAACCTATTTTAAAAACATATATTAAAATAGGTGATATAAATGAATAAAAATTTGAAAATTAAACTATTATGTTCACTAATAATAGTAATCATATGTATAACGATAGTAATTATTATTAAACTAAATAATTCTAAAACATGTGCAGTAGAACTATCAAAGAATAGTTCGCTATCAACAGAAATGATAGAAAAAATAGCTAAAATAACTAAAAGTGAAGAAAAAGTAGCATATTTAACATTTGACGATGGTCCAACAACTTCAGTAACTCCAAAAATTCTAGATATATTAAAAGAAGAAGAGGTAAAAGCTACATTTTTTGTAATAGGTAAATATGTTGATAGGCATCCAGAGATTGTAAAAAGGGAATATGAAGAAGGACATTACATAGCAAATCATGGATATGATCATAATAATTCTGTTTTATATAAAAGTAATGAAAGCTTTAGAAATGAAGTAGAAAAAACTGATGCTGCAATAGGAAAAGCAATAGGAATTGATAATTATTGTTCACATATTTTTAGATTTCCGAATGGATTTATGTCTCCTTCTAATAAGGCAAGAAAAAAGGAAGTTTTAAAAGTTTTGGAAGAAATGCAATATACATATGTTGATTGGAATTGCTTAAATAATGACTCTGTAAAAAAATATTCAAAACAAGAATTATTAAATAATTTGAAGAAAACATCAAGAAATAAAGGTTCATTAGTAGTTTTAATGCATGATACTAAAGATGTAAGCGATTCTTCTACAATTTTAAGAGAATCAATAGAATATTTAAAATCAGAAGGATATGAATTTAAAAATTTTTATAACTTATTAGAAGATTAATAAAAATGATAAAACAGTGACTAATTTAGAGTCACTGTTTTTCCATTTAAATAATTTAAAATACCACTATCTGTTTTAAAATTAAAAGTTAATTTATATGCAGTAAGTTGTTGATACTTAAAGCCAAATTGCTTATTAATAGAATTGATACCATATTTGCCATCACCAATAATTGGATGACCAATATGGGCTAAATGAGCTCTAATTTGATGTGTTTTTCCAGTTTCTATTTCAATTTCTAATAAACAGGAATTGTTTTTGTATTCTTTAAGTACAGTATATGAAGTAATAATTTTGCTATATCCTGTTTTAAAATCATCTGAAATATAGACAAGAGATTTTTTTGTATCTTTAAATAAATATGCTTCTAGTCTGGCTTTTTTTATTTTAGGTATTCCATATACTAGAGCTAAATACTTTTTTTGAATTTCGTGATTTTTAAATTTATCAAATAAAATATTTAAAACTTGTTCGTTTTTGGCAAATAAAACAAGACCATTAGTATTTCTATCTAATCTGTGACATGGCATTGGTAGAAAGGCATTATTAGCAAATTTATTATGAACAATTGTAGTAAGACTATTATCACCAGTAACTTCCAAAGCGGCAGGCTTATTTATAATCAATATATTATCATCTTCAAATACAATATTTAAAGTTTGTTCAGGACAAAGAAATGAATCAGAAATAAACACCTGAATTTCATTTCCATCATATATGTTACAATCCTTATTTATTCTTTTACCATCAATTTTTATATCTTTTTGACGCAAAGCTTTGTACAGCATATTTGGAGAAAGTTTTGGGAAACTATCTAATATGAACTTAGTTAATTTTTTGTTATCATATTTTTGTGGTACTATTAATTTTTTCATAATCAAAACCTCTTTTATAATATATTTAAGAATATCATATTTTGCAAGATTCTTCAATGAAAAATATAGAAAAAAAGAGAGAAAATGAATAAAAAGAAGTAAAAAAGAGAAAAATATGTATGAATAACCTGTAAAAAAAGACTGAAAAAGCATAAATAGGGTTAAAAAGAGCTAAGCAAGGATACAGAATTTGCAAAAATATAATTATTATGGTATAATAGTACTTGTCGCGTAAAAAGGAGAGTGTATATTATTTTTAAAAAAGCAGTAAAATATTATACTAAAGAAAGTTGCAAACTTTTTAGCATAATGGCATTGGCATTAGGGTTAATAATAGCGATAATTTTATTAAAATATAAACCAACTTATAAAGTAACTGTAAAAGGACAAGAAATCGGTTACGTAGATAGTGAACAAAATCTAGAAGATAGAATACAAAGCGAAATAATAGAAATGCAAGGAAAGAATATAGATTTTGTTTCATTAGATAATATGCCAAGTTATGAATTTAAATTAGTAAGCAGAAGTAGAAGATGTAATGAAGATGAGATAATGGTTGCATTGAAAGAAAATGCAAGAATAATGTATAAATATTATGCAGTTATCTTAAATCAAGAAACAGTAGGATTAGTAGATAATTTGGAAGAAGCAGAACAAGCAATAAACCAAATTAAAGAAGAGCATAAAGAAGATACAGTAGAATTAGAATTAAGTGTAACAGAAAATTATACAGAAAATATTAATGAAATAAGTATGGAAGCAGTACAAGTTGCACAAGCTCAAGTTGAAGAAAAAGTTTCAGCACTTATAGCAGAAGAACAAGCTAAGAAGCAAGCAGAGGAACAGGCAAAAAAAGAGGCTGAAGAAAAAGCTAAAAAAGAAGCAGAAGCCAAAAAGGCAGCAGAAGAAGAAAATGGCAAATCACCAGTTGTAAGTGGAGTACTTTTAGCGGTAACACCTGTAACTGGAACAATAACTTCCAGATTTGGAGCAGTAAGTAGTATTAGGTCAGGTGCACATACAGGAACAGATATAGCAGCACCAAGTGGAACACCAATAAAAGCAGTTGCAGCAGGAACTGTAACATTTGCTGCAAGAAGTGGTTCATATGGAAATTTAATAAAAATTTCACATGAAAATGGAGTAGAAACTTGGTATGGACATTGTAGTGAATTATATGCTACAGAAGGTCAACAAGTAGAGGCAGGAGAAATAATTGCAGCTGTTGGTTCAACAGGAAATTCAACGGGACCACATTTACATTTAGAAATAAGAGTAAATGGAACAGCAGTAAATCCTCAAACATATTTGTATAAATAAAACAAAGGTGTAAAACTCTTAAGAGAGATTACACCTTTTTGTTTTTTATTCAACAGTTACAGATTTGGCAAGATTTCTTGGTTTATCAACATCTAATCCTTTGGCTTTTGAAATATAGTAAGAAAGTAATTGTAAAGGAACAATTGCTAGAATAGGTGATAACAATGTATCTGTATCAGGAACTGTTATAATAGTTTCAAAATTATTAGCTGGTAAATTTTGATTAGTAACTACTAATGTTTTTGCACCACGTGTAATAACTTCTTGAAGATTACTAATAGACTTTTCAACTAATAATTTATCAGTCATAATACCAACAACAGTTATTCCGTTTTCAATTAAAGCTATTGGACCATGTTTTAATTCACCAGCAGCATAAGCTTCTGAATGAATATAAGAAATTTCTTTCAATTTTAAAGAACCTTCTAAGGCAGTATTATAATCAGCACCTCTACCTAAGAAAAATATATCTTTTTCTTGATAAATTTTATTTGCAAAAGTTTTAATTCTATCAGAACATTTTAACGCTTCATCAATTTTAGCTGGAAGAGCTAAAATTTCTTTTTTAATATTTTGCAACTGAAGGATAGGAGTAGTACCTAGAATTTCTGCAAAATATACTGCTAAAATATCTAATAATACAACTTGTGATGTATATGCTTTTGTTGATGCAACAGCAATTTCTGGACCAGCATGTGTATATATACAATAGTCTGCTTCTCTTGTAATAGAGCTTCCAATAACATTAGAAATTGCAAGAGTAGTTGCTCCTTTTGATTTTGCAAGTTTTAAAGCAGCAATTGTATCTGCAGTTTCACCTGATTGTGAAATATAAATACATAAAGTATTTTTATCAATAATAGGATTTCTGTATCTAAATTCTGATGCAATATCAACAGTTACAGGAATATTACATAATTTTTCAATAGCAGATTTTCCAGAAAGTCCTGCATGCATTGCTGTACCACATGCGACAATATACATTTTATTTATAGTCGATAAAAATTCTTTAGAAAATTTCAAGTCTTCAAAATTACAAGGTTCATTTTCTGGTAGACGAGAGCCTATTGTTTCTCTAACTGCATTAGGTTGCTCAAAAATTTCTTTTAACATATAATCTTCATATCCATTTTTGTCAGCACTATTTATATCCCAGTCAATACTTTTTATAGGTTTAACAATTTTGTTTAAATTTATGTCGTAAAATTCAACATTATCTCTAGAAAGTACGGCAAATTCATAATCATTTAATAAGTAAAAATCTTTTGTATAAGATAAAATAGTAGGGATATCAGAAGAAACATAATTTTCTCCATCTCCTTTACCTATAACCAAAGGGCTATCTTTTCTTATTACAATCATATTATCAGGCATAAATTTTGAAATTACTTGAAGAGCAAAGCTTCCCTTAAGGTCCATACATGTTTTTTGAACCGCACGTAAAACTTTTTGATTATCATTTTGCTCATCTTTTGAATAATAGTAATGAATAAGATTAGGTATAAGTTCTGAATCTGTTTGAGAACGGAAAGTATAACCATTATCAGCCAAGAACTTTTTCAATTCATTATAATTTTCGATAATACCATTGTGAACAACTGCAAAACTATCACTATTATCTAAATGTGGATGAGCATTTTCTTTTGAAGGTTTTCCATGAGTTGCCCACCTAGTATGAGCAATACCAATAGTTCCTGTTAAATCATCAATTCCATCTAAATTATATAGATTTTTTACTCTTCCTTTATCTTTCATAATAGATAATCCATTTTTTTCAACAGTAGAAATTCCTGCTGAATCATATCCTCTGTATTCTAGTCTTAAAAGACCATTAAGTAATATAGGACTAGCTTTTTTATGTCCTATGTATCCAATAATTCCACACATAAGTAGAACCTCCTTATAAATAAATTTTGTGGAATTGAAATATACATGCTTATGTATTAATGTCTGTTATAGCATTTCTGCTAATTTTTGTTTAATACTATGGATTAAGCAATCCACTAGAGCATCCGCCGAATCTTTCGATAACTCTAGACCTCGTCAACACAATATTAAAATTAATGTGTTCTGGCGCTTGAATATTTTTGGTATAATACTCCTTTTTATGAATTAGGTATATTTCAATTTACTTTAATATATTATAGCAAAATGTAAAAAGTTACAAGAGTTTTTTATAAGATTTTATTATTCAATAGTTACAAGATAATGATTAGAACTATTGCAAAAATAGTAAAAATAGTTTATCATAATAGAGGATGAAAGAGAAAAAGATGAAAGGAGGAAAGAAATGTTTAATATAGAAGAACAATTAAAAATGTTACCAGATAAACCAGGTGTATATATAATGCATGATGTTGATGATAAAATAATATATGTTGGAAAAGCTGTTAATTTAAAAAATAGAGTAAGGTCGTATTTTAGAAAAACAGATAAAACTGAAAGAATAAAAAGAATGGTATCATTAATAGACCATTTTGAATATATAGTTGTTGATAATGAAGCAGAAGCACTTATATTGGAATGCAATTTGATAAAGAAAAATAGACCTAAATTTAATGTATTATTAAAAGATGACAAAACATATCCATATATAAAAGTTGATGTAAAATCAGATTATCCTAATGTAGTAATAACAAGAAAAATTATAAATGATGGTTCGAAATATTTTGGACCATATGCAAATCCAGGTGCAGCAAAGGAAATGGTTGATTTCATAAAACAAAAATATAAAATTCGCCAATGTAGAAACTTTAGGTCTGAAACAAGAGCTTGTTTAAATTATCATATAAATAGGTGTTTAGGACCATGCATGGGATATATTTCAAAAGAAGATTATAGAAAACAAATTGATGAAATAATAGATATTTTAGATGGTAAAGTAGATAAAGTTTTAAAAGACTTAGAATATCAAATGTTAGAAGAATCTAAAAAGATGAACTTTGAAAAAGCTGCATATATTAGAGATAGAATGGTTGCAATACAAAGAGTAAATGAAAGGCAAAAAGTATCAAATATTTCTGAAAATAATATTGATGTAATAGGAATTGCAAAATCTGAAATTGAAGTATGTGTAGAAATATTTTTTGTACGTGGAAGTAAAATGGTTGGCAGAGAGCACTATTTCTTTCCAGACTTAAAAGAAATGGAAGACAAAGAGATAATTTCTGGATTCATAAAGCAATATTATTTAGATAATCAAAATCTTCCTAATAAAATAATGGTAAGAGAAGAATTAGAAGATAAAGAGGCAATAGAGGAATGGTTAACTAAAGAAGCGGGAAGAAAAGTAGAAATTAAGTCTCCTAAAAAAGGCGAAAAATTGCGATTTGTTGAGATGGCAGATAACAATGCTAAAATAACACTAGATAATAAAGAAAGAGATAAGAGTGAAATTTTAGTAGAACTAAAAGAAGTACTTGGTTTAGACAAACTACCAAGAAAAATAGAAACATATGATATATCAAACATATCAGGAGAATACATAGTTGCAGGAATGTGTGTGATGGCAGATGGAGTAATAAAAAGAAATTTGTCAAGACGCTTTAAAATCAAAACTGTATATGGACAAGATGATCCTAGATGTATGGAAGAGGTAATAACACGTAGGTTGAAACATTCAATAGACAGTGATTCTAGCGGTTTTGGTAGGCTTCCAGATGCAATATTTGCTGATGGGGGAATTACACAAATAAGAGCAACTAAAACAGCAATAGCTAAATATGAATTAAACATTCCCGTATTTGGCATGGTAAAAAATGATAAGCATCAAACAAGAGCATTAATGGATGAAAACAGAAATGAATTAGAGATATCAGAAAATCTAAAAAATTTAATAACAAAATTCCAAGATGAGGTGCATGATACCGCAATTTCTTATCATAGAAAATTAAGAGATAGTGATATTACAAAATCAGATTTGGACGAAATAGAAGGCATAGGAGAAGTCAAGAAAAAGGCGTTATTAAAGCATTTTGGAAGTGTTGAAAAAATAAAAGAATCTAATTTAGAAGATTTAGCTAAAGTTAAAGGAATTAATGAAAGTTTTGCTAAAAAAATATTAGAAGAATTGAATAAATAGAAAAGTTTGTAGATTACTGCGATGAAAAATATCTTTTTTAAAGAATATATTTAAAATTCTCACATATATTATTACGGACAAGTATAAGGGGGGATTTATATGAAGTTTTTAAAAAAGCATAAAGTATTTTCTTTTGCAGTAATTTCTTTTTTTGTTCTTACAGGAGTTAATTTTTTTATGATCTATGAGATTGTAAAGATTGCTCAGTTCATTAGAATTTAAAGAATATGAATACATACAAGCTAATCAATCATAAAATTATAAAGAGGAGGAATTATGAGAGGTTTAGCATTGTCAGGAGGAGGAATAAAAGCGGCAGCACACATAGGTGCATTAAAAGCATTTGAAGAAGAGCATATAAAATTTGATTGTGTATCAGGTGCATCATCAGGAAGCATAATAGCAACAATGTATGCATTAGGATATAGTAGTGATGAGATGTGGAAGATGTTTAAAAAATATTGCAAAAGAATAACATATGTAGAGTGTAAACAAATATTAAAAATGGTAGTTGGATTATTATTTACTAGAAGATTAGTAATAGACGGATTAAATAGTGGAAAAGTTATAGAAAAAATTATAAAAGAAATATGTGAAGATAGTCAAATTAAGAATATAAATCAAATAAAAATGCCATTAATGATTTCAATGGTGGATTTGCAAAAAGGTACAGTATATATAGCATCATCTAAAGAGGTAAGAGCTAATTTATTGGACAATACAAAATATATTACAGATATACCAATATCAACAGCAGTAAGAGCTAGTTGCAGTTTTCCAGTAGTATTTTCACCATGTGAATATGATGGAATACAATTAATAGATGGGGGCACAAGAGAAAATTTACCCTGGAAAGGTCTAAAAGACATTGGGGCAAATGAGGTATTTGGAGTTGCATTTGATACAATTTTAGAAAAAAATCAATGCTGTAAAAACATTGTAGAAGTTGCTGCAAGAGCTATGGAGTTGCAAGGAAGAGAACTATCAATGTATGAAAAAGTAGGGATAGACCATTTAATAAATATTAATTTAAAAAAAGTTTCATTGCTTGATTCGAGTCAAATAAATCTGTTATATAAGCTGGGATATGAGGAAACCAAAAAGCAATTGTTGAAAAAACTTGAAACACAAGTATAAATGTGGTATAATAATTATGTAACCAATATTTGGATGAAATTCCATTCACTAGACAAGGAGAAAAACAATGAATCGAGACAAAATTGTAAAGAAATATTTAGGACCACAAGAAGGGCAGGAGGTAACAGATTACTTAGATAAAATCGGATTCAGAAAAAAATTCAGACCAGAAGAAAGATTCTTTAAGGCAGTCGAAAGAGAAATGATATCTGAGTGTGAAAAATCCCCGATATTCCAAAAAGCAAGCGAAAACGATGATGAGTTAGTAAAAACATGGCGGAGTTTTATCGGAGTATTTGTAGAAAATGAACTGAGAGCAAGAACAGTCTTAAATGTTATTAGACTGTTAAATGGTAACAGAAACATTCATGACTTTAGTTATGAAGAACTGGTAGGCGAAGACCCTGACGCAGATCTTGATGAATTTTTTATGGATAAAGATCAACAAAGAGAAGAATGGTATTATTAAAAAAGGAAAATAATTTTTCCTTTCGGAACAGTGGCAGACTAAAAATCTGCCACTATTTCTGTTTTAAAGAAGAAAAATTTGAAAAATAATAGTAAATAGTGTATAATATAAAAGGTTTATAAGTAATACCCAAAAAACTTAAATAAAATAAAAGGAAAAGTATAATGAATATAGCAAATAATTGGAATGATTATAAAATATTAGATATGGCAGATGGGCAAAAATTGGAAAGATGGGGAGATGTTATTTTAGCAAGGCCTGACCCACAGATAATTTGGAAAGAAAAAACATATCCAGAAAAATGGAAAAATATAAATGCAACATATCATAGAAGCAAAACAGGAGGAGGAGCTTGGGAATATAAGAAAAAGATGCCAAACCAATGGCAAATAAAATACAAAGAATTAACATTTAATATAAAGCCAATGGGATTTAAGCATACAGGATTATTTCCAGAACAAGCAGTTAACTGGGATTGGATGATGGATAAAATCAAAAAAGCAAATAGAGATATAAAAGTATTAAATTTATTTGCATATACAGGAGGAGCAACAGTTGCATGTGCGGCGGCAGGAGCATCAGTATGTCATGTTGATAGCTCAAAAGGAATGGTAACATGGGCAAAAGAGAATATTGCATCATCAGGTTTAGCTGAAAGACCTGTTAGATATATAGTTGATGATGTTGTAAAATTTGTTAATAGAGAAATTCGTAGAGGAAACAAATATGATGCAATAATAATGGATCCACCATCTTATGGAAGAGGTGCAAATGGGGAAGTTTGGCAATTTGAAGATAATATATATGATTTAGTTGAGTTATGTACAAAAGTATTATCGGACAATCCATTATTTTTCTTAATAAATTCTTATACTACTGGAATTTCAAGCAAGGTATTGGAAAATATTTTAAATTTAACTGTTTCTAAAAATTATAAAGGTAAGGTGTCATCAGGAGAAGTTGGATTGCCAATGGAAAATTCAAATTTAGTGTTACCTTGTGGAATTTTTGGGAGATGGGAGAACTAAAATGCAAAATCTTAAAGTATTATATGAAGATAATCACATTATTGTAGTTAAAAAAGAACCAAATATTCCATCACAGGCAGATAAAACTGGCGATATAGACATGCTTTCAATAATAAAAGAATATTTAAAAGAAAAATATAATAAGCCAGGAAATGTATACTTGGGATTAGTACATAGATTAGATAGACCTGTTGGAGGTGTAATGGTGTTTACTAAAACATCAAAAGCAGCTTCAAGGCTTAGTAATCAAGTAAGAGAGAAAACCTTTAAGAAAAAATATTTAGCAGTTGTAGATGGCAAATTTGATTCCACAAAAGGAACGTTAGAAGATTACTTATATAAAGATGAAAGAAATAACATGAGTAAAGTTGTAAAGCCAGAAAAGAAGAACGCAAAACTTGCTAAATTAGATTATGAAGTATTGGCATATAATGATATTAAAAATTTGTCTTTAGTAAAAGTTAATCTTCATACAGGAAGACATCATCAAATTAGAGTTCAATTGGCTCATGTGGGACATAGTATATTTGGTGATCAAAAATATGGAACAAGAGGAACAGGAAAGCAAATAGCATTATGGGCGTATGAACTTACACTTGAACATCCTGTTTCAAAAGAAACCATGACATTTAAGTGTTTGCCAGAAAGTAATGGGACATGGTGTATAATAAGAGATGTAAACATTTAAGAAAGTAGAAAACTTTAAGTTTCTGCTTTTTTTTGTTGTTTTACAAAAATACTAAAAATATATATGAAAAATAAAATTTGAAAATTTCATAAAATATAAAAAGCTTTTTATAACCAAAATGAGCACAATGTGTAAAAACGTGGTAAATTATATTTGTACTTAAGATAAAGGCGAGGTGAGAATAGTGATTGATAAATTATGCACATATCTAACCAATAAGATAAGAAAAGAAATGCCAGAGATAAATGACGAGAGAGCAGAAGTAATAATGTATGGTTTACAGAATATAATAGGTGAATTGCCAAAGGGAATAATTATACTATTAATTGCTTATTTTTTAGGAATATTTGATCTTACATTAATTGCAGTGTTAATAATTGCTCCATACAGATGTGTCTCAGGTGGAGTACACATGAAAACACACATAGGTTGTATTATTTATACATTGATTTTATATAGCGGTTCAGCATTGTTAGGAAAATATGTTGTATTAACAGGAATTACAAAATATATTTCAGCTGTTACAGTTTGGATATTTTGCATGACAATGATAAAACTATATGCACCCGCAGATACGGAAAATGTACCTATATTGAGAAAAAAGGAAAGAAAACAAAAGAAGATTGTCTCATATATTATTTTAACAGTAGAAATGATTAGTGCATTTTTTATAGGAGATACAGTTATTTCGGGAATAATAATATTTGGAGATTTTATACAAACCGTGACAATAACTAGATTTGCATTTAAAATTACAGATAATAAATATGGACATGAAGTTTATGCAAATAATACATAATTTGATAATATGAGAGTCTTTGCAACTACTCTTATGTTATATATTAAATTTTACAAAAGAAGGGGGAATTAATTATGATGAAATTATTAGCAAGGGTGGCAGAAAAATATGCCAAATCTACAAATACAGCATGTATGATTTATTGGTGGGGACATCAACCAAAAATGCCAGTTTCATTAATAAAAAAAGATTAATCCCTAAAAAATGTTCTTAAACATTAAAAATCAATTCAAATCAATAAAGAAAAACTTCAATCGGAGTTTTTCTTTATTGTGTAGAACTATAAATCATAAATGAAAAATTCTTGCTTAAAAGTGCTTGGAGATACAGATGGTTTTAAATCTAAGTTCTTGCTTTTATTAACATATCTTTTTACTTCCCATAGTCCAAGACCAGCATGACATTCTTTGCTTGTTATTCCCTTTTTAAATATGTTTTCTAAATCTATATTTTTGTCGCTATACGAATTTTCTATTGTTATAACTGCTCTACCATTTACATTTTCACGAATGAATGAAATTTTAACAAATTTTTCTTTGCTATTTTCAGCTGCTTCTATAGCATTATCTAATAAGACACCAAGAATTCTAGAAAAGAAATAAATGTTAATTTCTAATTCATTTAAGTTTAAGAAGAATTCTAATTCAAAGTTTATGCCTAATGCTGATGCTTTTGCATATTCATTGTTTAATAAACTATAAATTCCAGGATTATTAATTGTTCTTGGATTGATTAAAGCTAGATCATCAGCTATTTTACAATCTTTTTTTACTTCTGAAAAATATTGTTTTAATCCATTCATATCGTTTTGCTCAATGTAGCCATTTAATGAAGAAACTATGCTATCAAAATCATGTTTGAACCCTTTTACTTTTAGGTATAAAATTTCTAAAGATTTATTATATTGTTCTGCATATTCTAAATCTCTTTTTGTAATTGATAAATTAATTACACGTTTAAAACCACATATACATAAAACTAAAAATGATACCAGTAAAATAAAGTTTAAAATAGTTATAATTAGAGGAAGTACTTCTAAATAGTATGCCGTTATTATTAATTGTACTATTAAAGTAAAAAAGCCTGCAATTAAGTTTAAACATAATAATATTACTGTTTTTTTATCAAGTGTATTAAAAAGATCAAGTCGTACTTTAAGTTTTCTAAAATTTTTTAGAAATATAATGATACAAGTAATAAAACAATATAAAATCATTAAATAACAAATTTGATATTTAGGAATATTAATAAATTCATCGGTTGATATTTTTAGTAAAGCAAGATATGGATTTTGAAGTAGAGTATTAAGTACACCAAAAACAAAGCTAGTAAGAGCAAAAGCTGTAAAGCTTATAAGCAAATTTTGTTTAAATATTAATGTAATAGAAAGTATTGTACAGGTATAATTTATTATTACATTAAAAGGTGATGGGATAAAAGATAATGTTAATTGGCTTACAGGAATTATAATTAATAAATGCAAGATCTTTTGCTTATTGCTTGCTTTAATATCAAAAATTACTAAAAGTAAAGTAATAAAGAGATAACCTTCAACAAAAGTGGCTACAAAATATGCAACACTAGCCCAATCAAAATTTGCTACTATATTATTTAAGAGATGTGTCATAATCAATCACCTCCATAAAAGAATCCTTATATTTTGGACCTATATAGCAAGTTTCATTATTTTTAAATAAAATGGTACCATCAGCCAAAGAAATACTAGAGATATTATTAATATTTGCTATAAAAGATTTGTGGCAACGAACAAAATTAGAAGGTAGAGAATTTTCAATTTTTGAAAAAGAGTTATACACCTCCAAAAGCTAATTGTCAGTGTGATAAATTAATTTCATACCGTTTTTTTCGATAAACTGAATTTCATTTAAATCAACAAAAGTCCCTTTATTATCAATTTTTATGAATTTTCTTGTATTTCCAGAAATATCTTCATAAAGCCTTGCTAAAGTTTTTGAAAGAGTTTCAACACTTAATGCACTTTTGAAAAGATATGCAAAGGTTTTGTAATCATATGCTTCCATTACATATTCAAAGTGACTTGTGATAAAAATAATGTAACAAGTTTTATTAATCTTTCTTATTTCATTAGCAATATCTAATCCATTAAGATTAGTATTTTTAAATTCAATGTCTAAAACAACAACATTTACTAAATTGTTAGACACATACGATAATAATTCTTTATAATCTGAAGTTTTTAAAACAATTTTTGCATCAATATCATCTTTTATAAAAACTTTTTCAAATAATAAAGAAATTTTATCTAGCATATTTGCTTCATCATCGCAAAGAACAAAATTTAACATATAATCCTCCTTCATAAAATAAATTTACATTTTTTTGAAAAAAATATGCAATAACTATAAAACAAAATTTAAAAATTGTCAATAGGCAACAAGAATAAACAAATATTTAAAAAGTTGAATATATAAAGGAAAAATGAAAGAATTATGCACATAATAATGTAAAAAAATGTTAAATATTAAGACGCAATAAGAAAAAACTATAAAAAAGATTCATAATTTAAAAACTCAAAAAATATTTTTAAATATAAAGGGGGATATAATGAAAAATATAAAAGAAAAGCAAAAATTAATTATAATGTCAATGGTAACAATTGCAGTGATTGGAATAAGCCTATTTTCAACTAATAATGATCAAACATTGAAAACATCTGTAAATGTCGGAAGCACCAAAACAATAGGATGGGGAATAAAAAGGGCAAAAAATAATATGCAACCAGATGTAGGAACAGATAATAGGAAAATGCTTGAAGAAAATAGTGGAATATGTTTAGGAAATGATATGGAAAAGGTGATATATTTAACATTTGATGAAGGATATGAAGCTGGCTATACTGAAAAGATATTAAATACATTAAAAAAAAATGATGTAAAAGCGACTTTTTTTATAACTTCACATTATTTTAATACTGCTTCGGACTTAGTTGAGAGAATGATTTCAGATGGTCACATAATAGGAAACCATACAGTAAATCACAAAAGCTTGCCAAGTATATCGAACGAGGAAATAGAGAGTGAATTAATGAAATTACATCAAGCAATATACGAAAAATTTAATTACGAAATGAAGTATATGAGACCTCCAAAGGGCGAATTTGATGAGAGAACATTAAGAAAAACGGCTCAACTTGGATATAAAACTGTTATGTGGAGTTTTGCATATTTCGATTGGGATGAAAAAAAGCAACCTAATTTAGAAGAAAGTAGAAAAATTATTATAAACAATTTTCACTGTGGAGAAATAATGCTTTTACATCCAAATTCTAAAACAAATTCAGAAGTTTTAGATAGTATTATTAAAGAAGCTAAAAATCAGGGATATCAATTTAAGCTATTAGATGAATTCAAATAAATTGAAAATGATGAAAAATAATTATAATTTTGCAAAACAGGTTTGTGCCTTGAGAAAGGGATGTAAGTAAAATGAAAAAAAGAAGATTAGATAAAATTTTGGAAATACCAGAAGAAGTGTATACAAATGTACCAAAGATAACAATAACAGGTTTTAGTGAGATTATTTTAGAAAATTATAAAGGAATATTAGAATATGAGGAATTTTTCGCAAGTATTAGTACACATATCGGTATAGTGAACATAAATGGATACAATCTTAATTTAGAAAAAATGACAAATGATGATATCAAAATAACAGGAAAGATAGAAAGCATTGAATTAGATAGAATACAAGATTAGTTGGGAGGAAAAAATGCTTATTAAAATATGGTTAAAATACATGTTAGGATATCTTAGAATAAGTGTTGAAGGATATTATATAGAAAGATTTATAAATATATGTACAATGAACAAAATATTAATATGGAACTTAAAAAGAGAAAAGAATGTAAAATTACATTTAAATATAGGAGTACAAGATTTTTATAGAGCTATAAACGTCGCAAAAAAACTACAATGTAAAGTAAAAATTGAAAAAAAGAGAGGAATTCCTTTCATCATAAATAAGTACAAAAAAAGAAAAATATTTTTAATATCATTAATAATAATTTTTGTTACGTTATTAATTAGTTCGAATTATATATGGAATGTTGAAGTTCAAATAGAGGATAATTCTAAACTAAAAAACATAGAAGAAGATATCAAAAATGCTGGATTAAAAAATGGAATGAAAAAAAGTCAGGTTAATACTGAAGAAATTATTAATAAAATCAGGTATAAACGAAATGATATATCATGGATTGGAATTAATCTGGATGGAACAAATGCAATAGTAAAGATTGTAAAAGCCAAAGAAACACCAAAATTAATAGATGAAAAAGAATATTGCAATATTGTTGCAAAAAAGGCAGGAACTATAGCCAAAATAATAGCACAAAAGGGAACTGCCAAAGTAAATGTTGGAGATAAAGTAGAAGAAAAACAAGTGTTGATTCAAGGTACGATGGAGGGAAAATATACAGGAACAAGATTAGTACATAGTTTAGGAGAAGTAAAAGCAATAGTTGAATACACCAAAAATGAAAAAATTTATCTAAAAGAAGAGCAAAAAGTCAAAACTGGAAAAAAAGAGCAAAAATATGGAATAAAATTTAACAATTTTCAAATAAATTTTTATAAAACTCTTTCAAAATTTGAAATTTATGATACAATAGAAGAAGAAAAAAAGTTAAGGATATTTTCAAACTTATATTTGCCAATTTCAGTAAAAAAAATAACAAATGAAGAAGAGGAAAAAGTATCAAAAGAATACTCAATTGAAGAAGCTGTTGAAAAGGGAACAAAACAACTTGAACAGCAAATCGAATCAGAAATTGAAGAAAAAAATAACATAGTTCGGAAAAAATGCAAATGTAACAAAAACAGAAGAATATGTAGAAGTAAGTGTAACATATGAAGTTATTGAAAATATAGGAATGCAGGAAAAAATAGATAAGATACCAGAACAGACAGAAGAAACAAATTAATATACCTGCCTACCAAGAACTTGGAAAGGATGGAAAAATGGAAGAGAGAAGTTTAAGAGTAGTAGGAACAGATAAAACCTTTTTTAATAAATTAACACATACATTAACAAAAATATTAATACCAACACAAATAGGTATAAATGGTATGAGAATAAGCATGAAGAGAAATGCACTAATAAAAGCATTTCAAACTGCAGAAGAAGAGGAAGATGTAAGCAAAAAAGAAAATGCAGATAAAAAATATGAAGATGCATATACTGCATATCTAGAAGCATTAGATAAATATGTACTAGATACAATATACAAAAAGGTAAAAAATGAAACAGCAACACAATTAGAGAGCACAGCACTATCACAATATTATGGAATAGTTCAATTAAAAGAAAGTGAGTATGTAGAATATAAATATAGAAAACAAAAATATCTACTAGAATTAGACAAAGAGACAGTTGTAAATTCAGGAAAAACAAAGATGATAGATAAATACAAAGAATTTTACGTATCAAAACAAGATACATTATATAAAGGAATTCTAAAAAATTATTCAGTAAAATTAGCTGATACAACAAATGTATATGATGCATCAAAAGAATGGATATATGTAAAAATATTTGACACATTAGAAGATTATATAAAAAATATTTTACCACTAAAAATAAGTGAACCTAAATTAGCAAAAGTAGTAAAGGAATATGAAAAATATGAAAAATTTACAGTAGGCAAATTAGATGCAAGAGACCACATCGAAAAAAACATGATTTTACTTGGAATAAGCAGAACACTATTTACACATAGTTTGCCATTAGTAGTTGCAGAACAATGTTATATGAAACTTTTAAAAGATGCAAGATGTCTAGTGCAAGATACTAAAATAGCTGCCAAAAGAGAAAAAGCATATTCAATGTTATTAACATTAATAGAAGATTATAATATAAGATTATTAGCAACTAAAGTATACTGGGACAATGCGAAAGATAGAGAAGAATTTAAGCGTTTCCATGAAAAATATAAAGATATAGAAAAATTGAAAGATATAGATTTTATCGAATATGTAAAGCAAAAAGAAATATTATTCATAAAAGAAGATATACAAAAGGTAAAAGGTGAAAAGACAGATTATAGCAGAATAGTAAAATACTATAAAAGAAAATTAGTCGATTATGGAGTAATGAAGGAAATTAGAAGTTATAAGACTAAAGATGGCAAATATATTAAAAGTAAAGTTAGCACAATAATTAACGAATATGCAACAGCATAAATAATTATTGCAAAAGTGAGGTAAAGAATGTATCAATTAGAATATTTAGATTTAGAGAAAAATGATAAATACGAAGATGTAATAAAAAGAGTAGTTGAACAATGTTTTAAAGAAGAAAACATGGAAGATTCAAAATTATACATAAGTATAACTTTAACAACACCTGATAATATTCATAAAATAAACAAAAAGTATAGGAATGTAGATAGGGCAACAGATGTCCTATCATTTCCTATTTTTGAAAAAGAAGAGATTGATGAGAAAATTAAAAATCATGATTTCGAACATGAAGATGTATTAGGAGACATAATAATATCCATAAAACAAGTTGAAGCACAAGCAAAAGAGTATGGCCACAGCTTTGAAAGGGAATTTGCTTATATGCTAGTACATGGATTTTATCACTTAATGGGTTATGACCATATTCAAGAAGAGGACAAGGTTGTAATGAGAGCAAAAGAAGAAAAAGTCCTAGAAAAATTAGAAATTAGAAGGGATGAAATGAATGAGGGATAAAAAGACCATTGTTTTATTGGTGATTTTAGCGATACTAGTAGTAATAGCAGGAGGAGTTTTAATATATAAAGTAAAAAATTCAAAGAAAGCTGAACCAACAGTTGAAGTAAATGAACCAGTAGACGTAGCCGAGAATAGTACACTAGTTGTCAGCAAACAAAATCAAATAAAGATATTTAATGGAACAGATAGACCAATAGCTGTTATGATTGACAATCACTCAGGAGCATGGCCACAAGCTAATTTAAATAAAGCGTATTTGGTATATGAGATAGTGGTTGAAGGGGGAGAAACAAGATTAATGGCATTGTTTAAAGGTCAAAATTTAGATAAGATTGGACCAGTTAGAAGTTCAAGACATTACTTTTTAGATTATGCATTAGAAAATGATGCAATTTATGTACATCATGGTTGGAGTCCACAAGCTCAAAGTGATATCTCTACATTAGGTGTAAATAATATTAATGGTATTCAGGAAAGTTCTGCTAGTTTTTGGAGAGTAAAAGACAAATCAGCACCTCACAATTTATTTACTTCAACTGATAGTATACTTAAAATAGCAGAAAGAAAGGGATATTCAAAAACATCTGATAAAAAAAGTGTGTTAAATTATGTAGCCAACGAAGTAGAAATGCCAGCAACAGCAGTAAACGCAACAAGTGTAACAATACCACATTCAAATCTTCAAACAGTAAAATATGAATATGATGCGCAAAATAAAACTTATAAAAGATATGCACGAAATAAACTTCAAACAGATTATATTACAGGAGAAACAATAACAACTAAAAATATAATTATTACTATGTGTGATAATTATACTTTAAATGATAGTGAAAATAAAGGAAGACAAGGTCTAAAAAATATAGGGACTTTTAAAGGATATTATATAACTGAGGGCAAAGCAATAGAAATACAATGTACCAAAAATGATAGAGATGAGCAAACAGTATATAAAGATTTAAATGGCAAAGAAATTGAAGTGAATGATGGAAATATTTTTATAAATATTTGTCCAACAGATGCGAAATTGGTAATTGAATAAATAAAAAAATTATAATAAAAAAGTTTAAAATTTCTGAAAGTGTGATATAATAGTACCGACGGAAAGAGAAAGGAAGTTGATTATTATGAATACAAATAAAAAAGTAGTATTAGTAGGAACAGGATTTGTAGGAATGAGCATGGCATATGCTATGATGAACCAAGGAGGCGTAGATGAATTAGTATTAATAGATGTGCTAAAAGATAAAGCCAAAGGAGAGGAAATGGATTTATCACATGGTTTACCATATGCACCTCAAAAAATGAATATAAAAGCAGGAGATTATTCAGAATGCAAAGATGCAAATGTTGTAGTAATAACAGCAGGCTTGCCACAAAAACCAGGACAATCAAGGTTAGAATTAGCAGTATCAAATACAAAGATTGTAAAAGAAATAACAGAACAAGTAATGGCAAATGGATTTAATGGAGTATTTATAATAGCAAGTAATCCAGTAGATTTAATGTCATATGTTGTTGCACAAGTCTCAGGATTACCAAAATCAAGAGTAATTGGATCAGGAACAGTATTAGATACTGCAAGATTAAGATATCTAATAGCTGAATACTTGGATGTTTCAAGTAAAAATGTACATGCATATATATTAGGAGAGCACGGAGACTCATCATTAGTACCATGGGAATACTGCTATGTTGGATGTAAAAGCATAATAGATATAATGAAAGATAATAACCATCCGATGGAAGATTTAAAGAAAATTCATGATGAGGTTTGGAAGGCAGCTTATGAAATTATTGAAAAGAAAAGAGCAACATATTATGGGATTGGTATGGCTTTAAATAGACTTGTAAAAGCTGTTTTAAATGATGAAAATGCAATACTAACAGTATCAACATACCAAAATGGAGAATATAACCAAGAAGGTTTGTATATAGGAGTTCCTGCAATTATTAATAAAAATGGAGTAAAAGAAATTTTACAGTTAAAGTTAAATGATGAAGATCAAGCTAAATTTGACCATAGTTGTAATATCATTAAAGAAAATATAAAAAATGAAATTAATTTATTATTAAATGAATAAAATAAAATGAAGAACTTAATAAGAACAAAGATTCTTATTAAGTTCTTTAATGTTATAATATAAAAATGTATATTAAAATAGTTGAAAAATGTATGGTTATAGCTTGTTTTTTTTATAAAAACGGTATATAATAAGCACATTAAAAAGTAAGAACGAGGAGGGTCAATATGAAAGTAAGTAAAGAAGAGATATTGCATATAGCAAATTTAGCACAATTAGAGCTAAAAGAAGAAGAGATAGAAAAATATATGTTGCATCTACAAGATATATTGAATTTTGCCAATATAGTAAACAATGCACCTGTTGATAACCTAGACATAACAATCGGGGCAAATGAGGCAAAAAATGTATTTAGAAAAGATGAAGTAAAGAGATTTGAGGATGTAGATAGTTTATTAGCAAATGCACCAACACAAGAAATGCATATGTTTAAACTACCAAAGGTGTTAAACTAATAAATAGATAGGAGGAAGAACATGGATATTACAGAATTAACAGTACATGAGTTACAAGAAAAAATCAAAAGCAAAGAATTAACAATAACAGAAATAACAAAAGCTTATGTAGATAGAATAAAAGAAAAAGAACCAGAAGTACAAGCATTTATAACAGAGCTAACAGAAGCAGGTATGAAGCAAGCAGAAGAGATCCAAGCTAAAATAGATAAAGGAGAAGAAGTTGGAAAATTAGCTGGAATACCAATAGGAATAAAAGATATAATTTGCACAAAAGGAGTAAAAACAACATGTGCATCAAAAATGTTAGAAAACTTTGTAGCACCATATGATGCAACAGTAATGAACAAAATAAATGCGGAAGAAATGATAGATTTAGGAAAGCTAAATATGGATGAATTCGCAATGGGAGGCTCAACAGAATATTCATATTTTAAGAAAACAAGAAATCCATGGGATTTATCAAGAGTACCAGGTGGTTCTTCTGGTGGTTCAGCTGCTGCAGTAGCTGCAAATATGGTACCATGGGCTTTAGGAACAGATACAGGTGGAAGTATTCGTCAACCAGCATCATTTTGTGGAGTTGTAGGGTTAAAACCAACATATGGACTAGTTTCAAGATATGGTGTAGTAGCATTTGCGTCATCACTTGACCAAGTTGGAGTATTTACAAAAGATGTACAAGATTGTGCAGAATTATTAAATGTAATTGCAGGACATGATGAAATGGACACAACATCAGTAGATGTAGGAGAAAAAGATTATACAAAAGCATTACAAAAAGATGTTAAAGGATTGAAAATAGGAGTTCCAAAAGAATTCTATGGAGAAGGAATAAATCCAGAAGTTAAAGCATCGTTAGAAAAAGCAATAGAAGAATACAAGAAAATGGGAGCAGAAGTAGAAAAATTTTCATTAGATATTGCAAACTATGCCTTAGCAACTTATTATATAATTGCATGTGCAGAAGCAAGTTCAAATTTAGGAAGATATGATGGAATAAGATACACATATAGATCACCAGAAGCAAAAACTTTAAAAGAAATCTATAAAAAATCAAGAAGTGAAGCTTTTGGAGCAGAAGTAAAAAGAAGAATTATACTTGGAACTTATGTATTATCTTCAGGATATTATGATGCATATTACAAAAAAGCTCAACAAGTTCGTACACTTGTAATGAATGAATTTAATAAAGCATTTGAAAAATATGATGTTATAGTAACACCAGTATCTCCAACAACAGCGTTTAAACTAGGAGAAAGATCAACAAACCCAATGGAAATGTATTTGGCAGATATTTGCACAGTTTCTGTAAATATTGCAGGACTTCCAGGAATATCAGTACCATGTGGAGTAGATAGTCAAGGATTACCAATTGGTATGCAAATTATAGGAAATAAATTTAGTGAAGAAACAATAATAAAAGCTGCATATACATATGAACAAGCAACAAACTTCCGCAAAAAATATAAACCAACATTTAAAGGAGGTGCACAATAATGGCAAGAGAAAACTATGAAGTAGTAATGGGCTTAGAAGTCCACGCCGAACTATCAACAAACACAAAAATATTCTGTAGTTGTCCAACAAAATTCGGAGCAGAACCAAACACGCAAGTATGTCCAATATGTATGGCAATGCCAGGAACACTACCAAAATTAAATGAAAAAGTAGTAGAATATGCAGTAAGAGCAGGGCTAGCAACAAATTGTGAAATATCAAGAAACAGTAAAAACGATAGAAAAAATTATTTTTATCCAGACTTGCCAAAAGCATATCAAATATCACAATTTGACAAACCACTATGCGAACATGGATATATAGAAATCGAAACAAGTAAAGGAAAGAAAAAAATAGGAATAACACGTATTCACATAGAAGAAGATGCAGGAAAATTAAATCATGATGAAATTGGTGGAGGAGCATTAGTAGACTTAAACAGAGCAGGTGTACCTTTAATAGAAATTGTATCAGAACCTGATTTTCGTTCAATAGAAGAAGTAGATGCATATTTGAAAAAATTAAAATCAATACTTGAATATATTGAAGTATCTGACTGTAAAATGCAAGAAGGTTCATTTAGAGCAGATGTAAACACATCAATTCGTCCAGTAGGTTCAGAAAAACTCGGAACACGTACAGAAATGAAAAATATGAATTCATTTAGAAGCATTACAAGAGCACTTGAATATGAGATAGATAGACAAGTTGATGTAATAGACAATGGTGGAGAAGTTGAACAAGAAACATTAAGATGGGATGAAGTATCTGGAAAAACATTTTCAATGAGAGATAAAGAAGATGCACAAGATTATAGATATTTCCCAGAACCAGACTTAGTTGCAATTAAGCTATCAGAAGAATATATAGAAAATATAAAAAATAGTTTACCAGAAATGCCAGAAAGCAGAAAACAAAGATATTTAACAGAATATAAATTGTCTGAAAAAGATGCAGGAATAATAACATCATCAAAATATTTGTCAGATTTATTTGAAAAAGCATCTGAAATTTGTGGAAATTATAAAGCAGTAAACAATTGGATAATATCAGATATTTCCAGAATTTTAAATGAAACCGAAATGGACCCAATCGAAATACCATTTGATGCTAATCAACTAGCTAAACTAGTTGAATTAATAGACAAAGGAACAATCAGTTCAAGTATAGGTAAAAAAGTATTAGTAGAATTATTTGAAAACCCAAGAGATCCAGAAGATATAATTAAAGAAAAGGGATGGATTCAAATTTCCGATGAAGGTGCAATTAAAGAAGTTGTAACAAAGATAATTGACGCAAATCCACAATCAGTTGCAGATTATAAAGCAGGAAAAGAAAGAGCTTTAGGATTTTTAGTTGGACAAGCAATGAAAGAAACTAAGGGTAAAGCTAATCCACAAATGCTTAATAAAATGTTTGCTGAAGAACTAAAAAAATAATTTTCATATATGATTTTAGCGTTTTCATATAAAAAATTTGCACTTTATGTAAAGATGTGGTATAATAAATGGTGAAAAAACAACCAAGGAGGACATTTGAAATGAGAGAATTTTCAGGAGCATGGAGACAGGATAAATCAGAAAGTATGATTTATCCAAATGGACAGATTGCAAGAGAGGTCTGGAGAAACGTTGCAACAGGTGCAAAAATTGTACGACGTTATAATGAGCTTGGAAATCTTATCTATACTAATGAGAGATATCGTAAGTATAGTTAAAACTCTAAATTTGGAGAGCTGAATGGCTCTCCTTTAATTTTTGGCAAAATACTTGATTTTACTAATAAAATGAAGTATAATTTATTGGAAAATTGAAGAGAGAAAGGAAAGACATATAAATGAAAGCGATAGAAATAAGAAATAAATATTTAAACTTTTTTAAAGAACATGGACATACAGTAATACCATCAGCACCATTAATACCAGAAAATGATCCATCAGTACTATTTACAACAGCAGGAATGCAACCATTAGTACCATATTTGTTAGGAGAACCACATCCTGCAGGAAAGAGACTTACAGATTATCAAAAATGTGTAAGAACAAATGACATAGATGAAGTTGGAGATAATCGTCATTTAACATATTTCGAAATGTTAGGAAATTGGTCATTAGGAGATTATTTTAAAGAAGAATCAATCCAAATGAGTTATGATTTTTTAACAAAAGAATTAGGAATCCCAGCAGAAAAATTATCTGTAACATGTTTTGCGGGAGATGAAGATTGTGCAAGAGATGAAGTTACAGCATCATGTTGGAAAAAAGCAGGAATTCCAGAAGAAAGAATATATTATTTTGGAAAAGATGATAACTGGTGGATAGCAGGAGAAACAGGACCTTGTGGGCCAGATACAGAAATGTTCTATGATACTGGAAAGCCAAAGTGTTCAGAAGAATGTAATCCATCATGTGGATGTGGAAAATATGTTGAAATTTGGAACAATGTATTTATGGAATTCTATAAAGATGAAAATGGAAAATATTCAAAATTAAAACAACATAATGTAGATACAGGATTAGGACTTGAAAGAATGGCAATGTTATTACAAGGAAAAGAAACACCATTTGAAACTGAATTATTTGAACCAATAATGGATAAACTAGTAGAACTACAAAAAGTAGATAATATTGCAAGTAGGAGAATTGTAGCAGAACATTTACGTTCAAGTATGATGATTATATGTGATGGTGGAAGACCAAGTAATGTAGACAGAGGATATATATTAAGAAGGTTAATTCGTAGAATGGTTAGACATATGAATAAATTACAAATATCATTAGATGAATTAGTAACATTAATAGACTTAAATGTGGAAAACTTAAAAGAAATGTATCCTGCACTTGAATCAAATAAAGAGACAATAAAAACAGTAATAATAGAAGAAAAAGATAAATTTGTAAAAACACTAGTAAAAGGTGAAAAAGAATTTGAGAAAGAAGTTGGACAAGTAAAAGCACAAGGTGAAAATATAGTGCCTGGAAAAGTTGTATTTAGATTATATGATACATATGGATTTCCACCAGAAGTAACAGAAGAATTAGCTGTTGAAAGCGGTATGAGTATTGATAAAGAAGAATTTGAAAAATTATTTAAAGAACATCAAGAAAAATCTAGAGCAGGCTCAGAACAAAAATTTAAAGGTGGATTAGCATCAACAGGAGAAATGGAAACCAAATACCATACAGCAACACATCTTTTAAATGCTGCATTAAAACAAGTACTTGGTTCACATGTACATCAAAGAGGAAGTAACATTACAGCAGAAAGAATGAGATTTGACTTTTCACATCCTACAAAAATGACAGATGAAGAGAAAAAGGCAACAGAAGATTTAGTAAATGAATGGATAAAAGAGGCAATACCAGTAGAGCATTTAGAAATGAAAAAAGATGATGCAATAAAAATTGGAGCAGAAGCAATGTTCATAGAAAAATATGGAGATATAGTTTCTGTTTATAAAATAGGAGACAAGTCAATTGAATTATGTGGAGGACCTCATGTACATAATACATCTGAATTAGGTCATTTTAAAATAAAGAAAGAGGAATCTAGTTCATCAGGAGTTAGAAGAATAAAAGCTATTTTAGATTAATAAAGGAGAAAAAACTATGGATGAAAATTGTATATTTTGTAAAATTATAAAAGGAGAAATTCCATCAAACAAAGTGTATGAAGATGAAGATGTGCTTGCATTTAATGATATAAATCCAGCAGCACCAATACATGTGTTAGTTATACCCAAAAAACATATAGCTTCATTAGCTGATATGGAAGAGGTAGATCAAAAAATAATTAGCAAAATTTATAAGGTAATTAATGAAATTGCAGAAAAGCAAGGATTCAAAGAAAAAGGATATAGAGTAATAGTAAATTGCGGAAAAGATGGAGGACAAGAAGTAGGACATTTACATTTCCATTTATTAGCAGGAAAACAATTAGGCGAAAAAATAGTCTAAAAAGCTACCATTTTTTTTTAACATATGTTATAATAAATATATAAGGAAAAAAGTGGAGGTGTTTGCTAATGAATAAAAAATATAGTAATTTTTTAACAATACTTTTAGTAGTAATCATAATAGCAATATTAGTAATTATAGGTGTTTTAGGTTATAAATACTATAAAACATATGTGACAAAGAATAGTTCACAAGACTTTGTTGATAATTTTGTGGATAGTTCAACAGATGGTCAAAAAAATAATAAGAACAATGATAGTACAAATGATATTCAATATGATGGAATTGATGAAGGAGAAAAAACAGAAACAGATACATCAACTGGAAAGAAAAAACAATATAACGGTTTTGATGTAGCTGGGACTATAGAAATTCCAGCAACTGGATTAAAATGTCCAATATTGGAACAATATACATATTCCCCAAAAGCACTAGAAACATCAGTAGTTGTATTATATGGAGTAGGTTTAAATCAACCTGGAAATACTACAATTGCAGGACATAACTATAGAAATGGATTGTTTTTCTCTAATAACAAGAAATTGAATATTGGAGATAAAATATATATTACTGATTCATCAGGAAGAAGAGTTGCATATACAATTTATAATAAATATGAAGCTGATGAAAATGAATCAGACTACATAACAAGAGACACACAAGGAGTAACTGAAATATCACTAACAACATGTACAGATGATAGTAAAGCAAGAATAATAATATTAGCAAAAGCAGATATATAGGAAATCAAAGAGGACATGTTTATAAAAACATACCCTCTTTTTATTATATTATTAAGAAAGGATTGCTAGAAAAATGGATAAGAAACAAGCAGAAAAAAGAATAAAAGAATTAAGAAAAACAGTAGAATATCATGCGAAAAAATACTATGATGAAGATAAACCTGAGATAACAGATTTTGAATATGATATGATGATGTTAGAATTAAGAACACTTGAAAGTCAATATCCAGAACTTATTACAAAAACATCTTTAACTCAAAGAGTAGGTGGAACAGTAAAAGAAGGATTTCAAAAAGTAGAACATGAAGTTCCATTACAGAGTTTACAAGATGTTTTTAATTTTGAAGAAATAGAGGCATTTGATGAAAGAGTAAAAAAACAAGCAGAAGAAAATGAAATACAAAATCCTAAATATGTTGTTGAAACAAAAATTGATGGACTATCAGCAGCACTAGAATATGTTGATGGAAAGTTTGTAAGAGGAGCAACAAGAGGAAATGGTTTGGTTGGAGAGGATGTAACTGAAAATTTAAAAACAGTAAAAACAATACCACAGGAATTATCAGAAAAAATTAATATAACTGTAAGAGGAGAAGTCTTTATTTCTAAAAAAGATTTTGAGAAGATGAATCAAGAAAGAGAAGAAAATGAAGAAGAATTATTTGCAAATGCACGTAATGCAGCAGCTGGATCATTAAGACAATTAGACAGTAATATAACCAAAAAAAGACCATTAGATATATACATTTTTAATGTGCAAAAAATTGAAGGCAAAGAATTTAATTCTCATTTTGAAGAACTTGAATATTTGAGCAAATTGGGCTTTAATGTAAATCCTGTTAGAATTTATTGTGATAATATTGAAGAAGTTAAAAAAGCAATAAATAAAATAGGAGAAGATAGAGAAAGTTTAACATTTGGAATTGATGGAGCAGTAGTAAAAGTAGATGATTTAAAATTAAGAGAAATAATGGGAACAACAAGCAAAGTTCCTAAATGGGCAATAGCATATAAATATCCACCAGAAAGAAAAGAAACAATCTTAAAAGACATTGTTTGCCAAGTTGGTAGAACAGGGGTTATAACACCTATGGCAATATTAGAACCAGTAAAGGTTGCAGGTTCAACAATATCTAAAACAACACTTCATAATGAAGATTTTATAAAAGAAAAAGGATTAAAAATAGGAGATACTGTAATAATTCAAAAAGCAGGAGATGTTATACCAGAGATTGTTGAAGCAGTTATTTCTAAAAGAACTGGCAAGGAAAAAGATTTTGAAATGCCAAGAGTATGCCCAGTATGTGGTGCAGAAGCAGTTAGAGAAGAAGGAGAAGCAGCAGTAAGGTGTACTGGAATTGAATGTCCTGCAAAACTTTATAGAAACTTAGTTCATTTTGTATCAAGAGAAGCAATGAATATAGATGGACTAGGAGAAAGTATTATAGGAATATTACTAGAGAAAAAAATGATTGCAAATATTGCAGACATATATGATTTGAAATTTGAAGATATAGCATCATTAAAGAAAAATGGAAAGAAATTTGCACAAAATTTAATTGATAGCATAAATGCAAGTAAGCAGAATGATTTATATAGATTAATAACAGCATTAGGAATTAGACATGTAGGAACAAAAGCAGCTAAAATTTTAGCAAAAAGATATGAGAATATGGATAATTTATTAGAGGCAACAATAGAAAGTTTGAATCAGGTAGAGGAAATTGGACCAATTGTGGCGAATAGTATAAGAGAATTTTTTGAACAAGAGCAAACTAAGGACTTATTAAAGAGATTAAAAGAAGCTGGAATAAATATGAGTAGACTAAAGGAAGATGATGGAGACGATAGATTCTCTGGAAAAACTTTTGTTCTAACAGGAACACTTGAAAAATACTCAAGAGAAGAAGCATCAAATTTAATAGAAAAATTTGGAGGAAAAACATCAAGTTCAGTTTCTAAAAAAACAAGTTATTTATTAGCAGGTGAAGATGCAGGAAGTAAACTTACAAAAGCTCAAAGTTTAGGAGTTCAAATCATTAGTGAAGAAGAATTTAACAAAATGTGCAGTGGAACATAAAAAATGTTTCAGAAAGGAGAATCATGGAAAATTATACTTTTGAAGATATGTGGTTGGATTTAAAAAATGGATATCAAATATATTACACATATGTACGAAATAGATATGTTTTATTTAAAACAGCCAAAAATTGTTATACTCAAAAATTAATATCAGATAATCCTAAAAATCCACAACCAAGAATGACAATGCTTACTTTAAAAAGAGTTAAAGAAATTTTTCCACATATGGAAGATATTGAGTATAAGATTTCAGATGATATATTATAAAAATGGAAATATTAGATGGAAAAAAATTATCAAATGAGATAATAGAAGAACTAAAGGTAAGATGTGATGAATTAAAAGAAAAAGGAATAAAGCCAAAATTCGCAGTAATAATGGTTGGAAATGATAAGGCATCACAAATATATGTAAAAAATAAAAGAAAAGCATGTGAAAGAATCGGAATTGAATGTGTTGAATGTTTTTTAGATGAAAATATACAACAAAAGGAATTAATAGATAAAATCAAAGAGTTAAATTCAGATAATACAATTCATGGAATACTATTGCAGAGTCCAATTCCGAAACATTTAAATATTAATGAGGCATTTGAAACAATTTCTCCAAAGAAAGATGTTGATGGCTTTAATCCTACAAATGTGGGAAAACTGTGCTTAAATCAAAATACATTCGTATCTTGCACACCATTTGGAATTATAAAATTGCTAGATAAATACGGTATTGATTTAGCCGGAAAAAAGGTAACAATTATAGGAAGAAGTAATATTGTTGGAAAACCATTAATTCAATGCTTTTTAAATAAAAATGCTACAGTAACAATTTGTCATTCTAAGACAGATGATATAAAAGAACATACTAAAGATGCAGATATTGTTGTTGTTGCAATAGGAAAGCCTAAATTCTTAAAAGAAAATATGGTAAAGAAAAATTCAGTTATAATTGATGTTGGAATAAATAGAGATGACAACGGAAAAATAATAGGAGATGTAGATTTTGAAAATGTAAGCAAAAAATCAAGCTATATAACACCAGTTCCTGGGGGAGTTGGACCGATGACTATTGCAATGCTTATGAATAATGTAATTAAAGCAGCAGAAAATGTGTAGGAAAATAGATATAGGGGGCATATATAAAGATTATATATGTCTTTTTTATTGCATAAAAGAAAGGAGAAAAATGAGAATAGAAGAAATTTCAATAGATTCAAAAAAATATCCACAAAAGTTAAGAAATATTTATGATCCACCTAAAAAATTATATGCTTTAGGAAATAAGGAATTATTAAATAAGTTTGGAATTGCAATTGTTGGCTCAAGACAAGCTACACAATATGGAAAAATGAACTCTTATAATGTTGCAAAAGAGTTGAGCAAAAATGGAGTAGTAATAATAAGTGGACTAGCAGTAGGGATTGACAGTTATTCACATTGGGGAGCGATAAAGGCTTTTGACATGAATTGGAATAGTGCTGGAACAGTTGCAGTATTAGGGAGTGGAATTGATAATATATACCCTAAAGAAAATATAAAATTAGCAAAAAATATAATAAAGTCAGGAGGATGTATAATTTCTGAATATTCAATAGGAACAAAACCAGAGAGATTACATTTTCCACAAAGAAATAGAATAATAAGTGGAATCTCAAATGGTGTATTAGTAGTAGAAGCAACTAAAAAAAGTGGGGCACTAATAACTGCTGATTTTGCAATTGAACAAGGAAAAGATGTATATGCAATTCCAGGTGATATAAATAGAAAAGAAAGTGAAGGATGTAATGAACTTATTAAAGATGGTGCTATTCTGGTGACGTCATATAAAGAAATATTAGAAAATTGTATTGAAAAATAAAAAGGAAATGTGTATACTAAAGATATAAAAAGTACATAAGAAAGCAAGTTTGAGCTTTAAGAAAGGAATGATAAAAAATGGAAAATAGTGGAATTGAAAGTTTAGTAGATTTGATAGAAAGAATTGAGATTAATGAAGAAAACAGAGAGCAAATTAAAGAAATAAAAAAATTCATTGAAGAAGAAAATTATGTGGAAGCAATAAATTTGCTAAAAAAGTTAAAAAGTGAAGAAAAAATCAAGTTAAAAGAAATAAAAGAACCAAAAGAAAAAGTATTTGAAGAAGAATTTATACCAGAGGATGAAGAAACAGAAGAAAATGAACAAATATATCCTAAAAGATTGTTAAATAAAAAGTTAGAAGAAAAATATATAGGTTTATTATTGGAAAATCCAAAGGCTATATCAATGTATTACATTTTACATGAAGACTGTTATTTTCAAAGTGAAGAAATGCTTAATATATATAAAAGTGTATTGTTTACAGAAGGACAAGCATATGCACCACAAATTGCTAAGAATGAATTTAATTTTGCAAAAGAAGGAACTGAGACATATAAAAGAAAAGTTGAGTTAAGAGAAGAAGCACAAAAGGAAAAATATGATTTTGAAAAGACATATGTTGAATTAAGAAAATTGTTTGAGATAAGAAAAAATTACTTATCAAATCCAATAAAGGAAATACAAGAAGAAATTATTAATATATTGGATTATGAGCTATATGATCAGATGACAATTCAAGAAGTTAAAGATGCAATAGTGCAAATAACAACAACAGAGAAATTTAAAAGAGCAGTTTTAAGTAGAAATATTACCAATTTTTTATTAGCAGGAGACAACTCTCTAACTACAGGTTTAGAACTTCCTTTCCCAATATTAAGTGAAGTTTTTAAGGGAATAAGAAAAGGAGAAACAATGGCATATGCAATGCCATCAAACTCTGGAAAAAGTAGATTTACAATCAATATTGCAACATATTTAGCATTTATACATCATAAAAAAGTACTAATAATTTCAAATGAAATGTCAGAGGATAAAATGAAATTGTGTTTAATTACGACTGTTTTGAATAATAAAGAAATCCAAAAACTGCATGGGCAAAAATTATCTAAAACAGAAGGAGAATTGCTTGAATTTAAATTTAGACCAGACAAAGGAGTATCTGCTAAAGTAGATGAAGAAGGTTTTGTTGTAAAAGAAGAAAATGAGACTCAGAAAGAATTTACTAAAAGACTTCTTGAAATATCAAGTGAATTTAGAAATACTATAAAAGTAACAGAATGGATTGATGAACAACTTAAAAATTCAATATATTTTGTAAATATAACAAATCATACAAATGATGAATTAGAAAAAGTTATTTTAAATTATTACTATAAAGAAAAGATAGAATACATGTTTTATGATACTTTAAAAACAGATACTGAAAATATAGGAAATGGAGAAGAATTAAAAAAGACTGCTACAATTTTATCAAATTTAGCTCAAAACTTAAATATTTTTATTGCGTCATCTTTGCAATTAACAGAGAGTAGTACATTACCTATAAACTTAAATATTAATGATTTGGCAGTAAGTAGAACAGTTAAAGAAGTTTTAGATACATTATGTTTGATAAAGCAAATTCATAACGAAGATTTAAACAAATATGAATATTCCTTAGAAGAAGTAGATACTAAATTTTTTGATTTAAAGAAATACAAAGATCCTGATGTAAGATATTATGCATGTGTTGTAGATAAAAATAGAGCAGGAGCAAAACCTAAAGTAGTATTCAGATTAAATTTAGCTTATAACATGTGGGAAGAACTAGGATATTTGAGATTAAAATCATCAGAAGAAAATGAGTAAAAGGTTTTGAAAGAACCTTTACTTATTTTTAAAATACTGTTATAGTTAGAATATAACACAGAAAAAAGATAAACAATATGAAAAAAGTATAAAAAATATATAAAAAATCATGCAAAAATATTGACGCGTATAAAAAATGGTGATAATATTTAGAGGAAATATATTTCAAAAATAAAGGAAGAGGTAAAATGAATAAGCAATTTAAAAGCAAATCAGAATTATTTTATTATTTGATGCATGGGTACATGTATATGTTGGAAGATGTTCCAACAAAAAATGGCATTCAGAAAAGACTTAAGGATAATGAACTGGAGCAGAGCTTAAAAGAACAAATAAAAGAACAACTAAAGATAGATGGCTTAGAAGTAGAATTGAAACTTGGGCCTGCTTATAATAGAACGGAGAACCCTTGGATTCAGCTATTTACACCAGAAAATAGAAGCGGAGCTAAAGGAAGATATGTTGGGATTTCATTTGAAAGAGAAAAAAATGAAGTTAAATTATGGATTGGCTTCGGTAGGACGGCAAAGAAACAATCAGAGGTATTAGAACTTGCAAAAGACTATAGAATGAAATATTCTTTTATAGAAGCTGAATTGGATAAAGGTTTTAAATATAATGAAGATTGCTATGATGCTCTTATTATAGAGAAGGAGATTAATATAAAAGATTTTAGCGATGCAGAATTTGAAGAAGATTTAATATATATAACTAATTTATATAAAGAATTCGAAAACCAATATGGTACAGCAATTTTTAAGACTTTTGGGTCTAATGAAATTACTTATGAAGAAATAAATGAAAGAATGTTGCAAATAATTGAAGAAGTTGGAGAATTGGCAAGAGCGATAAAGGAATTAGGAAAAAAATAAATTCAAAAGATTGACAATAAATGTCAAAAGAATTATACTCTTCCTATAACAAAAAGAAAAAAGTTCTAAATAAGTGGTGTTATTTAGAACCTCGATAAATACTTTGTAAGCATTTATGTTACAAAAATATTATAACACGAAATATAAAAAATTGCAAAGTATTTACATTAAATCTTTTTGTAACTTTTAATGAAAGGAGGAAAAGTTAACAAATGGATAAATATATAGTAAACAAAAGAGCTCAAAATAAAAGTGGCTGTCACAAAATACATACTAGTACTTGTGTAAGAGTACCAGAAAAAGACAATCAAATTGATTTAGGAAAATGTATGTGTCCAATAGAAGCCAAAAGCAGAGCAAAAGAATATTTTGATGTTGTAAATGGATGTAAATATTGTTGCAATGAAATTTTTTTCAAAAAAAATTAGAAATAAAGAAATGAGGTAGAATATGAGATTAGAGGAAGTAGCTCAAGTTATAATTGGAGTTTTAAGCAAAAGAGAAAACGACAGCAATGGGGAAAATAGCTATGAGCTATTTTCCTTAAAAAATAAAGAAACATTAAGAACAAATAAAAATTTGAGTGATAAACTTGCACAAAAAGGAGACTTACTATTTCGTTTATTATCTCCAAATAAAATTATATATGTAGATGAAAATATAGAAGGAAAACTAATACCATCACAATTTTGTATAATAAGAGCAAATAGAGAAAAAATTAATCCTACAGTGTTAAAATGGTATTTAGAATCAGATAAAAGTAAGACAGATATGGAATCACTGATAACAGGTTCTATAATAAAATCAATGACAGTAGCTGAATTAAGAAAAATAGATATACCTAATATTGCTATCGAAAAACAATTGGAAATGGAACAATTAATTAAACTGTGTGAAAAAGAAAAAAACATTTTAGAAGAAATATTAAAAAAGAAGGAAAAGATATATAATTGGTACTTGGAAGAGATGGTAAAAAAAGGAGAAATTGCAAATGAACCAAAAACAAGTAAATAGTAAGTTAAATGAAATTGCAATGCAATTAAAATCAATAGATACAATAGGCCTAAATTATATGGAATATCTAGCTGCACTTATATATGCTATATATGGAATAGAACAAGAACCTAATAATTTTTTGATTGTAAAAGAATTGGTTTATACTGTACAAATTCTTGATGAACAATTATATAAAATTAGAAAAAATGAAAGGTCAGAAAAGTTATTTATAAATATAAGATTTAGAGAAGTAATAAAAAATGAAAACTATTTAATATTTAAAAATTGTGTTTTGCAAATGGAAGAACTAGTAAAAAATACGCAAGAATATGGTAAAAAACTAATAGCGGAAGCATTTGAAGATGCGATAACTAAAGCAGCAAAAAATAATGAAATATCGTTTCAAAATACAGAATATTATACTCCAAACGAAATAGTAAAAACAATGATAGATTTATTGCCAATAAGGAATAACTCATCTATATATAATCCAGCATGTGGAGTGGGAAATTTCATTGTAGAAAGTGCGAAATTAGGAAGTATATATGCATTTGGAGATGAAAGCAATATAAGTAATTACAACATATGTATGACAAATTTATGGTTACATAATATAAAAAATAAAAGGATAGACAATATAAAAATAGATAAGATGCCGAAAGTAGATTATGTAGTTGCTAATCCACCATTTGCTATAAATAATATGCAAAAAGGTGATAAGAAATTAAACAACATGCTTTATAAATATGGAGTTTTTGAGAATGCAAGTAGTTATTCTAAGTTTATAGTAATGATGTTAGAAAGTGTACAAGAAGGTGGAAAAATATCAGTTGTATTACCACATGGATTTTTATTTAAGAAAACAATAAGTGAATGTAATCTACGAAAATACTTAGTAGATAATGGCTATATAGAAGCAATAATATCATTACCTGAAAAAATGTTTAATGGAACTAAAATACCAGTTATAATTTTAGTTTTACAAAAAAAATATAGAGAAGAGGATATTATATATATAGATGCAAGTAAAGAATATATAAAAGGAAGAAAATTAAATAGTTTATCAGAAGAAAATCAGTCTAAGATTATAAAAACATATGAAAATAAAAGTGAAATTTCTAATTATTCTATAAAAGTGGGTGCAGAAATTATAAGAAAAAACGATTATAATTTGAATATTAAAAAATACCTGAAAAGCCTAAAAAAAGAAAAAAGTGTTAATATCAAGACCGAAAAACAAGAACTACAAAGACTTGAAGAGGAAAGAGTGGTAATAGAACGGAAAAATAGAGGAATTATTAAAGAAAGTATAAGATATAAATAATTTAAGGGGGAGTTTATTATGAAAAAAATTGAATCAGAAAATATATTATTAAGGAAATTCCAAACAGAGGATGCAGAAGAGGCTTTTAAGAACTGGGCAGGAATAAAAGAGATAGCAGATTTATCAGATTATAGAGTTCACACAAGTGCAGAAGAAACAAAACAAATGATAGAAATTGGACTTGGAGATGGTAAAGGCGAAAGATATACATTAGCAATTATATTTAAAGGAACTGAAGAAGTGGCTGGATTCATACGTATATATGACATTTCTAGTAAGAATAAAACATGTAAAATAGAGTTTGTAGTAGGAAAGAGTTGGGTAAATGCTGGAAAAGAAAAATTATATGCAGAAGCAATAAATGATATAGTGTCTCATTTATTTGAAAAAGGATTTGATGTTATCTCATATGAATGTTGTGATGGATCAGAATTATACAAAATAAATGAAAAAGTACTAGAGTATACTGATTTTGAAAAAGAAGCAATATTACATAACAGAATAGTTAATGAAAAAACAGGAGAAAAGAACAATAAAGTAATATATTCAATTATAAAAAAATAATTGTACAAAAGATATAGGAGAAGAAGAAATGAAAGGAAAATTTTCAGAATGGTTTATTGGAATGACATTTGCATTAGTTGAAAAATATAACAACATTTCTAGTATATATTGCTCCAGATAATCGTAAAAAATATTATGTATCATTAGAAGAACTCGGAACAAGGTAAAACAGTGTAAAATTTAAATGCAATATATTGATATAACACAAAAGTTCTAATACAACCTCTGTGTGAATACAATTAAACAAAAGTATTCATATGGGGGTTTCATAATGAAAAAAATAGTTTTACACAATACGTCAATGATAGAGAAAAAAGAAATAGAAGAACGCTCAATCAATTTGGCGCATTATATTATAGATTCAAAAGATACGGTGAGAGGTGCAGCAAGAAAATTTGGCATAAGTAAGAGTACAGTACACAAAGATGTAACTGAAAGATTAGAAAAGATAAATCCAATGTTAGCTAAAGAAGTAAGAGAAATACTAGATGAAAATAAAGCAGAAAGACATATAAGAGGAGGAATGGCGACTAAAATGAAATATATGAAAAAATAACAAAAGTATTGCAATTTTATATAATAAATATTACAATATAATCACGGAGGAAAAAACATGAATGTATTAATAGAAGATGAAAGTAAGAAAAACAAAAGATTAAAAATATTTTACATAGGAATATTAGCAGTATGTGCAATTGCAATTATAGCGGCAGTAATAATCCAAATAGTAAAGGTTAACACATCAAGTGGAGATGTATCAAAACTGCCACAATTAACAGAAGATCAAAAGAGTCAGCATAAAGAAGAATTCTATAGCATATTTGAGAATAAAGTTAATTATTTAGAAAACAATAGTTATAAAATAAACAAAATAGAATCAAATAAAGAAATTGTTTATTTAGGATATCAAAATAATGATAGTAAAATAAATGATTATGAATTAAAAGTAAATATCCCATATATAAATATAAATAATCCTATAATTGAAGAGTTTAATACTCAAATAAAAGATACGTTTGAGAAAAAAGCAAAAAGCATTATAAATACACAAAATAACAATGCAATATACACAGTAGATTATACGGCATATATTGCAAATAACATAATGTCATTAGTAGTAAGGTCAACATTAAAAGAAGGGACGAATGCTCAAAGAGATATAATACAAACATATAATTATGACTTAACAAATCAGAAAGAATATACAATAGATGACATGCTAAATGCAAAAGGAATAACAAAAAAGGAAGCAAATCAAAAGATAAAAGAAGAAATAAGAACACAACAAGAAAAATCAGAAGAACTTGAAAAGTTAGGATATACAATGTATAAAAGAGATTATACAAGTGATATGTATAGTATAAATAATGTTACAGAATATTTTATGGGAAAAGATAATGCATTATATATAATATATGCATATGGAAACGAAAACAATACTAATGAAATGGATGTAGTAATAATGTAGAAGAATAAGCCTCACATTAATATAATAAAAACGGTCTAGTTTAACTAGGCCGTTTTTGAAAATAAAAGGGGATGTTTATTAATCAGTTCTTACTGACTATGCTTATAATATACCAATTAAATTTGTTCATTGTGTGAACTAAAAGTGAAAATTTGAAAAATTAGGGAGTTTCTTCAAGTGTTACTGTTAATTCTTTTTCTTCACCTTTTCTATTAATTTTTAATTTCATAGTATCACCAACTTTATGAGAATTTTTAATATTATTTAATTCATCCATAGTTGTAATATCTTTATCATCAGCTTTAATTATAACGTCACCTGATTGTAATCCGGACTTTTCTGCTGGTGAGAAATTTTGAACAGTTTTAACATAAACACCAACAACTAAATTATATTTTTTAGCTGTAGAATCATCTAAGTTTATACCACTAATTCCTATATAAGGTCTTATAACTTTGTTGTGGTCAATTAATTGGCTTGTAACATCAAGAGTAGAATTTATCGGAATAGCAAATCCAATTCCTTCAACACCACTACCAGATAATTTTAATGTATTGATACCAATAACTTTTCCTTCACTATTTACAAGAGCACCGCCACTATTACCAGAGTTTATAGCAGCATCTGTTTGAATACAAACATATTTTGTGCCATCAGACTCAACTTCTCTATTAACAGCGCTGATTATACCTTGAGTAACTGTTGTGTCTAATCCAAGAGGGCTACCAACAGCCATTACGAACTCACCAACAACAGCTTGATCAGAATCTCCAAATTCAGCAGCAGTCAAACCAGTTTTATCAATTTTTAAAACAGCTAAATCTGTTTGAGAATCTTTACCAACAATTTTTGCATCATATGTAGCATCATCACCATAAGTACCGCTATTTAATTTTACTTTTACTGATGTTGCATCAGAAATATCATAATAAGAATAAGAAGAATTTGAAGAACTTGTATCAACAACGTGGTTGTTTGTTAATATATATCCATCATCACTTATTATTATTCCTGAACCTGTTGCTGTTGCAGTTGATGTTTGAGGTGCACCAAATGAAAAAATTGAGTTTGAAGTTGCAGTATAGGTAACTTCTATTCCAACTATTGAAGGTAAAATTTTATTTGCTGCAAAAACAGCAGTATTTGAATAGTTAGAAAGTGATACTAAATTTGATGTTGTACCTGTTGCCGTAGAAGTTTGTACTGTCGACTTAGAATTTGTTTCCCCAATTATTTTATTTTTTATAGAAGGAACACCAAAACATGTTCCTATTACTAAAGAACATCCCACAATTCCACTACAAAATGGTAAAAGAACAGTTTTTCCAAATCCATTTGTGTGTTTAAAGTTTGCTTTTGAAGTTTTACTTGAAATAACTTCAAATCTGTTTTCGTTATCATCCATTTTAAAGGACCTCCTCTATTTATTTATTTACTTTACATAGGATACACTATAATTGTGAAAAAATTGTGAAAAAAATGTAAAAAACAATATATTTTTCTTTATTTTCTTGAAAATGAACTTGACTACATATATAATATAAATACATAACTTATGAAAGAATGTAGAGGGTTGAAAAATAATTACAATTTTGGCTACGTCAAAATTTAATTCTTTTCCAACCGAATTTGAACATTAAGGAAGGAATGAGATTAAGTATGAAAGATGAAAAAGGTGTTGCATTACCGACATTGCTATTCATTATTTTATTAATAATCATTGTAGCAGTATTTGCAATAAAATATGTAAAAGAAATGTTAAATGAAACAGAAATACAAGATTTAAGGACAGATATGTTAGTAGTACAAGCAGAAGCCAAAAAAGACTTAGAAAAGGTTTGTTTTCAAACAGCCAATCTTGATGAAAACAAAGAAGAAGATAAAGAAAAGATAGCTCAAGCAAAACGAGAAAATTTAAAGGGAATTTTAGTAAAAGGGTCAGATATAGAAAAAAATGTGCCACAAGAAATTGAAATAGATGACAATTGCTATTACTTAAATAATGAGGATTTAAAAGATATAGGAATACAAAATTATAGTATAGATAAATATGGATATATTATAGTAAAATATGATTTTAAAAATACAATGGTAGAAGTAATAAGCACAAAAGGATATAATGGGAAACATACATTAACACAATTAATTGATGATTAGAATATCGGGCGAAAGAAAGGACGAAATAAGTTGAAAGAAAAAGAAGAAGCAAGATTACTATTATTAAAAGAACAGGAAAAAGAACTAAGAGAAAAAGGATTTAATATGATTTGTGGAATTGATGAAGCGGGAAGAGGACCACTTGCAGGGCCAGTAGTAGTGGCAAGTGTTATAATGCCATCAGATTCAATGATTGAGGGGGTAAATGATTCTAAAAAAGTTTCAGAGAAAAAAAGAGAAAAATTATATGACCAAATTATAGAAGAAGCTATCAGCTACGGAGTAGGAATTATAGGACAAGATGAAATTGATGAAATAAATATATTGAATGCCACCAAAAAAGGGCTAACAATGTCATTACAAGAATTAACTGTAAAGCCAGACCTAATTATAGTTGATGCTTTAAACCATATAGATACTTTAGGAATTCCATATGAATCAATAATAAAAGGAGATGCTAAATGTTATTCAATAGCAGCTGCATCTATAATTGCAAAAGTTACAAGGGATAGGATAATGAGAGAATGGGACAAAGTATATCCACAATATGGATTTGAAAAACATAAAGGATATGGAACAGCAGCACATATTGCAGCAATAAAAGAATGCGGACTTTGTCCGATACATAGAAGAAGCTTTACAACACACTTTATTTAAAATTTAGGAGGATACAAATGAATATATTAGATATTATAGCAAAAAAAAGAGACTCAAAAGAATTAACAAAACAAGAAATAGAATATTTTGTTAAAGAATATACAGTTGGAAGTATAACAGACTATCAAGCTGCTGCACTTATAATGGCAATATATATAAAAGGAATGAATGATAGAGAAATAACAGATTTGACATTAGCAATGGCACATTCAGGAGAAGTGTTAGATTTGTCGTGCTTTGGAGAGAATGTTGTTGATAAACATAGTACAGGTGGAGTAGGAGACAAAGTATCAATTATTCTATTACCAATAATTACTTCTTTAGGTGTACCTGTTGCAAAGATGTCAGGAAGAGGGTTAGGCTTCACTGGCGGAACAGTTGACAAAATGGAATCTATACCAGGTTATAAAACCAATATAAGTATAAAGGATTTTATAGAAGATGTAAAAAAAGTTGGAATAAGTATGATTGGGCAAACAATGAATTTAGCACCAGCAGACAAAAAAATATATGCATTAAGAGATGCTATTTCTTGTATTGAAAATATTCCATTAATAGCATCAAGTATAATGAGCAAAAAAATAGCAAGCGGAGCTAACAAAATAGTTATTGATGTTACAGTTGGAAAAGGTGCATTCATGAAAAATAAAGAAGATGCACAAAAGCTAGCAGAGCAAATGATTAGAATAGGAAAGCTTGCGGGAAGAGAAGTAAGATGTGTATTAACACCAATGGATGAACCTTTGGGATATGCTGTTGGAAATTCATTAGAAGTTATAGAGGCAATAAATTTTTTAAAGGGTAATATGCCAAAAGATTTAAAAGATGTTGTATTAGAGCTTGGAGCCAATATGCTTCAATTAGCTGGAAAAGGCGAGAATATTGAAGAAAACAAACTAAAAATGTTAAAAAATATTGAAAATGGAGCAGCATTCAACAAGTTTGAAGAGATGGTAAAAAATCAAGGCGGAGATATTTCATATTTAGAAGATACGACTAAATTCAAAAAATCAAAATACACTATTGCTGTAGTTGCGGAAGAAGATGGAATTGTTAAAGAAATCAATGCAGAAGAGATAGGAAAATTAGCATGCTATTTAGGGGCAGGACGTGTTAATAAAGATGATAAAATTGAACCAGATGTGGGAATTGTTTTAAACAAAAAAGTTGGAGATGAAGTAATGGTTAATGATTTCTTAGCATATATTTGTGGAAATGATGAAAATAAAGTACATGAATCAGAGAAGAAAATTTTAGAAATATATAAAATATCTTAAAATTTGCACGGAAAAAAAGCGATCTCAAGTGTGCAAAAAAAGGTATTGCAAAAAAAGAAATTTATGTTATAATAGAAATTGTATAGATAAACGAAGGGAATGATAAAACATGAAAAAAGAAAAAAAGGAAAAACAAGTAGAGATAAAAGTAAAGAATAGAATAGATAAGCGTACAGTATTGACAAAGATAATGGCATCATTTTTATTGGTATTAATGGTTTTAGCATCTTGTTCAACATGCATATATTTTGTAGTTTCAAACATAAAATAGTTATAAAAATATAACTTAAGAGGAGAAATGGATAAATATGGAGAATATAGGAGTAGTATTAAATAGATTTTACGAACAAAATATACTAACATATATACAAATGTATCAAGAATATCCAATAAAATTAATCTCGTTAATATTAGATATAGTAATAGTAATATTTTTAGCATATGAATTGTTAAGAATTGTAAAAGATTCCAGGGCTTGGCAATTAGTAAAAGGAATAGCCTTTTTAGTAATTGCAACAGCACTAAGTGGATTATTAAAATTACATATATTAAATTATATTTTATCAACAGTTATGGATTGGGGAGTAATTTTAATAATAATAATATTCCAACCAGAAATCAGGCGTGCACTAGAACAATTAGGTGGAACTAATAAATTTTCAAGATTTTTTGGATTTGATAAGGACATAATAACAAAAACAAAAGAAGACATATATAAAGTAGTTATTGCAGTATATGAATTGGCACAAAAAAGAACAGGTGCACTAATTGTAATAGAAAGAGACATTCAAATAAAAGATATAATTGCTACTGGAATTCCATTGGATTCAGAAGTATCACCACAATTATTAGTAAATATATTTGTTCCAAATACACCTTTACATGACGGTGCTGTAGTAATAAGTAATAATAGAATTGCAGCAGCAGCATGTATGTTGCCTTTGGCAGGAGACCAAGATATAGCAAAAGAACTAGGAACTAGACATAGAGCAGGAATTGGTATTTCAAAAGAATCTGATAGTTTAGCAATAATAGTTTCAGAAGAAACTGGCAAAGTATCTGTTGCAAAAGACGGAACATTAATTGCAGACGTTAGAGAAGATGCTTTAAAAAAGATTCTAATAAGCAATATTGTTACAAAAAGATTAAACGAAGCAAAAGCAAACGAAGAAAGTAAAAAAATTAAAGAAAAAATAAAAAAGTTTTTTAAGAAAAAAGATAAAACAAAATCGGAAAAGGTGGCAAAATAAGCCATCTTTTTGACATAAAGGAATGGTAGAAATGAGAAATATAAAACTAACAATAGAATATGATGGAAAAGACTTCAATGGATGGCAAAAACAACCTACTAAATTAAATATACAAGGAACAATAGAACAAGCAATTAAACAAATAACAGGAGAAGAAGTACAATTAGATGCATCTGGAAGAACAGATGCAGGTGTGCATGCATTTGGACAAGTTGCAAATTTTAAAACCAATTCACAAATTCCAATAGATAAATTTGCAATAGCAATAAACTCTAAATTGAAAAGGTCAATAGTAATAAAAAAAGCAGAAGAAGTTGATGAAAGATTTCATAGTAGATTAAATTGCAAGAAAAAAACATATAGATATGTTATTAATAATACGCCAGAAGGTACAGCAATATATAGAAATTTAGAAACACATATTCCTCAAAAATTAAATGTAGAAAAAATGAAAGAAGCTGTAAAATTTTTTGAAGGAGAACATGATTTTAAAGCATTTAAAGCTAGTGGGACAAGTAGTAAAAGTAGTGTTAGAACAATATATAAAGCAGAAGTTTATCAAGAGGGAGATAGAATAATTATTGAACTCACAGGAAATGGCTTTTTATATAATATGGTAAGAATAATTGCAGGTACGTTAGTAGAAGTGGGGTTGGGAAAGATAGAATCAAATAAAATTCCTGAAATAATAGAAAATAAAAAAAGAGAGAATGCAGGAAAGACATTACCACCTAATGGATTATATTTAATGAAAGTAATTTATGATTAGTAACAAGAAAATAAGTATATTCATAATATATATCGAAACATACAAATTTATCTTGAAAGGATGAGATATATGAATATACTTATTTTTTTAGCTGTAGTACTTGTAACAATAGTGCTAGCAATTTTTATAAATAGATTAGTTAGATGTCCTTTGCTAGTTGGCTTTATATTTTTCTCAATAGCTTTATTGGTTGCAATAATTTTATCTAATTTAACATTAGTGGGATTAGCTATAATATTAGGAATTGTAGCTTTTGTTTCTGCCTTCTTAGATTGTGTTTTCAAAAGTTCATGCTTCTTTAGGAATAACAAATGCATGAATTGCCATAATCCATATAGAGATGATGACGAAAATAATACTTCAAATAATTCTGTATTAAGAATAGTAAACGAAAATGGAGAAGTGGTAGCAAGCATAAACGGAAATTCAATAAATTGTTATGACGAAAATCCTGGATGCGGATGCTGTGGAAGAACAGAAAGTGCCAACTTATTATCGGACTCAACACAAGTGGGAAACACTCAAAATACTTTTAGTAGTAATTGTAGAGCTTATAAGAGAAGATAAATTATCTTAAATTGTTGAAATTAACATAAATATATGGTATAATATATTTGTTTCATTAGTTGAAAAACATTATAAGGAGGACAATAAGATGACCTTAAAAGAACTTTTAATTGAAAAAAATGTTACACAGAAAAAACTAGCTAAAGAAACAGGAATTTCAACTTCAACTATAAGTAATTATGTTTCTGGGGCTACAAACATTAGTAAGCGGAACCTCAAAAAGATAGCAGATTATTTTGGTATTCCTGAAGAGAAATTAGAGAGAAGCATTAACTGTCGAGAAGACAAAAAACAGATTTTCGCAGAAAATCTGAGAAAGGTTTTGAAGGAGGAGCGGATGTCACAGACTGAGCTTGCCAAAAGAATTGGTATATCAGTTTCAGGAGTAAACAAATATCTTAAAGGTACTGCAGTGCCAACAGCTCTCACTTTATGCAAAATGATAGAAGTACTTGGAATAAGTGCTGACAGATTACTTGGAAATGCAGAAGCAGTAGAAAGAGCGAAGTATGCAGATGCAGGGTTATTCCTAATTGGAGTACTTAAAGGGTTGTCCAAAAAACAAAGAGAGGATTTAATCAAACTGATAAAGTCTCTCAATTGAACCAAAAAAGAAGATAGAGAATAATTTTTCTATCTTCTTTTTGTCGAAAAAAGTTTCAATATATTGATTAAAAATAAAAAGAATGTTAGAATAATTATAAGTTTTACAAAAGATAGGGGGTGAAAAAATGGAAGAAAAAAGTAAGAAAAAACTAGGATTACTAACTGTTTTATTGTTTCTAGCTATAATTGTAATAATTATTATGGGAATATTTATGAATAAAATTCAAAATGAGAAAGTAGAGGAAAGCAAGAAAGCGGCAGAATTACAGACGCAAGTAGATAATTTAAATGAGAAAATAGATAATATTTCCAATATAGTAAATGCTAATAATTTTACGGATAATGAAAAGCAAAATAAGGAATTAAGTGAATCTGAAAAGCAAGAAATATTTAATAAAGCGGTAAAAAATCAAACAGTATTCATAGATACTATGATTTCAAATAAAGATTTTGGCCAAAAAAATTTTTCAGATAAGGAAATGATTTTAATGCTACCAGATAGTTCAGAAGGAAAGATTTTTAAGTCATATGAAGACGATGGAGAGATTTATGGGAAAGCATCAATAACAGATGTAGAAAAAAGCGCTAAAAAAGTTTTTGGAAAAGAAGTCAACGTTATTAAGGCAGTGCAAAATAATAATTCAATTAAAGTAGATAATGAAGATGTTATGGTAGAGGTAAGATCTGGTGTTGGGATATTAAATGCAAAATTGATTTCTATAGAATCAGTAGATTCAAATGAATATACAATAAACTTTGAATTTAGTTCAAGTTCGGATGATACGTATAAACTTACTGTAGAGTATGAAAACGGAAATGTTGTATATAAAAGCTTAGAAAAATAAAAAAAAAAGAAGTATATAAAATAAATATATGCTTCTTTTTTAGTATATGGTAGCGAAGGTGGGATTCGAACCTACGACCTGCCGGGTATGAACCGGATGCTCTAGCCAACTGAGCTACTTCGCCATATCGCTAAAACGATGAACTTTTTTTATTATAATAGCTAATTTTAAATTTGTCAAGGGATATTTTAAAAAATGTGGTAAAAAATAAAAATAGCAATAAAAATCTTGATATTTTTAATATTGCATAGTAAAATATATATGAAAAAAGGATTGAGAGGAGAAGCTACTTTGGAAAAGAAAAATAAGACTCAAGAGATGAAAGAAAAGTTAGAGTATATAGGCTTAAACTTGGACGAAATACCAAAAACACTAAAATTAGTAGAAGATTTAAAATTCAGACCAAATTCAGGGTTTGATGAAAAAAAATATAGACAATATAGATTTGTTTCACCAAAAGAAATACAAATATTATTATCACCAACAAATAGATTAGATGATATAAAAGAAAAATATTCAAAAGCAAGTCCTTTAGCAGATTACTTAGAGCCAGACGAAAATAACGAAAGAAAACAACATGATTATGAAACATTTATAAAAATGTTAGAAGAAGTAAAAATAGAAGAAATTGAAAAAATAGAAAAAGAGCAACAAACTATAAACAAAAAGATACCATTTAAAGTAAGATATTCAGGAAATTATTTATGGCAAATATATTATGCAGAAGCTACAGATCAATATTTTATGATAGTTCCTACAGAAGATAAAGATTATTCAACATTTTTCTATGTATTAAAAAAGCAAATAGAAAAAAAGAAAGCAGGAAAAATATTTGTACCAATTAGTAATGCAGAATATACAAGAGAATTATTAAACAAAACAGAAATCCAAAGTCTAGAAAATTATTTATGGCTATTTACAAAAGACTGGGCATCAATTTATGAAGTATATGATAAAACAGAAAAAGCAAGTTTGCAAATTGTTGGAGAAACAGAAGTATATGGAAAAATAAAATCAGATTATAAAGTAAAACTTTCTAATAAAATAGAAGCAACAAAGTTTTTTAAACTAGTAAAGGCACTATTTATAGTACAATCAGAATTACCAAATTATTATGAATTCCAGACAAGGATAGACAAACAAGGAAGCTTAGAATTTTACTATAATGACCAATTGATGAAATATGATGAGTTAAGTAATTGGGTAAATGATGAATATAGAAGATTATTAGATATGGAAAAAAAGGTTGTTGAAAAGAACAATTCATTACAAGAAAAATTATCAAAATTAAAAAAGCAATCACAGGAACTAGATATTGAATATTTAAGTAAAGAAAAGCAAATTTCAACATTTTTAGAATGCAAGAAAACTTTCTTTGGAAAAGTAAAATATTTCTTTAAATATAGTGGAAAGAAAAATAAAGTAAAAGAAAAAGTTGAAAAAACAAAAGTGGATGAAATAAAAATCGTAAAAGAAAAGATTGAAGAAAACTTAAAAGTTCAATATACATTAGAAGAACTAATTCAAAAAGGTAAAGAGACATTAGAAAAAGAAAATAACTTAAAAAACACGAAAATGGATATAAATGCCTTAAAATTAAAAAATTTAAATTTGACCAAGAAAATCGAAAACGCAACAGCATTTATAGAAGAAATAGATAGTCATAAAAAAAGTATATTTGAATTTTGGAAATACAGTAATAAAGATGAAGTACAAGCATTAGAAGAAGGAGAAAAAGAGCAAGAAAGTATAAAACCACATTCAAAAGTATTTGATTATGAAGAAGACTTTGAAGAGTTTGGGGAAACAATGGATGAAATTCAAAGAAAAATTTTATCAAAAGAAGAATTAGACGATGTTTATTTAACTACAACAAATCAATTAGAAGTAATAAATAAATTAAAAACAGAATCACCAACAGCTAAAGAATTAGAACAATATATGAAAAAAATCAAAAAAGATTTACAAGAAGAAAAAGATATAACAGAAGAAGATGTTATTGATATATTTGGTGGGTTATCAGAAGATACAAGAAAAATAACTAAACTTGCTAACAAATCACATAGAGAACACCCTAAAAATAAATATGCTATACTAAGAGTAGCAAAATCAATGAAAACTGCTGAATATAGAGCTGCACTGGAAAATGCTATAAATATAATAGATGAGGCATTAGAAAAGAATGCTTTGCAACAAGATATTGCAGGTTATAAGTGGGTAGAAGAAGAAGAAAATATTGATACAAATGAATTCAATGTATTTAATTTAAATCCAGAAAAAGAGATTGAAAATGCATTAACAGAAACTGAAAGTGGCAAAGTAAATTTATATAAAATGAATTTTGAAAAAGGAGTAAAAGCAATAGCATTTACAAATTGTGTGTATTATGATAATCAAAATAAAACACTGCCAGTAGGTATGGATAAAGATACAAGAATGTTAGTAAATATTTTAGATACAGATATAACTCTTGAAAGCAAAAAAGTAATAAGAGTTGGAAGATTAGAAGATGAAGATGACATTGCTTCAAAATTAATTATTAAAACAATCAATGTCTTAGAATATACAGTAAAAGATGATACACTTGGGATTTAGGAAAGGAATGCGAAATGGAAAAGGAATTCAAATCAGGATTTGTTGCAATGTTAGGAAGAACTAATGTTGGAAAATCAACATTAGTAAACTTATTAGTCGGAGAAAAAGTTGCAGCAACAGCAAATAAAGTTCAAACTACAAGAACAGCAATTAGAGGAATTGCAAATAGAGAAAATTCACAAATAATATTTATAGATACACCAGGAATACACAAGCCTAAAACAAAACTAAATGAAACAATGATAGAGACGTCATTTGGTGTAATAAGTGAAATTGATCTAATATTATTTGTAATTGAAGCAACAAGTGAAGAAATAGGCAGAGGAGATATGAGAATTCTTGAAAAAATAAAAGAATCAAATAAAAAAGCCATATTAATAATAAACAAAATTGATTTAGTAAAAAGAGAAAAACTATTGAAGTTAATAGATATGTATCAAAAAGAATATCATTTTGAAGCTGTAATTCCAATTTCCTCTTTGCAATCAAAATATAGAGACATTATTTTAGATGAAATAGAAAAGAACCTAAAACCAGGGCCAGCATATTATGATACTGAGGAGTATACAGATCAAACATTAAGACAACTTGCAGAAGAAACAATAAGAGAAAAAGCATTAATGTTTTTGCAAGATGAGGTACCACATGGAATATATGTTGAAGTTGAAAAAATGAAATTTAGAAAAAATCAAAAAGGTGAGCCAATATATGACATCGAAGCTACAATATATTGTTTAAGGAATTCACATAAAGGAATTATAATAGGAAAAAATGGAAGTATGTTAAAAAGAATTGGGCAAGCTGCAAGAATTGATATGGAAAATAATTTCGAAACAAAAGTAAATTTAAAAACATGGGTAAAAGTTAAAGAAGATTGGCAAGACGACACTTCAATAGTAAAAAAATTCAAACTACAATAGAAACATATGCATAATTTGTATACAAATTGCGAAAGATAGAGTTAGAGGAAGTGAGCTTATGATTAAAAAAATTGCATGGAATACATTTAAAAATACAGGAAATTTAGATACTTTTTTAGAATTGAAACAAATACAAAATTTAGAAGAACAACTAGATAACCAATTTAAACAACCAATGGAGGAACAAAATGGGAACAATAAAGATGAGTGGCATAATAATTTCTGAAAATAATTTAGGCGATTATGACAAAATGTTAACAATGTTAACACCAGGATTAGGAAAAATATCATGTGTGGCAAAAGGCGCTAGAAGACAAAGAAGCGCCTTGCTTGCCGGAACACAGTTTTTATGCTTTGGAGAATATCTAATGTATAGAGGTGCAAATACATATAATATAAATTCTTGTGAGACCATTGAAGTATTTTACAAACTACGAACAGATTTGGACAAGCTGAATTATGCAGTAGAAATTACAAAAATAATTAGAGATGTAACAGAAGAGAATGAAAACTGCTATAAAATTTTACAATTATTTTTAAACACATTATATACATTATCAGAAACAGACAAAAAACCAGAATTAATATTAAGTATATTCAAATTAAAATTGTTATGTTTTTTAGGTTTTACACCAAGGATTACAGAATGTGCAAATTGTAAACAAAAAGAAAAAATATCTTATTTTAGTTTAAGAGATAATGGATTCAAATGTAGTACATGTGGCAAACAAGATAAAAGTTGTTTGCAAATGAGTGAAAGTACGCAAAATGCTATTAAATACATTGTTATGGCACCACCTAAAAAGTTATTTTCATTCAACTTAAAAGATGAATCACTTAATGAATTGAAATTAATTACAAAGTTATACTTTAATGAAAAATTAGAAAAGGGATAGAATATGGAAGAATTAGTTGATATTTTAGTTACAACATACAATACTAATGAAAAATATTTGAAAAAGCAGATAGAAAGTATATTAAAGCAGACATATAAAAATATAAGAATATATATAAGTGATGATAATTCTACCAATACTAATGTTGCGGAAATATTAAAAAAATATAAAGAACAAGATGAAAGGATAGAGCTATATATTCAGCCAAAAAATTTAGGGTACAATAAAAATTTCGAATTTTTGTTAAAACAATCAAAAGCAAATTATATAATGTTTTCTGATCATGATGATATATGGAATAAAGATAAAGTCGAAAAAAGTTTGAGAAAGCTTAAAGAAAAAGATGTTGACATGGTTTATTGCAACTGTCGACAAGTTGACGAAGATGGAATTGTTTTACATGATGATTATTTTAAATACAAAAATGTACCTTTAGTTGATGGAAAAAGCAAATTGACCATTTCGAGATGTGTTGGAATAGGTTGTTCACAAATTATTACAAAATCAGTTAAAGATAAAATGATTCCATTCAAAAAGAATTTTATTGCTCATGATTGGCTTGCAGCATTTATTGCAAATGAAGGAAAGGGAATAAGCTATATTGAAGAGCCTCTTTTTGATTATAGATTACATAGTACTAATGTTTTTGGAGGGAGAAGTTTAAGTCAAAATTTAAATAGATGGAAACAAGAGAATGGAAATGATTATAAATCTTTTCTGGAATATAGAAAAGATGCTATTGATAGGGCATATCTTGGCGGAATTGAAATGTGTAAAGAGTATGTACATATTAAAAGTGATAAAGAGTTTATAGAAGAGGCAGAAAAATATTATAATTGTATTTTAGAAAGTAAAAAAGTTAATCTTAAACTAGGTGGTTTTTTTAAGATTTTGGCTGGGAAAAATCAGGGCAAAAAGATGATTAGAGAAATTGTTTTGTTTCATTTTCCTGTTTTAGGATATTTGAAATTTTTAAGATAAATATGATGAAAAAATTGAGCTATTTAGAGTCTAATTATTGACTTTAAATAGCTCTTATAGTAGAATAACAAAAGAAAATGAAATAAAATGGAAAATAATATGAGACGGTGGAGGAAATATGGAATTTATAAAACAAGTAATAAAAAATAGGAAATTAATAATAAGATTAGGAAAAAATGATTTTAAGAATAGATTTGCAAGCACAAGTTTAGGGAGTATATGGGGATTTTTACAACCATTTATATTTATGATGATGTATGTATTAGTATTTCAATTTATATTTAAAACATCAGGAGAAGGAAATTCGCCATATGTAGTATGGTTTTTACCAGGGATGGCAATGTGGATGTGCTTGAATGATGGAATAATGGGAGCGAGTGGAGCAATACGTTCATATGCATATTTAGTAAAAAAGGTAGTGTTCCCTGTAGATGCAATACCAATGATATCAATAGTTGGAAATAGTGTAGTATCAATATTTTTATTTCTAATAGCAGCAGTAGTGTGCATAATATTTGGATATATACCTAATGTATTAGAATTGATATATGTTTTGATAGCGGCATATGCATTTATAATAGCATTAACAAGATTTACATCAGCAGTTACAACTTTAGTACCGGATTTTTCAAATTTATTATCTATAGTAATGCAAATATGTATGTGGTTAACACCTGTAGTTTGGGGATTAGGAATGATAGCTGAACATCATACAATATTAATGGCTATGAAATGTTTACCGTTTACTTACTTAGTTACAGCAATAAGAGAAGTGTTTATGGGAGGAACTATTATTAGTGATGGACATTGGATTTATACAATAATATTTTGGACCATTACAATCCTAATATTCTTATGGGGAAATCATGTATTTAATAAAAACAAAAAAGATTTTGCAGATGTATTATAATGGAGGAATAAATGGAGGAGAAAGTAGATGTTCTTTTGGCAACATATAATGGAGAAAAGTACTTAAAAGAACAAATAGACAGCATACTAAATCAAACATACCAAAATATAAATTTAATAATATCAGATGACAATTCTAATGATAGTACAAGAAAAATATTAGAGGAATATAAAAAGATAGATAATAGAATAAAAATATATTTACAAGATAAAAATTTAGGATATATAAAAAATTTTGAATTTTTATTAACAAAAGTAGAAAGCAATTATTATATGTTATCAGATCAAGATGATGTATGGTTACCGGAAAAAATAGAAAAGTCAATGAAAACACTTAAAGAAAAAAATGCAGACTTAGTTTTTGGAGATTTAGAAGTTGTAGATGAAAAACTAAATACAATATATCCATCATTTGGTGATTTTATGTTACTAAATAGAAAAATAAATAAATACATTGATAGTTATAAAGTAAATTATCTTTATAATTGTGTTACAGGATGTACAATACTTTCTAAAAAAGAATTTATAAAAGATATATTGCCAATACCTAATGATTCAAAATATGTGCCACATGACTATTGGATGGCGTTAATGATTTCATTAAAAGGACGATTAGCTTATATGCCAGAAAAGTATATAAAATATAGACAACATGGAAATAATCAAATTGGAACAGATAAAATATCACATAAATTTAAAAAGTTAGATCAGGTAAGAGAATTATTTATTAATGTGAAGTTAGGAGTATTTGGAACATATGTAGCAAATAATGAAAAGTTTCCAAAAGAATTGCAAGAATTAAATTTAAAAGCACTAGAGTATTTTAAGATGTTGCAAAAAAAGAAAAACTTTAATTTTAAAAATTGGCATATATTCTATGAACTATATAAGAATGAAACATTTAATTATTGTGTGTTAAACTTTATTATAATGAATTTGCCATTTATAGGAAGAGGACTTTTCAATATAAGATATGTTATCTTAAAATTATTGAAAAAAAGATAAAGGATAAATTAAAATGGAGAAAACAAAAAAAAATAAATACTATAAAAAAGTGATTTTGAGTTTGGTTGTAATAATAACAATATTATTAATATTAATAATGAATTCAAAGAAAGAAATTCAATTAACACAGTTACAGGCTAATAGCCATAGACAGATGATGGGATATATTATAAAAGACTCAAAAGGAAAAGTAATTGTGATAGATGGAGGAACCAGTGAAGATGAACCTAATTTAGAAAAAAATATTAGAGAATTAGGCAATAAAGTAGATGTATGGTTTATTACTCATCCACATAGCGATCATGCAGGAGCTTTTATAAAGCTAATAAGAGATACAAATATTTCAGTTGGAAAAGTTTATTACACTATGAATGAGATAGAATGGTATAAACAATATGCAGTTGAAAGAGCAATTGAGGCTGAGGAATTTGAAAATGCACTTCAAAATGAAAGAATAAAAGATAAAGTAGAAGAAGTATCAATAAATGAAGTAATTAATATAGATTTTATTAAATGTGAAATATTAGGCGTAAAAAATCCTGAAATAACAAATGATGCATTTAATAATTCGAGTATGGTAATAAAAATGTTACTTCCAAAAACATCAATATTGTTTTTAGGAGATACAGGAGTCGAAAGTGGGGAGAAGCTAATTAGTACACAGAAGGAAAAACTAAAATCAGATATAGTACAAGTTGCTCATCATGGACAAAATGGAGCTAATGAAGATTTATACAAAGAAATTCAACCAAAAATATGTTTATGGCCTACTCCAGAATGGATTTGGAACAATGATAATGGAGAAGGAGAAAATACAGGACCATGGAAAACATTTGAAACGAGAAAATGGATAGAAGACTTAGGAGTAAAACAGAACATTATTGAAAAAGATGGAGATATTACAATAACAATAAAATGAGAAATTATTATTGCACGAAAGGGTGAAAAAAGATTGAAAAAAGAAGAAAAAGAAATTGCAATTGAAATAAAAAATTTAACAAAAGAATATAAAATGTATCCTACAAAAAAAGATAGACTAATAGAGGCTGTTTTTCCGGGAGCACAAAGACATGGAACATTTAGGGCTATGGACAATTTAAACCTTGAAGTAAAAAAAGGAGAGATTTTAGGAATATTAGGAAAAAATGGTGCAGGAAAATCAACATTATTAAAAATGGTAACAGGAGTTGTAACGCCAACAAGTGGAGAAATTATAACAAAAGGAAAAATAAGTTCATTATTAGAGTTAGGAACAGCTTTTAATATGGAATTAACAGGAATAGAAAATATATATCAACATGGGCAGGTTATGGGATTAACAAATGAACAAATAGAAGAAAGAAAACAAGAAATAATAGATTTTGCAGACATTGGAGAACATTTATATCAACCAGTAAAAACATATTCTTCTGGTATGTTTGCAAGACTTGCTTTTTCATGTGCTATAAATGTAGATCCAGAAATATTAATAGTTGATGAAGTTTTATCAGTTGGAGATATGGCATTCCAATTAAAATGCTTCAAAAAATTTGACCAATTCAAAAAAGCAGGAAAGACAATACTTTTTGTTACGCATAGTATTACAGATGTTTTGAAGAACTGTACAAGAACAATAATAATCAATTCTGGAAAGAAAATCTTTGATGGAGGAGTTAAAGAAGGAGTTGAAAGATACAAAAAAATTATTGTTGGATTAGATGAGTCTATACAACCAGAGAAAGAAGAAAAAAAGAAAATAAGTATAGAAGGAGATTTCAAAAAAGAGAAAGCAAAAAATACATGGAAATCTCATTTTAATCAAAACAACAATATAATTGAATATGGAAATGGACAAGCAGATGTAATTGACTATGGTATATTTGATGAAAATGGTAAGTATTTACAATCAATAGATAATGCAAAAGATGTAATATTAAAATCAAAAATAAAATTTAATGCAGATGTAAATGAACCGATTTTTACAATGACATTAAAAGATTTTAATGGACTAGAAGTTTGTGGAACTAATACATTAATTGAAAAAATAGCAACAGGAAAATTTAAAAAAGGTGATATAGTAGAAGTTTCATTTAAAACAAGATTAAGAGTTGCACCTAATAAATATACTTTATCATTCAGTTGTACACACTTTAAGCCAAATGGTGAGTTAGAAGTATTAAGTAGAAAATATGATGCTTTATTAGTTGAAATAATTTCATCTAAAGAACATGTAGGAATTTTAAGTTTAGACACAGATATAAAAATTGAGAAAAATAAGTAAAAGGATTGAGAGATATGGAGATAAATCTAGAATCTTTAAAAGAAGATGAAAAAAAGATAATTGAATATATAAATTCAAATGAAAAAGATAATTATGAAAATATAATAAAAGAAAATTTGAATGATTCTGTTATGCTAGGTTTATCAAATATCAGAAATAACTTAGTATATGCATATGATTTTGAACCTGATTCTACAGTTTTAGAAATAGGAGCACATTTAGGAGAAATTACTGGAGCATTATGTGAAAAATGTGCTAAAGTAATTTCTGTTGAACCTAATGAAGCAAGAGCAAGAGCAATCCTAAAAAGATATTCAGATAAAGACAATTTAGATATAGTAGTTACTGAAATTTCAAAAATCAAATTAGAAGAAAAGTTTGATTATATAACTTTATTTGGAATTTTAGAATATGCACAAGAAATTTTCAATACAGAAAATCCGGCATTAGACATGATATTATATTGCAAAAAAATGTTAAAACCTAATGGAAAGCTACTAATAGCAACTGATAATAAATTTGCTTTAAAATCATATATAGGTGAAAAAGATGAATGTACAGGTATTACATTTGATTCTATAACAGGATATAAAAACAGTAATAAACAATATAAATTGGGAAAAAAGAAAATTGAAAATGTTTTAAAAGAAGCAGGAATGAATCATTATAAATTCTTTTATCCTTTACCAGATTATAAATTACCAAGTTTAATATTTACTGATGAATATTTACCAAGTAGTTCTAAAATAAATGGATATTTTCCATATTATATGGATAGTAGCTCAATATTCTATAGTGAAGTAGATGCATATGATGCTATAATAAAAGAAGATAAAAAAATGTTTCCTTTTTTTGCAAATTCTTATTTTATCGTAGTTTCACAAAATGAATTTAAGGATGATATAAAATATGTGTCTTTCAATAATTATAGAAAAGAAAAATATCAATTAATGACAAAAATAAGAGAAAACACAGTTGAAAAAACAAGTATAAATGCAAAATCAAAAAAACATTTAGAACAAATGATGGATAATATCAAAAACTTAAATAGTAAAAACATTAAAATTTTAGATGAGGCTTATGAAGACAAAGTAGTTAGCAAATTTATCAATCTAAAATTAGCATCTCAATTAGTTTCTGACAATATAGAAAGACCACAAGAAATAATAAAAATATTAAATAAATATAAAGAAAAAATATTAACAATAAGCACAGAATATGATGAAAATGAAAAAACAATATTTGAAAAATATATACCAGATATTGATAAAAATATTTTAAGTAAGTTTAGATATTTAAAAGATGGATATTGGGATATGATTTTAAAAAATTGCTTTATTATAGATGAAGAATGTGTGTTTTTTGACCAAGAATGGGTAGAAGAAAATGTACCTGTAGAATTTTTAGTATATAGAAGTATTGTTAATGTAGAAAAATTAAGAAATAAAATAGAAGAATATCAGTTATATGAGAAAATGCAAATAAAAGAATATATTCCTTTGTTTGAAAAATTAGATGGAAAAATAGGAGCAGAGATAATGGATGAAAAAGTATTTAGTTTTTATCAAAGAAAACACAAAAATCCTATTTATGATAACTATATTTTAGAAGATAAAAATAAAAAATTAATGAGTGAAAATAACAAAATTTCAAATCAAAATATAGAACTTGAGAAAAAAATAGAAACAGAATTAAAACAAAATGAAATACTAAATGGTCAAATATATTATTTGACAAATGAGAATAAAGAATTAAAGAAAAAATTAGATGGAATTTATGATTCTAGAAGTTGGAAAATTGTTAAAGGAATATCAAATATAAAGAAAGTTATAAAAAAATAGAAAAGGAATGTGGAATTTTATGAATATGGTAAAAAAAGTGACTAATTCATTAAAACAAGATGGAATAAGTGGATTTACTGCAAAAGTAAAAAAACACTTTTTTAATGAAGAAAAAAAGGAATATTATAAATGGATAAAGCAAAATACACCTTCAAAGCAAGAATTAAAAAAGCAAAGAAATTATAAATTTAAATATGAGCCTAAAATAAGTATAGTTGTACCATTATATAATACTCCTAAAAAATATCTTCTAGAATTAATAAAATATGTACAAAAACAAACATATTCAAATTGGGAGTTATGTTTGGCTGATGGGAGTACTGAACCATTAAGCTTTGTAGAGCCAATAGCTAAGAAAGATAGTAGAATAAAATATAAAGTGCTAAAAGAAAATAAGGGGATTTCAGGAAATACAGATGAGGCACTAAAAATGGTTACAGGAGATTATGTTGCTTTATTGGATCATGATGATTTAATACCATTTAATTCATTATATGAAATAGTAAAAGCAATAAATGAAAGTCCAGATGCAGAATATCTTTTTACAGATGAAGATAAATTTGTAGATATAAACAAAAAAACTAGATATGAACCTAATTTTAAACCAGATTATTCTTTTGATACGTTTACAAGTTATAATTACATTTGTCACTTTAGTATATTCAAAAAAGAATTAATGGATAAGCTAGGAGGATTTAATGAGAGATTTGATGGAAGTCAAGATTATGATTTGATTTTAAGAGCAGTAGAAAATGCAAAGAAAGTAGTTCATATACCTAAAATTTTATATCATTGGAGAGCATGTCCAACTTCCACAGCAGGAAGTGCAGAGGCAAAACCATATTGTTTTGAAGCTGGAAAAAATGCAGTACAAGAACATTTAAAAAGAAAAGGTTTGATTCAAGGAAAAATGGAATTTGGAGTTGCTATTGTAAGAAATAGAGCAGTATATGAAAGAAAAGAAGATTCTAAAGTAGATATGTTGTTATATTTACAAGATGAAAGAATTGATTTAAATAAATTAAGACAAGATATAGAACAAATAACATACGAAAATTTTGAGATTAATTTAATAGTAACTAAAAAAATTACAGAAAAACAGGGATATAATGAATTATCAAATATGCCAAAAGTAAAATCTAGTACAGAAATAGAAACAAAAGATATTATAAAAACATTAAATCAATTAATAGAAAAAACAGATAGTGAACAAATAATGTTTGTAAAAGATATACAAGACATAAAAACAAAAGACTTTATAGAACAATTATTAGGATTTGTGCAAAGAGGTGATGTTGGAGTTATCTCACCAAGAATTATATATAAATATACAAGTTCACAATATAATGGAACAGTATATGGTAGGGATAAAGACAAAATAGGATATTTAGACTATACAGACGTTGCTGGAAGTTTTGGATATATTACTAGAGGTGCAGTAGTACAAAATTATTCAATAATAAAGTCAGAATGCATAATGGTAAATAAAAGTGATTTAGAAAAAGTTGGGCATTTGGACGAGAAAATGGACTATAGTGATGCTATATCAGATTTAGCTTTTTCATTATATAAAAATTATAATAAACTAAATGTAATAAACCCACATATCGAGTTAGAAGCTTTAGAGATTACAAATAAGACTGGAAAAAATGAATTTTTTGAAAAATGGGAGAAAGAATTAAATATTCCAGATCCAAATTATAATGTAAATTTGAAATTTGAAAAAAATAAACTATTTACCGTAAATGTTTAATTAAAAAGAAAGGATGTAGCAAGTAATGAAAGTAGACATATTGATGGCGACTTATAATGGAGAGAAGTATTTAAGACCACAAATTGATAGTATTTTAAATCAAACATTTAAAGACTTTAATTTAATTATTTGTGATGATTGCTCAAAAGATAATACGTGGAAAATATTAGAAGAATATGCTCAGAAGGATAGCAGGATAAAAATAATTAAAAATGAAAAAAACTTAGGATATAACAAAAATTTTGAAAAATTATTAAGTTTTGTTACAGCAGATTATTTTATGCTATCTGATCAAGATGATTTTTGGCTACCTAATAAAGTTGAAGAATCATATAAAAAGATAACAACAGAAAATTTGAACTTAGTTTGTTCAGACTTAGAAGTTGTAGATAAAAATTTAAATACAATACATCCATCCATGTGGGAATATTGGCCTGATTATAATATAAAAGAAAAAATAAAGAAAAGTAGAGATTATAGAAGCTGTTTAATGACCAATTGTATAACAGGATGTACAACAATTGTTAATAGTAAACTAATAGAAAAACTGTTACCATTACCAGGATATCCAATAGTACATGATTGGTGGATTGGTTTAGTTGCAGGATCATATGGAGAAATTGGTTATATAGAAGCACCATTAATAAAATATAGACAACATGGCAATAATCAAATTGGATATGTAACAACTAAAACAATTTTTAAATTTACAAGAGGATTAAGAAGACATTTAATAACAAATCATATTCAAATATTAGAAGTATTAAAGAAGAGAATGAATGTTTTAAATCCAGAATTAGAGCCTATTGTAGATGATGGAATAAAATATTTAAAATCAATATTGAATGTAAAATTTATTGTGTTAAAAAGTAAGAAGCCATTTAAGAACTTGTATAAATATGAGGATGACAAATATATAAAACAATTTTCGTTAATGTACAATTATCCATTATTTGCACATATATATAGAACATTCTATGTTATAAATGTAAAGCTATTTAAGGAGAAAATAGGAATGAAGCAATTAGTCAAAAAGATATTACAAACATACTTTCCAAAAGTATATGCACCAATACATAATTATAGAAACCAAAAACAAATGGAAGCAAACGGGGGGCTACAATATAATTATGATGTTAATATAGAAGATTATAAAAAATTAGTAGACCAAATGTATGATAATTTTGAAAAGCCTGAGAAAAAATCAACATTTGTTCCATACAACGAAAAAACTTATAAAAAAACAGAAAATGATGTAAAAATAATTGCACATTATTTGCCACAATATCATTCTTTTAAAGAGAATGATGAATGGTGGGGAAAAGGATTTACAGAATGGAATAATGTAACAAAAGCATTTCCACATTTTGTAGGGCAAATGCAACCCAAATTACCTCATGATATAGGTTTTTATGATTTATCACAAAAAGAGAATATAAAAAAGCAAATAGAACTTGCAAAACAATATGGGATATATGGATGGTCAATATATTATTATTGGTTTGATAGACACAGATTGATGGAAAAACCACTAGACATCATTTTAGAAAATAAAGACTTAGATATTAATTTTTGTATAAATTGGGCTAATGAAAATTGGTCTAAGAGATGGGATGGTGGAGACAAAGAAATATTAATGGCCCAAAATTATGATGAAGAAAAACTAATATATTGTATAAAAGATATGGAAAAATATATTAGAGATGAAAGATATATAAAAATTGATGGAAAGCCATTAATCATAATATATAAGCCAACATTAATACCAAATGTTCAAATAATGATTGAAAATTGGAGAAATTATCTAAGAGAAGTTGGTATTGGTGAAGCATATATAATGGGAGTAAAAACATTTGATATAACAGATGAATATAAAAATATATTTGATGGATTTGTTGAATTTCCACCTTTTGGAATGGAAATAAAAGTTATGAATAATCAATTAAAATTCTTTAATAAAAACTTTAAAGGAGTTGTATATGATTATAAAAGAATGGTAGACGAAAAGACTTATTTAAGACCATTTGACCATAAATTATATAGAGGAATTTTCCCAGCTTGGGATAATTCACCAAGAAGACAATTTACACCAGATATATTCTGGGGGTCAACACCAAAACTATATGAAACATGGTTAGAAGATTTGGTAAAAGAAACATTAGAAAATGATGAACTTGATGATAAAATGATATTTGTAAATGCTTGGAATGAATGGGCAGAAGGGGCTTGTTTAGAACCTGATAGAAATTATGGATATGCTTATATTCAAGCTACTAGAAATGTTTTAGAAAAATATAAGAGAAAATAGGAGAATAAAATGCTTTTAGAAAAAATAGATTTAAAAAAAAATAAAGTGTTGAAAATATCAACTATTATAATTTATGTTATTGCTATTTTGATTTTTGAAATAGGCATATGTAATGGTATGAATTTAAAAAATTTTATATATCAAGGTGTAATAAAATATAATTTTTCACTATGTAGAATAGTTAGTTATATTATATTTTTAATTGCAATGATAAAAAATATTGATAAATTTATTCCCGAGGCATTAGAAACAATAAAACTACCAATAAAAAAATATATATCAATAATATATGTAGGTGCCATGTTTTTTATTGATTTATATGTTTTTATAAAATGGACATCAATTTATAAAGAATTAACATTATTAATAATGCAATTAATGGGATTGTTATTTATAATTTATATATCATCTAATTATATAAAAAATGTTATAGTTATTGTATCAACTATAGGCATGGTATTTACATTTGCCACAGATTTCCATCACACATTAGATGAAAAAAAACATATGATGTCTGTAATAAATATATCTTCTGGAAATCTACAATACGCTAAAAATCCGCTATGTGAACCTACATACAATAATATAATTTTTAACTGTGACATAGATTCATTTGTTCAATTTTTCGAAAGAAAATATGAACCTGATTTAACTAATGATTGGAATAGAACAGAAGAAACAGAAGTGTATTATATATGTTCTTCACCAGCTGACTATAATTTTGTCTTATATTTACCAGCAACTATAGGAGTAGTATTTGCGAAAGTTTTTGCTGGAAGTATTGCTGATATATATATTATGGGAAGATTATTTAATTTAATTGCATATGCAGTAATGGTGATAGTTATGTTAAAATTGCTTCCATACAAGAAAAAAATATTTTATATAATAACTATGTTGCCATTTCAACTATTGTTAGCAGCTTCATTTTCGGTAGATGGAATATGTTGTGGGATATTAGGAATTTTTATAGCATATTGTTTAAGATTATCAGAAATGGATTATGAAAAAATAAAATTAAAACAAATATTAACATTAATGATATTATATGCAATGTGTTTATTGGCAAAAAATTTAGCATATTGTGCTATTATAATATTTGTACTAGTATTACCAATAAAAAAGGTAATAAAGAACAATAAAAAAAGTTTACCAATTATAAGCACTATACTTATAATTGCAATGTTAGTATGTGCGACACTAATGGTAAATAAATTGTTTACAGCAGCAGCAGATGGTGGCGATATAAGAGGAGGAGAAACAAGCTTGGTGGGACAGGCTAAGTTCTTATTAGAATCACCTTTAAATATAGTAAAAGTAGGTTTTGAACATATAATGAATGCATTATTGAATTATAATTGGTATACAGATTTAAACCATGCAACTTTCTTTGGAAAATATAGTACACAGATATTTTTTATGGAGTTAATCTTTATTATATATATTTCATGTACAGATGAATATGTGGAAATAAAAAAACGTACCCAAATTGTATCTATAATTACTTTTTTAGGAGTATTTGCAAGTACAAGTTTAATGCTATATTTAACTTTTACACCAGTTGGACAAATTAATATAAGTGGGTATCAACCAAGATATATGATTTCTTTATTTCCAATAATATTAATGTTAATAAATAACAAAAAAAATATAATTGATAAAGAACAATTAAAAGAAAAGACAAGTGAAGTTAATGTATGTTTAACACAAGGAATGTTTATTATTATTGATTTAATATTTTTAATATCAATTGTCTAGAAATATAATAGTGATTGTAATGAAAGGGAAGAAAAGATGAAAGTTTTAATAATAATACCAGCTTATAATGAAGCTCAGAACATAGAAAAAACAGTAAAAGATGTTACTAAAAATACAGATTATGATTATATAGTAATAAATGATTGTTCAAAAGATAATACTAAAGAGGTTTGTGAAAGAAATAATTTTAATATGTTATCATTACCAATAAATTATGGTTTAACCAGTGGAATTCAATTAGGAATGAAATATGCATATAAAAATAATTATGATGTAGCAATTCAATTTGATGGAGATGGACAACATCAGGCTAAATATTTAAAGGACTTAGTTAAAGAAATAGAAAAAAATAATGCAGATATAGTAATAGGCTCTAGATTTGCAACTGAGAAAAAGCCGTTAACAGCTAGAATGTTAGGAAGTAGAATAATAACTTTATTTATAAAATTAACAACAGGAAAAACTATAAAAGATACTACATCAGGAATGAGAGCATATAATAAAAAGGCTATATGGGAATTTATAAGAAATACAAGTTTAACACCAGAACCTGATACATTAGTGTATATGATAAAAAAAGGATTAAATGTTAAAGAAGTACAAGTAGAAATGAAAGAAAGAGAATTTGGTACAAGTTATTTAACTCCAATAAAGTCAATGAAGTATATGATAAATATGATATTTTCAATTGTATTTATAAGAGCAATAACTAGAAAGAATATATGAGGTGAAAAATATGACAAATACATTAAGAATAATTTTAATAGCAAGTTCATTTATAGCATTTTTATTATGTGTAATGAAAATAAAGCAATCTAAATTAAAAGTAGAGAATGCAGTAACATGGATGTTTGGAAGTATTATTTTAATACTAATGAGTATATTTTCAAATGTAGTAGAATGGATTTCTAATCTTCTAGGATTTGTATCACCAGTAAATTTTGTATTTTTAATAATGATAGCATTTTTATTAATACAAGTGTTTATTGATAATCTGCATATAACATTATTAAATGAAAAAATTAAAGACTTAGATCACTATATAGCATTAAAAGAACATAATGATAAAAAATAGTCTTTATTAGAAAAAAATGGCAAATTTAATTTGCCATTTTTTATTGCTTTTTGGAATAAAATAGTATAAAATTTAGGTAAATGGAAGGAGGAAAAAATTATGAAGAAAAAAATAGTTATAAGTATTATTTTAATAATATTTATATTTTTTGTTAGTTCTATATGTAAATCTAATGCTGAGGCAACTTATAGTCAATTTAAAGAGATACAACATATATTGAATATAGATACAGATTTAAATGATAGTGTATTTGATAAAAATGGAATACAAATTTGTGGATGGAGATTAGCAACAGAAAAAAATAAAATTATTGTAAAAATAGATGGTGAGAAAATAGATAGCAATTATATAGAATATTCATATAAATACGATTTAATATCAATAGTAAAAGGATATGGAACATATGAAGAAAATCCAACTCCAATGTTTAATATAAATATACCAACATCTGATATTAAGGATGGTAATCATGTACTTGAAATTGGTATGGAACTTGAAGATGGAACAATATTAGAAAGTATACAAAGAAACATAAAAATAGAAAAAATAAAACATATATTAAACATAGATACTAATTTAGAAAATGCAAAATTTGATAAATATGGAATAAATATATCGGGATGGAGATTAGCTAATGAAAGTAATAAAATTGATGTATTAGTGGATGGTGTAAAAATAGATAGCAATTATATAGAATATTCATATAAATACGATTTAATATCAATAGTAAAAGGATATGGAACATATGAAGAAAATCCAACTCCAATGTTTGATATAAAAATTCCTACAAAAGATATAACAAATGGAAAACATAATATAAAAATTCAATTAAAGTTAAAAGATGAAACTATATTAGATACTGTTGAAGCAAATATAATGGTAAATAAAAGTGTTAAAAATGTTTTGAATATAGATACTAATTTGGAAAATGCAAAATTTGATAAAACAGGAATACAAATATCAGGGTGGAGATTAGCAACTGAAAAGAGTAAAATAGTAGTATTAATTGATGGAAAAGAAATAGATGAAAAATGTATATCATATTCATATAAATATGATTTAATATCAATAATAAAAGGATATGGAACATATAATGAAAATCCAACTCCAATGTTTGATATAAATATCCCTACAACCAAAATAGAAGATGGAAAACATTCATTAGAACTTCAAATGAAATTAGAAGATGGTACAAGTTTAGAAAGTATAAAAAAAGATATAATAGTTGAAAAGTTTAAAAGTATATTAAATATAGATACTAATTTAAAAAATGCAAAATTCGATAAATATGGAATAAATATATCAGGATGGAGACTAGCTAATGAAAAAAATTCAATAAAAGTATTAATAGATAATAAAGAAATAGATGATAAATATATATCATATTCATATAAGTATGATTTAATATCAATAGTAAAAGGGTATGGAACATATGAAGAAAATTCAACTCCAATGTTTGATATAAATATACCAACAATAGATATTACGAATGGGGAACATCAAATAGAAATACAAGTCGAATTGGAAAATGGAACAATAGTAAAAAAAGTCAAAAATAAAATAATAATAGATAAAAGTATAAAGCACATTTTAAATATTGATACAGATATAAATGGATTAGTTTTTAATGAACTGAAAAAAATACAAATATCAGGATGGAAATTAGCAACAGAAAAAGGAACGAAACTAGTTGTCTATATAGATAACAAAAAAATAGATGATAGCCATATTAAAAATTCACGTACATATGATTTGATATCAATAGTAAAAGGATATGGAACATATGAAGAAAACCCAACACCAATGTTTGAAGTGAATATTAGTACAGAAAATATTAGTAAACAAAATCATAACATTAAAATACAATATCTAGCTGAAGATGGAAGCATATTAGACAATGTAGAATTTGTTGCTATATATGGTGATAAGTATAGAGGAATAGATGTTAGTCAAAAAAATGGAATAGTTAATTGGAGGCAAGTAGCAAATTCAGGAATAGATTTTGCAATGATTAGAATAGGATATAGAGGGTATAGAGGAGCTACCTTAGTCCTAGACGATCAGGCTATTTATAATTTAAGAGAGGCAAAATCTTTTGGAATAAAAGTAGGAGTATATTTTGTAACACAGGCAATAAATTTAAGTGAAGCACAAGAAGAGGCTTTGTGGGTAGCGGGACAACTTAATAAAAATGGTATAAAACTTGAATACCCTGTTGCAATAGATGTAGAGGATTCAGGGGCAAGAAAAAATGGATATTTACCAGGTAGAGCAGATTTGTTAGATTCAGAAACTAGAACAATGTTAACAAGAGCATTTTGCGATGTAATAAAATATCAAGGATTTATACCAGCTGTTTATACAAGTAAAAACTGGTTTAATACTCATTTGAATTATGCAGAATTAACCAACTATGACATTTGGGTTGCTCATTATACATATGATGAAAATAAACAGACAGATTTTGATAAAAATTATCAAGTTTGGCAATATACAGACAAAGGAAGTATACTAGGAGTTTCTGGTAATGTTGATAAAAATATTTGTTATAAAAGATATTAAAGGGGAATTAGAATGAAGAATATAAAGAGAGTAATTATAGTATTTTTGATAATAATGATAATTTCTATGTTATATAATGTTTTTGCTAAAGATAATACAATAGTATCAATATTAAATATAGATACAAACCTAGAGCAAACATTTTATATAGAAGAAGAAAAAATACATATTGAAGGTTGGAAATTAGCGACACAAGAAAACACAAAATTAATTGTTTATTTAGACGGAAAAGAAATAGATAATAATTGTATAAAGTATTCCTATAAATATGATTTAATATCAATAGTGAAAGGATATGGAACATATAAAGAAAATCCATTACCTAATTTTGATATAGATATATCATTAAAAGAAATTAATGTGGGAAAACACAATTTACAAATTATATTTATGACTGAAAATGACAATAGAATATTAAAAAGTATAAATAAAGATATAAATGTAAGTAAAAATATAAAACATATATTAAATATAGACTCACCTTCAAATGGGAACACATTTTATAAAAGTGGAATAAAGGTAGATGGTTGGAAATTAGCAACAGAGAAAGATACCAAATTAGTAGCTTTAGTGGATGAAAAAGAAATAAATAAAACTGATGTAAATATGTATTATGCTTATGATCTAATATCAATAATAAGAGGATATGGAACATATGAAGAAAATCCATTTCCTAATTTTACAATAACTATACCAACTGAAGAGATACAACAAGGGAAGCATAAGTTAAAAATACAATTTAAAACATCAGATGATGTATTGTTGGAAGAAAAAGAAATAGAAATTATAGTTGATAAAAATATAAAACATACATTAAATGTAGATACACCTAGTAATAATGAACAATTTGATAAATATGGAATCAATATTTCAGGTTGGAAACTATCAACAGAAAAAAACACAAAAATAGACATATTATTAGATAACAAAGAAATAGATAATCTTGATGTAAGATATTCCTATAAATATGATTTAATATCAATAGTAAAAGGATATGGAACATATGAAGAAAATCCATTACCAATGTTCGATATCAATATTCCGATTGATCAAATTAGTCAAGGAAAGCACAAAATTAAAATTCAATTTAAAACTGCAGATGGTGTACTACTTGATGAAACAGAAAGAACAGTTATAATTGATAAAGCAATAAAACATATTTTAAATATTGATACTGTATTGTCAGAACAAGTATGGAGTCCGAATGGAATTGAAATAAATGGATGGAAACTTGCAAATATTCCAGATACCAAATTAAAAGTATACATAGAAAATAAGGAAATAGAAAATTTATCAATAGAATATTCCTATAAATATGATTTAATATCAATGGTAAAAGGATATGGAACATATAAAGAAAATCCAACACCTAATTTTAAAATAGTGATACCAGTCACAGAATTCGGATCTGGAGATAATGAGATAGAAATAAAGATGATAAGTGAACAAGGTGATGTTTTAGAAGAAGCAAAATCGACAATACCAGAATATAAAACACAAATATGTATAGATACAATTTATGATAGAACAACAATAACAAATGAAACACAATTTCTTGGTGGATGGGTAATGACAACAGTGCCAAATACACGAGTAAGAGTGTTAATTGATGGAAATTATAGAAATGAAGATGTAACAAGATACGAAAGACAAGATGTAATAAATGCAATTTCTGGATATGGTAATAATGGCACGAACTCACAACCAGGATTTGGATGTAATATTGACTTTTCAAAATTTAATTTAGGATTACATCAAATTGCGATAAGAGTGGAAGAAAATAACGGTAAGATAGTAGGAGAACAGGTAATATATATTTTTCTAAGGCAAAGTGTAATATATGAACAAGGAACTTTTGGAGATAGTGGATTAGTAAGAGCAGGAAATCCTTATGGCTCTAAATTACAATATTATCGTTATGGAAATGGACCAAACGTATTTTTTGCAACATTTACTGTACATGGATTTGAAGATAATTGGGACCATGATGGAGAAGCATTGGTAAATATTGCAAACAAATTTTATGAAGAATTGAAAACAAAACATAGACAGAATTTTGAACTAGCAGATAAATGGACAATATATATATTACCAGAAATAAATCCAGATGGTAGAAGATATGGAAATGATAATAATGGGGCTGGAAGAACAACATTATATAGCCAAGCTCCAAATAATCAAGGAATAGATTTGAATAGGTGTTGGAAGAGTACTGGATTTAGAGCAAATGAAAAAGCTAGAAATTATGCAGGTACAGCACCATATCAAGCTTATGAGGCTCAGGCATTAAGAGACTTCCTTATATCACATAAATCACAAAATGGTCAAACAATATTAGTGGATTTACATGGTTGGTTGGAACAATTAATAGGCGATAGGCAAGTTGGAATGTATTATGCAGTACAATTTCCAAATGCACATGGAAGATCTTTAGATAGATATGGAGATGGATATATAATTGATTGGGCAAGAACAGCATTGGCAAGTAATGGAAGATTAGCAAAAACATCATTAATAGAATTGCCACGAAATGTATATAGTAATAGAGATGTTGAAAATCAAAGATTAGCAGAAAGATATATACAAGCAACACTATCAATGCTTCATGGAATAATTTAATTAAAGAAAGATGATGAAAATGAAAAATAAAAAAATTATATTCCTGGTAGTAATATTAATAATTATTGTTTTAATAATAATAAAATATTGGAGAAATAATAATAATATTGAACATGGAAATGTAGAAACATTAAAAAAAGATGTGGGAATTACTGGTGATAATGAATTGTATCAAGTTCAAACTGAATATGATGGAAAAAAAATATTGGACATAAAACCAGAAATTCAATATAAAGTCGCATTTGCAGGTATAATAGAGCAAGGAAAACCAAAAATTGAAAATGTTGATGCTATATTTAATAATAATTACCCCGAAGATTATGGAATATGGATAGAAAATAATAGCAGAGATAAAATTTTACAAATTCTCAATAGAAACTTGAATAATGAGTATGAAATAAATAAAAACGGTTATTTAGACATAAAAAAAGAAGATAATCTTACAGATATTGACAAAGAATTGAAGAAAATGATTGGAGCTAAAAAAAAATATATAATAACAATATCGGAAGTTTATTATGGAGTAGATAGGGTTTCAGGTGAAATTTTAGATAATTTTTATGAAGACATGGATCCATACCAGGCAACAAAAATAGTTGATTATGGAGATGATATAATTATCTTTGTAACAACAAATAAAGAACAAAAACTTACAGACAAAGAAATATTGCAAGAATTAATTTCATATATGTAAAAACAAGACAATTTTTTATTGAAGACAATCCAAATTATTAGACGAAATAAGTTTGATAATTTGGATTTATTTTTTTTCTAAACTTTAAAGATGAAATTATTTAAAAAAATTCATAAAAATGTTGAAATATGTAAGCTTTAATGATAAAATACATTGGGAAAAAGAAAGAGGTAAAATAAGTGGATAAATATAAATTATCAATAGTAGCACTGGTATACAATTTAGAAGAATATTTGCCAAGATGTTTAGATTCTTTGGTAAGTCAAACATTAGAAGATATAGAAATACTTTGCGTAGATGATGGTTCAAAAGATTCTGCACCACAAATAATAGATGAATATGCACACAAGTATCCTCAAAAAGTAAAAGCATTTCATAAAGAAAATGGTGGAGAATTTACAACCAGAAATTATGGGTTAGAAAGAGCAACAGGAGAATATATAACATTTGTGGATACAGATGACTATGTTGAACCGGATTGGGCAGAAAAATTATATAATGCAGCTAAAGAAAACAATGCAGATATGGCTGTATGTGGATTTGAAAGAATAGATTTAAAAACAAACAAAGTAGTTGGAAAAGACATGACAAAACAAGGAAATACAGTAAAAGAAATAACATCAGAAGATGATTTTATGGTATTTGTAAATCCAGCACCTTGGAATAAAATTTATAAAAGAGAAAAAGTAAAAGATTTAAGGTTTTTACCATTTAGAGGATTTAATGATGCTATGTTCTTAACAAGTGCATTTATTAGAATAAATAAGATAGCATTTGTACCAGACATATTATATCACTATTATCTACGAAGTGATTCTCAAATACATAGTGTAAATGAACAAGATGTAAAAAATTTAAAAAAATACTTGTTAAAAGTAAAAGAATTATATCAAAAAGAAGGCAAATATGAAGAAATGGGGCCGATATTGGAAATGATGGCATTTTTACATTTGGCAGTATCTGTAATGTACAGAGCTTCATATAATCCAGATATAAATATAAAAAAAATGACTAAAGAAACTAGAGAATATTTAGATACTAATTTTAGTGAATGGAGAAAAAATAAATTCTTAACATTTAGATATTCTATAACTAGAGGTGTAAAACATTTAGGATTATATGTAATTGCATTATTATATAAGATGAATTTACAAATGCTATATATAAGAGCATATAGATTTGTAGTTGATAAAATTAAAGTAGATATTAAATTCTAATGTCTAGAATGGAGAGAAAAATGAATATAGAAACACAGTTAAATAATATTAAAACAAAGAAAGTATTAGTAATTGGAGATATAATGTTAGACAAATACTTCTTTGGAGAAGCAAAAAGATTATCACCAGAAGCACCAGTTCCAGTGCTACATAAAACAAGAGAAACAATAGTACTTGGTGGAGCATCAAATGTTGCAAGAAACTTAGTAAGAGCAATACAAGATGTATCAATTATGAGTGTAATTGGAAATGATGAAGAAGGAAAAATCTTAAAGAAAATCTTAGAAGATAATAAAATACATACAGATTTATTAATATTAGATAAAGAAAGAACAACAACAGTAAAAACAAGAATGATCGGGCCAAACAATGCTCAAATGCTAAGATTAGATGTAGAAGATACAGCTTCAATTTCTGATGAAATATCTGATAAGATGATAAAATTATATGAAGCTAATATAGAAAAGTTCGATATAATAATAATATCAGATTATAAAAAAGGTGTGTTGAATGTTCAAAACACAGCAGAATTAATAAGAATTGCTAACAAATATAACAAAATGACTTTAATAGATACTAAAGAACCATCATATGCTAAATATAAAGATGCATATTTAATAAAACCAAACCTAGATGAATTAAAGAATTTAACAAAAATGAGTGTAAACAATGATGAAGAAGTTGTTAATGCTGCAAATGAATTAAGAGCACAAACAGGTGCAAAATATGTTTTAGCAACACGTGGAAAAGATGGAATGACACTTGTAGATGGAAAGAGTTTTCAACATATTAGAGGAGTTTCTAAAGAGGTTTATGATGTTTCTGGTGCAGGAGATACAGTTATATCATATTTAGCAGTAGGACTTGCAAATGATTTTGAAATAGGAGATACAGCTAGATTAGCAAATATTGCATCAAGCATAGAAGTTTCAAAAATGGGAACATATGCTGTTTCAATAGAAGAAATAAAAGAACATATCAATAAAGAAAATGATGTATCATATGACAATAAATTACCAAGTGTAGACGAATTAGCTAAAATATTACAAGCAGAAAGAGAAAAAGGTAAGAAAATAGTATTTACTAATGGATGTTTCGATATATTCCATGTTGGTCATTCAAGATATTTAAGACAAGCATCAACTTATGGAGATATCTTAGTAGTTGGAGTAAATTCAGATGCTTCTGTAAAAAGATTAAAAGGTCCAGAAAGACCAATAATTTCAGAAGAAGAAAGAATGGAATTATTAGCAGATTTACAATGTGTATCATATGTTGTAAAATTTGAAGAAGATACACCATATGAATTAATAAAGAAATTACAACCAGATATAATCACAAAAGGTGGAGACTATAAGCCAGAAGAAGTAGTTGGAAAAGATATAGTTGAAGCTAGAGGTGGAAAAGTTGTTATTTGTAAGCTTGTAGAAGGAAAATCTACAACTAATATTATTACTAAAATTAGAAATGCAAAATAATATTTTAGGAGGAAAAAATTATGAAAAATGAAATTAAAGAAAAATTTATGTATAGCATAGAGTGCAAAACAAAGGTTGTAAATGATGAAAAAATAATAGGTCAAGTTGAAGAGGTTTGTAATGCATTAATAAAATGCTATAAAGAAGGACATAGAGTTTATATGATGGGAAATGGTGGATCAGCTGCTGATGCACAACATTTTTCAGCAGAATTAGTTGGAAGATATATGCTAGAAAGAAAAGGATTACCAGCAGTAGCATTTACAACAGATACAAGTATCTTAACAGCTGTTGGAAATGATTATGGATATGATGATGTATTTAGAAGACAAACAGAAGCTTTAGTAGAAAAAGGTGATGTTGTTTTCGGAATATCTACAAGTGGAAATTCAAAAAATGTATATGATGCATTAAAATTAGCACAAGAAAAAGGTGCTACAACAGTAGGATTTTTAGGAAAGACAGGTGGAACATGTAAAGAAGTTTGCAATATTCCAATAGTTATTGAATATCCTAGAACACCTAATATTCAAGAAGCACATGAAATGATAATGCATACAATATGTGAGATTGTTGAGAAAAAATTATATGAATAAAGCAATTTTTTTAGATAGAGATGGAACTATAAATGTTGATAAAAATTATTTGTATAAAATAGAAGATTGGGAATTTATAGATGGTGTAATAGAAGGTTTACAGATATTACAAGAATTAGGATTTAAACTAATTGTTATAACAAATCAATCTGGAATTGCTAGAGGCTATTATACAGATAAAGATGCACATATAATTTTTGATTATATGATAAATGAATTAAAGAAAAATGGGGTAATAATAGAGCAAGTCTATTATTGCCCTCATATAGGTAATGAATGTGATTGTAGAAAACCTAAATTAGGTTTATTTTATAGAGCTCAAAAAGATTATGACATAGATTTTTCTAAAAGCTATGCAATTGGAGATAAACTAAGAGATTTAGCTATATGTGAAAAAGAAGATGTAAAAGGATTTTTATTAAGTGAGGATAACGAAGAAGTTGGTCCTAAAATTAGAAAATGTAAAAATCTTTTAGAAGCAGCTCAAATGATAAAAGAAGAGGAATGAATTTAAAATGGCAAAAACAGGGTATTTTTCTGGTACATTTACCAAGATAAACAATTTGGTTTTAAGAAATGAAAAAATAAGAAATCTAAAATCTATGTATTATTATATAGATGGAATTGGATTAAAATTTATAAAAAAGCCAAAACAAGAACAGAATTCAAAAACAAAAGTCATAATTGTATATAATTTATCACTTGGTGATGGAGCAATGTTTAATTGTGCACTAAAAAATATAAGAAAAATCTATCCAGAAGATAAATATGAATTAACAATAATTTGTCAAAAAGGATTGAATAAAATATATGAGGCAACAAACTTATTTGATTATGTATTAGCTTATAATTTTACCAAAAGTGCAGTTGATTTAAAAGAAAGAATGAATTTGTTCAAAGAATTGAGAAAAAAGCAATATGACATTTTGTTAGACCCTATTGGAATTGAAGATTGTTCTACAAACATATTAGTTTCTAGAGCTATTTTCAGTAAAGAGAAAATAGGAATTATAAATTATGGTAGAAAAGTAGCCTGTTCAGAAAAAATTTATAAAAAAGTTTATGATAAAATTTTAGAATTAAATGATCCTAAAATGCATTTAATAGACCATTATTTTGAATTTTTTAATTTGTTAGGAAATTTAAATATAAAACCTGAATTTGTAAATTTACCTAGTGAGCCATTAAAAGAAAAAATAGATGAAGATTATTTTATTGTATACCCAAGTGCTAGTACAGAATATAAAAGGTGGCCAGTAGAAAGATTTGCAGAAATAACAAAACGAATTTATGAAAGAACTAAAATTCCATTAGTTGTTTGTGGTACAAATGTGGATAGACAAACAAATGATGAGTTGATAAATTTAATAAAAGATAATGTTAAATATATTGATATGACAGGAAAAACATCAATATTAGAATATATAGATTTAATAAAAAAATCAAAATTTGTTATTACAAATGATACTGGAATTTACCATGTGGCTGTGGTATCAGAAGTACCTGTATGTATAACAGCAGGAGCATATACTTATGACAGATATTTAACATACAAATTTAATGGGGCAGATAAGTATAAAAAGCCATATGTAGCATGTGTAAAAATGGAATGTGCAAATTGTGATAACAGATGTATAAAAGCAAATGAATTAGAAAAGACTTGGCCATGCTTAGATGCAGTTACAGTTGATATGGCATGGGAAAAAGTTAGCAATATGCTTGAAAATTTAAAACTTTGAGAGGAATAAAAAATGAAAAAAGAAAAACACGAAAATCAAGAACTATCAGAAAAAACAGCAATTCTAACCAAATTAAAGTTAATAAATTTAGTTAAATATTTAGTATATTTTTTTGACAGAATAGTATGTTTATTTAGTGGAAAGAAAACTAAAAATGATAGTACTAATAAGAAAAAAGTTTTAATATTAGCAAATTTAGGACTTGGTGATGCAATGAATTTCTTATCAGTTGCAGACAAGTATAGAAAAGCATATCCAAAAGAAGAGTTTGAAATAACATTATGGGTATCTAATCATTTGGACGAATTAATGAGAATGGAAACTGAATTTGATAAAGTAGAATTAGTTCCATTTAATCAAATTACTACAGATATAAAGAAAAGGATAGCTTTAATTAAAAAGATTAGAGAATATAAATATGATGTAGTTATTGATGTTATGGGAGCAACAGGATGTACACCAAGCATGTATTTAATGGCATCTTCAATAGCAAATGAAAAGATAACTATAATAAATAATGCATATTCAATATGTCCTAAATTTTTCACTAAGAGAGTATATACTAAATTGGTAGAAATAAATGATAAAAAAATAACCAATATAGAGTATTATCATTATTTGGTTAATGAGATATTAGGGATAAAAGATGATGAAATAAAATTCCATAAAGTCAAAGAAATAAAGTTAAATTTAGATTTACCAGAAGAATATTATATAGTATTTCCAAGTGCAAGTTTAGACAAGAAAAAGTGGGAATATGAAAAATATGGTGAATTGATAGAAAAAATTTATGAAAAAACAAAATTGCCAGTTGTATTTTGTGGCACGAATTCAGACTTAACAGATGTAAGTGAAGTAATTAAAAATATAAAAAATGCTAAATATGTAAATTATTTAGGAAAAAGCTCAGTTGTTGAATTTATAGAAATAATAAGAAGAGCTAAATTTGTAATAACAAATGATACCGGAGCATATCATATTGCATTAAGTCTTGAAGTTCCTGTAAGCATTATAACAGGCGGATATACATATGATGGATTCGTTGCTTATAATTTTAAAAACAATAAATATAAAAAGCCGTATATAATAACAAACCAAAGAGAATGTTTTAATTGTAATAGTAACTGTAAGTATTTAAAGGATGGGCAAGAAAAATGGCCATGCTTACATGCTGTTACTGTTGTTTATGCTTGGAATATTGTTGAAAAAATGATAGATGATATACAAGATAAGCAATAGAGGAGGAAGTATATTGGAAGAAAATAGAAAAGAAGATGGTAAAAAGACAGTAATATCTATGGTAACATATTTAATAGCTAATGTAATAGGAATGGCAGTATCATTAGTTGCATTACCAATATTAACAAATTTACTTTCTACTGCTGAAATGGGAATTGCTACAAGTTTTATAACATTAAAAAATATAGTTACAATTATATTATTATTAGCAATGTACATATCAATAGATAAAATGTATGTTACTATAAAAGACTATAATGAAAGATATAAATATTTATCTTCTATTTATATATTTTCAAGTGTTGTGGCAGTGGTGATATATCTTGTGTATCTTGTTTGTCAAGGACCAATTAATAAAATGCTAGGATTTAATACACCAATGATGACCTTGATGTTTGTTATGTGTGTATTAATAAATGGATGTACATTAATGGTTGCAAATTGGAACTTTTGCAATAAAGCAAAATACACATTTGCTTATAACTTGTTGGCATTACCAATATCACAAATATTGTCAATAGTTTTAGTTTTAATATTACCATCAGAAAAGTATTTAGGAAGAATAATTGGTGTAGACTTTTTTAATATAACATTAGGAATAATCTGTGGAATAGTTATTGTTAAAAAAGGAAAAATGACATTTGAAAAAAAATACATAAAAGAAAGCTTGCAAATTAGTTTACCTATGATACCACATTTACTATCACAAATATTTTTATCAAGTTGTGATTTGTTAATGATAAAAAGTATTGTAGGGGAAGCAAGTGCAGGAATTTATAGTGTTGCATACACAATTGCGAATATTTTGTACACAATTTCATTACAAATATTTAAACCATGGTCACCATGGGTATATAGAAGAATAGAAAACAAGGAAACAGATTCAATTAAAGAAAATTCAAAATTAATAATGCATATTGTATGGATATTTTGTATAGGAATATTTACAGTAGCTCCAGAATTAATAAAATTATTTATTAATTCAGAATATGCAGAAGCTTCATTAATAGTACCACCAATATGTTTAGGAATATTCTTTCAAATGATGTATACATTTTTCTATGATATAGAATATTATCATAAGAAAAACAAACAAATAGCAGTATTTTCGGTAATTACAGCAATTGTAAATATAATATTAAATTATGTAGCAATAAATATTTGGGGATATCAAGCAGCAGCTTATACCACAATAGTAAGTTATATAATATTATGTTTGTTACATTATTTTGGAATGAGGAAGATAGACAAAACACAATATTATGATTTAAAAACTTTAATTACTTTAAGCATAGCTCTAATACTAACAACATTTGCAAATGTTATATTTAATAATAGTATTTTAATTAGGTATATTATTTTAGTTATTAGTGGAATTTATATTCTTATAAGATACAAAAAATTAATTGTTGATTTTGGAAGTAAGGCTTATGAAAAAGTGAAAGTGAAAGGACTAAAGAATGAATAATATAAAAGAACTATATTTGAAATATAAAGAAATAATAAATTATCTAATATTTGGAGTATTGACTACAGTTGTTTCGCTAGCAACATATTATATATGTGTATATACATTTTTAAATCCAGATAATAGTTTACAACTTCAAGTAGCCAATATTGTTTCTTGGATTGCAGGTGTTACATTTGCATATATAACAAATAGAAAATTTGTATTTGAAAGTGAAGAACAAGAAAAATTAAAAGAAGCTGGAAAATTTGTGACGTCTAGAATAGCAACATTATTAACTGACATGCTAATAATGTTTATAGGTGTAACAATATTAAAATTAAATGATAAGATAATAAAATTAATATCACAAATAATTGTTATAATAGCAAATTATTTATTGAGCAAAATGCTTGTATTTAGAAAAATAGAAAATTAAAAGTTATAAATTATAATTATATACAGAAAAAAGCGCGAAAATAATTTTCACGCTTTTAATGGTTGAAATTATATGGCTTTAGTGATATACTAATAAAGAAAAATAATAGGTCGAAAGAAGGAATGAATATGTCAATATTAGTAACAGGCGGAGCTGGATACATAGGAAGCCACACTGCAGTAGAATTATTAAATGCAGGAAGAGAGATAGTAATAATAGACAATTTTTCGAATAGTAAACCAGAAGTGTTAGAAAAAATAAAAAAAATAACAGGAAAAGATTTTAAATTTTACGAAATAGATTATTTAGATAGAAAAGCATTAGAAAAAGTATTTGAAGAAAACACAATAGAAGCGGTAATGAATTTTGCGGGGTATAAAGCGGTTGGAGAATCAGTACAAAAACCATTAGAATATTATGAAAACAATATTTCTGGTGCAATAGTACTATTAGAAACAATGAGAAAATATAATGTAAAGAAATTTATATTTAGTTCATCTGCAACAGTATATGGAGAACCAGAAAGAATACCCTTAACAGAAGAATGCAAAATAGGTGGAACAACTAATCCATATGGAACAACAAAATTATTTATAGAACAAATATTACAAGATTTATATAAATCAGATAATACTTGGGATATTGCAATATTAAGATACTTCAATCCAGTAGGAGCACATGAGAGTGGACTAATAGGGGAAGAACCACAAGGAATTCCAAACAATTTAATGCCATATGTAGTAAGAGTTGCATCAGGTCAACTAGAACAATTATCTGTGTTCGGAGACGATTATGATACACCAGATGGAACAGGAGTAAGAGATTATATACATGTTGTGGATTTAGCTAAAGGACATATTAAAGCATTAGAAAAATTAGAAAAAGAACAAACAGGAATGTATATATATAATTTAGGAACAGGAACAGGATATAGTGTTTTGGACATGGTAAAAGCATTTGAAAATGTAACTAGAAAAACAGTAAAATATAAAATAGCGCCAAGAAGAGCAGGAGATATAGCAACATGTTATTCAAATCCAGAGAAAGCTCAAAAAGAATTAAACTGGAAAGCAGAGAAAACATTAGAAGATATGTGTAAAGATTCTTGGAGATATATACAAAAACAAATGGAGGAATAATTATAATAGCAAATGAAAAAAAGAATAGCATATATAGTTATAGTAGTATGTTTATTAATAGCTTTTGGGGCAACTGTAACAATAAACTGGCTATATGAAACATTTGGACATCTTTCGATGGATGAAATAATATTTCACTTAAAAGTTCCAATGGAAGGAACAAATACAGACATAATTTTTACATTTTTTAAAGAATGCTTGTGGAAAGTAATCTTACCCACAATAATAATATCATTTGCATTAATATACCCGATGGTCAAAGATATAAAATTTATAAAAGAAATACATACAGCGGAAAGAAGAAGAACTACTCTAACAAGTATATGTATAGCTGGATTAATACTAATAATTAGTATTAGTAAAATAGTAGAAACAACAGATATAAAAGAATATATAGAGAATCAGACACATGATTCGAGTTTTATATCAAAAGAATATGTAAGACCAGAGAAAACAAATATAGAATTTCCAGAACAAAAAAGAAATTTAATATACATTTTCTTGGAATCAATGGAGACAACATATTATTCAACAAAAGACGGAGGATTATCAAAAGGAGATTTAATACCAGAGATATCAAAATTAGCAAAAGAAAATACTAATTTTTCAGATACAGATAAGTTAGGTGGAGCATATACATTATATGGAACCACATGGACTGTTGGAGCGATGTCTGCACAGACAGCAGGAGTACCGCTAAAATTATCTATTGATGATAATTCAATGGGAGAGTATAGTACTTTTTTGGATGGAGCTTATAGTATAGGACAAGTTTTAGAAAATAATGGATATACAAATTACCTTTTGTTAGGTTCTGATGCAACATTTGGAGGAAGAAGAAATTTATTTAAACAACATGGAAATTATGAAATATGGGATTTTGAATCTGCCAAAGAAGAAAACAAAGCTTCAGAACAAATATGGTGGGGGTTTACTGATGATCAATTATTTGAGTATGCAAAAGAAAAAATATTAAATTTATCAAAACAAGAAAAACCATTTAATTTTACATTTTTGACAGCTGATACACATTTCCCTGATGGATTTTTGTGTAAAGATTGCCCTAATAAATGGGATGAACAATATAAAAATGTAATATCTTGTTCAAGCAAAAGAGTTGGAGATTTTGTTAAATGGCTTCAAAAACAAGATTTTTATGATAATACTACAATAGTTATTACTGGAGACCATTTAACAATGCAAGCAAATTTCTTTGAGCCAGAAGAAGGGCAACAATATGATAAAAAAGTAGTAAATGTTATTATAAATCCTGCTATTGAAGCGGAGAATACAAAAAGAGTATATTCAACAATGGACTTATACCCAACAACACTAGGGGCACTTGGAGCTAAAATTGAAGGAAATAGATTAGGGCTTGGAACGAATTTGTTTTCAAATGAGAAAACATTAATTGAAAAATATGGTGTTGAATATGTTAATAATGAATTGAAAAAGGTATCAAGATTTTATGATAATTCAATTTTAGTAAAATAGGTAGAAAGGTTGAAAAATATGGAGAAAATATCAGTAGTAGTTTCTTGTTATAATGAAGAAAAAGCATTACCATTATTTTATAAAGAAATAGAAAGAGTGAGAAAACAAGATTTTGAAAATATTGTGGATTTTGAATACATATTTGTAAATGATGGTTCTAAAGATAAAACATTAGATATAATAAAACAGTTAAGAGCAATTGATGATAAAGTAAGATATGTATCATTTTCTAGAAACTTTGGAAAAGAAGCAGCGATGTTTGCTGGCTTGGAAGCATCAACAGGAGATTATGTAACATTAATGGATGCAGATTTACAAGATCCACCAGCTTTACTAAAACAAATGTATGACGCAATTATAAATGAAGGATATGATTCAGTAGGAACCAGAAGAGTTACAAGAAAAGGTGAACCACCAATTAGAAGCTTTTTTGCAAGGATGTTTTATAAGATAATAAATAAAATGTCAGATATTGAAATGGTTGATGGAGCTAGAGATTATAGGTTGATGAAAAGACAAGTTGTTGATGCAATAATATCTTTAAAAGAGTATAACAGATATTCAAAAGGATTGTTTAGCTTTGTAGGATTTAATACCAAATGGATAGAATATGAAAACGTTGAAAGAGTTGCAGGAGAAACAAAATGGTCATTCTGGAAATTATTTAGATATGCAATTGAAGGAATAACAGCATTCTCAACAACACCTTTAATATTTGCATCAGTATTGGGAATAATATTTTGTGTAATTTCATTTTTGGCAATTATATTTATTATAGTTAGAACATTAATATATGGAGATCCAACTTCTGGTTGGCCATCACTTGTATGTATAATTGTTTTTGTTAGTGGAATACAATTGTTCTCAGTGGGAGTAATTGGACAATATTTATCTAAAACATATTTAGAGGTTAAAAAAAGACCAATTTATATTATAAAAGAAAAAGTATAGGCAAATAAATAAGAAAGGAATGGATATAAATGTTTAAATTTGGATTAGGGCAAGATATAGGAATAGACTTAGGAACTGCTACAGTAATAGCATATGTAAAAGGAAAAGGCGTAGTACTTAGAGAACCATCTGTAGTAGCAGTAGATAGTAATACAAATGAAGTTTTAGCAGTGGGACAAGAAGCAAGAAGAATGTTGGGAAGAACACCAGGAAATATTGTAGCTACAAGGCCATTAAGAGAAGGGGTAATTTCAGATTATACAGTAACAGAAAAAATGCTAAAATATTTTATAAACAAGATAAATGGAAGAACATTGTTTGCACCACGAACAATGATATGCATTCCTTCAAGAGTAACAGAAGTTGAAAAAAAGGCAGTAATAGATGCAGCAAATCAAGCAGGAGCACGTAAAGTGTTTTTAATAGAAGAGCCAATAGCAGCAGCAATAGGTGCAGGAATAGATATAGCTAAACCATGTGGTAATATGGTTGTAGATATTGGTGGTGGAACAACAGATATTGCAGTAATTTCATTAGGTGGTTCAGTAGAAAGTACGTCATTAAAGGTTGCAGGAGATAAATTTGATGAATATATTGTTAAATATATCAAAAAGAAACATAATATAATGATTGGAGAAAGAACAGCAGAAGATTTAAAAATAAATATTGGCTGTGTATATCCAAAAATGCAAGACACTGATATGGAAATAAGAGGTAGAGATTTAGCAACAGGATTGCCTAAAAATGTTAAGGTGAATTCAAGTGAGATGCTAGAAGCGCTTATAGAACCTGCAATGATGATTGTAGATGCAGTTCATTCAGTGTTAGAAAAGACACCACCAGAACTTTCTGCTGATATAAGTGACAGAGGAATATATATGACTGGTGGAGGATGTTTAATAGATGGCTTAGACAAATTGTTGCAAGAAAAAACAGGAATAAATGTAATGATTGCTAATGATGCGGTTTCATGTGTTGCATTAGGAACTGGTAAGGCATTAGATAATCTAGATAAATTAGATAGATAGAAAGGAATGATTAAAAAATGAAAAAGAAAATTGCGTTAACAATATTTTTAATAATAATGATGATGACAACAAGTGTATTTGCAACAGCAAAATCTGCTGATGTAAAAATGGAAGTAGTAGAAGACAATGTATGTACAATAAAATTAAATGAAAAAGCAAATCTTGAAAAAAAACTTGTAGAGTATGATTTAGATAAACATCAAGTTACTCTACAATTAAAAGTAAATAATGCAGCAGAAGCAAAAATACCATCAGGAGAAATGATGTTAGTAATAGATAGCTCAAATAGTATGGATCAAAAAGTAGATGATAATACGACAAGAAAAGAATTGGTTTTAAATTCTGCTAATAAGCTTGTTGAAAGTTTATTAAAAGCAAATCCAACAACATTAAAAATAGGAGTTGTAACATTTTCAACTAGTTCACAAAAAGATGAAAATGGAAACTTAATAATAGGAACAGAAGCTGATGCACAAAAAGTTTGCGATTTTACAAATAATGTCCAAACATTAAAATCAAAAATATCTGCAATAGAAGGAACAGGCCAATATACTAACTTAGATTCAGGTTTAAAATTAGCAAAAAGCCAATATACATCAGAAGATAATAATAAATACATGATTGTTTTAACAGATGGATTACCAAATATTGCAATAGGGTATAATGATTTGACTTCATATAAAGGATTAACAGATGTTATAACAGCAACTAAAGCAACATTAAAATCATTAGATAATGTAGATGTAATGACAATGCTAACAGGTATAGATACAGAAGATGCAACATTTAGGATGGAAGGCGAAAATAAATATACATATGGACAAGTAATACAAGAAGTTTTTGGAACAGAATCAAAACCAACAGTAGGAAAATTCTATAAAATAAATGATAATCAAATCGAAAAGACAATTACAGAAACAATTTACCGCGAATTATTGCCAGTTGAAAATGCATTAACAGATATAGTTGTAAAAGATTATTTTCCAGAATATATTGTAAATAATTTCGAAATGACATATGTTGAAGGAATTGATACAAGTAATGTTTCAGCCAAGATTGACACAGAAACAAATAGTATAACATGGAATCTTGCAAAACTTGGAGCAAATCAATCAGCTACAATACAATATAGACTAACATTGAAGGATGAGTTTGATGATAAAATTATAGGTGAAATTCTTGATACAAACGATTCAGTAGAAGTAACATACAAAGATTTTGATGGAAGCACAAAAACAGAAAAATCAGATGTTACACCAAAAATAAAGCTTACAAAAATTGAAGTACCAGTTGACAATACTGTTGCACCAGAACCAATACCAAAGGCAGGTTCTCCTATGGTTATTGTAGGAATGATATTAGTAGTAGCAGTTGCAATGTTTTTTGGATATAAATCAAGAAAAATAAAATAAGCAAAAGGAAGCCTCCGAAAAGGGGCTTCTTTTGTTATGTCTCTAAAGGATTAGCAACATCCTCCTCTGTTACCACCACAGCAACAACAAATTAAAAGTATTAAGATTATTATCCAGCAGCAATCATCGCCAAAACCAAATCCACATCCTCTATTTTCTGGCATATTAAACCCCCCTTTCGATAAAACTATCTTGGCTAAAGTGAAACTTAACTTTAGGTTTTTCTTTTGATAATATATAATATGGGGTTTATAAGAAAATGTTACAACTTAATGTTTTTATTAATATGTACAAAAAAGTATAAAAAATGATTAATATAGGTTGAAAAAAAAATGCAAGTATGATTAAATATAATAAAATAATGGAACAGAAGAAAAGAATTCTCAGATGCTCCAGGAGGTAATGTGAAAAAATGGGAAACATAGTTTTATTAGATGATTTAACGATTAATAAAATTGCAGCAGGAGAAGTAATAGAAAGACCTGCATCAGTAATAAAAGAAATGATTGAAAACTCAATAGATGCAGGGGCTAATAATATAGTAGTAGAAATAGAAAAAGGTGGAATATCATATATAAAAGTAACAGATAATGGAAAAGGAATTTCAGAAGATGATTTGGAATTAGCATTTGAAAGACATGCTACAAGCAAAATAAGATCTGCTGATGATTTAAATACTGTAACATCAATGGGGTTCAGGGGAGAGGCATTAGCAAGCATTGCAGCGATATCAAGAGTAGAATTAGTTTCTAAAACGGCAGAGCAAGAAAATGGGTATAAGGTAGTATTAGAAGGTGGAAATGTATTAGAAAAATCAATAGCAGGTTCGCCAACAGGTACATCAATAACAGTAAAAAATCTATTTTATAATACACCGGTAAGATATAAATTCTTAAAAAAGGATTTCACAGAAGCAGGATATATTGAAGATGCAATAACAAGAACGGCATTAGTGCATCCAGAAATAGCAATAAAACTTATAAATTCTGGAAAAACGGTTATTCAAACTAATGGAAATGGAGATTTAAAAACAGTAATTTATAGTATATATGGAAAAGATGTAGCAAATGCATTGATAGAAACTGATTACACATATGAAGATATACATATAACAGGTGTAGTAGGAAAACCAGAAATAGCACGTTCAAATAGAGCATATCAAATGTTTTTTGTTAACAAAAGATATATAAAAGACAAAGCATTATCATCAGCGACAGAAAGAGCATATAAAGGAATGTTGCCAATGGGAAAATTTGGATTTTTGGTGTTGAATATTGAAATGAATCCAAGTAAAGTTGATGTGAATGTGCACCCAGCAAAATTGGAAGTAAGATTTGAAGACGAAAATTTGATATTTAAAGCAGTATATCATGCAATAAGAGATTCACTTTTAAAAATAGATGAACCAAGTACAAATAATAATTCAGATCAAATTTCAATTGGAACTCCAACAGTAGAAATAAAACCATTTAACAAAACCGATAATTTCTCAGTAGGAAGTAAAGAAACTATAGTAGAACAAATATTTAAAGCAAGACAATTAGCTGAACAACATAACCAGGAACCAAAGCAAACTCAACAGAATCAAAAAGCAGAAAAGATTGAAATACCTGAGATAGAAAAAAGTCAAGAAGTTCTAAAAAAACTACAAGAAATGAAACAAAAACTAATTCAAGAAACACCAGGACTAAAATTAGAAAACAGGGAAGTAATACAACCAGTACAAGTAGAACAACCACAACAAGAGAAAAAACAGGAAATAGGAATACAACAACAAGAAAATATTGAAGTGGAAAAAACTGAAATAATAGAAAATCAAGAAGAACCTCAAATATTGGAAGAAGAATTACCAAAAGCACTTCAACATGAAGAAATAGAACAACCAGCAGAAGAAATAAAATATGAAATAGAATCTGAACCTATAAAAGAAGAAAAAGTAGCAGAGAAAAGTGTAGAATATACAAAAGAATTTGAAGAAATGTATATGCAATTATTTGGAACTAAGCCAGTAAAAGGTGAAAAATACGAAAGCAAAATAGATGATAGTAATAAAATAGATGATATAGCTAAACTAGAAAATAGAACTGTATTTGAGAATCTAGAAGAATATCAAAAGCCTACTTATAAATTTGTTGGAATACTATTTGATGAATACATAATAATTGAGATGGAAAAAGAAATGTATATAATTGACCAACATTCAGCACATGAGAAAATATTATTTGAAAAATTAAAAGATAATTATTATGACAAAGAGAATAAAGATTCACAATTAATGTTATTACCAGATATAATAACACTTTCACGTAAACAAATGGAAATTGCTAGAGATAATATGCAAATGTTTAGAAATGCAGGATTTATGGTAGAAGAATTTGGGGAAAATACTGTAAAAATAACAGGTGTACCAGAAATATGCTTAGAATTAGAAACAAGAGAAATATTTACGCAGATATTAGATGAAATAGATAAAGTTTCAAGAAATGAAAAACAAGAAGTTGAACAAAAATTTATATCAACACTTGCTTTTAAAATTGCTAAAGATGCTAGTATAGCAAATACTAAAGAAGAGGTTGATGGTTTGATGAATGAGTTATTGATATTAAATAATCCATTTACAGGACCACTAGGAGAACCAATAGCAATAAAAATGTCAAAATATGATATTGAAAGAAAATTTGCAAGAAAGTAAAGGGATTAAAGATGAACAAACCAAAGGTTATAGTTATATGTGGACCCACTGCGTCAGGAAAAACAACACTATCAATACAACTGGCACAAAAAATAAATGGAGAAATAATTTCAAGTGATTCTATGCAAATATACAAAGATATGAACATAGGAACAGCTAAACCAGACCAACAAGAAATGCAAGGAATAAAACATTACTTATTAGATTTCGTAGAGCCAAATCAAAGATATAGTGTAGCAGATTATAAAAAAGATGCTGAAAATGCAATAGAAGATATATTACAAAAAGGGAAAGTTCCAATAATTGTTGGTGGAACTGGGTTATATGTAGATAGCTTAATATATGGAATTGAATATCCAAACATAGAATTTGATGAAAATTACAGAAAAGAATTAGAACGAAGAGTAGAGAAAGAAGGATTAGAAAAATTATATGAAAAAGCTAAAAAAATAGACCCGCAAGCAATGAAAAAAATCAGCCGTAATGATCAAAAAAGAATATTAAGGGTTTTGGAAATTTATAATGCAACAGGAAAAACGAAAACAGAGCAGGAAATTGAGTCTAGAAAAAATGAAGTGAAATATGATTATAGAGTATTTGCAATAAATATGGATAGAGAAAAATTATATGATAGAATAAATAAAAGAGTAGATATAATGATACAAAAAGGCTTAATAGAAGAAGTTGAAAATTTATTAAAAAAATATAATGAGTTTCCAACAGCAATGCAGGGATTAGGATATAAAGAAGTGGTAGAATACATTCAGGGAAAAGTTTTAAAAGAAGATATGATAGAAAACATTAAAAGAGAATCAAGAAGATATGCTAAAAGACAAATAACATGGTTTAAGAAAAATAAACAAACAATATGGATAGGACCAAATGATTTACAAATGATTTTAAATGAAATATAATATATTTTATTTAGAAAGGGGAAAAAACTTGGGAAAAGGAAAAGCAATAATAGCAATACTATCTGGAATAATTATAGTAGCATATGTAATAAGTGCAATATATTTGCTTATAGTTCACCAATCAGACACTTACATTATAAGTCAAGGAACAGTGACACAAGAAGATGAAACAGTTGGATATATAATACGAGATGAACAAGTAAAAAAGAGTGATAATTATAATAATGGAATATATGCAATTGCATCAGAGGGACAAAGAGTAGCAATAAATGAGCCTATTTTTAGGTATTATAGTGATACAGAAAAACAGATAAACTCTGAAATTAATGATATAAATTATAAAATACAAGATTTACTAGAAAAAGACAAAAGTGTTACTTCTGCTGACATAAAAGCAATAGAAAAACAGATTGAAGAAAAAATGCAGAATATAAATACATTAAATAATTATCAAGAAATAAGTGAATACAAAAAAAATATTGATACTTTAATAAGTAAAAAAATTGGTTTTATTGGAGATGCTACTGAAAATAAGGATATAAAGAAGTTAATAAAGCAGAGAAAAGAATTAGAGAGTAAATTGAAAAATAGTTCAGAATATCAGAAAGCACCTAGTAGTGGGATTGTTTCATATAGAGTTGATGGTTTAGAAGAAAAACTTTCTCCAAGTGACTTTAACTCATTAAATGAAAAATATTTAGATAGTTTGGAGATAAAAACAGGACAGATAATATCTGCAAGTAATGAATGTGGAAAAGTTATAGATAATTTTAAATGCTATATTGCAGTCACATTAAATTCTAAAGAAGCGATGGAAGCGAAAGTTAATGACAAGGTAAAAATAAGAATAGCAAACGATGAGGAAGAAGATGCAAAAGTTATTCAAATAAATGAAGAAAGCGGAAAAAGAACAATAATATTTCAAATTAATAAAATGACAGACAATCTAATAAATCACAGAAAAATTACTGTTGATGTAATATGGTGGAATGTTACAGGATTAAAAGTTCCAACTCAAGCGTTGATACAAGAAAATGAATTATATTATGTTGTGAGAAATAAAGCAGGAGTGCAAACTAAAATGTTAGTAAAAGTAAAAAAACAGACAAATAAATATGCAATAATAGATGTATACAAAAATGAAGAATTGCAGGAAATTGGTTTAAGTGCACAAGAAATAAAAAATTATAAGAAAATAAGTAATTATGATGAAATAGTATTACAAAAATAATATTACAATTGTGTTACAAAAATATTAAATTTACATTACATTTACTTTAGCACTTGACAAATTGAAAAAAAAGTTAGATACTTAATTGGAAATTAGAATACGAAAGTGTAAAATATTAGGAGGTTAAAAAATGGCAGGAGCTATAATGGACAAGGTTTGGGGACTATTCGGAGGAGTAGACCAAGGAGAAACAGAAGAATATGATGATGATGATGCATATGAATATGAAGATAAATCAGCAAATTATGAAAATAATGAGGAAGAAAAAGGATTTTTCGGAAAGAAAGGAAAAATAGTACCATTAAACGGACAAAGTCAATCTGTAAAAATGGTTATTTCTCAACCAACTACATTTGAACAATCAGAAGAAATATGCAGTTTGTTAAAAGAGAAAAAATCAGTAATAGTAAACTTAGAATATGTTAATAAAGATGTTGCTAGAAGAATAGTTGACTTTATTAGTGGTGGAGTTTATGCTCTAGATGGACATATTCAAAAAATATCAAATTCAATATTTCTAATAGCACCAATGAATTATGAAATAACAAATGAAATGGCAAGAGAAGAAATAAAAAATAAACTATCTGTTTCTTGGCTAAAAAATAATAATATAAATTAATCTTTAAAAGAGAACGGAGGCTATCTAATATGATTACACCATTAGATATAGAAAATAAAAAATTTAGCAAACAAATGATGAATGGATATAATGTAGATGAAGTTGATGAGTTCTTAGATCAAATTATGCAAGATTATGAAACAAATTATAAAGAATTAGCTTCTATGAAAACAAAAGTTGATGAATTGAACAATGCTTTAGAACATTATAAGAATATAGAAAACACTTTACAAAACACTTTGGTAATGGCACAATCAACAGCAGAAGAAGTTAAAAGTGTTGCAAAGCAACAAGCTGATCAAATTATATCAGAAGCTCAAAAAGAGGCTGAGAATATACTAAGAACTTCAAAAGAAGGTGTTGCAAAAGATCTAGAAGATATTGATCAAAAAATAAAAATGAAAGAGCAACAATTCAATGATGTAAAAAAACAATTTGATGTTTATAAAGCAAAGATGGAATCTTTGTTGATTTCACAATCAGAGATTATAAAAGAAATAAATAAAGAAGAAGACTAAAATGGGGTTTGGGAAAGAAAAATTTCCGCCCCATTTTTGTTATTTTTCTAAAAAGTACTTGTAAAAACAGTGTTACAATGTTACAGAAATATTAAAACTATATTACAATTTAGTTAAAATACTTGACAATACGGAAAAAAAGAATAAAATATTAGTATAAAATAAGAAAGGCTGAATTTGGCAGAATGAGAATAATAAGTGGGAAAGCAAAAGGAACTAAACTATATACATTAGAAGGTACTAATACAAGACCGACATTAGATAGAGTAAAAGAGTCAATATTTAATATAATACAAAATGATATTGAAGATGCAGAAATATTAGATTTGTTTGCAGGAAGTGGAGCGATTGGATTAGAATTCTTAAGCAGAGGGGCAAGAAATGCAGTATTATGTGATAAGTCAAAAGATGCCACTGAAATAATAAAGAGGAATGTACAAAAAACGCATATGGAAGAAAAAACACAAATATTAAATTTGGATTTTGAAACATGTTTAGATAAAGTTAAAAATCGACAATTTGATATAATATATATAGATCCACCATATGTAACAAAATATATACTAAAATCAATAGAAAAAATTATTGCACAAGGAAATCTAAAAAAAGAAGGAATTATGATTTTAGAAACAGATGATGAACAAAGAATATTGAGAGAAATTGAAAGCGAAGAAGTTAGAATTGTTGACAAAAGAAAATACGGAAGAGCAACAATAATATTTCTTAAATTAGGAATACCTAGAAAGGGGTAAGAGATGGAAATCTTTACATTATTAGAAACATTAGAAGACATGTTAGAAAATAGCAAAAAAGTACCATTTACTACTAGAGGAATGGTTGATAAAGAAGAAATGCTTGAAATAATCAAGGAAATAAGAATAAAATTACCAGATGAATTAAAACAAGCTAAATGGGTGAAAGAAGAAAGACAAAGAATATTAGTTGAAGCTCAAAAAGAAGCTGATGGAATTGTTAAAGAAGCAGAAAATAGAATTATTTCAATGATAGACGAACATGAGATAACAAGAAAGGCATATGAACAAAAAGCAGAGATTATTGAAACTGCAAATCAAATGTCAAGAGAAATATCACAAGGAACAAAAGAATATGCAAATAATTTATTAGATTCAACTGAAAAAGTGTTAACAGATACATTAGCAAAATTAGAAAAAAATCTTGGAGAGGCTGTTAATTTAATGGAAATTTCATTAGAAGACACAATAAAAACAATTCAAAATAGTAAGAAAGAACTTCAATAAAAAATTGGGGGCACGCCTTTCAAGAAAAAAGAAGGGAGTGCTCCTTTTAGTAAATAACAAAAAAGTTCGAAAGGAAGTAGATGGTTGAAAAATAATTACAATTTTGGACTGTGTCAACTTTCATTTAAAACGCGGTTACATACAACTCGTATGCGCCCTTGCCTTTTAAATAAAAGTTTCAGCTATGCATACTGATGCTGTAACAAGCAAGCTTTAACAGCATCAGTGCTTGCCAAAATTTAATTCTTTTCCAACCAGGTTTGTGCATTAGAAAGGAAGTAGGAAAAATGGCAAAAAAGAAAAGTAGAACCAAAAAAGCTAAAAAGAAGACACTAGATTTAGGATTGATTATAACAATAATATTAAGTATTTTGTTAACAGTATTAATTTACACAGAATCAGGGTATATTGGAATAGCATTAAGCGATTTTTTTGGAGGAATGTTTGGAATAATAAAGTATATAGTACCAATAGGAGCATTTGCAGTTTCAGTAAAAATGGCATGCAAGGACGATGATGGATATTTATCATCAAAAATTTTACAATATGCATTATTAATGGTATTTGTTGCAGTAATACTTAGTGTATATGAAATATATAATGGAGAAATTAATATTGAACAAAATATTTCAGATGTTGTAAAAGATGCATATGCACTTGGCGAAAACAACATAGGTGGAGGTGCACTAGGAACAGTTGCAGCAGTACCACTATTTAAATTATTTGGGAAAATAGGAACAATAATATTAAGTATAGGGGCATCTTTAATACTATTCGCAGTTACATTTGGTATAGATATATCAACAATAGTAAGTAATTGGATTCAATCAGGTGTAGAAAACAGAAAAGAAAAACATGAAGAAAAAATGATGGCGAAAGAAGCTAGAAGAGAGGCTCAATATGAAGAAAAGATGCAAATACAAAAAGAAAGCAAAAGAGCTAAGAATATAAAAGAAAATAGAAAAGCATATTTAGAAATTGAAGATCAACCAAAAGACCCTGGAGAGATTGACCAAATAAAAATTAACTTGAATGGTAGAACTGTTGAGGAAGAGCCTGAAAGAGGAAGAAAAAAGTTTAAACATGATAAAGATGACTTAGTTCCATTAGGAATGGAAAACAAGCAAAGAGTAGAACCAGATTATATTGAAGGAAATCTATTCAAAAAAGAGGAAGAAAAGAAAGAGGAAAAAGTAAAAGAAGTATTGCAATTGGAACATGCTGTTGCAGTTGAAGACGAACATTATGAATATCCACCAGTAGAGTTGCTAAGTAAAGGAACAAAAAAAGCACTAAAAGGTGGAGCAAAGGCATTAACAGATGTTGCAACAAAACTTCAAAAAACTTTATATAGTTTTGGGGTACAAGCTAAAGTAGAAAATGTATCTGTTGGACCAGCAATCACAAGATATGAGTTAAAACCAGCAGAAGGTGTACGTGTTAGTAAAATCGCTAATTTATCTGATGATATTGCATTGAATTTAGCTGCAGAAACAATAAGAATTGAAGCACCAATACCAGGAAAACAAGCTGTTGGAATTGAGGTACCAAATACAGAAAAAGAAACAGTTCATTTTAGAGATGTAGTAGAAAGTGATGCTTTCCAAGATAGTAAATCGAAACTAAGTGTAGCATTAGGAAAAGATGTTGCAGGAAATATGGAAATAGCCGATATTGCTAAAATGCCTCATGCATTAATTGCAGGAGCGACTGGTTCAGGAAAGAGTGTATGTATAAACACAATAATAACAAGTATAATTTATAAAGCTAAGCCAAGTGAAGTGAAATTTGTAATGGTAGACCCTAAAGTCGTAGAATTATCTGTTTATAATGGAATTCCACATTTATTAATACCAGTAGTAACAGACCCTAAAAAAGCAGCAGGAGCATTAGCATGGGCTGTGCAAGAAATGGATAACAGATATAATGTATTTGCAGAAAAAGGAGTTAGAGACTTAAAAGGATATAATGCATTAGCAGAAAAAGAAGGAATAGGTACATTACCACAAATAGTTATAATTATAGACGAGTTGGCAGATTTAATGATGGTTGCAGCAAAAGAAGTTGAAGATTCAATTTGTAGACTAGCACAAAAAGCAAGAGCTGCTGGAATGCACTTAATAATAGCTACACAACGTCCATCAGTAGATGTAATCACAGGTATAATAAAAGCAAATATACCATCAAGAATTGCATTTGCAGTATCATCACAGGTAGACTCAAGAACAATATTAGACCAAGTTGGTGCAGAAAAACTTTTAGGAAAAGGTGACATGTTATTCTATCCATCAGGAGCACCAAAGCCAGTTAGAGTTCAAGGAGCATTTGTATCTGATGAGGAAGTAGAAAAAATAGTTTCATTTGTAAAATCAAATGGTGTAGCTACATATAACGAAGATATTTTGGAAACCATAGAGAATAGTAACAAAACAGAAAAAGAATTAGTGCAAGAACAAGAAGATGATGATGGAACAGATCCATTTTTAATGGATGCAATAGATGTTGTTGTTGAAACAGGGCAAGCATCAACATCATTTATTCAAAGAAAATTTAAAGTCGGGTATGCTAGAGCTGGTAGAATTATAGACCAAATGGAAGAAAGAGGAGTTATTTCTGGATACCAAGGAAGTAAACCTCGACAGGTACTTATGTCTCTTGAAAAACTACAAGAGCTTAAAATGAATAGTGAAGCCAAAGATGCATAGTAATATTATGAATTATTGGAGAGAAGAAAGTGGAAAATAATGTTGATGAAAAAATTAAATATCTAATTGGAAAAATGAATAATTTAAATGGAATTGAGGATGTACAAGAAATAAATAAGATATTGCAAGAAGGCATAACAATAGATAAGATTTTAGAAGAAATAAGTACAAAGCAATATGATGAATATATAGAGCATAAGGGATTGGAAAGTTTGTCAGATATTATATTGGTACACAAAACTTACTATGCACCACAAAACAATACAATAAAGACAAGTGAGAATGCAGGAGCAACAGTAGAACATGATTTTACTTTTGAAGGAAAAGAATACAATTATTTAACACCATCTCATAGACAAACAATTCATTTTTCTATGAATGGAGAAGTTACAGCAAATGATGGTGGAAATTTTACTGGGAGAAAATATGCTATACTAATTCCGTTTGAAAATATAGATAAAGAACAAATTGGAAGTGCATATCCGGTAGATACCTTTTTGGACGGTGATGTCAGAATTCAACCTGGTGGATATATATTATGTCCAGAAGTTGAAAGAGAAAAAGTTGGTAAACAAAATCCTAATTTAATAGTTTTAGGATATGAAAAAGAATCAGTTGATGAATATGGTGATAAACTGCTTGAACAAGTCCTAGGATATAAAAAAGAAGGAATAGGACATATGACATTGAGAAATGAGAGTGATGAAAAAAAGATTTATGACATTTTGAATAAAACTAATATAAAACAGCATGGACCACATGGGGGAACACCAGAATTTGAACAAGAAAAGACCAAAAACATTATTGATGTAGTGCTCTCAATGATAAAAATAACAAAAGATGAAATTGTAAGTCAAGATGCATACGAAAAATTGATGGAATTATTAAGAAATAAAGTTGTGCAAAGCACATTCATAAATGGTGGTAGCCGTAGTATTATAGAATACATGTTTGATGAAACAAAAATACCAAAGGGATACCTAAAAGAACAAATTTTGGAACAGCTTCGGAATTGAGATACCTGATGAAGAAATTAGTGATTTTTATAAAGCACATGAAGAAATGTCTAAATCTGATTTTAGAGATAACATAACTGATAAAGTTTTGGAGAAAATAATAGGAGAATTTACGATTAATTCTATATTAGATAAAAAAATAACAGACTTAACAGAGATTGAAGCAAAATTTTTTACACAAAAAAATATAGGAATTATAACAAATAGAGGAAAAATACCCGAAAGATTTAAATTAGATAAAAGTAAAACAATTGGTGAGTTTTATAGAGAATTGGATGAAGAATATAGAAAGCAAGAAGAAAAAGTAACATTATCAGATTTAGAAGAAAATAGTAAAAAAGTATCTGCACAAGAAAGACAAGATGAACCTGGTAAAATAAGTAATACAATTCAATCAGATAAAGAAATCAATGAAAAAAATGAGGAGACAAGATGAATAGTGAGATTATGACTAGACAAGCATATTCAGAAGTATATAATATAATTAATCATTTTGAAAAAGAATTATATGCTAAAATTCCACAAAGTTTTATAAATGCAATAAAAAAAAATAGAGACTTGAATTATAAAGTTAATATTGATTATACAAAAACAATTAATGAACAAGAACTATTAAGAGAAACAAGAGTAATTTTATCATTAATTTATAGAGATTATTTATGTACAGATGAACAAAGAAAAGAAATTATATTAAATGATAAAAAAGAACTTAATGAAAAGTATGAAATTAATTTTGAAGAAATAAAAAATAAAAGAAAGAAAACATATGATACTACAGAAATAGAAGATAAACAATTAGTTAGAATAGAAGAAAAGTGGTATAAAAGGATATTTAATAAAATATTGTCGATATTTAAAAGTAATTAGAAAAATTAGAAAGGAGAAGTAATGTTTGGAAAGATACTAAAAAAAGATAAAAATGAAGAATTAGAAAAAGTTTTAGAAAAAAAACAAATTGATGAACAGGCAAAAAATCTTCTCCAAGGAATACTATATAAAATAGAAGTTGCATATAAAGATTATCAAAAGGTAAAAACAACTGAAGAAACAGAAGAACAATATGTAGAACAACTAATATTAAATATAAAGAAAAATTGTAATAAAATAACTATAGTAAAATTAAATCAAAAGCTTGCTGATGAAGAGCTACAAAAAGAACTTAAGAAAAATAAATATTATGTTGGAGAAGATGAAATAATAAGTTATCCAATAGAAGAAAAATTATTGTATGCTATAGAGAAAAAATCAACAAATGATAAGATTTTAAATAATAAATACGGATATGCAATAGCAGAAGCAGTATCAAATTTTATAAATGATGGAAAGAACATCGACAGAATAGAAGTGTTACGTGATTTTAATGGGTGGTCTTGGACGACAATAAAAAAAGAAATTGAAAATATAGATGCAAATTTGGTGTTTCAAATAATACAGATTTTATATGGAAAAGGATTTTTGGATAATTGGATACAAGATAAAGATGGAATTGTAGATTATTTTAAAATTATTCCAGAAAAAGCAATTATAGAATTATTAATGAAAATTGCCTTAGCAAATGAGGGAAAGACCAATGAAGATTTAACTTCAAAAATTGAGAATAAATTACAAATATTAGATAAAGAATTAGAAAAATATGAAGATACTAAAGCAAATATTGAAAAAATCTCAAAACACAGAAAAGAAAAAATGGAAGAATTAAAAGAAATAGAAAAAATTATTGGGCAAGATAGTAGACTAAAAGCTGAATACAAAAAAAGAAATGAAGATGCTCCAATCGAAAAGAAAATATTTAATATAAAAGTTTTGAAAAAAGAATTAAATGATAAAAAAAATAAAATATTAAATGAAATTTCGGAGGATAATTATTTGTTAAATCCTAAGAATTATATGGAATCAAAAAAGCAAATCGAAAAAGAAATAAAAAATCTCCAAGTTATCAAATATACTAAAAAGCAAAGAGAAGAATTATTAATAGAATTTATTCAAGAATTCTTAAAATGTTTTAATTCCAAAATTGCAAAAACAGAAAAACAAGAAGAAATATTAAGTCTAATATATCAATTTAGATATTTTATGTGCTTGCCATTTAATCTTACTCAAAATGTAAAAGACGTGGATGTGATTAAAGAAGATGTAACTAAGACAGAAAAACAATTACTGGAAAAAGCTATTGAAAAGAAGGTTATATCAGATGTACCACTAGAGGTAATGCAACATTTATTTGAAACAAGAATAGTAATATTAGAAGAATTATATTATAGAATTGAAACAAAAGACGAAAAGTACTATGTGCAAATATTTGATGATAATATAACAGAAGAAAAATTTGAAGTAAAATCAATCGGAAATATTAAAACAAATAAAAAATTAAAAATATTTATATAGTAGAGCGATTTGCTCAAGAAAGGGAAGAACAGATGAAAATAACATTTTTAGGAGCAACCAAAATGGTTACAGGCTCAAACTTTTTAGTAGAAGCTGCAGGAAAAAAATTTTTAGTAGACTGTGGTATGTATCAAGGAAAAGCAGAATTAGAAATGGAAAATTATAATCCATTTGATTACAATCCAGCTGAAATAGATTTTATGCTATTAACACATGCACATATAGATCACTCAGGAAGAATACCAAAATTATATAATGAGGGCTTCAAAGGTCCAATATACGCACAAAAGGCCACATGTGATTTATGTGGAATAATGTTACCAGATAGTGGACATATACAAGAAATGGAATCAGAATGGAAAAATAAAAAAAGACTTAGAAAGGGAGAGCAAACATTACCACCATTATATACTGCAGAAGATGCAATAGATTGTCAGGAACTTTTTGTGCCTATAAAATATGATGAAATAATACAAATAGATGAAAATATAAATGTAAGATTTAATGATGCAGGACATATGTTGGGGTCAAGTATAATTGAAGTATGGGTTAAAGAAAATGGAAAAGAAACCAAAACTGTATTTTCAGGAGATATAGGAAATAATGATATACCATTATTAAGTTCTCCAACAATGATTGAGGATGCAGATTATTTAGTAATGGAATCAACATATGGTAGTAGATTACATATAAAAAATGATCAAAAAGCAGAAATGTTTTTAAATGTGGTTTCAGAAACCATAGACAATGGAGGAACAGTAGTAATTCCATCATTTGCAGTAGGAAGAACTCAAGAAATATTATATGAGTTAAATAAAATAAAAGAAAATACTGATGACCCAGAATTTATGAGAAAATATAAAACATTGATGAGAGTACCAGTATATGTTGATAGTCCACTAGCAATATCTGCAACAGAAATATTTAAACAAAACACAGACTTATTTGATGATGAAACAAAAGAAGAAATGGAAAAAGGTGATCACCCATTAGATTTTCCGGGCTTAAAATTTACACCAACAGCAGATGAATCAAAAGCATTAAATGAAAGTAATGAACCTTCGATTATAATATCGGCAAGTGGAATGTGTGATGTTGGTAGGATAAAACATCATTTAAAACATAATATATGGAATCCCAAAAGTACAATATTATTTGTAGGATATCAGGCACCAGGAACACTTGGCTATTCAATTGTAAATGGAGCTAAAAAAGTAACAATATTTGGAGAGGAATTTGCGGTAAAAGCAAGAATTGAATATATTGAAGGATATTCTGGTCATGCAGACCAAGAATGGTTGATGAATTTTGTATATTCATTTATCTCAAAGCCAAGACACATATTTTTAGTACATGGAGAAGAAGAATCACAAGAAGTTTTGAAAGAAAAAATAACTGATGGAACTGAAATTGGAGTTTCAATTCCTGAATATGGAGAAACATATGAATTAGAGGGAGAGACAAAACTTGTTAATAAGCTTAAAGTTAGAAAAGCTACTAGCCTAAGACAAGAGGTATTGGCTAGATTAAATAAATTACAACGTGAACTAGTAGATATGGATGCGAGTGTTAAACAAGATGTTGAGGATACGAATTTACGAGATGAAGACATGTTTAGAATAAATGAAAAAATAAAAGATTTGGAAAAACAAATTCTAAATATAATAGAGGGGTAGAAAAGACAATGGATAAGTACCTAAATGAAGGAATAATAGGAAATAAAAGTATGCTAGTAACATTCTCTGAAAAAGGAGAATTATTGAGATTGTCATATCCTAATAGAGATAATAGACAATATTTTAGATATTTTCATACAGGAGTGAAAATAAATGATTCATGTTTAATAAATTTACATGAAGATATAAATAATCAGTATTTGCAATATTATGATACAAATACAAATATCTTAAATACTGAAATAACTAATACTTATTTTAATTTAAAAATATTGCAAACTGATTTTGTAACAATAAAAGAAGATATACTTGTGAAGAAATATACATTTATAAATGAAAATAATATAGACTTAGATGTGAAATTTTTGATACATTCAGAACTATTATCAGACCAAAATAATTTTGTTAGTGGAATGAAAATTGATACAGGAATGGTTCAATATGCACATGACTTTTCTGTAGCTACATTTTCAAAATCAACAAAATTACTAAATCATCAAATAAATGATAGTAGAAGTACAATTGGATCAGGAGTAATTGGTGGCAAAGATTATATTGGAATGTCAAAAGACTCAAGTATAAGCTATGATATTGGAGTAATAAAACCAGAAGAAAAGAAAGAACTTATAATATGCATAGCAATTGATGAGAATAAGAAAACAATGCAATTATTTGAAGACGAAATAGAAAGAATTAGAAAAATTGACTTTAATAAAGAATATTTAGACACAAAATCTTATTGGAGAAAATATGTAAAAACACATAATGGTTTGAATTTAAAAGAGCCTGAAAATAGTTATGAGGAAAAAATACAAGATATATATATAAGAACAATTTTGCTATTTCCATTATTAATGAATGAGAAAACAGGTGGAATAATAGCAGCACCAGAAGTTGATGAGAATCTAACTCAATGTGGAAGATATGCATATTGTTGGCCTAGAGATGCAGTATTTATAACTAAAGCATTAGATATTTTAAATATGAAAAGTGAGACAGAAAATTTCTACAATATTTTTTGTAAAATAACACAAAGCAAAAATGGAATGTGGGAGCAACGTTTTTATACAGATGGAAAATTAGCACCTTCTTGGGGATATCAAATAGATGAAACAGCGAGTGTAGTTTATGGAATATATGCACATTATGAATACGTAAAAAATGAAGAATTCTTGAAATCAAATTTACATATGTGTGAAAAAGCAATAGATTTTCTAAAAAGATATGTCAGAGACGTGATTGATAAAACAGGAAATTTCCATGTAAGTTATGATTTATGGGAAATGCATGAAGGAATACATTTATATTCATTAGTTGCTATATTTGGAGCATTTGAATCTATGCTAAAGATATATAAAGCATTAGGAAAAAATGTATCAGATTTTGAAAACAATAGACTTAAAGATGAAAAGATAAATAAAAACATAAATGAAATAACACAATTACAAGTAGAAATAAAAAAATACATAGAAGAAAATATGTATGATGAAGAAAGAAAAACATATTTAAGAAACTTAGAAGATAATAGAATAGACATAAGTTTATTAGGAGCAGTATATCCATTTAGAGTTTTTTCACCAAAAGAAAAAAGAATTTTAAATACAGTAGAAAATATAAATTTAAGACTTAGAACATATACTGGTGGATACCAAAGATTTGAATATGATCATTATAGAGGAGGAGCACCATGGCCAATTGCTAATTTATGGATGACATTATATTATCTTGAAAATGGTGAGAAGAAAAAAGCAAAAGAATCATTTGACTTTGTTTTAAAAACGGCAGGAAAGCATAGTCTTTTAGGTGAACAGATAGATAATAACACTTTGAAGCCCAACTGGGTTATAGGTCTAGGATGGTCTCATGCAATGTTTATAATTGTGCTTGAAAAAATGATGAATATGTAATAATATTTTGCGAGGCATTATGCCTCGTTTATTATTGAATATAAATTCTATTATAAATTAATGTTTTAGTTATCAATTAATATCAAGAAGCCATATAAATATAAGCTTTGAATGAAATGTCGAATGTGCATGAAGAAATTTTAGAAATTCTATGCAATTTTATGGTAAGAGTTCACGATAGTGGAAAGGACCCATAAAATAAATTAGAAGTTCTTAAATTTCGTAATAAGCCGAGACATGTAATGAAAAGCTTATATTTATATGGCTTCTTGAAAAAAATTAATAAAAACCATTATTTTATAATATACTATGAACTTAAATTTAGCAAAATACTTGAAAAATGAGTCAAAACAATGTAAAATATAATAGATAAAAAATGGAAAAGAGGCAGAATAATGTATTTAATAGTAGGATTAGGAAATCCAGAAGAAGAATACAGTAAAACAAGACACAATATGGGATTTAATGCAATAAATAAAATTGCAGAACAATATGGAATAAAAGTAACTAAAAACAAATTTCAAGGATTATATGAATCAGCTTTAATAGAAGGTGAAAAGGTAATACTATTAAAACCTCAAACATATATGAATTTAAGTGGAAATAGTGTAAAGGAATTTGTGGACTTTTATAAAATTTCGAAAGAAGAAATCTTAGTAATATATGATGACATGGATATAGAACCAGGAAAGATAAAGATAAGAAAAAAAGGTAGTGCAGGAGGACATAATGGAATGAAGTCAATAGTTTCCATGTTAGGAACAGAGGAATTTACAAGAATAAGAATTGGAATAGGAAGACCTGAACATAATGGTGATGATATAAATTATGTTATAGGTTCAATTCCAGAAGAAGAAATACCTAAACTAGAAGAAGGTGTAGAAAAAGCAAAAAAAGCAGTCATAGAAATTTTAAAAAATGGAGTAGACTCTGCAATGAACAAATTAAATTAGAAAGGTAAAGACATGATAGAATTAATTGTAAACAAGAGTAATGATACAAAAATAATAGCAGCCGTAGAAAACGGAAAATTAGTAGAAATATATGAGGAAAATGAGCAAAGCCAAAAAGCAAGAAATGAAGGAAATATTTACATAGGAATAGTTAAAGATATTGTACCAGGAATGCAAGCTGCATTTGTGGATATAGGAACAGAAAAAAACAGTTTTATACATGTAAAAGATGTAGTTCCACAGGTTGATGAAAAAATCGAAAAAAGAATAGATAAAAAAATAAAAGATGTTGTAAAATCAGGAGAAAAAATACTTATACAAATTAAAAAAGACAGTAATGAAAAAAAAGGTGCAAGAACATCAACACACATAAAACTAACAGATAAATATGTTATATTAATGCCAAATACTAATATTGTTACAATATCACAAAAAATAGAAAACGATAAAGAAAGAGAAAGACTTTTAGAAATCGTAAAAAAGGTATTACCAGAAAATACAGGAGCTATTGTAAGAACGGCAGCATTAAAGAAAAATGGTGAAGAAATAGAAAAAGACTTAAATCAATTAGTAGAAAAATGGAAAAAAATAAAAGCAAAGTTTGATAAAGCACCCAATAAGCCTCAACTATTATTTAAAAGTCCAAGTTTTCTAGAAAAACTTATATTAGACTTGCCAGAAAATAAAATAGAAAAAATAGAAGTTAATGAGCAAAAAGAATATGAAGAAATAAGGAAAATGCTAAATGATATAAATGAAAAAATTAGCTTAGAACTTAGTGAAAATATATTTGAAAAATATGAGTTAGAAAAACAAATAGAAAAAACAAAGCAAAGAAAAATATGGTTAAATTGTGGAGGATTTATAACAATTGACCAAACAGAAGCGTTAGTGGCAATAGATGTAAATTCAGGAAAATTCACAGGAAAAAGTACATTAGAAGAAACAGTATATAAAGTAAATTATGAGGCAACAATAGAAATTGCGAAACAATTAAGACTACGCGACATCGGAGGAATTATAATTATTGATTATATTGATATGCAAAAACAAGAGAATAAAGAAAAAATAGAGAAACTTTTAAAAGAAAGTCTAAAACAAGATAGAGCCAAAACACAAGTAGAAGGATTTACAAAATTAAATTTAATGGAATTAACAAGAAAACATATTTGTAGTCATAATAGTTAATTCATATCCGAGAAAGGAATGATAATAAAAATGAAAGTTGGATTTATATCATTAGGATGTAGCAAAAACTTAATCGATACAGAAGTAGCAATAGGACATTTTAAAAATAATAACTACGAAATCGAAACAAATCCAGAAAAAGCAGAAATTATAGTAATAAATACATGTGGTTTTATAGAATCAGCCAAAGAAGAAGCAATAAACACAATTTTAGAAATGGCAGAATACAAAAAAAGAAACTGTAAATATTTAATTGCAATGGGATGTTTAGTTCAAAGATATTATGATGACTTAGTAAAAGAGTTACCGGAAGTCGATTTATTTATAAAAATTGATGAATATCCTCAGATGTGGCAAAAAATAGAAAAATTAATAAAGGAAAATATAGTTGAAGAAAGTACTACCAAAACAAACACTAAGATTTCTGAAATGAAGCCACTTCCAATGCCAACATATAATGAATTTTATGAGAGAGTTATCACAACCGGAAAAAACTTTGCATATTTAAAAATTGGAGAAGGATGTAGCAATAGATGCACATATTGTGCAATTCCATATATTAGAGGACCATTTGTTAGCAGAAGAATAGAAGAAATAATGGAAGAAGCAAGAATGTTAGCTGGTAAAGGAATAAGAGAACTCATAGTAATTGCACAAGATACAACTAAATATGGTGAAGATTTATATGGAGAACCTAAGCTTGCTGAATTATTGCAACAATTGTCAGCAATTCCTGAAATTAAATGGATAAGATTTTTATATTCATATCCTGAAGGAATAAATGACGAATTAATTGAAATAGTAAAAAATAATGAAAAAATAGCAAAATATTTTGATATACCAATTCAACATATATCAGACAAAATCTTAAAAAGAATGAATAGAAAAACAAATAAACAACAAATTACTGATTTGATTACTAAACTAAGAAATGAGATTCCAGATGTTACTTTGAGAACAAGTTTAATAGTTGGTTTTCCAGGAGAGAAAAAAGAAGACTTTGACGAATTGGCTGAATTTGTAGAAACAGCAAAATTCGACAAATTAGGAGCATTTATGTATTCAAAAGAAGATGGAACTCCAGCAGCCAAATTGCCAGAGCAAGTATATGGAAAAACTAAAAAATCAAGATATGATAAAATAATGAAGATTCAACAAAAAATATCTAATGAGAATCTTCAAAAGAAAATTGGACAAGAAGTAGAAGTTCTTATTGAAAATATGTCATTTGATGGTAAATACTTAATTGGTAGAACAAAACAAGATGTACCAGACATTGATGGATTAATATATATCAAATACAAAGATGAAAATTTAATTAATCAATTTGTAAAAGCCAAGATAATTGATGTTAAAAATTATGATTATGTTGGAGAGTTTGTAAAGGAAATTTAGGTTGAAAAATAATTACAATTTTCCAACCAGATTTGTGCCTTGAGAAAGGAATGAGGTTAAAAATGGAAAGAAATAAAAGTGATGAATATACATTTGGTGTAGATGAAAAAGAAACACTTGACAAACTAGATGTGGTAGAAGCAAGTGTAGAGAAAGATTTACTAGAAAAAGGAAATGGTGAATTAGTTTCAACTAAATATTATTCAAAATTTGTTGTTAATGTAAATGGAATGGATGTTGAATTAAAAGATGTATTTATAATAGCAGAAAAAGATGATAAAGGTCAAATGAGTTATCATTTCCGTTGGATAAAAGAAAATGAAAATGGCGAAAAAGTAGTAGAAGAAAGACTAACAATTAATTCAGATGGAAAAGTACTTTCAAATAGTGATTTGGCTAAATATTTAGGCGAAGAACTAAATATAGAAGAAGTAATGAATGAAAATGATCAAGAAAAAGATAGATTAAAAGGTGTTTCTAAAAAAATAGAACCTAAAGAAAATGAGAAAAAAATGAAAAAACAAGAAAACGAAAAGCAAGAAAAAAATGACGAAACACAAGAAATTGCAGAAGATTTAGAAACACAAGGAGAAGATTTAGAATTAATAAATATTAAAAAAATAAAAGATCAAAATGTAAAACAAAGAATGCCAGAAGTATTTGGAGATGCAGAAGAACATGCTCAAGCATATTCAAAAAAATTAGGTAAATATGTAATGTTGGAAAATAAAGATGGAAAATGGCAAATAAATGATAAGGTAGAACCTGCTAAGCCAACAATGAGGTCAATAATCAGTATTGATGAACAAGGAGAAAAAATAGAAAGAGAAGTACCACATGCATTAATGAAAACCAATAGAGATGACAAAGAAATAGCAGTTACTTATGGACAATATGGTGAAATAAATATTGAAACAGTAGATGTTTTACCTTGCCAAGAAAGAATTGCAAGAGGAGTAAGAGAACAAGGAGAAACTTCAAAGGGAGAAGAAAGTGCAGAATTAAGAAGACAATTTGAAACTTCAGGAAAAGAATATACTCATAATTTAGCACATCAAGTGGAAAAAATTGAAGAAGCTCAAAAAGAGTCAAATCAAATAGAACCTAATGAGATTTCAGAAAACAATTATATTCCAAATACTGATACAACATGGAAAGAATTAATGGAAGAAACAGGAGAGTCATTACCGGAATTAGTTGAAAGATATAATAAAGATATGGCTGCAAGTGGAGGAAAAGAAGAACCGAAAAATATCATACAAAGAATTATTGAGGATTATCAAATGGTTTCACATGAGCATAAACGTTAATAAATAACAAGAGGAGAAAAAATATGATAGTAGAACAACTTATATTTATAACCGCAGCTTTTGCTCTATTTGTATATATGTTTTACGAGTTTATAAGAAAAAACGATACAAAATATGTACCAATATTAGCAATAGAGGCATTACGGAATAGCAATAGAATTTATACATTTATATTTTTCAAAAGATGAAATAAGTTTTGCTGTAAAAATGATTATATATTTGTTATCAATAATAATTCCAATAGTAGTAATAGTATTAGAAAAGATTGACAATAACATAGGCGAAATGGTTGATAGCATCATAGCAAGAATCTATTTAGTATTAGGAAATACTAAAGCAGCAAAAAACAAATTAATAAAAATAGTTGAAAAAAATCCTAATAGTTATATAGGACATAAACTTTTAGGATATATATATGAAAAAGAAGGCGGTCAAAGAAAAGCAGTTGATGAATATGCACAAGCAATAAGAATAAATCCTAAAGATTATGAAACATATTACAAAGTAGCAAATTTATTAACAGATTTAGACAAAAAAGATGAAGCAATAAATACATTAACAACACTTTTAAACAAAAATCCTGAATATACTGAAGCGACAATAGCACTAGGAGATTTATTGATAGAAAAAGAAGATTACAAAGAAGCGGTAAATATTTATACAGAAGCTTTAAAATACAATCCAACAAGTTTCGACTTAAATTATAACTTAGGAATAGTATATACTATGTTAAATGATTTTCCTAATGCTAAAGTATGTTATGAAAAAGCAGCTGAACTAAATTCATTAGTATATAATACCAAATATAGTTTAGCAGAAATAGCGTTAATGTATAAAGAACTAGATGAAGCAGAACAATACTTCTTACAAGTAACAGAAGATGAAGAACTTTGTGCTGATGCCTATCTAGAACTAGCAAAAATTTATATAATAAAAAATGATAAAGATAGAGCAATACAATATGCAAATGTGGCAATACAAGAAAATCCAAAAAGAATTGTAGAAAAAATAAAAAATGATGTTACATTTGCAATAATAATTGCAAAACTATCAATACCATTTAATCTAGAAATAGATGAAGAAGAAGTTAAAAAGCAAAAACTAACTAAAAAGGAAATAAAAGCAAAAGAACATCTTGAAGAGATGGTTGAAATTACGAAAAAAATTGGATATAGTGATGTAATGCCACAAAAAAGAGAGTTTAAATCTTATGAAGATGATTTCGGAAAAGATTTTAGAAATCAAAAAGAAAGAGAATAAAATTCATAAAAAATTGTAAATTTAATATACTATAAAAAAGGAGGAGTATATGAAATTTGCAATTATAGGTGGAGATTTAAGAACAATTAAATTAGCAGTAATGTTAGCCAAAGAGCAAAATCAAGTATATGTATATGGATTAGAAAAAGCAGAAGAGCTAAAAAATATTAAAAATATAGAGCAATGCGAATCAATAAAAAAGACAATACAAGAAGTTGAAATTGTAATAGGACCTATACCATTTTCTAGCAATGGAAAAACAATAAATATGCCATTTAGTGATAAAGAAATCTCAATAAGAGAAATGATGCATGTGATAAATGCAAAAGTACTTATAGCAGGAGGAATTACACCAGAAGTTTATGAAATGGCAAATGATGAATACATTGAAATAATTGATATAATGAAAAGAGAAGAATTAGCAGTATTAAATACAATAGCAACAGCAGAAGGAACCATACAAGTAGCAATAGAAAATACAAATAAAATAATTCATGGAAGTGAAATATTAATATTAGGATTTGGAAGAATAGGTAAAGTACTAGCAAGAAAACTTGCAGGTTTGTCAGCAAAGGTAACATGTGCTGCAAGAAAAGATGAAGACCTTGCATGGATACAAGCATATGGACATAAAGCAACAAATATAAATAGTATAGGCGAAAATCTAAAATTATATGACATAATAATAAATACAGTTCCACATATTATTTTAAATGAAGAAAGGCTAAAATATATAAAAAAAGATTGCTTATTAATAGACTTAGCATCAAATCCAGGAGGGATTGACAAAAAATCAGTAAAAGATAACAAATTAAAATTTGTATGGGCATTATCATTACCAGGAAAAGTTGCACCAATTACAACAGCAGAATTTATAAAAGATACAATATATAATATAATAAAAGAAATATACAAGTAAAAATTTGCACGGAAAAAAAGCGATCTCAAGTGTGCAAAATTGCACGGAAAAAAAGCGATCTGAAATGTGCAAAAAAGGAGAGAGAAAATATGGAAATATACCAAGCAATAGTACTAGGAATAGTGCAAGGATTAACAGAATTATTACCGATATCAAGTTCAGCACATTTGAAATTGATACCATGGATGTTGAAATGGGGAGAAATACCAGAAAGTTTTGATATAGCATTACATTTAGGAACATTATTTGCAATAACACTATTTTTCTTTAAAGACTGGATTGATTTAATAAAAGGCGGATACAATCAAGTTGTAAAGAAAGAAAAATCTACAGAAGGTAAAATCTTCTGGTACATAGTAGCTGTAACAATTCCAACAGGAATAGTTAGCTTAATATTAGACAAATTTTCAGGATATATTTGTGATAAATTTGGAATTGAAACAATAATGATTGCAATAGCACTTATAGTACTAGGAATTGTGTTATATGTAGTAGATAAAAAAGCACCATCAGAAGTAAAATTTGAAGATATGACATTTAAACAATCATTTTTAATAGGACTATCACAAGCAATTGCAGCAGCATTTCCTGGAACATCAAGATCAGGAATTACAATGACTGTGGCTAGAGCTTTAAAAGTAGATAGAGAAAGTGCTGCAAAATATTCATTTTTATTATCAACACCAATAATATTAGCTGCAGTATTAGTAAGTATTACTGATTTTCAATTTACATTAGCATTTTTCATGGGGGTATTATTTAGTTTTATAGTTGGAATATTAGTAATAAAATTTCTATTAAATTATTTGAAAAAAGGAAGTTTCAAAGTATTTGCAATTTATAGAGTAATCCTTGGAATTATCGTAATTGCAATGACTTTTATGAGATAAAAAAATAGCTATTTTTTAAATAGCTATTTTTTGGCTTCTATATATTCTATTTTTAAATATCTTAAATTTTCATCAGATATATCTTTTTCAAAAGTAATTTTTATATAGTTATTTGGCAAAGCCTCTTCGATAATTTCACCCCATTCAATAATACATATACCAGAAGAAAAATACTCTTCACCACCAATTGCATAAAATTCATCAACATCTTCTAATCTATAAACATCAAAATGATATATATGTATATTATCTTTTTTATATTCATTAACAATACTAAAAGTAGGACTTGAAATTTGATTATCAAGGCCGAAATATTTTAAAAATCCTTCGGTAAATTTTGTTTTGCCAGCACCTAACTCACCAGAAAGAACAACAACATCTCCAACATGTAATGTACTGGCTAATTCAGAAGCAAATTTCATAGTTTCTGAACTGTTATGAGAAGTAAATGTGTATGTTTTCATTATTAATATCAATCCTTTCTCAATCATTTTCATTCTTGTATTATTGTAACTCAAAAAGCTTAATTTGTAAAGCGTAAGTAAACCGACTAAGCATTATAATGGATTGCAAAAAGGCAAAAAAATGGTATAATACGAAAAAAATGAAAAGGAATGAGAAAATGAAATTAATAGCAAGCAGTAGTTACTTACCAAACAAAATAGTAATGAATAAAGAACTTTCAGAGAAGCTTGGAGTTACAGAAGAATTTATAGAAAAAAGAACAGGAATAAAACAGAGATATTTTACTGAAAATGAAACAATTGAAGAAATGGCAATAAAGGCTACCGAAAAATTAATAGAAAAAACAAAAATATCAATTGAAACAATAGACTTAATAATTGTAGCAACAACAAGTACTAATAAAATAATGCCTGGAATATCAAATTATGTGCAAAAAGAATTAAAAATTTCCAAGTGTATATGTTTAGATATTTTAGCAGGTTGTGCAGGATATATAAATGCAGTAGATATTGCCCAATTATATATGAAAGCAGGAAAAGTAAAAAGAGCTATAATTATAGGAGCAGATATATTATCAAAATGCACTAATGAATCTGATGTAGGAACAGCGATAATTTTGGCAGATGGTGTGGGAGCGACTCTTTATGAGGCATCAGATAACTTATATTACTCAAATATACAATCAATCCCGGATAATAACGATATATTAGAATATAACTTAAATAATAAAATAAAAATGGATGGATTAGCAATATATAAATATGCTGTAACAGAAACAGTTAAAAACATTCAACAATTATTATTAGAAGCAAATGAAAAAATTGAAAACATCAAATACATAATACCACATCAGTCTAATTTAAAAATAATTTTGGCAATAGCAAGTAGATTGAAAATAGAAAAGAAAAAAATTTTTACTAATATCGAGACAGTTGGAAATACTTTTTGCGCGAGCATTCCAATAGCATTGGAGCAAATACTAGATAATAATTTATTAAATCAAGGAGACAAAATAATTTTGCTTGGATATGGTGGAGGATTAAACACAGGTAGCATATTGTTAGAGGGCGCGGTTGTTTCGACCAGTCATACTAATAGAAATAAAATAAAAATAGATGTATAAAAATAGAGACGAAAAGGAGAAAGGTTGAAAAATAATTACAATTTTGGCTACGTCAAGTTTCATTTAAAATGCGGTTACATACACCACGTATGCGCCCTTGCCTTTTAAATAAAACTTTCCTTGCCAAAATTTAATTCTTTTCCAACCTGGTTTGTGCCTTAAGAAAGGAATGAGATAAAAAATGAAAACAGCATTTTTATTTCCAGGGCAGGGAGCTCAAACAATAGGAATGGGAAAAGATATTTATGATAAATATGAAGAAGCAAAGAAAATATATGAAAAAGCAGAAGAAATTTCAGGTGTAGAAATAAGAAAAATATGTTTTGAAGGACCAGAAGAGGAACTAATAAAAACAGAAAATGCGCAATTAGCAATATTAACAACAAGTTTAGCAATATTAAAAATATTAGAAGAAAAAGGAATAAAAGCAGACATTGCAACAGGTTTAAGTTTGGGTGAATACACAGCATTAATATATGGAGGATTTATTTCATTTGAAGATGGAATAAAATTAATTCAAAAAAGAGGATATTACATGGCAAATAATTTACCAAATGAAGAATATTCAATGGCAGCTGTAATAGGATTAGAATCAAAAAAAATTGAAGAAATATGTGAGCAAATAAGAGTAGAAGGAAAATTTGTCGTTCCAGCAAATTATAATTGTAGTAGTCAAATTGCTATATCTGGAGCTAGTGATGCAATTGAATTAGCAATAGAAAAATTAAAAAAAGCGGGAGCAAAAAGAGTAATAAAATTAAAAACCAGTGGGCCATTCCACACAGAAAAGCTTCAAGACGCAAGTGAATTATTTGAAACAGAACTGAAAAAAATTAATTTCCAAACTGGAAATAATGTGAAAATTATTAAAAATATAGATGGAAAATTTTATTCAGAAAATGATAATTTTAAAGAAATACTTGCAAAACATATTGTAAGTCCGGTAAGGTTTGATAAAGCAATTCAAGTTATGAAGGCAGAAGGAATCAAAAGATTTATAGAGATAGGACCGGGAAAAACATTAACTGGATTTATAAAGAAGGATTATCCAGAAGCAGAATTATATAATATTAATAATTTAGAAACTTTAGAAAAGATAGGAGAGAAATAGAGTGGAAGAAAGAAAAGTAGTTTTTGTAACAGGAGGTTCAAGAGGAATAGGTAAGGCAATAGCACTAAAATACGCACAAAATGGATATAATGTTGTAATTAATTATGTGTCAGATAAAACTAATGTAGAAGAATTGCAAAAAGAGTTTACAAAATTAAATGTAGAATGTCTTATAGAAAAAGCAGATGTTTCAAAATCAGAAGAAGTTGAAAAAATAGTAAAAAAAGCAATAGAAAAATTTAATAAAATAGATGTTCTTGTAAATAATGCAGGAATTACAAGAGACGGATTATTAATGAGAATGAAAGAAGAAGATTTTGATAAAGTCATAGAAATAAACTTAAAAGGGACATTTTTAATAACAAAGTCAGTTATACCATATATGCTAAAAAAACGTGATGGAAAAATAATAAATTTAGCATCAGTTGTTGGAGTAACAGGAAATGCTGGTCAGTGTAATTATTCAGCTTCAAAAGCAGGAATAATTGGTTTTACAAAAAGTATTGCCAAAGAATTAGCTTCAAGGAATATCAGAGCAAATGCAATAGCTCCAGGCTTTATTGATACAGATATGACAAGTATATTATCAGATGAGGTAAAAGACAGTATAAATGTACAAATACCTATGAAAAGAATGGGAACTACTCAAGAAATCGCAAATGTAGCTTATTTTTTGGGATGTGAAGAAAGTTCATATATTACAGGGCAAGTAATTAATATTGATGGTGGAATGGTAATGTAAATTAAAAGGAAGGAAATGAAAATGGAAAGACGAGTTGTAATAACAGGATTAGGAGCGATTACGCCGATTGGTAACAATGTAAATGAATTTTGGGATGGAATTAAACAAGGAAAATGTGGTATTGATGAAATTAAGAATTTTGATACTACAAATTTTAAAGTTAAATTAGCAGGTGAAGTAAAAGGATTTAACCCAGACGAAATTTTTGGAAGAAGAGAAGCAAGAAGAATGGATAGATTTTCACAGTTTGCAGTTGTAGCAACAAGAGAAGCTTGGAATGATAGTGGACTAGACAAAGAAAAAGAAGATATGACAAGAGTAGGAGTAATTATTGGTTCTGGAATTGGTGGATTAGAAACAATTGAGAAAGACAATAAGAATTATATAGAAAAAGGACCTGATAGAGTTTCTCCTATGTATATTCCAATGTCAATAGGAAATATGGCTGCTGGAAATGTTGCAATAGATATTGGTGCAAAAGGTGAATCAATTTCAATGGTTACAGCATGTGCAAGTGGAACACATTGTATAGGTGAAAGTTTCAGAATGATAAAACATGGTTATCAAGATATAGTGATTGCAGGAGGAACAGAAGCCTCTATAACTCCAACAGGGATTGCAGGTTTTACAAATATAAAAGCATTAACATTAGCAACAGACAAAAACAGAGCAAGTATCCCATTTGATAAAGAAAGAAGCGGATTTGTAATGGGAGAAGGAGCAGGAGTTCTTGTTCTTGAGGAATTAGAACATGCCAAAGCAAGAGGTGCTAAAATATATGCAGAGATTGTAGGATATTCTGCTACATCTGATAGTTACCATATTACTTCACCTGCACCAGAAGGAGAAGGTGGAGCAAGAGCCATGAAACTTGCAATGGAAGATGCAAAAATTGAGCCAAAAGAAATAACATACATAAATGCACATGGTACGTCAACACATTTAAATGATTCATGCGAAACAGCAGCAATAAAAACAGCGTTAGGAGATTATGCTAAAGATGTAATGGTAAGTTCAACAAAGGGAAATACTGGACATTTACTAGGTGCGGCAGGAGGCGTGGAAGCTGTAATATGTGTAAAGGCAATTGAAGACAAATTTATACCACCAACAATAAATTATAAAGTACCTGATGAAGAATGTGATTTAGATATAGTACCAAATGAAGGAAGAAATATTGAAATAAATTATGCAATGTCAAATTCATTGGGATTTGGAGGACATAATGCGACAATAATATTAAAAAAATGGTAGCCACCAAAGATGATGACTACCTGTGAAGAAATCGGATGTACAGCATTTGCTGTGCTAGTTTGCAAACCTATTTAATTGTAATCACCAGTTTGTGGGACTCATTAAAAGGTCTTTCTTCTGAAACGGAAAAATCATTGTATTTAAGGTCATGTAAGACCTCTGTTAATGCTTTTTCTATTTCCATGCGATTGGCAGGTAATGTACTGCAATCGATTACGATTGCTTTACCGATTGGCAAAGAATCGTAAGAAGAAATCGTTGTATATTCGTTGTAAAAAGCGTAGGACTGCAGTTTGGTCAGAATTTTCAGGTGAAGGCTTCTACCATCCACCAAGATATACAGATTTCTCAGATACCGTGTTTCTTCAACAAAATTCATATTGTATACCTCCTAAGGTGTTTTTTTATAATATAAATTATAACATAAAAAATAAAAAATGTAAAGAAAGGTGCAGATTTAATGGAATATTCGGATATAAAGAAAATTATAGAAGACATGGGAAATTCGAATTTAGACAATTTAGAAATAGAATTTCCTGATGGATTAAAAATAAAGATGGAAAAAAATAATAAAGAAAAAGCAGTAGAAAAAGTTGCTCAAACAGAAAAAAATGAAGTAAAAGTAGAAGAAAATTATAAAATCATAAAAGCTCCAATGGTTGGAACATTTTATGGAAGTTCATCACCAAAGGCCGAGCCATTTGTAAAAATAGGCGATAAAGTAAAAAAAGGTCAAGTAGTATGTATTGTAGAAGCAATGAAATTGATGAATGAAGTAGAATCAGAATTTGATGGAGAGATAGTAGAGATTTGTAAGAAAGATGAAGAAATGGTTGAATATGGAGAAATACTATTCAAAATAAAATAGGTTAAAGGAGAAGACGATGTTAGATATAAAAGAAATTGAAAAAATAATTCCACAAAGGGCTCCTTTTTTAATGATAGATAAAGTAGAAGAATATGTTCCAGGAGAAAGTGCTATTGCATATAAAAATGTAAATATTAATGAATGGTATTTTCAAGGACACTTTCCTGGAAATCCAATAATGCCAGGAGTACTTATAACAGAAGCTTTAGCACAAACAGGAGCAGTGGCAATATTAAGTATGGAAGAAAATGAAGGCAAAAATGCTTTGTTTGGTGGAATTGATAAAATGAAATTCAAAAAAATGGTGGTTCCAGGTGATATATTAAAATTGGAAGTAAGAATAATCAAGAAAAAAGGACCAATAGGTGTAGGAGAAGCGGTAGCAACAGTAGATGGAAAAATTGCTGCAAAAGGAGAATTAACTTTTGCGATTGTATGAGGAGGAGAAGATGTTAAAAAAAGTATTAATAGCCAATAGAGGAGAAATAGCGGTTAGAATTATAAGAGCATGTAGAGAAATGGGAATACATACAGTTGCAATATATTCAGAAGCAGATAAAAATGCTCTTCATAAAACATTAGCAGACGAATCTGTTTGCATAGGACCAGCACCTTCTAATAAGAGCTATTTAAATATAAAAGCAATATTAGAAGCAGCATGTTTAACAGGTGCAGACAGTATACATCCTGGCTTTGGATTTTTATCTGAAAATGCAAATTTTGCAAAAATGTGTGAGGAAATAGGAATTAAATTTATAGGACCTAAACATGAATTAATAGAATTGTTAGGTAATAAATCTAAAGCAAAAGAAACAATGAAAAATGCAGGAGTCCCAGTTGTACCAGGTTCTGATGGATTAATTAGTTCAAAAGAACAGGCAATCGAATTAGCAAAACAAATTAAATATCCAGTTATATTAAAAGCATCAGCAGGAGGTGGAGGAAGAGGAATAAGAATTGCATATAATGAAAATGAGTTAAAAAAAGAATATGATATTGTAAAACAAGAGGCTAAAGTCTCATTTAATGATGACAGTTTGTATATGGAAAAATTTGTAGAGAATCCAAGACATGTAGAAATTCAAATTCTTGCAGATGAACATGGAAATTGTATATATTTAGGAGATAGAGATTGCTCAGTGCAAAGACGAAACCAAAAAATTATGGAAGAAACTCCGAGTAGTTTTATATCAAATAAAACAAGAGAAAAAATGGGAGAAATTGCTGTTGAAGCTGTAAAAAAAATAGGATATAGTAACGCAGGGACTATAGAATTTTTAGTAGATAAAAACAAAGACTTTTATTTTATGGAAATGAATACAAGAGTACAAGTTGAACATCCAATTACAGAAGCAGTTACTGGAATAGATATCATAAAAGAACAAATAAAAATTGCGAGCGGAGAACAGTTGCAATATGTTCAAAAAGATATAAAAATTAATGGGCATAGTCTCGAAGTTCGTATAAATGCAGAAAATCCTGATAAAAACTTTATGCCTTGTCCAGGAACAATAACAGGGCTTCATTTACCAGGTGGAAATGGAATAAGAGTGGATACAGCAATCTATGAAGGATATACTGTACCTCAAAATTATGATTCAATGCTTGCTAAAATAATTGTACATGGAAAAGATAGAGAAGAATCTATTGCAAAAATGAAAAGTGCAATTGCAGAATTAGTAATTGATGGAATAGATACAAATAGGGATTTTATATATAAAATTTTGGAAAATAAAAATTTTATTACTAATAATTATGATACATCATTTATTAAAAAAGAATTTGGCTTGTAAAATTTAATATATAACAAAAAAACTTAGAAAATAGCTTCTAAGTTTTTTCTATTAAAAATCACAATTGTTTGGTGTTCTAGGGTAAGGGATAACATCTCTAATATTTTCAATACCAGTGATATACATAAGCAATCTTTCAAAACCTAAACCAAATCCAGAATGAATATTAGTACCAAATCTACGTAAATCTAAATACCAATATAAAGGTTCAGTAGCAATTCCCATTTCTTTCATTCTTGTAGTTAATTTTTCGTAATCTTCTTCCCTTTGAGAGCCACCCATAATTTCACCAGCTCCTGGAACTTCTAGGTCAACAGCAGCAACTGTTTTTCCATCTGAGTTAAGTTTCATATAATAAGATTTTATATCTTTAGGCCAATTTTTTACAAAAACAGGTCCATTGAAATATTCTGTAATATATTTTTCATGTTCTTTTGCCAAATCTTCACCATAATCAGGCTGGAATTCCCATTCTTTATCAGCTTTTTTCAAAATATCAATAGCATCTTTATGGTCAATTCTAACAAATTCAGAATTTAATATTTTGGTTAATTTTTCTTTTAAACCTTTTTCAATAAAAGTATTACAGAAGTCAATTTCTTCTGGGCATCTTTCCATAACTGTTTTAACAATATATTTTAAACAATCTTCTTCGATATCCATTAAGCCATCTAAATCGCAAAATGAAATTTCTGGTTCAATCATCCAAAATTCATTTGCATGTGTTTTTGTATTTGAATTTTCGCTTCTTAAAGTAGGTCCAAATGTATAGATTTTTCCGAATGCAGAAGCAAAAGTTTCACCATGTAATTGCCCAGAACCTGTAATGTAAGCTTTTCTGCCAAATAAATCTTGAGAAAAGTCTGTTTTTCCATCTTTCTTAGGTAAATTCTCATCAAGATTCAAAGTTGTTAATTTAAACATTTCAGCAGAACCTTCACAGTCTGCACATGTAATGATTGGTGTGTGGACATATACATATCCACGTTCTTGGAAATATTCATGTATAGCAAATGCTGCTACACTTCTAATTCTGAAAACAGCACTAAAAGTATTTGTTCTTGGACGAAGATGTGCAATTGTACGTAAATATTCAAAAGAATGTCTTTTCTTTTGAAGTGGGTAGTCTGAATCACATAAATCTTCAATAACAATTTCAGTAGCTTGAATTTCAAATGGTTGTTTAGCATTTTCTGTAATTACAAGAGTTCCTGTAACTTTTATTGTTGAACTAATTGTAAGTTTTGCAATTTCAGCAAAATTTTCTAATTTATCATTAAAAACAATTTGAACATTCTTAAAAAAAGAACCATCTGTAAGTTCTATAAATCCAAAAGTCTTTGAATCTCTAACTGTTTTTACCCAACCTTCTAATGTAACTTCTTTATTTGCATAATCAGAAGTATTTCTAAATAAATCTTTTATAGTTAAATCTGTCATAAATAACTCATTCCTTCCTTGCCTTTATTATGTAAAGATTATACAATATTAAGTCAAAAAAAACAAGGAAAATGCTAAAATATATTGAAAAACTAATCATAAAATAGTAAAATGAAAATATCTAAGAAAAGTGAGGTAAAAATATGACTAAAAAAGTAAATATAACAATAGTTGCAATTATTGTAATAATAAGTTTGGCGATATCAATATATATACCAAATAAAGATAGATTATCAGGAAAAAAAGAAGACACATCTAAAAATTATCAAACAATTGAAGAAAATGGAAAAGTAGGAGTAAAAGATGGAGAATCTATATTAATAGAGCCACAATATGATAAAATAATTATTCCAAATGAACATAGAGATGTTTTCATGTGTCAAAATGGAGAAGAAAAGAAATTTGTAAATTCAAAAAATGAAAAAATTTTTGACAATTATGATGCTGTAGAATTAATTGAATATGATGATTCAAAATATGAGAAAAACATTTTGAAATATGAGAAAAATGGCAAATATGGACTATTAGGAATAACAGGAAAAAATGTAACAGAAGCCAAGTTTGAAGAATTAACTAGTTTTGAGAAAAAAGAAGGAGAGGTGCTAGTTAAGGAAAATGGGGAATATGGAATAATAGACGAAAAGGGAAATACTAAAATAAAAAACAAATATGATTCAATTCAATCAGATGGATATTATACAGATGATAATGATTATAAAAAATCAGGATATATTGTAAGTATAATAACAAATGATGGATATAGATATGGATATTATGATTGTGATGGAACTCAAGTATTATCAGAAGATTATAATCAAATAACAAGAATAAATCAATTAAAAAATGATGTATATTTGATTGCTGCACAAAATGGACAATATGGAGTTTTTATAAATAATAGTAAAATAATAAATACTCAATATCAGTCTATAGATTATAATCAAGACTTACAAATATTTATAGTTGAAAGAACAAGACAATATGGAGCTTTAAATTTAAAAGGAGTAGAAATTATTCCTATTGAATATACAAGTTTAACAGTTAATGGAATATACATCTATGGAGAAAAAGAAGAAGAGAAAAAAGTCTTTGATGTAAATGGAAAAACTGTTGATATACCATTTAATGAATATATAAATAGTACATCAAGTTCAAAATATTTTATTAAAAACCAAGATGGAAGATATTCAATAGTAAATTCAAATTTTGAAGAATTAACAAAACAAAATTATCACTTCTTAGAATATGCATATGACAATTATTTTATTGCTACAAACGAGCAAGATAAAGTAGGAGTAATAGATTCAGAAGAAAATGTTGTAGTAGATTTTAAGTATGACTTAATACAATTAATTAAGGGAAAATTAATTTTCCAAGCTAGAGACTTTGAAACAAATAGAATTGATATATATGATAATAAATTTGATTTAGCATTAGAAATGAGTAATGCAAATATTGATATCCTAGAAAAAGGTATTAAGGTATATAATAACGAACAAGAAATATTTTTAGATAATACAGGAAAAGTTATCACAAAATAATGTCTAGAAACATAGAAAATAGTAAATAATAAATAAAAGATATTATTTGGAGGTTTCTATGGAAATTGGATTAGCTCTAGCGGGCGGTGGAATTAGAGGAATTGCACATGCAGGAGTATTAAAGGCTTTAGATGAAAATAATATAAAAGTAAAAGCAATCGGTGGAACAAGTGCAGGTAGCATTGTTGCCACCTTATATGCTATGGGTTATAAACCTTATTATATATATGTATTATTTAAAAAATATGCACAAGAGATTATAAATATCAGTAATGCTTCATTGTTAAATGGATTAGGAAATCTGATAAAAAGCAAAAAAGTTGGTTTTTCAGGATTAAATGATGGAATCATGCTTGAAAAGATGTTTAATGAAATAGCATTAAGGAAAAGAATAAGATTAATTGAAGATATAAAAAAGCCATTAGTTATTTCAACGGTTGATATTGCAGAAGCAAAAGAATATGTAATTACTAATTGTGCACCAAGAGATAACTTAAAAGATAATTACATAACAGAGATTGAAGTAGGAAAGGCAGTAAGAGCAAGTAGCAGTTTTCCTGCATTTTTTTGCCCATGTGAATTCAAAAATCACATTTTCATGGATGGTGGAGTGTTAGATAATACTCCTGTATTGCCACTAAAACAAATTTGTGATAAAAAGATTATTGCAGTAAATTTTGAATCTGATTCAGTAGGAGAAGATTGTGATGTAATGGATGTAATAATGAAATCTCTTGATATCATGGAAAATAAGATTTCGGAAAAGAGTTTTGAGCAAAGTGATTTGATTCTTACAATTCCTACTGATGGTGCTGGATTGTTTGATATAGATAAATTGGATAAATGCTATCAATTTGGATATAACACTGTAATGAGAAATCTTAAAAAGTTCCGTGATTTATTATAAAATAAGAACCCAAAATAAAACTAAAATGTTCTCTTTCTGGAAAGGAGGGCATTTTTTATGTTTGAATTTGAAGTTATAGAAGAAATTAAGCCCAATATTGAAATTTTTCATATTTTCTTGAATTGTAAGATGTCCTGACTGTGGAAAAATAATGTCATCTACTAATTCATTTAAGACGATTGTAAAAAACATTGAAAAAGACAGAAAAGTATAATAAAATATAAAAAAAGCTTAAATTTTATTTATATTAATTGGAGGAATGAATATGGCAACATTTTATTTGATTAGACATGGTAAACCAGATTATACTTATGGTGATACTCATGGTTTTATAGGGCAAGGTCATGATTTTGCACCATTGAAACAAGATAGAATAAAAGAGGTTATAGAAACATCAAAAGATGTTAGATTAAAAAATGCGCAAATTATTGTAGCTTCACCATATACAAGAGCATTACAAACAGCTAGTATAATATCAAAAGAAACAGGGCTAGAAATTGTGGTTGAGCCAGATATAAGAGAATGGCAACCAGATCTTACATATCAATACAAAAATAGCGATGAAATGAAAGGATACTATAAAGAGTATATTGAAAATAATGGAATTTATCCGATTAACGAAAAAAGAAAATGGGAGACAAAAGAACAATTAAAAAATAGAGTTATGTCTGTTATTGAAAAATATAAAGAAAAATATGATACGGTAATTGTAGTTGCTCATAAAATGGCTTTTCAATCTATTTGTGATTGTGGGGATATGAAACCTGCTGAAATTTTTGAAACTACTTTTAAATAAAACTAGAAATGGAGAAAAATCAATACTCCTGAGATGCAAAGAATAGGAATAATTGGTTGTGGCTGTGGAACAGAGTATATTAAAATATTTAATAATAAGTTTTTTTATTCAAATTTATAGTTTTATTTTGGGTTCTAATTATAATATAATCACAAAATTAAAAGATTTCACATATAATATTCTAATAATATATGGAAGGAAATAGATATTATGGATATTATATATTTTGACAATAGTGCAACAACAAAAATAAAAACAGAAGTATTAAATGAGATGATGCCATATTTAACAACAGAGTATGGGAATGCATCTTCATTATATTCAATAGGAAGAAAAGCCAAAAGAGCAATAGAGAATGCAAGAAAGCAAGTTGCAGAACTTATAAATTGTGATCCACATGAAATATATTTTACTGGAAGCGGTTCAGAAAGTGATAATACAGCTTTAAAAGGATTTGCATATGCGAACAAAGAAAAAGGAAATCATATAATAACTTCTAAGATAGAACATCATGCAATATTAGAAAGTTGTGAAACATTAGAAAAACAAGGCTTTGAAGTGTCATATATAAATGTAGATGAAAATGGTGTAGTAAAATTGGAAGAATTGAAAAAAGCAATTAAACCATCAACAATATTGATAAGTATAATGACAGCAAATAATGAGATTGGAACAATTCAACCAATAGAAAAAATTGCAAAAATAGCACATGAACAAAATATAACATTTCATACAGATGCTGTGCAAGCAATTGGAAATATGCCAATAGATGTACAAAAATTGCAAATAGATATGTTATCACTATCAGGTCACAAAATTAATGCTCCAAAGGGAATAGGAGCCTTATATATAAAGAATGGAATAAATGTAGAAAAATATATAAATGGTGGACATCAAGAAAGAGATAAAAGAGCAGGAACCGAAAACGTAGCTGGAATAGTTGGACTTGGAAAAGCCTGTGAGAGATCAAATAAAAATATGCTAACACATATAAAAAATTTAAGTAAATTAAGAGATTATTATTTATCAAAATTAGAAAAAGAGATTCCAGGAAAATTTAGAATAAATGGAGGAATGGAAAATAGACTTCCAGGAAATGCTAATATTTCATTTGCAGGAATAAATTCGTCAGAATTAATTTATAAGTTAGATGAGATGGGGATATGTGTTTCAAGTGGTTCAGCGTGTTCTTCTGGAAGTGTTACACCATCACATGTTTTAACTGCAATAAATGTACCAGAATTATATTTGAATTCAGCAATACGAACAACATTTGGAGACAACAATACATTTGAACAAATTAATTATTTAATCAAATGTTTGAAAAAAATCTGTCTAAGCCTTGACAAGGATTGGTAATTATGTTACAATAAGTAACTGTAATCCGCTTAGTCAAGGCTTCTAAAGGTTAAGGATGAATTAACTGCCTTTTTTAAGGATTAGCGAGTATACGAATAAGGGAGGTGCATTTTTAATGTACGCAGTAATTGAAAGTTGTGGAAAACAATACAAAGTAGCAGAAGGAGATGTAGTATTTTTCGAAAAATTAGATGCAGAAGAAGGAAAAAAAGTTGCATTTGATAAAGTAATCTTAGTATCAGATGATGGAAAAGTACAAGTTGGAAATCCTTATGTTAAAGGTGTAAAAGTTGAAGGAAAAGTTGTTTCTCATGGAAAAGCTAAAAAAATAATAGTATTCAAGATGAAAGCTAAGAAAAATGAAAGAAAGAAACAAGGACACAGACAACCATACACAAAAGTTGAAATTACAGGAATCAAAACAGCAGCTAAAAAAGCAGCTATAACTGAAAAATCAGAAAAAACTGTAAAAACAACAAAAACTGAAAAAACAGAAACAAAATAATTAAAAGAGATTTTAATAAGAAAACGAAATAAACAATTATAAAGCCGAAAGGAGTGAGAAGAATGGCACATAAAAAGGGTCAAGGTAGTATTAAGAACGGTAGAGACAGTGAATCTAAGAGACTTGGTGTCAAAAGAGCTGACGGTCAATTTGTTTTAGCAGGAAATATCCTAGTTAGACAAAGAGGAACTAAAGTACATCCTGGAACTAATGTTGGTAAAGGTAGTGATGATACACTATTTGCATTAGTAGATGGAACAGTTAAATTTGAAAGAAAAGGTAGAGATAAAAAACAAGTAAGTGTTTATCCTGTTGAGGAAAATGCCTAAAAATGAAGCAATATAGCTATTATAGTTATATTGCTTTTTTGTGTGCCTGCACGGAAAAAAAGCGTTTTAAAGTGTGCAAAATTGCACCGAAGAAAAGCGTTTTGAAATGTGCATTTCGAAAAAACGAAAAAATATTCGAAAAAGCTATTGACAAAGTTGTAAAGAATTATTATAATGATAAACGAACAAAGATTTGAAAAAACTTTTTTGAGAAAGGAAAGATGTTATTATGATAACAAATTTACATATAAAAAACATAGGAATAATAGATGACTTAGAAATAGACTTAAATAAAGGAATGAATGTATTGACAGGAGAAACAGGAGCTGGAAAAACATTAATAATAGATTCTATTAGTATAATATGTGGTGGAAGATTTTCAAAAGAAATGATAAGAAAAGGCGAAAATCATTCTTATGTTGAATTATGTATGTATGTTCCAAATGATGTAAATTCAATTGATGGAAATATCATAATAACAAGAGAAATATATAATAATGGAAGAAATATGTGCAAGATAAATGGTAGATTAGTAACTGTGACAGAATTAAAAAATTTTATGAGTAATTATATAGAAATACATGGGCAAAATGATAATCAAAAATTATTAGATAGCAGAACACATATAAAATATTTAGATAATTTTTCAGGAGAGGAAATATTTCAACTAAAAAATGAATATAAAGAAAAATATCAAAGATATAACGAAATTAGAAGAGAATTAAAGAATAATTACGGAGATGAAAAAGAAAAACAAAGAAAATTAGATTTATTAAGATATCAATTAAATGAAATTCAAGAAGCAAGATTAAAAGATGGCGAAGAAAGTGAATTAGAAGAACGAAGTAAACTAATTAGAAATTCAGAGAAGATTGCCAAAAACTTATCAGAAGCTGAGATGGCTGTTGGAGAAAATACGATAGATTTAATAGGAAATGCGATAAGAGCATTAGAAAAAATTGAAAATATAGATAGAAAATATGAAGAAACAACAGCAAGTCTAAAAGATATATATTATGGTATACAAGAGATTTCTTCTAATTTAAGTGGATATCTTTCAGATATAGAATTTGATGAACAAGAAAGAGAAGAGGTAGAAACAAGATTAGATATAATAGATAATTTAAAAAGAAAATATGGAAATAATATAGAAGAAATACTAAAATATGCTGATGAGATAGCTGATGAAATAAAGAAAATAGAGAATGTAGATGAATATAATAATAAATTAAAAAATGAGCAAAAACAAATAGAAAAAGAAATGACAAAAATAGCAGAAAAAATAAGTAAAATAAGAAAAGAAAATGCAGAAGAGCTAAACAAAAAAATAAATAAAGAATTAGAAGATTTAGAAATGAAAAATGCAAAAATTAATGTAAAAGTAGAATATAAAATAGAGCAATTTTTTGAAGATGGAAAAGACCAAGTTGGTATATATATAAAAACTAATGTAGGAGAAAATGAGAGTGAATTAACAAAGATTGCCTCAGGTGGAGAAATGTCAAGAATAATGTTAGCTATAAAAAAAGTATTAGCAGAAGTAGACAAGATGCCAGTAATGATATTTGACGAAATAGATACGGGAATTAGTGGAAAAGCAGCTAAATCAGTTGCAAATAAAATGAGAAGTATTTCTAAGAACCACCAAGTATTATGTATTTCGCATTTAGCACCAATTGCAGCAATGGCAGATTATAATTATTTTATAAGTAAAAAAGTGGAAAATGATAGAACATGTACAAGTATTAAATTATTAAATGAGCAAGAAGTTCTATGTGAAATTGCGAGAATTTCATCAGGAGAAATTAATGATGTAACACTTCAATATGCAAATGAACTAAGAAGTAAAATTGCATAGAATCAGTAAGGATATCTTTCAAAAATATACTTTATGATTATATCAGCATTTAATGGAGAAATTTTTATAAAAACATCTTTATCAAGAGAAATCCACATATCAATATCAAATAATGTATTATTATCAGAGAATGCAGCAATCAATTCAGAAAGTTCAAGTGGATTAAGAAAAGATAATTTTATATATGAATTGTTATTTATGAAAGAACTAGAACTATAAAATCTATTTAAAAAATTATCAATTTCACCAGATTTATAGGTAAATAAAATAACTTCTGAAACCATAATAAACTCCTTTGTTTTATAGTATGTGGAAAAATGAATATAAGTATACATTAGCATAAAAAATATAATAATGGAAACAATATTATAGATGACTATTGTCATAAATATACTTTGAAAGGAAGATAATTATGGAAGAAAATCAAAAAATAAATTGTACTGTAGAAAGTTGTGTATATCAAGATGGAAATACTAAAAGATGTACATTACAATCAATTCATGTTATGCCAACAAATGATTGTGACACATGTGAATCTGATGAATCAATGTGTGGAAGTTATGAATATAACAAATAATTAATAAAAACAAGAAGAGCATAAAAAAATTGCTTTTCTTGTTTAAAAACTATTTTTTTCATTAGCTCTTCTAGCCTTTTGCATTCGACGTTCGGCATCTTTTTTGGCGATATCTTGACGCTTATCATATAATTTTTTACCTTTTCCAATTCCTAATTCTAATTTTACTAAACTTCCTTTAAAATATAAAGTTATAGGAATTAAGCTATATCCATCTTGTTTAACTTTTATAAAAAGTTTATTAAGTTCTCTTTTATTCAAAAGCAATTTCCTATCACGTAAAGGGTCTTTATTAAAAATATTTCCGTGTTCATAAGGACTAATATGCATAGAATATATGTAACATTCACCATCTTTAAAACCAGCATAACTATCTTTTAAATTAACTTTACCTTTTCTAATTGATTTTATTTCTGTGCCAGACAAAACAATACCGGCTTCATATTTATCTTCTATATTGAAATTATGATATGCAACAGGATTTTTTGCAATTAATTTTGTATTTGAATTCATGATGGACCTCCGTAATTTTAAATATTGTACATATTATAACACATAAAATTCCATATTTAAACCCTAAAATAAGTATTATATGTTCTTATTAGTTATTGGTTTGAATTTTATTTTTTTAGGAAGCCTTAAAAATATAAATCAATACATGTAATAAAGGTTTTATATCTTTAGGGCTTTCTGATTGTAAATATAAAATTATTTATTATTGGTCATTATCATCATAGTTTCTAGTTCTAGTCAATTGATTAGAATAGTACCATACCAAAGCAATTATAGCTACAACTGCAACTGCTAATATAAGCCAAGTCCACATAGTAGAAGACATTCCTAAAAATGTACCTGTATTTGCATTAGTTGTAGTACCTGTTGTAGCAGTTCTATTAGCAGTATAATTTGTAGACTGAGCATTATCACGAGTTATACCCATGTTTGTAGTGTTAGTTACATCTTTTACTGCACCTTCAATTGCATTTTCAGCACCGCCAACAGTGTTACGAACATCGTTAACAGCATTATTAACATCATTCATAGCACCATTGCCATCTGTTGCAAAGCTTAAAGTAGTAGCAAATATTAAAATAGTAGCCATTAACAAACCAATTATGAAAAGTGACTTTTTATTCATATTAACCTCCTAGTTGAATGAAAATATTTTGTGGTTTTATTTTATAAAAGAACAAAATAAAACCTATTTATATTATTATTGGTTTGAATGAAAATATACTTGAAAAAAACCTGAAAATAATGTAAAATACACAGGAAAGGAATCACTAAAAAATGAAAATTATAGAAAATTTTGAAAGCAGTTTTGATATTGAAAAGTTGAAAAAGATGGATGAACAGAAAACTAAAGTATTCAAATATATAACATATAAAAAAAGAACAGAACAAGAAGTAAGAAATAAATTCAAAGGGCAAATTGAAGAAGAAATGTTAGAAGAGATAATTGACTATTTAAAAGAAGCTAATTATTTAAATGACTATGATTTTATTGAAAGACAAGTAAATGAATATATGAATTTAAAAACTTTATCTATAAAAGAAATAAAATATAAGTTGATGACTAAAGGTCTTGATAGAAAGCTTATTGAAGAATATATAGACAAAAATTATGATAGCTTAAATGAATATGAAAAAAAATGTATAGAAAAAATTAAACAAAAGAAAAAAGAATTAACAGAAGAAGAAATAAAACAATATTTATATAGAAAAGGATATAAAGTATAATGAAAGGGAAGAGATTTTAATGCAAAACATATTAACACTTGAAACAAATAAATACTCAATAAAGTTAGACAATTTTGAAGGACCATTGGATTTATTGTGTCATTTAATTGATAAAAATAAAATGGATATATATGATATTAATTTAAGTCAAATAACAGATCAGTATATTGAGTATATAAAAAAGATGAATGATATGAATTTGGAAATAACAAGTGAATTTTTAGTTATGTCCTCAACTTTGCTATATTTAAAATCCAAACATTTACTCCCAAAAGAGCAGGAAGATGAAGAAGAAATAACAGAAGAAGAACTTATAAGAAGAATAATAGAATATAAAAGCTATAAAGAAATAACTAAAAAGTTAAAAGAAAATTTTATTCAATATTCTAAAAGATTTTATAAGACTGCAGAAGAAATAAAATTACCAAAACAGAAAATAGAAAAGAAATATGATGATACAATAATTCCTGAAATTTATAAAAGTATAATTCAAAAAAATTCAGAAAAGATAAATGAAAATGCAGCAAATATAGAAAAAATAGCTATAACAGAAACATATTCAGTTGGAGATACTGTAAAACAAATGTATAGGTCATTAATAAAATTCAAAAAATTTACATTTAATAAATTATTTTCATTAAAAAAACATGATAAAAGAGAGGTTGTAACTGCATTTTCAGGGTTGCTTGAAATGTCTAGAAGGAATAAAGTAATAACAGAACAAGAAAAATTATTTGGAGATATAGAAGTTGAAAAGAGCAGAAATAAAAATATAATTGATTAAGAGTAAAAAAAAGTGGAAAAAATAATATTAAACCAGAGGTGATAATATTGTTTTTTCTTTTTCTTTTTATAACATTACTTATTGTGGTAGGAATTGCGATACATACAAGTAGAATAGGAATAGATATAGAAAATTTGATAATAGATACAGAACAACCAAAAGAAAAAATGATTAATGAGGAAGGAAAAATATATGTATATTTGCTACTATTTGGAAAAGTTAAATTACTAAAAAAGAATGTAAGGACGATAAATAAGGAAGATTTAAAATTCAAGAAGCCAAATTTTAAAATAAATTATATTGAATTAGTAAAGAATATTGATATAGATGTAGAACAAATTGATTTATATATTCAACTTGGAACACAGGATGCTGCAAGTACAGCTATTCTTGTTGGAACAATAGCTGTAATATTAGGAATAATATTGAAAAAGCCTAAATATCAAGTAATACCAGATTACTTGAACAAAAACTTTTTAAAGATTAAATTAAATTGTATATTTTCTATATATTTGATGCAATATATATATAAATTAATATTGGAACGGAAAAAAAGAGGGATAATCCGTTCTAAAAGATGGAGGAGATAATATGAATGAACATCCAATAGAAAATCTTATGATTACGGCAATGAGTAGTATTCAAAATATGGTAGATGTAAATACAATTATAGGTGAACCTATAGAAACACAAGTAGGGATAACAATAATTCCAATTTCAAAAGTTAGTTTTGGATTTGCAGCAGGAGGTAGTGAATTCAGAGGAGAAACATTGAAAGAATACAATAAGAAAGATAAAGATGAAGAGATTCAGTATAAACTGCCATTTGGTGGTGGTGCTGGTGCGGGAGTTTCAATAAATCCAGTGGCATTTTTGGTTGTACAAGAAGGCAGTGTAAAATTAATGCCTGTTGACCATGATTCTTGTTTAGACAAAATCTTAGATTATGTCCCTGATTTAATGCAAAAGTTGAATGAAATGTTTAACAAGTCAATTCAAGAAAAAGAGGCTAGAACCAAAAAGATTATAAGCGAGATGAAAAATAGGTATAATGAAAACTATAAAAGTCCAGAAGTAAAGAAACAAGATCAAAAAGTTGAAGAAAATATAAAAAAAGCAAATTATGTAGAATCAGATGGAGAAGTTTTTGGAAACGAGGAATCTTAAGAAATAAAATAGCAAGAAAAACTTGCTATTTTTTGCGTTTTCTAGTAGAATAAGTTTGTTAAAATATTCTTAGGAGGATTGAAAAAATGGAGAAAATTAAGGAAAAACTAAAATCAATAACTCTAAATCAATGGCATATAGCTGTAATAGTTATAGGAATAATATTTGTATCACTAGGTGCATTTCATAGCAATTTGTGGTTTGACGAAAGTTATTCAGTAGGATTGGCGAGACATACATTTGGAGAAATATGGTCAATAGGTGGACATGATGTACATCCAATTTTGTATTATTGGATGCTTAGAATTGTTTATTTAATAACAGGTGGAACCATAATGGCATATAGAATTTTTTCAGTTATTCCAATTGCAATAATGATAATTCTGGGCTATACACATATAAGAAAAGATTTTGGAGAAAAAACAGGATTCATATTTTCTTTTTTATCAGCTTTTTTACCAGAAATGGCTCAATATGCAATAGAAGTAAGAATGTATTCTTGGGCAATACTAGCAGTCACAATTCTTGCAATTTATGCATATAGACTTACAAAAGAAGATAATACTAAAAATTGGATAATATTTGGTTTATCAAGTTTAGCAAGTATATATTTACATTATTATGGATTAATGGCAGCAGGGTTGATAAATGTATTTTTATTAATATATCTTATAGTAAAGAGAAGAAAAAAAGGTATAATATTTATAATATCATTTGGAATTTTGCAAGGTTTAGCATATTTACCTTGGTTAGTAAATTTTGCAACACAATTAAGTAATGTTTCAAGTGGATATTGGATAGGATTTTCATTCCCAAAAACACCAATGGAACTATTAAGTTCACAACTTGCAGGATATGTAAAAACATCAGATTACACAGGTCTATTAGTTCCAACAGTATTAGCATTAGAATTATATGCATATATGATTTATAAAACATATAAATATGCAAAAGCAAAAGAAGATTTAACTTCATTTAAATGGTCAGTAATAGTATATTTTGCAGTAATACTTGCAGCAATAATAATTACAGCATTAATGAAAACATCAATTTTATATTATAGATATTTATTTGTAATAACAGGTTTGTACATATTTGCAGTAAGTTTTATATTAGGAAAAGAAGAGAACAAAATTGAAATAGTTGCAATACTTTCAGTAATTGCAATATTAGGAGTATATAATAATATTGTAATGATGAAAGACAATTATGATTATTCAAATCAAGAACCAATTAAATATCTTAATGAAAATGTAAAAGAAGGAGATACAATTGTATATGCAGATTTTGGTGGAGGCTCAGTAGTAGCTGTGCAGTTTGCTGATAATCAAGTTTATTTTTACAATGCAGATAATTGGGGAGTAGAAGAAGCATATAAAGCTTTTGGGCCTAATTATGAAGTTAAAGTAACAAAAGATTTTATTGATAACTGTTCTAATAGAGTATGGTTTGTGGATAACATATATAATTCTGTTGCAGATGAAATTTTTGAAGGAAAAGGATATAATAAAGTTTCAGAAAAAGATTTTTCTACAAAATATCATGATTACAGTTATAAAATAGTATTATTAGAAAAATAAAAAAGTACAGGGAAGTAACAATAAAATGTTATTATCCTGTACAAAATAAAAAAAGTGGCTTCGCATGAAAGCCATTTTTTTATGCAATACCATATTTTTCTTTAAATCTTGCAGCTCTACCACCTTTAGTATCAAGTCTTAAATTACCTGTCCAATATGGATGGCATTTTGAGCAAACGTCTACTTTTAAATCTTTTTTTGTTGAACCAACTTCTATAACATTTCCGCAAGCGCATGTTATTGTTGTTTGGTTATATGCTGGATGTAATCCTTCTTTCATGTGAATTCACCTCTTTCCAAATAATAAGTATATTAGTTATTTTTGTTATCTTCGTCTAAATTTTTATTTTTTTCTTGATTTACATATGTTGCTGAAGTTTCAAGTTCTGTTTTTAAAGAAACTTTATGCACAAGTTTAGTCATAATATTAAATATACAAGCAATTATTAAAATAAAAAAACCTATCTTTTTCCAATACTTAGCTAACATAATAATCTCCTTTAAAAATTTATACACAAACAATTATACTATATTTATTATTAATTTGTCAATATTATTTAAGATTTTGGGACAAAATAATTTTAAGATAGGAAAGGATGATCATAAAATGAAAAAGATAGTATTCGTAATGGTAGCTATTGCAGTAATAACAGGTGGTGGAATATGGTGGTGGAAGACTGTGAATGATAAAAAAGTAAGCAAAAAAAATAATAATGAAACCAATTATCAAGCAGAAAGGAGTAGTGTAAAGCAAAATAATGAAAATATAAAAAATTCGAATCAAAATACTAGTGAAATTAACATTACTAATACCAATACTACTACTAATAATAGTAATTCAAATAATGGAAATACTTCAAACCAAGAAAAAGAAATTGCTAAATTTTCGACCAAGATTTATACTAAGGAATCTGAAAGACAAAATAACATAGCAATAACGTGCAAAACACTATCCTCAAAAAAAGTTGAACCGGGAGAAACATTTTCATTTTGCAATACAGTGGGAAAAGCAACAACTGCAAAAGGATATCAAGAAGCTGATATATATGTGAATGGAAAAAAGAAAAAAGGGCTTGGAGGTGGAAATTGTCAAGTAAGTACAACACTATATAATGCTGTTTTAAAAGTACAAGGATTAGAGGTTGTGGAAAGACATCAACATAGTAATCATGTTCCATATATTCAAGATGGAAAAGATGCAGCTGTTGCATATGGTAGCTATGATTTTAAATTTAAAAATAATACGGAAAAAACAATAAAAATTGTTATGGAAAATACTACTCAAAATGTTACTGCAAAAATTTATAGCTAAAGTTGTCAAAAGGTATAGCCTTTTGACAACTAGAAATCAAAATTGAATATAATAAAACTCTTCAAAAACAAAAAGGTATACATAGCAGAGATGCATGCATGTAGTAATTTACCGATGATGTATGGCTTTATAGATAAATCAGTTTTTGCAATTGTACTCCAAACTTGAAGTAAAACGGATAGTCCTCCAAGTCCTAAAAGAAAAGATGCTAAAATAATATTATAAGATAATTGTTTTTCTGGAATATTACAAATAATATTAAGACCATTTGTTAATTCAAGAATACCTGAAATAAAACCTATTGCAAATTTCTCTGGGATATGTAGAAAAGCAAATATAGGGCTTAATAAATCAGTTAACACATTTAGTAATTGACTATTTTGCAAAATTGAAATTATAACCGAAAATAGAACTACAAAGCCACCAATTAATAAAATTGTATTGATAGAATTTGTGATGCTATTTCCAATTATACCGCCTAAATTGGACATGGAAATATTGTCATTAGAGGTTTTATAAGAAGGAGCAGTAATTGACGATGGTTTAATGTTCAATTTCCAAAATCTAAAAATAATTCCTACAGTAATAGAGGCTAACAAATGACTAACAAGCAATAAGAGTCCAATTGTAGAATTACCAAACATTGAAATTCCAACAGTCCCCAAAATGAATAATGGACCTGAATTATTTGTAAAACTTAAAAGACGTTCACATTCTTCTTTAGAGCAAATATTATTCAAGCGAAAATTTGCGGCAATTTTAGCACCTGTTGGATAACCGCTGATAATTCCCATTATAAGAGCAAAACTGCCTTCGCCTCTGATATTAAAAACTGGTTTCATAAATTTATTTAAGATTTTTCCTAAATAATATGTAAAATTGGTATGACTAAGTAATTCTGTTGCAACAAAAAAAGGGAATAAAGTAGGAACTATAGAATTTGCCCATAAAAACAAACCATTTTTGGCTGCATATAGATTAGTATTAGAAAATATTACTAAACACATAGTAAATAAAATCAAAAGGAAAGGTAAGATAAGTTGCTTTAATTTAAATATATAAAAATGTTTTTTTTTCATATTGCACCTCAACTAAATATATGTAATATAAACTACAAATAGTATTCAGAATAAATAAGAAAAAAAAACAAAAAAATGTTCGAAAAAGTATTGACAAAAATCGAAATAGGATATAAAATAAGAACAACAAAAGCGAACAATAATTCGAATAAATAAAGAGGAGGAAAAAAGATGAGTATATTTGGAAGAAAAAGTAATGTGATAACATACACTGTTAACAAGGCGGTAAATACTAGTATGTATATAACAGTTCAAAATGGCGAAGTAGTTGTAAATGCACCATGGTATTTTACAGCAAATAAAATTCAGCAAATAGTACAAGAAAAGAAAAATTGGATATTAAGCAAAATGCAAGAATGTGATGAAAATCTTTCAAATATGCAGTCAGTAAAAATATTTGGAAAGAATTATGATATTCAAGTTAATTACGAAAAAATAAAAACTCCTGAATTGAATTTAAAAGAAAATTATAAAATACAAATTATATTACCAATTAAATATAGAAAAGTAGGAAATGAACAAGTCTTAAAAATGTCAATTGAAAAAATGTATGAACAAATTGCAGAAAACGAAATAGAAGATATAATGGAAAAAACAAGAAAAACGTTGGGATTTGCTCCAGAAGATTATGAAGTAAAAGTAATAAATGAAAAAATAGCTAAGTGTGAAGATGGAAAGATTACTATAAATCCAGAATTAATGAAATATAAAAGAAAAACAATTGAATATATTGTGGCACATGAATTTTGCCATTTAAAATACAAATCACATGGAAAAAGATTTTATCAATTAATTGAAAAATACATTCCAGATTATAAAAGATATGAAAAAGAAATTTCAGAATATGAATACTAGAATAAATTAATAAATGCCAAACCTAACTAATATTTTATAAATTAATAAAAATTTGCAGCATTATGTTGCAAATTTTTATTGTATGTGTTAATATAAATTGCAGTAATAATATTGGGGCATCGCCAAGCGGTAAGGCATCGGACTCTGACTCCGACATTCCTGTGTTCGAATCACAGTGCCCCAGCCAATGACTAGAATCTGCTAATGTTGAAGTATTTTAAAGAACATTTGCGGATTTATTTTTTTTATATAATAGGAAAGTGATATTGTTCTATTATATAAAAAGCTATAATCGCTATTCTCTTGAGATTTTCTATTTTTAGTCGAAAACTCAAATCTGTTTAGAACAAATAATACTAATTAAACACAACACTACAATCGACTTTTTCTTGATCTGGATTTTCTGATATTTCAATTCCTTGATATCCTGCAAATCTAGTAATATTTTTTTGAGCTATTCCAGTTTGTGTTGCAACTGTATCAATAGATGAAAAACCATTTTCTTCTACATAAGATTTAAAAGTAGATAATTCTAAATTATCTTTATTAGCACATTTTGGACAAACGTCGCCTGGATTTGTATGAAAAGCACCGCAACGACTACATTTATTTAATTCCATAAAAATCACAATCCTTTCTAAATAAATTAATTGCATTCTATCATAAAATAAAAAAAATAGAAAGATATTTTGAAAAAATATTTATAATAAAAAAATTGAAAAATTTTAAAAAAATGCTTGACAAAAAAACAATAATACATTATAATTTATAACTGTCAGGGAAATGCAGGTGTAGTTCAATGGTAGAACCTCAGCCTTCCAAGCTGATGACGTGGGTTCGATTCCCACTACCTGCTCCAATTAAACAAAAAGACGGAATTTTCCTTGCATTGTACATGCAGGTGTAGTTCAATGGTAGAACCTCAGCCTTCCAAGCTGATGACGTGGGTTCGATTCCCACTACCTGCTCCAGATAAAACAAACGGGAAATCGTTTGTTTTTATTTTTTTATATAATAGGAAAGTGATACTTTACTGTTATATAAAAAGCTACAATCGCTAGCCCTTTGAGATTTTCTCCTTTTAGTCGAAAACTCAAATCGGGCGAGAACAAATCAAAGAAAAATTTTCGATTTTTCTTATTTGTTCTAAAAACTTGTGATTAAGCAAGTTTTAACCTTACTTATACTAGATGTATAAGTTATATATCCAAGAGGAGGTGAAAGAATAATGAACAAATACGAAAGTGTTATCATTATTAATCCAAATGTCGATGAAGCTGGTTTAAAAGCTTTAGAAGAAAAGTTTACAGGATTAATAAATGAAAATGGAAAAGTAGAAGAAGTTGTAGATATGGGAAAAAGAAAATTAGCTTATGAAATAAAGAAAAATAAAGAAGCTTTTTATGTACAATTCAATTTTGAATCAAAACCAGAAGCTATAACAGAATTAGAAAGAATCTACAGAATAACAGATGATGTATTAAAATTCATCACGATAAAAAAATAGAAAAAGTAATGAGGAAACAGAGGGCCTGAAATAAAGTAGAAAGGTAAAGTGATAAAATATGAACAAAGTAATTTTAATGGGGAGATTAACAAGAGACCCAGAAGTAAGATATACACAAACAAATAATACAGTAGTAGCATCATTTTCACTAGCTGTAAATAGAAGATTTGTAAGACAAGGAGAAGAAAGACAAGCAGATTTTATAAACATAGTTGCTTGGAGTAAACTAGGAGAGTTTTGCAGTAAATACTTTAAGAAAGGTCAACAAGTTGGAATTATAGGAAGAATTCAAACAAGAACATGGGATGATGACCAAGGTCAAAAACACTATGTTACAGAAGTTGTTGCAGAAGAAGCTTACTTTGCTGATAGTAGAAGAGATGGAGAAGCCTCAAGCTCTTCATTCGAAAATACATTTGGAAGTTCAATGCCAGGAGCATCAATTACAGGTGGTTCAGACTTTGAAGTATCTTCAAGTGATGACTTACCATTTTAATAATTAGAACGGGGGGAAAAGAAATGGCAGATAAAAATAAAAAAAGAAATAACAGAAATAATAACTATGATGATGATTTCAATCCAAAGTTCAGAAAACAAAGAAAAAAAGTATGTGCATTATGTAATGATAAAAACTTTGTATTAGATTATAAAAATCCTGAACAATTAAGAAAATTCATCAATGATAAAGGAAAGATATTACCAAGAAGAACAACAGGTGCTTGTGCTAAACATCAAAGAGACATAACACTTGCTATTAAAAGAGCTAGACATATTGCTATATTACCATATACAACAAAAGACTAGTAAAATTAAGACTGATTTGTGCATTTATTACACAGACCAGTCTTTTTATATTATAGGAAAGTTCTCTGAACTTCCTATAATATAAATATATTGCACAGAAATTTGCTTTGCAAATTTCGCGCACGAATAAAGACACGGACTTCGAAATGTTTTGATAAGTACAAAAGTTATTAATGTCCGCTTTTGTTCTTTTAATTGTAAAGATTTCTTTCATATAAATCTTCGATAAAAACATCACGCTCTTCAAAATTGTCAATGAAACCTACTTTAGCAACATGGTTGTTTACTCCTTGAATCCAAACAGGTCGTTCATCATAAAAAATATCAACTTTTTCTTTATTTTTTAAAACACTTTGAACTCTATTAAAATCCATAAAACTAACCTCCAATCCATTACATTGCTTTTTGCTTATGTAATTAGGTATAATTATAATTCACTATTATAGTTTTTTATTAATTTGATAATATATTATCAAATAATAAATAATATATATTGTAATAGTGAATTATAACTATATATAATAAGTATATACAGAAAAAGTAAAAAATATACTTGCAAAATGAAAAAAATGTGATATAATAATAAAAATAAAATACGAGAACAAGGACAACACAAGTAATATAATATCTTAAGAGAGAATCAAATATTTGGTGTGAGTTTGAAAGTAAAAATTATTTGTTATCACCTTTGTTAGTTGCTGAACTGAAAAAATAAAAGTAAGTTTTGACGTAAATCTGCGTTAAAGATAAATGAGAGAATATTAATTATTTAATATTAAAATAGGTGGTACCGCGGAATTGATAGTATAAGATAAATTTCGCCCTAATATGCAAAATAAAATGCATATTAGGGTGTTTTGTTTTGCAAGTAAAAAAGGAGGGATATAATGCAAGAATTAAAAATTAATGGAATTTACAAACATTTTAAAGGCGATTACTATTTAGTAGAAGGGATTGCAAAAAATTCTGAAACTCAAGAAGAAATGGTTGTATACAGAAGATTGTATGAAGATGGAGGATTATGGGTACGTCCAAAAGAAATGTTCTTGTCAGAAGTAGATCATAACAAATATCCAAATGTAAAACAAAAATATAGATTCGAATTACAAGATATTAAAAGTGTAAAAAATAATTAAGGAGGAAAGCTTATGTACAAAAAAGTAGAACTAAAAAATGGATTTGTAGGAATGGAAAATAAAGTTGCAGAAATGTGGAAACAAAAAAATATCATAAAGAAAAACTTTGATATGAATAAAGGAAAAAGATATTTTACATTTTATGATGGACCACCAACAGCTAATGGAAAACCACATGTTGGACACATCGAAACAAGGGTAATGAAAGATATTATTCCAAGATATAAAGTAATGAAAGGATATCATGTAGACAGAAAAGCTGGATGGGATACACATGGACTACCAGTAGAGCTTGAAATAGAGAAAAAACTTGGGATTTCAGGAAAAGAACAAATTGAAGAATATGGTGTAGAAAAATTCGTAAAAGAATGTAAAGAAAGTGTATTCACATATGTGCATATGTGGGAAGAAATGACAAACAAAGTTGGATATTGGGTTGACATGGAAAATCCATATGTAACATATCATAATGATTACATCGAATCAGTATGGTGGGCATTAAAAGAAATGTGGAAAAAAGGATTATTATATGAAGGTCATAAAGTAATGCCATATTGCCCAAGATGTGGAACAGCACTTTCATCACATGAAGTTGCACAAGGATATAAAGATGTAAAAGATTTAACATGTATTGCAAAATTCAAAGTGGTTGGAGAAGATAAATACATATTAGCATGGACAACAACCCCATGGACATTACCATCAAATTTAGCACTATGTGTAAACAAAGCATATACATATGTTGAAGTAAAAGCAAATATTGGAACAGATGATGAACCAAAATATGAAAATTATATATTAGCTAAAGACTTACTTACAAATGTATTAAAAGAAACACCATATGAAATAGTAAAAGAATTCAAAGGAACAGAACTATTGGGAACAAAATATGAACAATTAATGCCATTTGCAAAGGTAGATGGAAAAGCATTTGAAGTAATCCATGGAGATTATGTAACAATTGAAGATGGTACAGGAATTGTACATATAGCACCAGCATATGGAGAGGATGACAGTTTAGTATCAAAACAAAATGGAATAGCATTTGTAAATTTAGTTGATAAATCAGGAAAGTTTGTACCAGAAGTTGAACCTTGGGCAGGAAGATTTGTAAGAGATTGTAATGAAGATATATGTAAATGGTTAGCTGAACATGGAAAATTATTTTCTAAAGAAAAACATTTACACTCATATCCACACTGTTGGAGATGTGACACACCACTTTTATACTATCCAAAAGAAAGTTGGTTTGTTGCAATGACAAAACTAAGAGATGAATTAGTTGCAAACAACAATAAAATAAATTGGTATCCAGACACAATAAGAACAGGAAGATTTGGAAAATTCCTTGAAAATGTAATAGATTGGGGAATTTCAAGAGACAGATATTGGGGAACACCATTACCAGTATGGAAATGTGAATGTGGACATGAAGAATGCATAGGTTCAATAGCAGAACTAAAAGAAAAAGCAATAGATTGTCCAGATGAAATAGAATTACATAAACCATATATAGATAATGTACATTTAAAATGCCCAGAATGTGGAAAAACAATGACAAGATTTAAAGAGGTAATAGATTGTTGGTTTGATTCTGGATCAATGCCATTTGCACAATTACATTATCCATTTGAAAATAAAGAGGAATTCGAAAAACATTTCCCAGCACAATTTATTTCAGAAGCAATTGACCAAACAAGAGGATGGTTCTATACATTACTTGCAGTATCAACATGTTTATTTGACAAACCATCATATGAAAATTGTATAGTATTAGGACATGTTTTAGATGAAAAAGGACAAAAAATGTCTAAATCAAAGAAGAATGGTGTAGATCCAATGGTGTTGCTAGATTCAGTAGGTGCAGATGCTACAAGATGGCATTTTTATACATGTTCGGCACCATGGCTTCCAACAAGATTAGGAATTAGCAATGTACAAGAAACACAAAGAGGATTTTTAAGTACATTATGGAATATATATTCATTCTATGTTTTATATGCAGAAATAGACCAATTCAATCCAAATAAATATGCTGATTTCAAATCAGAAAATATAATGGATAAATGGATACTATCAAAACTAAACACATTGGTAAAAGAAGTTGCAGAAAAATTAGATAAATATGATATTACAAGTGCAGCTTTACAAATAGAAGACTTTACAGATGAACTTTCAAACTGGTATGTTCGTACAAACAGAGAGAGATTCTGGGGAGAAGAATTAACAAATGATAAGATAGGAGCATATACAACATTATATAAAGTATTAGTAAACTTAATAAAAATATCAGCACCATTTGTACCATTTATGACAGATGAAATTTATCAGAACCTTGTTGTAGGATTAGATGAAAAAGTACCAGAAAGTGTTCATTTATGCTTATGGCCAGATGTTGATGAAAAAACTATAGATAAAAAACTTGAAAATGAGATGGACTTAGCTTATTCATTAGTAAAATTAGGAAGAAGTGCAAGAAATTCAGCAAATATTAAGAATAGACAACCACTTTCCAAAATGTTAATATCTGTAGATACTTTACCTGAATACTATGGAAATATAGTAAAAGAAGAATTAAATGTAAAAGAAGTAGATTTAGGTGCGAACATGAATGAATATGTTCATTTTGAAATAAAACCAAATTTACCAGTATTAGGAAAAGAATATGGAAAATTAATACCAAAAATAAGAGAAGAAATTTCAAAATTAAATCAAATGGATTTAGCTAACAAAGTAAAAAATGGTGGAGTAGAATATATAGATATTGATGGAACGCAAATAGAATTAACTTCTGAAAATTTACTTGTCACAATGCAAGGAAAAGAAGGATTTGCATTTGCCGGTGAAGGAGAAATAGGTGTAGTCTTAGATACAACAATAACTCCAGAATTAAAAGAAGAAGGATATGTAAGAGAGATTTTATCAAAGGTTCAAAATATGAGAAAAGATAAAGGATTTGAAGTATTAGATAAAATAAACTTATATGTATCAGAAAATCAAATGTTAGAAGAACTTGTAAAGAAATTCGAATCTGAAATCAAGAAAGAAACTTTAACAGAGAATGTAGTATTTAATACACAAAGAGATACTTATACAGAAGTAAGTATAAATGGAGAACGATTATTACTTGATGTCGAAATTTGTCAATGAAAAGTTCTTGACATTAACTATTGACGGTTGTATAATAGAAGCATATTATGTGCTTCTATTTTTTTTTCTGCACATATTTATAAGGTGTACAAACTATTTTATTTATTTCAATGAAGAATTTAATTCATAAACACAAAAAAATTAAATCTTTTTAAGTTAAATCAAAAAATCAAGGAGGAAAATATATGGTAGATAATAATGAAATATTAGGACAAATATTAAAAATAGGACAAACATTAAATGCATTTCAAATACAAATGGCAGCAGAACTTAGTGAGTTGAGAGCAGAAATTAAGAAAAGTAGAGAAATAGAAAATGAACACTGGCTAGAAAATTTGAGACGTTGGAACGAAAATGACAAATGCTGGGAAGAAAACAACAGACGTTGGGACGAAAATGACAAACGCTGGGAAGAAAACAACAGACGTTGGGAAGAGAATGATAAACGTTGGGAAGAAAATGAAAAGAGATGGGAAGAGAATAAAAGATTATGGGAAGAAAATAATGAGAAGTGGAAAGAAAATAAGCAGCTATGGATAAAAAATGGAATTGATAGAGAAAGAGACCATCAAGAAATCATGGATATATTTATAAGATATGATATTTCGGTATCAAAAAAATTAGGAGACCCCAATGCAGAAAAAATGAAAAAATTTCTTAAATGTAATTAAAAAATAAAAGTACACCTAAAAAATATAAATAATATTTAGTTCTGAAAAAGAAACTAAGTATTATTTTTTTACATAAAACTTGAAAAAATAATAAAAAAATAGTACAATATAAGAGTGAAAAAAGAGATATAGAAAGGAAATGCGATAAAAGTGAAATTAACAGAATTTAATTATGAATTACCAGAAAGATTAATAGCACAAGTACCAATAGAAAAGAGAGATGAGTCTAGACTAATGGTACTAGACAGAGAAAAACAAACAATAGAAAATAAAGTATTTAAAGATATAATAGATTATTTGGAACCAGGAGATTGTTTGGTAAGAAATGATACCAAAGTGTTACCAGCAAGACTTTATGGAAGAAAAGAAACAGGAGCACATGTAGAATTTTTACTATTAAATAGAATTGAAGGAGATATATGGGAATGCATAGTAAGACCTGGTAATAAATTACATACAGGTGCTAAAGTAATATTTGGAGAGGGGATACTAAAAGCAGAAGTATTAGATACAATGCCAGGAGGAACAAGAAAAGTAGAATTTAAATATCAAGGAATATTTAATGAAATTTTAGACAAAATTGGATTAATGCCACTTCCACCATATATTCATGAATCATTAAAAGAAAATGATAGATATCAAACAGTATATGCAAAATATGAAGGCTCAGCAGCTGCGCCGACAGCAGGGTTACATTTTACAGATGAACTATTAAAGAAAATAGAAGAAAAAGGTGTAAAAATAGCAAATGTAACACTTCATGTGGGAATTGGAACATTTAGACCTGTAAAAGAAGAAAATATAGAAGAACATGATATGCATTCAGAACATTTCTATATAAAACAAGAAGATGTAGATAAAATAAACAAAACAAAGAAAAATGGAAAAAAAGTAATTGCAGTAGGAACTACATCTTGTAGAGTACTAGAAACAATAGCTGATGAGAAAACAGGACTTGTAAAAGCAACAGAAGGAGATACTAATATTTTTATATATCCAGGATATAGATTTAAATGTTTAGATGGATTAATAACGAATTTTCACTTACCAGAATCAACTTTACTAATGTTAGTATCAGCATTAGCTGGAAGAGAATATATACTAAAAGCTTATAATGAAGCTGTTAGACAAGAATATAAATTTTTCAGTTTTGGAGATGCAATGTTTATAAAATAAAATATTTAAAGAAAGGATAGAACATGAAACCAGCAGTAACATATGAACTATTACATGAATGTAAACAAACAGGAGCAAGAAGAGGGGTAATACACACACCACATGGAGATATACAAACTCCAATATTTATGCCAGTAGGGACACAAGCAACAGTAAAATCCATGACACCAGAAGAATTAAAAGAAGAAGTAAAAGCACAAATAATATTATCAAATACATATCACCTATATCTAAGGCCAGGTCAAGAAATAGTAAAAGAAGCGGGAGGACTTCATAAGTTTATGAATTGGGATAGGCCAATATTAACAGACAGTGGAGGTTTTCAAGTATTTAGTCTAAGTGCTTTAAGAAAAATAAAAGAAGAAGGGGTTGAATTTCATTCACATCTTGATGGAAGTAAACATGTATTTACGCCAGAAAGTGTTATGAAAACAGAAGAAGATTTAGGCGCAGATATTATAATGGCATTTGATGAATGTTGTCCGTATCCTTCGACATATGAGTATACAAAAAATTCTATGGAAAGAACAACTAGATGGGCCAAAAGATGCAAAGAGGCACATAAAACAGAAAATCAGGCACTATTTGGAATAATTCAAGGAGGATTTTTTGAAGATTTAAGAAAAAAATCAGTTGAAGATTTAATAGCATTAGATTTACCTGGATATGCAATAGGTGGAATAAGTGTAGGAGAACCTAAGGAAGAATTCTTGAAAATGTTATATTATACTGCACCATTAATGCCAAAAGATAAACCAAGATATTTGATGGGAGTTGGAACACCAGATTACCTTATAGAAGCTGCGATGGCTGGTATTGATATGTGTGACTGTGTACTTCCAACTAGAATTGCAAGAAACGGAACAGCTATGACATCTCACGGAAAAGTTGTGGTAAGAAATGCAACATATGAAAGAGATTGGGAACCATTAGACCCTGAATGCGATTGTTATACTTGTAAAAATTATACAAGGGCTTATATAAGACACTTGATAAAAACAAACGAAATTTTGGGAGTCAGATTACTTTCTATTCATAACTTAAGGTTCTTGACTAAATTAATGGAAAGAGTTAGAATAGAAATTGAAAATGATAATTTAGGAACATTTAAAGAAGAATTTTATAAAAAGTATGGTTACGAAAAATAGGAGGAAAATTCATGGAGTTATATGAAGAAGTTGATAACAAAAAAAAGTCAAAATTACCTATGATTATAGGAATTTCATTGACTGTATTAATAATTCTTATTATAGTTATAATAGGAACTATAATATATTTAAAACAATCAGTTATGCAAATAACTGTAAATGGTCAAAACAAAAATGAAATAGAAAAATTATTATATATTCCTGAGGATGACAATACAAAATTATACATTCCTATAAGGGCAATAGCCAAATATCTGAATTATAACGACTTTAGAGGTGATTATAAAATAAAATCAGAAGATTCGACTAAATGTTATGTGAAAAATGAAAATGAAATAGCAATGTTTACTAAGGACTCCGATACTTTAGTTAAGACAAGAGGTGATTCTGATTACGAATATGTGAAATTAGAAGAAAAAGTTTTAGAAAAAGATGGTGAACTTTATACAACGCCAAGTGGAATTGAGAAAGCTTTTAATATTTTGTTTGAGTACAATGCAAATAAAAAGAACATAAATATATATACAATGGATTATTTAAATAAAATGTATGCTTCAAAATTAAAAATTGATGGAGAAACAGTAAAACTATCAGAAGAATATTCTGACCAAAAAGCAATATTTGAAGGATTAATAATTGTAATAAAAAATAATATTTATGGAGTCGTAGATGTAGAAAGTGGAAATCCTATATTAGAATTTAAATATGAAGATATAAAATATTTACCAGCAACTTCGGATTTTTTGGTAAAAAGCAATAATAAATATGGAGTTATAGGAAAAGATACATCGATAAAAGTAAGAACTGTATATGATGAGATAAAAATCATGGATAACCAAAATGAATTATATTTAGTAAAACAAAATAATTTGTATGGAGTAATTGATACAAAAGGAAAAACAATAATATCACCAGAATATAAACAAATAGGAATAGACATTTCAAAATTCACTCAAAATGGAATAGAAAATCAGTATGTTTTGTTAAATAAAATTATACCAGTAAAGAATAATCAGGATTTATGGGGAATATTTGATATAAAGGGACAGTTAGTAAAAGATTTTATATTTACAGGGATTGGATGTAGCTCATCAAATTTGAGCAAAATTGCTAATTCATATCCAGCAGTGGTAATTCCAAGTTATCAAGTAATTATTGTTGAAAAAGATAAACATTATAATATAATAACTACTAGTGGAGAAGAATTAATACCAACATATGTATTAGAGACAATATATTTAAAAACAAATACAGAAACGGGTGAAAACACATTCTATATGGCATATAATAATAATGAGAAGGTAATGAGTGTGGAAGAGTGGTTAGCAAGTACTGGAAGATAGAAAATAAAAAATGGAGGAACAAAAATGGCTACAAGAGATAAAAATACATGGATAATATTACTATTTATAGTTGCAGGATTAGTTATAGGAGGATTGTTAGGAGAAGTTGCATCACAGGTTGATTGGCTTAGCTGGTTGGCATATGGACAATCATTTGGAATAAAAGAACCATTTGTACTAAATATGAATGTACTAAGTTTAACATTTGCATGTTCTCTTCAAATTAATATAGCTAGTATAATAGGATTAGCAATAGCAATCTTTTTATATAAAAAATTATATTAAAAAGAAAGGAAAAAATGTATGGAAATAGAAGGGGAGCAAATAATAAAAAAAGGTAAGAGAATGCCTAAATGGATATTTGTAGGTTATGTTATATGTATAGCTGTAATAATATTTGCATCGGTGTCTATGGAAAAAAGACAAAGGTCTGAATTGCCAGAAGCAATAGATTTTACTACTGATGGTGCACTTGGAATGGAAGAAGGAAAATATGCATATTTAGAAGTTCAAGGATTGACTGATGAGATTGCAACATATGGAAGCACAGATGATACATCAGATTCAGCAATTGATAGATATTATGTTGCATACAACAATGGATATTGGTATGTTGTTGATTTAAACTTAGAAACAATTGATGAATTGAAAGACATAAAGGAATATACATATTCAACAGATGAAAATGCACAAACTCCAAATTCAATAAAAATCTATGGAATGACTGAAAAGATACCAGATGAATTGAAAACAATGTTGATAGATTATTATAACCAAGGTGTTGAAGAAGAAAATAAGATAACAACAGATGATTTTGAAAGATATTTTGGAAGTACATTACTAAATGTTAGAAAATCGCCAGTAGATACAACTGCAGAAGAAGTTATTATATTTTTTGCAATGATTGGAATGATTATTATATTTATATATAATATTTCAATTTATATTATAAAGCAAAAAATAAAAAATTATTTAAAGAAAAATGATTATGAAAATGAATTAACAAAGCAATTAGATGATAATGTAGAAGAAAAACATTATAGAGATATGGTTATTTTAACAAAAGACTTTTTGGTAGATTTAAAGAGCAATGGAGGATTTTCTACATTTAAGTATTCTGATGTAAAATGGATACATATACATAGCGTAAAATATTATGGAATTATAACAACATCTTCAAGTATAATTGTGCATTTAAATGATGGAAAAACAAATATACAGTGCATAAAAATAAAAGGTGGAACAACAGAAGAGTTTTTAAATATATTTAATAAAATATGTGAGAAAGTTCCGACAGATTGTTTAAAAGGATATACACAAGAAAATATAAAAGCATTTAAAAAGTATAAAAAAGAAAACGGAAAATAAATTCCGTTTTCTTTTTTATATTTTTTACTATCTCTTTGAGAATTGTGGTGCTTTTCTTGCTTTTTTAAGACCGTATTTTTTTCTTTCTTTCATACGAGGATCTCTTGTTAAGAATCCGTTTGTTTTTAAAGCTGGTCTGTATTCTGAATTAGCTTCGTTTAAAGCTCTAGCAATACCATGTCTGATAGCTCCAGCTTGACCAGAAACTCCACCACCATAAACTGAACAAATTACATCATATTTAGATAATGTATTTGTAACTGTTAAGGGTTGTCTAACAATAACTTTTAAAGTTTCTAAATCGAAGAATTCTTCAATATCTTTTCCGTTAATTGTTATTTTTCCTGTTCCTTCAACTAATCTTACTCTAGCTATAGAACTTTTTCTTCTTCCTGTACCCATGTATACGATTTTATTTGACTTAGCCATTTAATAGTTCCTCCTTAATTAAAAATTCCAAATTTCTGGTTTTTGTGCTTGAAGATTGTGTTCGCTACCAGCGAATACTCTTAATTTTTTTGCCATAGCTCTACCTAATGAGTTATGTGGTAACATTCCTTTTATAGCTAATGTCATAGCTTTTTCTGGATTTTTTGCAAGCATTACTGATGCTGGAGTTTCTTTCATTCCTCCAATATAACCAGAGTGATGTCTGTAAATTTTTGAATTTATTTTATTTCCTGTTAATATAACATCTTTACAATTGATGATAACAACATTATCACCTGTATCAATGTTTGGTGTGAAAGTTGGTTTGTGTTTTCCTCTTAATAATCTAGCAGCTTCAGTAGCAACTCTACCTAATGGTTTATTTGCTGCATCAATTACGTACCATTTTCTTTCAACTGATTCTTTTTTTGCACTATATGTAACGTTATTCATGGTAATATTTACCCTCCTATTTTAAATTTAATTTAATATATATGAAATTTAAATCTAAAACCACCGGGGAGAAGTTTCATATTTAAATCATATTTTAACATAATACTAATCAATTTTAATACAAAATTAGCCATTTGTCAATAAATTTGATAAAAGTTCTTGATAATTTTAACATTTATAGATATAATTATTCGGGATTAGAAATAAAGGGAGAATAAAAAACATAGAATTATTTTTAGGAGGAGTTATGGCAAAGGAAAAAATAGCAAATAAAAAAGAAACATTTATGCAAGGTGTTGTAACAATAATGTTTTCACAAATATTAATAAAAGTATTAGGACTAATATATACATTATATTTAACAAATAGAGAAGGATTTGGAGATGCAGGAAATGCAATATATGCAAGTGGATATCAAATATATGCATTATTACTTACAGTATCGTCAATAGGTGTACCAAATGCGATATCAAAGCTAGTATCTGAAAGACTTGCAGTAGGAGATAACAAAGGAGCTAATAAAATTTTTAAAGTAGCATTAGTCACATTTGGAGCACTTGGAGCAATAGGTTCAATGCTTTTATTTTTTGGCGCACATGTAATAGCATATAGTTGGACACAAATTCCAGAATCTGAACTAACATTAGTCGCATTAGCACCGGCAATATTTTTCGTTTCAATTTCATCAGTATTTAGAGGATATTTTAATGGAAGGAGGACATTAAAAATTACAGCAAGAGCACAAACAATAGAACAAGTATTTAAAACAGTATTAACAATAGGAATTGTAGAAATAGTCGCATATGCTACATCAACATCAACAGAAATGATGGCTGCCGGAGCAAATGTGGCAACAACACTAGCTACATTTTCAAGTTTTGCATATTTGTTTATGTATTATAGATTAAAAAGAAAAGAAATTGGAAATGAAATACAGAGCTCTACAAATTATAAATATGAAAATGTTAAAACAATTGTAAAAAACATATTAATGGTTTCAATTCCATTAACATTAAGCTCAATAATGACATCATTTAATAAAAATATTGATTCCTTTACTGTAAAAAGAATTTTAAGTACATATATGCCAGCAGATATAGCTACAAAATTATATGGGCAATTAAGTGGAAAAGTAGATACAGTAACAAATTTACCACTAGCCATAAATATAGCATTTGCAACAGCATTGGTACCTGCAATATCAGCTGCAAAAGCAAAAAATGATAGAGAAACTGCAACAAAAAGAACATCATTTTCATTATTAACTTCAATGTTAATAGGATTACCATGTGTAGTAGGAATGATTGTTTTCGCACAACCTATATTAAATTTATTGTACCCAAATGCAAAAGAAGGCGCACTATTACTCCAACTTATATCTGTATCAGTAATATTCTCAATATTAGACCAGACTATAAATGGTGCATTACAGGGATTTGGAAAAGTAATGATACCTGCCACCGCATTAGGAATAGGGTGTTTAGTTAAATTAGTATTAAATATAGTATTATTAAAAATACCATTCTTTAATGTATATGGAGCAGCAATAGGTTCAATTGCATGCCATGCAGTAGCATTTACAATTGTGTTTAATGTTTTGAAAAAATATGTAAAATTAGATTTACCATTAGGAAAGTTTGTGATAAAACCAGCAATAGCAACAGGAATAATGAGTGTTTGCTCATATACACTATATGTAATATTAAAAGGAATAATTCCAGGAAATACGGCAACATTAATAGCAATGGCATTTGCTGTAATTGTTTATATAGCCGCTGTATTAGCCTTAAAAATATACAATAGAGAAGACATATACATGTTACCAAAAGGCGAAAAAATATATAAATTTCTAGAAAAAAAGAAAATATATTAAAATTTTATAAAAAAAGAGGGGATTTTAATATATTTTGGAGAATAAGATAAAGGAAGTACAGAGTATTGCTGGTTTCAGCGATATAGAAGTACATACACAAAAATTTATAGGAGGTAATGTATAATGAACAAAGCTGAATTAGTAGCAGCTATCGCTGCAAAAACAGGAGAATCTAAAAAAGCAACAGAGGCAGCAGTTAATGCATTAACAGAAGTTATAGCTGAAGCATTAAAAGGAGGAGACAAAGTTCAATTAGTTGGATTTGGTTCTTTCGAAGTTAGAAAAAGAGCTGCTAGAAAAGGTAGAAATCCTCAAACAAAAGAAGAAATAAAAATACCTGCATCTAAAGCTCCAGTATTCAAAGCTGGTAAAGCATTAAAAGATTTAGTAAACGGATAATAAATTTTAAATATAAATATATGATAAAGAGAACTAGTAGAGATTCTAGGTCTCTTTTTTTGGGTTATATGAGATATACATACCAAGTAGGTAAAATTTCTACGTAGAACAAATTTGGCACATAAATTAGAAGTAAACATATAATATATTAAAAAACTTGGAGGAATCATAATGAAAATCTTAAAAAAAACGTTAGGAGTATGTTTAATAGGATTAGGAGTTGGCATATTACTAGTATTATTTTTACCAACATTAGGCTGGTTATTTCTAATAGGAGTGGTAGTGATATTAGTCGGCATATTATGGTTGCTCTGTTAAAAGGAGGTTTACATATGACTATAGTTGTAAAAAAAGTTCCGAAATGTTTAAGAGGAATAGTGAAATTATTATTTGGAATCAAAGATTAATGAATAAAATATGAAAAAAAGCACATACCTTAATTAGAGAGGCAGGTGCTTTTTATGGATAAAGAGCCAAAACAAGAAGAACCAGAAGTAGGAGAAGATACAACACAATATGGAGAATTTGTATCTTCATACTTTGCATGGATACCATTACCAAGTCAAAAAGAAAAGGCAAAGAAAATGGTTAATATGACTAAAAAGGAGAAAAATGATGATATATAAATTTACAAATAAAGCTAAAAAGGTTATTGAGATTTCTAATGATATATCAGTGGAATTAGGTCATAATTATATAGGAACAGAACATTTATTATATGGATTGGTTAAAGAAGGGACTGGAATTGCAGCAAAAGTATTAAATAATAAAGGTATAACAGAAGAAAAAATAAAAGTAAAAATAGAAGAAATTTTAGGTGTTGGTAGACCAATAAAAGAAACATTAGGTTTTACACCTAGAACCAAAAGAGTAATAGAAAATGCCTTTTTAGAGGCAAAAAGAATAGGATATAATTATATAGGAACAGAGCATTTACTATTAGCAATATTAAAAGAAGAAGATTGTGTTGGTGTTAGGATAATAATGGAATTGAATGTAGAAATAGCTAAAATTTATAATGAAATTGCCAAAGTAATAAATGAAGAAGAACTAGATAAGGAAATGCCTAGAGACATAGCTAAAAGTAGAGAAAATAATTCCGTAATGCCTCCAGCATTAAAACAGTTTGGAGAAGACATAACATTACAAGCAGAAGAAGGAAAATTTGATAATATTATAGGAAGAGAAAAAGAAATTGAAAGAATAATTCAAATACTATCAAGAAGAACCAAAAATAATCCATGTTTAATAGGAGAGCCAGGAGTTGGAAAAACTGCAATAATAGAAGGATTGGCGGAAAAAATTGTAATAGGTGAGGTACCAGAAAATTTAGAAGCCAAAAGGATAATAAGTATTGATATTTCAGGAATGGTTGCTGGTGCAAAATACAGAGGAGATTTTGAAGAGAGAATAAAAAAAGCTTTAAATGAAGTAAAAAAAGCAGAAAATCTTATATTGTTTATAGACGAAATACATACAATAGTTGGGGCGGGAGCAGCAGAAGGAGCTATAGATGCAGCCAATATATTAAAACCATTACTTGCAAGAGGAGATATACAATTAATAGGTGCAACCACAATAGAGGAATATAGAAAATATATAGAAAAAGATTCAGCACTAGAAAGAAGATTTAGTCCTGTTAAGGTTGGTGAACCATCAGAGAAAGAAGCAATAGAAATATTAAAAGGAATTAGAGATAAATATGAGGCACATCATAATGTGAAAATAACAGATGAAGCAATAACAACAGCAGTTACAATGTCTGTAAGATATATAACAGATAGGTTTTTGCCAGATAAAGCAATTGATTTAATAGATGAATCTGCTTCACAAGTAAGAATGAAGATTTTTAAAGAGCCAGATGAAATAAAAGAATTAGAAGAGGAAATAAATATAATTTCAAAAGAAAAAGAGGAAGCTATATATAATCAAGAATTTGAAAAAGCAGCAGAACTAAGAGATAATGAAATAAAAATTAAAAGCAAATTAGAACAAGAAGTTAATACTTGGAAAGAAACAAAAAGTAAAGATATAATAGAAATAGGAGAAGAAAATATTGCTGAAATTATATCAAAATGGACAGGAATACCAGCTCAAAAATTAACAGAAGATGAAAATAAAAAATTACGACATTTAGAAGAAAAACTACATGAAAGAGTTGTGGGGCAAGATGAGGCAGTTCAAGCTGTTGCCAAAGCAATACGTAGAGGAAGAGTAGGATTAAAAGACCCACAAAGACCAATAGGTTCATTTCTATTTTTAGGTCCAACTGGTGTAGGAAAAACAGAGTTATCAAAAGCTTTATCTGAAATATTATTTGACAATGAAAATTCTATGATAAGACTGGATATGTCTGAATATATGGAGGCACATTCTGTATCAAAGATAATAGGATCTCCACCTGGATATATTGGATTTGATAATGGCGGGCAATTAACAGAGAAAGTTAGAAGAAAACCATATTCAGTTATTTTATTTGATGAAATTGAAAAAGCTCATCCAGATGTAATGAATCTACTATTACAAATTCTAGAAGATGGACATTTAACAGATTCACAAGGAAGAGAGATTAACTTTAAAAATTCGGTTATAATAATGACATCAAATCTTGGAGCTAGACAAATTACAGAAAGGAAATCACTTGGCTTTGGTTCAACAGAAAATGAAAAAGCATATGAAGAAATAAAAAAAGAAGTGATAAAAGAACTTAAACATGAGTTAAGACCAGAATTTATAAATAGAATAGATGAAATAATAGTATTCCATAAATTAAACGAAAATGATATAAAAAATATAACTAAAATTATGCTTAAACAAGTAGAAAAAAGATTAAAACAGCAAAAATATATAGTTGAGATAGACGAGAAAGTGATAGATAAAATATATGAGCAAGGATATGATTCGAATTTTGGGGCAAGACCTTTAAGAAGAACTATTCAAAATCTTGTAGAAGATAGAATATCAGAAGAAATTTTGGCTGGAAATTTGAAGAAGAATCAAAAATGGGTTTTAAAAATGGATGCCTTCTAGTTAGAAGAAGACATCCATCTATCAACTTTAATTTCATTATATTTTTTGAGTACTTCATCATATTTTTTAAATTCATCTTCCCAAATAATATCAGGAATTTTATCAAATGCAGTGAAAACTTTTTCTGCTTCCATAAGATACACAACTTGTTGCTGAGGAGAAAGAGTTCTATATTTTTTTGCAAATACATATAATTTATCTAAAATTTGGTTTGCTTCAATAAAGCTCCAAAAATCTTTTACATTAATTCCAGCTAATTTTATTTGCATTACTGCATATGCTGCTAATGCAAATATTATGAAAGTTAATATATATATTATGGCTAATAATGGCATAAAAATTACCACCTCTTTTACAAAATTTGTTTGTGAATTTTTAATTCTATCCTATTATAGCATAAATTATAAAATAATGCAAATTTTGGGATGAAATAATTTTACATAAATTGACTTTGTATAAAAATCGTGATAAAATAAGAGTATTGGCAAAAGCCAAAATAAAAAAAGGAGGTAAAAAATATAACCCCTTATCTCCAGCCAAAAAATTTGGCTGTTTCTATAAAGAAACTCGAAAACAATGCTTATATAGAAAGGACTAGAGATGGAGAACGAAAAGCTGGTAGAACTGCTTGAGGACAAAGAACAGTTCGGAAGAAAAATTGCAGAAGGTCTTGCAGCAATCGCAGTAGAAATTTTCGGAGAGGAGATAAAACCAAATTCTGTGAGTGGAAAGAAAATTTTGGAAGAAATAATGACATCCGATAAACTTTCGGAACACGAGAAATCTGTTATTCAGATGGTTCTTAGAACAGGAACTGATGAAGAAAGTCTTAAGGAACTTTCAAGTCAGCTTGGACAGAGCAAAGAAGTTGTGATGGCCATCAGAACAAACGCAATCAAAAAGCTGGATAAGACCATATTGGATTAAAGCAGCAGCGAGGAGAAAAAAGGCAGGCACATAATGTGTCTGCCTAAATTTACATAATTATTTATTATCTTTAAACATTTCTTTTGCTGCACCTAAACTGCTCAATGCACTAGTTGCTTCAAAAGGAATAAATACTTTATTTGCATCACCTTTAGCGATTTCTTCAAGAGCTTCAAGTGATTTTATTTGAACTAGTTTTTCATCAGGTTCAGAAGACTTGATAGCATCATAAACCATAGTGATTTCTTTTGCTTTAGCTTCTGCAACAGATTTTATAGCTTGAGCTTCACCGGCAGCTCTACGAATTCTAGCTTCTCTATCAGCTTCAGCTTCTAGGATAGCAGCTTGTTTTTTACCTTCTGCAATAGTAACAGCAGATTGCTTTTGAGCTTCAGCTTCTAGAATTAAAGCTCTTTTATTTCTTTCAGCATTCATTTGTTTTTCCATTGCATCTCTGATATCAGCTGGTGGTGTAATATCTTTAATTTCTACTCTGTCAATTTTGCAACCCCATCTATCTGTTGCATCATCAAGAATTGTCCTTAATTTTGTATTAATTCCATCTCTTGAACTAAATGTTTCATCTAAATCCATTTTACCAACAATATCACGAATTGTTGTAATAGCAAGATATTCGATACCTTTTTTCAAACTTTGAATCTCATAAACAGCCTTTGCTGGATCTGTAATTTGGTAAAATACAACAGTATCTATTGTGATTGTAACATTATCTTTAGTAATAACTCCTTGAGGTGGTACATCCATTGTTTGTTGTTTTAAACTAACAACACTTCTAACATGATCAAAAAATGGTATTATTATTGTAAGACCAGCATCAGCTACTTTATGGAATCTACCTAATCTTTCGATAATATAAACCTCAGATTGTCTAACGACTTTGATTGATTTTACTGCTATAATTATTATTATAACAAGTAATGCAAGTAAAAAATACATAATTTCCTCCTTTTAGCAAGTGTTAAGCTTGCTTAATAAATATATTTTAAATAATATTAACTAAATATTAGATGTTATATTTATAGGTTTTACAAAAACCTTAACACCTTCGATATTTTCGACTTCAACTTCTGTTCCTTTTGATATATTAATTTGTTCATTGGTTTTGACTGACCAAAGTTCACCATCAATTTTAACTTGACCAGTGCCTTTTTGCCAATCAATATCTTCGACAACGATACCTCTTTTTCCAATAAGAGAATATACATTTGTTGGAATTGTTTCTTTACCAGCAATTTTGTTAGTTAAGGGTCTTGTTGCGAAAATTAATAGGCCAGAAGAGATAACAAATACTGCGGTTTGAAGAATCACACTATCTGTTATGAAACTTATCAACATTGCAATTAAAGCTGCAACTCCTAACCAAAAAATTAGAAATCCTACAGTAAAAATTTCTATTACAAAAAATATTCCAGAAGCAATTAACCATATTTGCCACATAGTAAAACCTCCAATCTTTGTAATCAATACAATTCTATTATACTATAAATTTTATGAAATTCAAAGAGATTTAATAAAAATTATTGTAAAATAAGGAAAAAAATGATAAGATTGGAATGATTGAGGAGGAAAAATTTAAAGATGGATATAAAAAAAATTCAGAAATTAATTCCTAAAGAAAATATTTACATTAATGAACCAATGAGTAAACATACATCATTTAAAATAGGTGGACCAGCAGAATGTTTTATAAAAGCCCAAAATATTGAACAATTAAAAAATATATTAGAATATGCCAAGAAAGAAAATATAAAATTAACAATCATAGGAAATGGAAGTAATATACTAGTTTCAGACCAAGGAATACAAGGAATAGTACTAAAAATAGATATAGAAAAACTAGAAGAGAAAATAGAAGATGAAAAAATAATCTTAACAGTAGGAAGCGGAGTAAAACTTGGTGCATTAGCACAGAAATGTTTAAAAGAAGAAATTACTGGATTGGAATTTGCATCAGGAATTCCAGGAACAATAGGCGGAGCTATAAGAATGAATGCTGGAGCACATGGAAGCGAAATGAAAGATATTGTAAAAACAGTAACTTACATGGATAGAAATACAGAGATACACAAAATAACAAATGAACAAGCAGAATTTGAATATAGGAAAAGCTTATTTGTAAATAGTGATTACATAATTTTAGAAACAGAAATACAATTAAAAAAAGGAAAACTAGAAGAGATAAAAGAAAAAATGGAAGAATATGCAAATTACAGAAAAGAAAAGCAACCAATAGAATATCCAAGTGCAGGAAGTACATTTAAAAGGGGAAAAGATTTTATAACAGCAAAATTGATAGATGAATGTGGCCTAAAAGGATATCAAATAGGGGGAGCACAAATTTCGGAAAAACATGCAGGCTTCATAATAAATAAAGAAAACGCAACAGCAAAAGATGTAATAGAATTAATGGAATATACAAAAGAACAAGTTTATAACAAATTTGGAAAAATAATAGAACAAGAAATAGAAATTATATAATTGAAAGGATGATAATAGCAATGAAAGGAATGGCACATTGGTTAAAATCAAGTTCAAAAATGAAAAGATGGATTTTCCTAATATTAGTAGGTATTGTATTAACATGTTATGGAATTGCAAAAATATTAGTGCAAAAAGAAATGGAATTTATAGATGCAGGAAAAGTTGTAGTAATATTTGTAATAGGATTTACTTGTATTGTATTAGGATTGATATTTTTAAATAAACGAAATATGGAACTATTCATAGAAGCAACAGATGACAGAATGAAAAACAAGAAAAATGTAAATGTAAAATCCTTAATATTTGATAAAACAATATATGACAAAGGACCTAAAATAGTAGCAATAGGTGGTGGCGCAGGTTTAAATACTGTATTAGCAGGAATGAAAAGATATACAGATAATATAACTGCAATTGTAGCAGTATCAGAATATGGGAAACAACCTAATTTGTCAAGAGCAGTTCTAGGAACAACATTACCATTTGAAGAAGTAAAAGATAGTATAGTTGCACTTTCTGCAAAAGAATCAAATGAGTTAGAAAAAATATTGAATCATGAAATGGAAAATCCTAATTTAAGAGGATTAAAATTTTCAGACATATATTTTACTGCAATGAAAGAAATTTATAAAAATGATACAACATCAATTGAAAAAAGCAATTCAATATTTAATATAATAGGAAATGTAAAACCTGTAACTGCAGAAGAAGTAAGGATTTGTGCAGAATTAGAAAATGGATATGTAGTAGAAGAAAAAGATAAAATTCCGGAGATAGTTAATGATAAACTTACAAAAATCAATAGAGTATATTTGAAACCATCAAACTGCAAACCTGCACCTGGAGTGCTAGAAGCTATCAAAGAAGCTGACAGTATTATAATAGGACCGGGAAGTTTATATACAAATGTAATACCAAACTTATTAGTTAATGGAGTAGCTAAAGCAATAAAAGAAAGTAAAGCAATAAAAATATATGTAAATAATATTATGACAGAGCCTGGGCAAACTGATGATTACTCAGTAGAAGACCATATAAAAGCAATAATAGAACATTGTGGAGAAGGCTTGATAGATTATTGTATTTATGATACAGGAGAAGTAATACCAGAATATATAAAAATGTACAATAAAGAGGGTGCTGATTTAGTAGAACAAAAAATTAGTGACACATCAATAAAAAAGATTAAATTCATCAAGAAAAATATATCAACAATAATAGATGGAAAAATAAGACATGATCCATATATGATTGCAGAATCAGCAATTAAATTGATATGTAATGATATGAAATACCAAGATAAAGAGAGTGATCCAACATATATAATGTTAAATGCAAAATTGCAATCAGATAAAAGAATAAGCAAACTAAAAAAAGAAAAAAGAAAGAGAGATAAAAGAGCAGAAAAAAGAGGAATAAATCCAAACACAAAAAATAAAACAAAAAGTAAATTTAGTATGAAATATAGTGATAGAATAAAATCAATTAAAGAATCAGAAGAACATCCAAGAAGAAATGAACAAAGAAGATAATGAAAAGGAAACATAGGAGGTATAAAAATGAAATATTCCAAAGAAGAGTTAAATTTAGAAAATGGACTAAAAAAAGAATGGTTAGTAACAAATGGAATAGGGGGATTTGCCTCTTCAACGATAATTGGGGCTAATACAAGGAAATATCATGGACTTCTTGTTGTGCCAATTATTCCGCCAGCAAGAAGAAGATTAATTTTATCTAAGATAGATGAAAGCATAATTATTGATAAAAGGAAATATGAGTTATTTACAAATGTGGGAAAAAACTATATTTCGCAAGGATATAAGTATCAGATAAGTTTTGAAAAGAGTATGCTTCCAGTGTTTCAATATAAAGTTGAAGATGTTGAAATAACTAAAATAATATGTATGGAGCACTTTAAAAATACGGTTGGAGTATATTATAAGATAAAAAATGGAAAAAAATCTTCGAAATTAATATTAACTCCAGTAATGAATTTCAGAAATGCACATGGAATAAATAAGAACCATATATTTAAAGTAGATCAAAAGGTAAAGGGACAGAAATTAGAATTGAAAATTGATGATGGAAATCCGATTTATATTAAGATTAATGATGGAAAATATATAGAACATCATAATGATACATTCTTTAATATGTTCTATATAGAAGAAGAAAAAAGAGGGTTTGAAGCGGAGGAAAATCACACTGTTCCAGGTAGATATGAAATAGAATTAGAACCAGGGGAAGAAAAAGAAGTTTCTTTTATATGTTCAACAGAAGAAAATATAGAAGAAATTGATGCAAGAGCTTTAATAGTAAAAGAAAAAGCACGTTTAAATAAAATAATCATAGAATCAAAATTGATAAATACAGAAAAGCTAGATAAAACAAAAGAAGAAAAAGAAAGAGATGAATTAATCAAAGAGTTTTTAATTGCTACGGATAATTTTATTATAAAAAGACCATTATTTAATACATATTCTGCAATTGCAGGATATCCATGGTTCTTAGATTGGATGAGAGATACTTTGATTTCATATGAAGGATTATTCCTGAAGACTAAAAGATTTGATAATGCAAAAAAGGTATTACAACACTGTATAAGAGATATAAAGTATGGGTTAATTCCAAATACATATAGTGAAGATGATTATAGACCTTTATACAATAGTGTTGATGCATCATTATTGTTTTTTGAACAGGTAAAAAAATATCTAGAATATACAGAAAATTATGAGTTCATAATGCAAGAGATATACCCAAAAATGGAAAACATAATAGAGAACTATTCTAAAGGTATAGACTTGGATAATAACAATATTTATATGGATTATGATGGATTGATATCTTCTGGTACTGAAATGACACAAAATACATGGATGGATGCTAAATATGCAGGAATTGCAGTAACACCACGTAATGGAAAAGCAGTTGAGATAAATGCTATGTGGTATAATGCATTAAAAATCATGCAAGAATTAGCTATAAAAAACAATGAAAATGATAAAGCTAAGAAATATGAAAAGATGGCTAAAAAATGTAAGAAATCATATCAAGAAAAATTTTATAATAAACGTAGAAAATGCTTATATGATGTTTTGGGAGATTCAAAAATAAGACCAAATCAATTATTTGCATTAAGTTTAACATATCCTGTATTAGAACCAACATCAGAAGAAGCACAAAATATGGTAGAAACGGTAACAAAAAAACTATTAAATAATTATGGATTAAAAAGCCTAGCAAAAGGTGAAGAAAATTATGTAGAAATATATGAAGGCGATAGTTGTAGAAGAGACTTTAGTTATCATCAAGGAATTACATGGACATGGTTATTAGGTCCATATTATAATGCATTAAAAAGGCTTGCAAAAGAAAGTAAAAATAAAGCAGATAGAACTAAATTTGAAGAACAATTAAAAGAATTTACTGCAAATGTAATAAAAACTTTTAAAATAGAATTAAATGAAAGAGGTTGTGTTGGAAGTATTGCTGAAATATATGATTCAAAAAGACCATATGAACCAAAAGGTGCAATAGCACAAGCATGGAGTGTAGCAGAAGTATTTAGAATTATTAGTGAAAATTAATTTTTGATTTTTCAGCCTGGTTGAGCCTTGTATAATGGAAGGAATGAAATTTGAAATGGTGAAAATAGAAGAGCTAGAAAAAAAAATAGAACAGCAAGAAATTAAAGGAATATATTTATTATATGGAGAAGAAACTTTTTTACTAGAACAACAACTAAACAAAATAAAGAAAAAATTTGGTGAAACAATAAAAGGTATAAATTATATAAACATAGATGAAAATAATGTCCAAGAATTAATTTTAGATATAGAAACTCCTGCTTTTGGATATCCTACAAAACTAATTATTGCAAGAGAAACAGGAATATTTAAAAGAGAAGGAAAGGGTAAAACAGGTGGAGCAAGTAAAGAAGTAAAAGATAAAATAAATGATTATCTAAAAAATAATGTAGACATGATAAATGATTCTGTAATTCTTATATTTGTCGAGAGCCAGGCAGAAAAAAATTCAATATATAATACTATAGAAAAAATAGGAACAGTATGTAATTTTGAAGAACAGAAGCCGATACAGATTATAAAAAGGTTAAAGGCAATTTGCAATAGTTATAAAGTAAATGTTAATGAAAATACTCTTCAATATTTAATAGAATGTTGTGGAACTAATATGCAAGACTTAATAAATGAAATAAGAAAACTTATAGAATATGCAGGAGCGAATGGAACTATTGAAAAACAAGATATAGATAAGCTATGCATAAAAAAGATAGAAAGTGTTATATTTGATTTGACAGATAATCTAGGGCAAAAAAAAGTAAAAGAAGCAATGGAAGTACTTTATAATTTAATAGCAGCAAAAGAACCAATTCAGAAAATTTTGATTACTTTATATAATCATTTTAAAAAATTATATTTTGTGAAATTAGCTATTTTTTATAATAAAGATATAACTCAAAGTTTACAACTAAAGCCAAATCAATTATTTTTAGTAAATAAATATAAAATACAAGCAAAAGGATTTAAAACAAAAGAGCTTATGCAAATTATACAAGAATTAGAAAACCTAGACTATAAGTATAAAATAGGATTAATAGACTTAAATGTTGGACTAGAAGCAATCCTTTGCGCATATTGCTCATAAAAAGGAAAGTGATAATATTTGAAGAAAAAAAGAAAGAAAAAAACAGAAGATGAAAATTATGTTCCAAAAGCTTTTAAGAAAGACGAGAAAAAAGGCAAAAAGGGGCAAAAGGAAAAGAAAGAGAAGAAAGACAAAAAAAAGGACAGAAAATTAGTTTTAATAATTGTAATATTAGTAACAATTATATTAGCAATAGTTTTAGGGAATTCAGCATATAAATGGAAAATATTAGCCAAAGAAATGGTAAAATACGAAAATTCAACAGTATTAGATAGTGATGGAAATGAAATTGCTAAATTAGGATGTACAAGAAAAAATATACCTATAAAAATAGAAAATGTGCCAAAAAACTTGAAAAATGCATATATAGCAATAGAGGATGAAAGATTTTATAAACATGGTGGTATAGACATAAAAAGAACCGGTGGAGCTATTATTAGTTATATAACCCATTTGGGTAAATCTTCATATGGAGGAAGTACAATTACACAACAATTAGTTAAAAATTTGACAGGAGATAATACAGATACAATTACAAGAAAAGTAAAAGAATGGTGGAAAGCAGAGCTGCTAGAGACAGAATTGTCAAAAGATGAAATATTAGAAGCTTATTTTAACATTATATATGTAGGACCACATATGTATGGAGTTGAAGTAGGGAGTCAATATTACTTTAGTAAGACAGTTTCAGAATTATCATTAGAAGAATGTGCTTTTTTGGCTGGAATGAATAATGCACCTAATTCTTATAATCCTTTTGGAGAAAAAGATAATTCAGAGAAAATAAAAAAAAGAACTAAAACAGTATTAAAGAAGATGCTAGACTTAAACTATATCGATGAAGATAGTTATAATATAGCAGTAAATAATGTGGATAATGGATTACAATTTAAAAAAGGAAAAATTGAAACAGATAGTGCGGTATATTCTTATCATACAGATGCGTTAATTTCACAAGTAGTAAGTGATGTTTCTAAAAAATATAATATATCAGAGATATTTGCTACTAATTATATAAATATGGCAGGACTAAAGATATATAGTACTCAAAATTCTAAGATTCAAAAAACAGCTGAAAGTGAATTTGAAAAATCAAAATATCAAATACAATCGAAAAATGGAGGTAATTCATCACAAGCAGCAATGGTTATAATAGACCACAAAACAGGCTATGTAATTGGATGTGTTGGAGGACTTGGAAAAAAGACAGAGGTAAGACCACTAAATAGGGCTACACAGAGCATAAGACAAACTGGTTCATGTATCAAACCGCTATCAGTACTGATTCCTGCAATTGATAAAAAAATAATAACAGCATCTTCAATATATGATGATATAGAACAAGACTTTCCAAATGGATATCATCCAACAGATTACAATAAACCATTAGGAAAAATAACAGTTAGAAGAGCAGTAGAATCTTCACAAAATATTCCATTTGTAGAAATAATGCAGCAATTGCAACCACAAAATTCGATTAAATATTTAAAAAAGATGGGAATATCAACATTAACAGAAGAAGATGAAACATTAGTACTTGCACTAGGAGGATTGCAAAAAGGAATAAGTACACTAGAGATGGCGGCTGGATATGCAATGATAGCAAATGATGGAGAATATATACAACCAACGTTTTATACGAATATTAATAATAGTGAAGGAGCTACTATTTTAAAAACGCAACAAAAGAAGAAAAGAGTTGTTTCACAAGATGTGGCATATATAGTTAAGGAAATACTGACACAGCCAGTAAATGGAACAAAAGGAACAGCAACATATTGTAAAATTTCTGGAGTAGATGTTGCAGCTAAAACAGGAACAACAGATGAAAACTATGATAGATGGCTTTGTGGCTTTACACCATATTATACTGCAGCAACATGGTATGGATTTGATGAAAATGAAACAATAGAATACAATAAAAGAAACCCAGCTGGATTATTATGGGCTAATGTAATGTCTAAAATACATGCAGGACTAAAAAATGCGAATTTTGAAAAGCCAAGTACTATTTCTACTTGCAACATATGTGCAGAAACTGGAAAAATTGCAACTACTGAATGTACAAATGTATATACTGAATATTATTTACAGAACACAATACCAGACTTATGTGATAAACATTCTGGAACAGAATTAAAGAAAAATACAACAACGAAAACACAAAATGAAAATGGTACTGTTGAAGAAATTACTAAAGATATAGATGCAATTGATCCTCAACAAATAGAAACAAATGTACAATAGAAAAAGTATAAAATATATATTGACAAAAATAAAAAATTAGTAGATAATAACAATGATTAACAAAAAGAAAAAAATGCTAAAACAGAGCATAGAAAAAACATAGGAGGAAAATTAAATATGTACGTGTTTAACAGAATAACTGTAAATCCGCAATTACCAAAAAGAATTGGGAGAATAACAGAAATAGCAAATAATTTATGGTGGTCTTGGAATACAGAATTTTTAAGATTATTCAAAATGATAGATATAGATTTATGGGAGAGATGCAATAAAAATCCTGTGAAATTTTTAAAATCAGTAGAACAGGAAAAGCTAGAAAATGCTGCAAGAGATATTGCATTTATAAAAGAATATGACAAAATAGTTAGTAATTTTGATTCATATATGAACAGTAAGAATACTTGGTTTAACTCAAAATATCCAGATAATAGAAATGATTTAATAGCATATTTTTCAGCTGAATATGGATTAGACCAAACAATAGCAATATATTCAGGTGGTCTTGGAATATTATCTGGTGACCATCTAAAATCTGCAAGTGACTTAGGTATTCCGTTAGTTGCTGTAGGTTTATTATATAAAAATGGATATTTTAATCAAATAATAGATAGATATGGAATGCAAAGACCAGAATATAGAGATTTAGACATATATGATTTACCAATAACACCAGTAAAAGATTTGGATGGAAATGATTTAATATTATTTATAAAATTTCCAAAAAGAAGAATATATTTAAAAGTATGGGAAATAAATGTAGGAAGAGTAAAACTATATTTGATGGATTCAGATATAGACATTAATAATGTAGAAGATAGAGATACAACAGCACGTTTATATGGTGGAGACCAAGAAATGAGAATAAGACAAGAAATTATACTTGGAATGGGAGGAGTTAGTCTATTAAGAAGATTAGGACTAACACCAACTGTATATCATATGAATGAAGGCCATTCAGCGTTTTTAAACCTTGAATTAATAAAAAATACAATAAAAGAAAAACAAGTTTCTTTTGATGTAGCAAGAGATATAGCATCATCAAAAACAGTATTTACAACACATACGCCTGTTCCAGCAGGAAATGATATATTCCCACTAGACTTAGTAGAAAAATATTTCAAAGATTTTTGGCCAAGATTAGGATTAACAAGAGAAGAATTTTTAAAATTAGGAATGAAACCTTGTGAAGGACTAGAACAAGGCTTCAACATGGGGATATTTGCTTTAAAAATTGCAGGAAAGAAAAATGGTGTAAGCAAATTACATGGTGAAGTATCAAGAGAACTATTTGCAGATGTATGGCCACATATAGCTCCAAGTGAATCACCAATAACATATGTAACAAATGGAATTCACACATGTACATGGTTAGCTCCAAAAATGAAAGAATTATACAATAAATATTTAATGCCATATTGGCAAGACAATATACATGAAGATTATGTATGGGAAAAAATAAAAACAATTCCAGATGAAAAAATGTGGAAGGTTCATATGGAAAGAAAAGAAAAATTAATAGCATTGGTTAAAGAAAATGTAACAAGAAGATTAAGAAGAGAAGGGGTAAGCTACGAAGAAATAATAGAAGCTACATCAAAATTAAAACCAGAAGCATTAACAATAGGATTTGGAAGAAGATTTGCAACATATAAGAGAGCTACTCTAATTTTTAAAGACTTAGAAAGAATAACACAAATTTTAAATGATGAAAATAGACCAGTTCAGTTAATATTTGCAGGAAAAGCACATCCAGCAGATAGAGAAGGTGCAGACTTAATAAAATATATACATGAAATATCAATGAAGCCACAATTCAAAGGAAAAATATTTATTCTTGAAAATTATAATATAGAAATTTCAAGATATATGGTAAGTGGTGTAGATGTTTGGCTAAATAATCCAAGAAGACCAATGGAAGCATCAGGAACAAGTGGACAAAAAGCTTCTGTAAATGGAGTTGTAAACTTTAGTGTGCTAGATGGATGGTGGGCAGAAGGATATAATCAAAAAAATGGTTGGGCAATAGGAACAAACAAAGAGTACTCATCATATGAAGAACAAGATATAGCAGATAGTAATAGCATATACTATACATTAGAAAACAAGATTATTCCAGCATATTATGATAAAGATAGAAATGGAATATCAAAATCTTGGATTGAATATATGAAAAATTCAATAATGACAACAGCTGGAAAGTATAGTACAGCAAGAATGTTGGTAGATTATACAAGAAAATTATATATACCACTATGTAATTTAACGAAAAAATATTATACAGATCTTAACAGAGTAACAGAATATGATGCTTGGAAAGCAAGTATGTATTCAAATTGGAAAGATGTAAAAATTGAACAAGTTGAGAGTAATGCAGATAATATAACTGTTGATGCAGGAGAAGAGATTGAAGTAAGATGTGAAGTAACACTTCCAAATATTGATTCAAACTCAATTAGAGCAGAAGTATATTATGGCAAATTCTTAGAAAATGGTACTGTACAAGATATAAAAATAATTCCAATGAAGATGGAAAAAAGAGATGAAGAAAATAAAAAATATTATTATGTAGCAAAAATTAATTTAACAACAGGTGGAAACTATGGATACTCATTTAGAGTTATGCCTCAAAATGAAATGTTATTAGATAGTGAAAATATGGATTTGGTTAAATGGATTGAAAAATAGCGCAAAAATATTGCGCTATTTTTTTTTGAATACAGTAAAATTATGGAAAAAGTATTTACAAATAATAAAAAATATAATATAATGATGCCGTAAAAAATAATAAAAAAGGGGTGGAGCATATGATGCACAAAAAAGTCATCAAATTATTAGGTGCTTTGACTATTACTTTATTAATAGTAATGACACCTATAATGGTTCTAGCGACAAATGAAGGTGTCTCTGTAGTTAATACTCAAACAAATGAGTACATAATATATATTAAGGATTACACAGACAAAAATTTTAAGTATGCATTTACAAATAATGCAAGTCCAAAAGAAATGGATTTATCTTATATTAATTCAATCTCAGATTTGGGAGGAAGCCAAGGAGCATTTTTAGATGCTGAAACTTATGAAAAATTAAAAAATCAACCAATTTATATATGGGCAAAAGATGAAGAAGAAAATTTAATTCTAAATGGAGTTCAAATAGATTTCGAGAACTCATTAACCAAGGAAAACATAAATACAATAGAAAATACAACGAAAAGAATAGCAGTAGAAATTTCTACATCTAAAGACAGCACTGAATCAACAACACCAGTAAGAAGCGAAATTATTGAAGGCGTAAAAGAAGTGGCAAAAGCTGGATATGTAAAAATAACAGACAGTAAAGATGCTGAATATTATTATCAAAGAGTAAAAACATCAGACTCAGAAGAATATGCAAAATTAATGGAATTAGCAGAAGAAATTAATAGCAAGTATTCTGAAATGGATATGTATGAAAAGGTTCAAGCAAATGAACAATTTTATAGTTTATATTCAAAGTTAACTAATGAGGCTAAATGGAAAAAAGTAGAAAATATGGAAATAAAACAGCCAGAATCAACAGAACAAAGTAATGGAACTGGAGATAAATATATAGTATTTTTGAAAAAAATTGCAAAAAGCGGTGATACAACACTAGATGCACAATTTTTACAAGAATATTATGATTATGAGCCAAATGCAGTAATAGAACGAGTAGAAACACAGGAAACCACAAAATTACCAATAACATATGACAGCATTGCATTAATAGTTATATTAGCATTAGTAGTAATAGCATTAGTAGTGATATTTATAAGAATGAAAAAGTTAAATAAAAAAAATGAAGAAAAATAGTCTAGAATTAAAAATCTACAAGACAATTTTTAATATGTTATTAATAGTAGCAATTGTGGTAATTGGTATGATAGCTCATAAATACATAGGCGAAAACGAAAATGAAAAAGAAAGTCAAGATGCAGTAGAAGCTTTTAGTAACATAGATTTTTCAGAGATTACTGAGGAATCAAAAGAACAATTAGAATATAAAGGCTATAAGGTAATTGGAATAGTAAAAATTCCAAAAATAAATATTGAATATCCAATATTAGAAATTGGAAACATTGATCCAGAAAGTGCAAAAGAACCTATGAAGATATCTGTAATCAAATACTGGGGGGAAAAAGTAAATGATTACGGAAATTTGTCATTGGCAGGGCATAATAACAAAAGTGGTACAATGTTTGGAAAAACTAAAAAGCTCAGTGAAGGAGACATAGTAGAACTATCTGACTTGGAAGGAAAAACAATACAATATTCAATATATAATATTTTTACAACATCACCAAATGATGTGAATATCTTGCTACCAAGAGATGAACATGTAAGGGAAGTAACACTAATTACATGTACAAATGGAAATAAGCAAAGATTAATATTAAAAGCGCAAGAAATATAGTTAATTTAGGGGGGAATTAAAATGGCGGATAAATCAAATACTATAAGCAAAAAGACTATTATAGCAATAGCAATAGTAATAGTTTTATTGTTTATCGCTGGTTTATCAGTAGGAATATTCTTAGCTGATAAAGGTAGAACTGAAGCTGTTGATGGAAACCAATCTATAGGAGAAAGTCAGACAACAGAAGAAAATAAAAATTCGGATGAAAATAAAGCTAATGGTGATCAAAATGCTAATGAAAATAAAACAGGTGAAAATAATGTTGTTGATAATAATGAAAATAATCAAGTAGCAGAAAATAATACTATTGATAATAATGGGAATAATCAAGTAGCAGGAAATAATAATGTAGCAAACAACGAAAACAACCAAGTAGCAGAAAATAATAGAAATAATGTAAATGGAGTTACAACAAATACAAATATTAATGAAGTTGGAGAAACAACAATAACAAGAGTAGAAGAACAAGAAAAGCTTGTATCAAGAGACTTTTGGAATTGGTGGACTCCATCAACAGTAGTGGCTTCAGGTTCAGCAGTAGCAGAGAGATTAATACCACAAACATCAGATTTTACAGTTGAAAAAATAGCTACAACTGGTGTAGGTGAAGATAAATTAGTATATGCCAATAAAAATATTACATATACAATAAAAGTTACAAATAATGGAGAACAAGAGTTAAAAAATATAGAAATAACAGATAAAATTCCAGAACAAACAACTTTTGTTTCTATTGATGATGCACAAAATTCAGGAACAACAATATTAGAAAATGATACAGTTATAGGCTTAAAATGGATTGTAACTGTACCAGCAAAAGAATCAATAGAAGTTAAATTTACAGTAAAAGTTAATGAAAATGCAACAGGTACAATATCAAATGCAGCAATAGTTAACGGTAAAGAAAGTAATGAAGAAAAAACATCAATTATAAATGCTAAAAAATCAAGCAAAATAATAGAAAAAAATAATGTTGAAGTAAAAGATGGTCTAGAGGTAGCAAAATTAGGAGACAAAATAAAATATACTATAACAGCTACAAATACAGGAGATATTTCTGGAAAAACAACAATAGAAGATACAGTACCAGTAGGAACAGAATTAATAGAAAGTTCTGTAACAGATGCTGGAAAAATAACAACAACAACTGATAATAGAAAACAAATTTCATGGAATGTTGAATTAGGAGCTAATGAGACAATCGAAAGAACATTTATTGTAGAAGTAAAAGATATAAGCGGAAAAATTGAAAATGTTGCAACAGTTGGAGGAGTTCCTACAAATCCAGATAAAAAAGATACAGCAGACATAAAAGTAGTAAAAGAAGTTACTGGCATAAAGAGAAATCAAGAAAATCTTGGAAAAGACGTAAAGGTTCAAGCTGGAGACGTAATTGAGTACAAAATAAAAGTAACAAACACTGGTAGTTTAGATTTAACTAATGTAGTACTTGATGAAAAACTTGTAGGAATCAATATTAATGCTAAAGACTTAAAAATAGGAGATTTAAAAGCAGGAGACAGCAAAGAAATATTTGCTACATATACTGTAACTTATGAAAAAGACATAAAAGGAAAGGCTGATGAAAATGGTAATCCATTACCAATAATTAATGAAGTTTTTGTTAAAGGAGAATCAGTTCCTACAAAACCAGACCAAAAATCAGAAGAAGTTAGTGATGATTCAAAAGTTGAAACACCAGTTAAAGAAGCGCCTTCTTATGATATAAGTAAAATTGCAGATAAAGAAAAAGTAACAACAGCAGGAGAAGAAATAACATACACAATAACAGTAAAAAATACGGGAAATACAATATTAAAAGATCTTACTGTAAGAGATGCTATGCTTGGAATTGATAAAGTTATTAGTGAAATTAAAATAAATGGCACAAATGTGATTTCTAAAAAATATACAGTAACACAAGATGATATAGACAAAGGTGGAGTAATAAAAAATATTGTAACAGTTGGAGATAAGGAAACAGAAAGAGATGTTGATGTAGAACAAAATCCAGGTTATACAGCAGTAAAAACAGCTGATAAAGAGAAAGTAACAACAGCAGGAGAAGTAATAACATATACAATAACAGTAACAAATACAGGAAATACAACATTAAAAGATATTCCAGTAGTTGATGATATGGCTGGAATAAATACAAAGATTGATACAATCGAAGTAGGAAAATCAGCAAGTGTAACAGGAACATATACAGTAAAACAA